>FMJZ01061250.1_pt1 | contig 24740 bp, 20 predicted proteins | sample 1987881 | NCBI WGS metagenome assembly FMJZ01 (sample SAMEA4378227, study PRJEB15110) | soil metagenome | biome: soil; feature: Field; material: Soil | place: India | collected 2015-03-11 | depth 0 m
AGAGTTTCAAGACATGGTATCCACCCTAAGAGAATATTCTATATTTAGGTGGTTTCAGGCAGTCTATCGCATATAACTTCCTGCATTGATATCTATTGTGCATCCTGTAGCGTGGTCCATAAATCCACTGGCAAGGAATAATACCGTAGGTGCTACATCTTCAGGTGTTGTTAATTCATTTAAGGCAAGATTTTTAATAATACTTCTGACACCGAATTTTTTTATATGGTCATATATCATCCGCGTCTTTACAAAGCCCGGAGCAATAACAAAGCACTTAATATTATCTTTACCATATTCTTTGGCAATCGTCCTACTCAATGTAACCATTCCACCTTTCGCTGCCCCATAAGCCCAGTGGTCTTTATCTTCACCCCTAAATGCGGCACGAGAGGCTATATTTATTATCCTGCCGCCGCCGACTTTTTGAAAATACTTTACTGCCTCCCTGCACAACAGCGCCACCGATGTGAGATTTATATTTATACTTCTATTCCAATCTTTTAACCATCTTCTGGTATCTTTGCGGATTGGCGATGATTCATAGATTCCGGCATTATTTACAAGGGTATCAAGCCTTTTATATTCTTTTAAAACTTCTTTAATTAAAGAAATACATTCCTCAGGATTTGAGAGGTCAGCAAAGAAGATTTTTGAATTATTGCCAACCTGTCTTGCAAGTTGATTTGCTCTTTTTCTATCATTATGATAATGGATCGCAATTGTTGCGCTATATTCAGCAAGCAATTTTACTATTGCTGAACCTATACCACCTGTTGCACCGGTAACAAGGATAACATCCTTTCTAAGGTCTATCTTCATAATCTTAATATAACCAAAATATTGATATAATCAAGATTGTTTTGAGTTATAAACAGCTTTAAATTCTTGTTGACAGAGCATTTATTTTATGTAAAATTTATTATGTTCTATTTTCTGTTATTCTGTCAGGTAAATATATATAATCAATCTGAAAATGCCCTTATTACAAACCTACCACAAACAATCGGTGAGGAACCAAAAACAAGTGCTGATGAGGATGATTATGAATTATTCATAAATCATTACTCACGCCTCTATAATATTGACCCCTTTCTTGTTAAATTAATAATCCAAAAAGAATCACAATTCAATCCCAGGGCAGTTTCCAGGAGTGGCGCAATTGGATTGATGCAATTGATGCCCGAGACCGCCCGCCACCTCGGGGTAAAAAATCCTTTTGACCCTGCACAGAATATTGAAGGTGGGATAAAGTTTTTGCGTTCCTTATTTGATATGTTTAATGGCGATTTAGAACTTACCCTTGCTGCATACCACGCAGGTCCGAGTCTGGTAAAACGATTAAAGAGGATTCCTCCAATACCGGAAACGATTGCCTATGTTGATTATATAATTTCAAGGTATGGTGGTTATTCACCAAAACCTGTATATTTTGTCATAACCGAGACTGGTCCTCTTTTGACCAACAGACCCAAATAATCAAGCAGGAATTTTTTTCATAAAATCTTCAACTTCTTTTATTTTCTTGCTATATCCCAGTTCAGAATATATCTTCTTTGCCTGTAAAAGATAATTTATTGCACTCTGGTTCTTATTTTCTAAAATCAATGCCTCGGCAAGCGAAAACAGACCATCTGCATGATAACGCAAGAGTCCAGTCTCTGAGGCAAGCGCAATTGCCTTTTTTATATTTTTTATTCCATTTACCGGGTCATTGGCAATAATGATCTGCGCCCTTCCAAGAATTATCAGTGCTTTAATTTCGGTTCTGCGGTCACTTGAGGATTGGGTAATTTTTAAAGTCTCCGTAGCATATTCTATAGCCCTTGGATTCCTTTCTTCAACATAGACTTGCGCAAGAATTGCATAATTTTTGGCACACAATTCAACATTAGTTTGACTAATAGACAATTTGAGTGCATTTAAAATTGTCTCCTTTGCCATTTCATAATCTTTCAAGTTTATATAATATTCAGCATAATGGCTTAAGAGATCTTCCTCCATCCATTCTTCTTTTCTCACCTTAAAAATACTTTCCGCCTCGCCAAGATACTCTTTAGATTTTTCCATCTGGTTAAGGTCAAGAAATATTGCTGCAATGCCAAGGATGGAATGGAATATTATTCTAACATCATTTATTCTGCGGGCAATTGCCAGTGCTTTTTCATAATACTCTATTGCATTTTTCAAGTCACCAACCCTGTCCTTTAATGTACCGAGATTGAAATAACTTATTGCCTCACCTCTTTTGTCTCCCACCCGTGAACGAATTGTCAGACTTTTTTCGTAGTACTCAAGTCCCCTTCCAATTTCACCGTTCAATTCATAATATATTCCAAGGTTATTAAATCCAAGGGCAAGAAATCTTTGATTACCAATCTTCTGGCTTATCTCATTAGCCCGTGTGCAGTATTCAATTGCTTTTTTGAGGTTTCCTGCGTTACGGAATACCGCAGCGGTTAAAATATAATAAGATGCCTGCATATGGGGATTAACTAAATTTTTTAGTTTTTCCTCATTAGATAAGAGTATATCTAAAGCCTTATCAATATTTCCCTTCCGCCAGAGAATCTGTGCCTTCATTCTCATTCCCGAAATTATTGATTCATAGTTATTTAATCTTTCGGCAACACCAATCCCCAAATCAGTAAATTCATCTGCCTGTTTTGTCTCCGATTTTGACTCTAAAAGTATGTCTGCAATCTGAAAAGATAAATGAGCAAAAGTATTTGAGTCTATATCTTCAATCTCTTTTATTGCTGACCGGATGATTTCTATACTTTTATCAATCTCTCCAATCTGACGCAAAACATTGGCAATTTTTCCATCAATTTCAGCGCATTTTAATTTATCCCTGACAATTCTTTTTGCCTGTTCGTAAAACTTAAGGGCATCTGATTTTCCGCCATATTTCAAAAACAATACATCCGCAAGCTTTTCCAGTGCCACTGCTTTTTTGTTCTCATCTTCTGCAATTGAGACTGCAATCTGGTATTGCTTCATTGCTTCTTCGTTAGCATAGATTCTTGCTGATTCATCCCCTGCCTTCAGCGCATAATAGGATGCTTTATCATACTCACCGCATTCGTAGTAATGCTGTGCAAGAAGACTGTTGCAACCATCTAATATTGTCAAAAATTGTTGCTCAATAGTTTCCGCAATTACTTTGTGATAAATCGTTCTCTCACTTTTTAAAATGCTATGGTATGCGACTTCCTGGAAAATAGGATGACGAAATGTATAATACATACCATTCTCGCGCATGACACTGGTGATTATATCAGCAACTTCAAGTTCTTCATAATGCTTGAGTATTTCTTTTTCCTTCACTATCTCGTCAATCAATCGTTTTGGAAATGACCTGCCTATGATTGAAGAGATTTTTAACAGGTATCGTGCCTCTTTACTCAATCCGTCACACCGGGCAGTAACGATCGTTTCAATCGAACCTGGTAATTCCACTTTTTCCAAATCAATCCCATTTTTTAATGTACCGGTTTCAATAATCTGTCTGCAGATTTCTTCAGTAAAGAACGGATTGCCTCTTGTCCGTTCATAAATACTGATTTTCAAATTTTCATCAATCCCTGCGCCCAGGAGATTATTTATAAAGGATATACTACTTTCAAAAGAAAGATTATTTAATTTTATCTCTTCGAAAAAATCAACATATTCCTCGGATATGCTTTTTAGAAAATTTTCTATGCTTTTCTGCTCGCCTGTTCTGCAGCTAAAACAAAATAAGGTTTTATTTTTCTTCAAAATGGGAAGCAGGAAATTCATTATCTGTAATGAACCCGAATCAAGCCACTGGACATCGTCAATTAATAGACAGACTGGATTTTTTGAACAAATTTTTTCGAAAAGGGTTGAAACGGCAAGATGTATCTGAAGTTGTAATGAGTGTGCATCAAGATAATCAACCTTTTGCCTTTCTTCATCAGTCAATTCCATATTTAATAGTTTGAAAATGTAAGGTGCAGATTCATCAAATTCACCATTCAGAATTGACTTCAATCTACCGGCAACTAATTCTTTGATTTGTTTACTATCATTGAGATTGGCAGATATAAAGTTCGAGCGCAGACAATCAGCGAATGTCTTGTAAGGAATAAGACTCTCATAAGAAATGCCCCTTCCCTCAAAGATCACTATATCGGGATGTGAGATGCCGATAAATTTTTTGAATTCGTAAAGCAAACGTGATTTTCCCACTCCTATTTCACCATTGACAAAAAATATATGTGATTTTTCTTTTATTCCTTTCACTGCACTTTTCAATTTTTCAATTTCCTGTTCCCTGCCCACAAGGTTTGAATGGAATGAACCGAGTCCATATTCCAAACCCCACTTTTTACCTATAACCTCATACGGTATAACCAGCTCCGCTTTCCCTTTCAGCTGTATAGGCTCCATTTTGATGAAATCAAACGCGTGCTTTGTTCTCTGGTAAGTTTCAGGACCAACCAGTATCGTCCCAGGCATGGCAATATCCTTCAGACGCTGTGCCACATTGACTGTATCACCCATAACAGTATATTCCATTTGAAGATCTGAACCGATTCTGCCTGCAATGACTTCACCGGTATTTATTCCGATATGTACATCCAATTTTTTTATACCCGCTCCTATTTCTTTATTTATTTCCTCAAGGGCATTCAGCATATCAAGGCTTGAAAGTATTGCCCGTTCCGGGTCATCTTCGTGTGATACCGGGGCACCGAATATTGCCATTATACAATCCCCTATGAATTTATCTATAATTCCTTCATAACGATAAATCATCATACCCAATTTCTGGAAACATTTATTCATTAATAAAGTCAATTCTTCTGGATCAAGTCTCTCTGAAATACTCGTAAATCCAGAAATATCGGCAAAAATTACCGTTACATTTCTTCGTTCTTTTACAGCTGTATCTTTGGTGCTGATAATTTTTCTGACGAGTCTTTCAGGAATGGATTTTTTAAGCAGCTCAGTCCTCTCAACCGTCGTATAAGAGAGTAGACTAAAACCACATTCTCCACAGAATTTGTTTATTGCGGGATTTTCATTCCCACATTGGGGACATTTCATAGAATTTTTTGTATCTTAAAATCCTACCCTTGCCTTCTCCAGCATTTCAACCATACGCCATATTGAACATTCTCCTGCTCTTTCCAAAGGACATTTCCATCCTGCATTTACATGCTTGGCAGGGCATAACCTTGGTTTTCCTGAATCGGCAAATGGGCATAGATAATATTCTGTCTTTCTTTCTTCGCTCATAATAAACCTCCCTTTGGTTTTATAGCCTAAAAAAATTTTTTGATAAAGCAAATTTCTTTGCCTGTTCAACAAAGGTCTCAAATCTTATTTCATCAATGGTATTGGCTATGCCGTCAAAAGATAAACTGATTAAAGGAAATTCAGGGTAATCATCTTTGATACCCTTATAAACTGTTGTCACGATATTCCCTGGCATACAGGTAAATGGCATTACATTGATGACGCCGGAAAAATTTTCTTTTATAAATTCTATTGTTTTACCGACACTTAAAATTGCCTCACCTTCAAATGAAGGATGAATATATTTTTCTGCCAATTGCAATATTTCTTTAACTTCAGGTTCAAATTCAAGCCCGAGAATTTTATAGATATATTTCTGCCGCCATTGCATATAATAATTAAAAATCTTTGTGAATATTGCCCTGCGAAATTGATTGAACCACAGACAATTTCTTATTCTTGTAAAATTCGTATAAAAGAACCATTCGGCAATTGAGGGCAAAGATACTTCACAGCCCATTGATTCAAGTTTCTTTTCTAAAAATCCATTACTGAATTTCTGGGAGCGTATATATATTTCACCTACGATTCCAATTTTGGGTTTTGGCATTTTATCAACTTTTATATTATCAAATTTAATGCAGGCATTTTTTAGAATCGGGATTATACTTCTGCCATTTTCTATTGTTTCACAGATTGTTTTTAAGGCTTCATTATAGATTCTATCGGTCTCCCCTTTGTTTAACTCATAAGGTCTGATTCTGCGAACCTTTGACTCAAGTCCATCAACAGCGCAAATTCCATCCCAGGTAAGCAATAAAAATTTCAGACCCATTGGACCGAGGTCATCAAAAAGGCTCGGTCCCTGATTTGGTGCATAAATTGTAACATTATCTAACCCTAATTTATCAAGAATTATTCTATGAAGTTTGTAGTATTGCCCAAATCGGCAGGGTCCGGAACCCTGTGCCATAAGAAAAGATGTTTTATCCGGATTAAAATCAGATGCTTTTATTTTCTTCAACATATCACCGGCGGTTATTATTGCAGGCAGACACTCCCTTCCGCTTGTGTATTTTCTTCCCAGCATAATTGATTCTTCGTCTGGTGGTTCCATTACCTCCGCCTCAATTCCTGCTAATCTCATTCCACTACAGAGAATTTTGGCTCCATCACACATATAAGGGATAAAAATTTTTCGTTCTTTTATCAGCAAACTGTTTGCTCTTATCTTTGTTGATTCTATTTTCTGTTTCATATTTTTTATGCTATCAACGAAAGCCTCAAGCCTTGTGATAAATCCTGCATCTCCTGAATGTTCATCAATCTCCAGGACAAGCATAGGCTTGCGATTTATCTTCTCTTTCAGGAAGTTTATCAAAAATGAATCCGGTCCGCAGGCAAAATTTGATAAATATACTGGATACACATTTTCTTTTTCCGCAATAAATTTAGTTGCCCCTAAAATTTTCTGTCCGTAATGCCAGTACATATTATAAAAATCCTCACTAAGAAAATCATAATCAAGTTTAATAAAATCCAGTGGTATTGGTAGTATTCCAAGGTTGCGCACTTTTTGCATTAATTTCAGGTTCAAACCTTCATCATAACCATTATAGGGTCTTGAACAGATCAAGAAGGTTATTCCTCTGTATTCTTCTATCACTTCTTGAATCTTTTGGTTTATTTCTTCTTGCACACGGTTTTGATAATCAAAAGCCTTTTTGATTGCTTCGGCTATCGTTTTTCTATTTTTCCCAAATTTTATGGTAAATTCAAAAAGTTCTTTTTCAACTATTTTTTCCCCGCGGTCAAAATATATCGGTGGGGCATATATCTCAATTTTATTTCCAAAGATTGCCTTCGCCTGGTAGGGTAGTGACTGGACATATGGACATACAAAGCTCCTTGTGAAAGTCTGGTTATTGGGTTTCATTGTAATAACACTCGGAATGAAAAATTTTCTTATTCCTTTTTTGACCAAACTATCAATATGTCCTAAGCAAGCCTTGACTGGAAAACAGGTATCAGCAATCGTTAGGGCCGCTCCTGCATCAATTATATTGCGGTTCGTCTCTTCAGACAGAACTGGTTTGAAACCGAGTTCTACCAAAAATTTGTAGAAAAATGGAAATAGTTCATAAAAAATAAGTGCCCTTGGTACTCCAATTTCAATGCCCTCTACATCTTCAGTTTTAAAAAATATATCATTACGCATTCTGAAAAGATCGGGAAGATTATTATCTTCTTTCTTTTCCCTTTCTTCATAACGCTCACATCTTCCACCATAGAAAACGGGGTTTTCACCTTCAATCTCAATCCGATTGATTTCACATTCATTACTACAGTGTTTACAAACAAATGAATCAGTTATGTAAGATTTTTTTGTTAAATCAAAACCCTTGAATTTTGTCTTCTGAATGCCGCTATCCCTGACAATCAAGGCGATTCCTATTGCACCCGTTACATCATGATTTGGCGGCACAGTTATTTTTTTATTTAACACCTCTTCAAATGCCGAAATAACCGCCTTGTTGGATGCGACACCCCCCTGAAATACAATATGTTCGCCAATTTTTTTATTACCCACCACGCGATTCAAATAATTGAATACCGTTGAATAACTAAGTCCGGCAAGAAGATTTTCCCTTTCCGCGAGATTATTTTGATAATGAATAACTTCGGAACCGATAAATACGGTGCATCTTTCGCCGAGATTTATAGGAGACTTTGCTTCGAGTGCGCGGTCTCCAAATTCTTCAAGTTTCACACCGAGAGCCTGGGTCTGTTCTTCAAGAAAAGAACCAGTTCCAGCTGCGCATACTTTGTTCATTTCAAAATCTACAATTGTTCTATTCTCAACGCTAATAAATTTTGAGTCCTGCCCGCCGATTTCAAATATTGTGTCAACATTGGGAACAATCTCAATTGCTGCCCTTGCCTGGGCAGAAATTTCGTTTTTTATAACATCAGCACCAATTAATTCACCAATGAGATATCTGCCTGAGCCGGTCGTGCCAACCCCGATGATTTCTATCTTATCGCCAATTTCAGAGTTAAGTTCAGTAAGCCCTTTTATCACCATATCGATGGGTCTGCCTTTTGTCCATAAATATTTTCGTGCAAGGACATTACCATTCTTATCTATGATGACAAGATTGGTTGAGATTGACCCAACATCAACACCCAAATATCCTAAAGTCTTTTCCTTGGGTGGATTAACTGAGATGCTTGGCCGCCACTCCTTTCTACCATTCAAAGGTGGAAGACGATGGATATGTTCAGGTTGATTGAGCCATTTCTTAAAATTCTCAACCCCTTTTAATCTTGATTTCCAGTCGGATTCCCTTGCCATTAAAACAGCACCGATTGCACCAATTGTTTTATGATGTTCAGGAACGATTAAATCATTATCATTTAGATGCAAAACAGCGCTTAATGCCGTAACCATTCCTTTGTTTGCTGCGACACCACCAATGAATGCTAAAGGACTCAAAACTTTTCTCCCTTTTATAATTGCACTCTTAAAATTTCTTGCCAGGGCATAACATAACCCGGCGACCAGGTCTTCAATCGGAGTTCCGATCTGTTGAAGGTGTATCATATCACTCTTAGCAAAGACCGAACATCTACCGGCAATACGCACTGGTCTCTTAGAATTGAGCGCTATCTCACCAAATTTTTCTATCGGCACGCATAACCTTTGCGCCTGCTGGTCAAGAAATATTCCTGCGCCTGCAGCACAAAGCGAATTTGAAGAAAAATCCATTAGTCCCTTATGTAAAGTAATAAATTTTGAATTGATGCCACCAATTTCAATTACGGAGTTAAAATTTCCGTATAAAAACCTTAAACCTCTGACTACTGCTTCAACCTCATTTACCCGCAGAACTCCAAGACTGTCAACGAGAACCTTTGGAACACTTCCGGTCAAAACTATTCTTTCGGGGACTTTTAATCCATTGATTATCTTCCACAGGGTATCATAAGGACTACCCTGATGAATTATATAGTCGGTTTTTACAAGATTGCCATTGAAAAATTTAGCAACCTTGATACTTACTGAACCGACATCTATACCATATTCATACATTTACGGTGTATAATAGACACCTAATGAAAAATGAAAATCGTAATTGCTTTCAGAACGATTCTGGGTATCAGATTCATCTGCAGTAAGATTATAATTGAATGCAAATTCAGGACTAATCTTCGCCTTTTTTAGTTTAACATCGGTACCGAATGAAAAAAGAAATAATAAATCATTCTCAAGTTCATCAATGCTATTTTTTATTGAACCAAAGTATGCTGTCCCATCAATCTGAAAATTACCTGCAAAACCTAATCCCAGGTATGGAGCAACAGGCAGCATCCCTGCCTTTAACTGAAATGTAAATGGAAGATAAAAATTGCTGTAATCTGCACCCATATCAATGTTTAATACAGTTCTATCAAACGAAGTCGTTCTAAACATTGGTGTTATCTGAATTCCAAAGAAATTTGATAATTCAACACCCATACCAAGTCCAATCTGAAATCCCAGTCCGGAGAAATTTCCTGCTTCATCATCAGGATCAAAGGTTGAATGATTTATCCCAACCTGAAGGCCAAAGGATGTTTTGACCGGTACTCCATCCTGTGCCAGCAGAAACATTATTGGCAGTGAGATTAAAATTAATGATTTTTTCATAATACCTCCGTATTGAATTTTTGTTATCTGGTTATTCTTCTTTTTGCAAATTCATTTTGAACTCAATTTTTTTATAATCAGAAGGAATCTTAAATAGTTCTTCGCTCAAATTTTTTTCTGCTAATTTTTCTATAACCGTTTCAGTGGTCATTTCTGAAACAATCTTTCCCTTTGCGTCAAATGATTTTGAAACAATTAACGATTTCAAGACAAATCCCATATCCGCATGCAGACCTATCTCCTGGCGTATCAATGAATCAAGGACGGGAATTCCTGTAGAAATAGATTTTTTACTGAAATTCAGCGAAACATCCTCAAGGTGCTTGGTTGTTGTCCACAATTCCCTTGATTCTTCATTGTGGGTCTTCATCTTCATAATCATTATCTTAGTCTCCATATCATAGGAAAGATTAATTTTAAAATGTTTACACTCAATACCCATAAAATTTTCTGTTCCAAGTTCTTCCATTTCAATCTTCGGGTTTGAAATGGTGAATTTAACGAATTGATTAACGGCTCCCATAAGCCCGGCGATAGAATCTATGTTCATCACAAAATATGCCTTTTCTTCAGGGTCGACGATATAGACTTCATTCTTTTCAGAAAGATACAACCAGAACATACCTAATTTCTTTAATTGATTTTCTTTTTTTGAAACTTCTATAAATTCCTCGCGCACATTCCCTTTTTGCGCATAACCTTTAATAATTATCTTTGATTCCTCGTCTTTTGCCTTCGTGATTGTCTGTGCCTGCCATTCAACACCACCGGAAAGGAGCAAAGGATACAGAAATAATCCTGATAATATAAAGCATGTAATTCTCTTCAATTCTATCTCCTTCTCATTTAAGTGTGTGTCCGGAAATTCAGAAACACTCCATTTTCATCATTTACCAAGACTTCATTTTTTCAATCAATTCCAGCACTGACAATGAATGTAGATAGACCTTTAAGTGAAGCCACCAACATCCATAACATGCTCGCACCCTAAGAAAAATTACAGCTCTCTTAGCCCTGCTACTGCTCTTATGATGAAACACCCATTACCAGTATATGCGTTGACTTCATCAATCAAAGGCTAAAGTCGGGCTATGTAATGAAAATCAATTTGCCAAAGAGCAATCCCCAAAAGGGGTAGAACCTAAAAACTCAGTTATTTCCGAACACTAACATTTAATTCTAACCAGAATTTACAAAAAATCAAGTAAGAAATGCGAACCGGAACCACAGGGGTATGATTGACCAATTAACTTGCGAAAAATTTTCTTAGATCTAATCTTCCTACATTCGTATCAATTTCTCTTTATATATTTTTCTTTCTGTCGTCAATACCAGAAAATATGTACCTCGGGATACTGCATTATTACTTCTGTCTCTGCCATTCCAGGATATTTTATAATGACCAGCTGATTGTCTTTTATCAACAAGCACTCTTACAAGATTCCCAGATGCATCGAAAATCGAAAGGGTCACATTGGATGCATTCTTTATATTATAACTGATGTTTATTTTGTCATAAAATGGATTCGGTGTTAAAGTAACAATTCCTGATTCTACATTTTTTTGCTCTTTTATACCCACATATTCCTGTCCTGTGGAGAAGATAAATAATGGAAGATCGGCTGATGGGATACCCAATGCATTTATGATCGCGGTCCTTTCGGATGAACTGAAATTAGCAGTAAAATAACCCTGAAGATTCATTGATGTTGCCTGCAGAAGTGCACTCGCACCAGCAAAGCCCGCCTCAAGCAATTGAAATCTGCTCGCAGTTGTAGCACAATAGACAAAATAATTTGGCGCGGTCTGAGGCAGGCGCGGTATTGCACTTCTAAGTTGAAATCTTCTATCACCATTAGTTACCCTTTCAATCCGATGGTCCCGAGAACTGGCACTTCCTGAAGGAAGTCGGATATGGTATCTTTCAACACCCACCGAGCGGACTATATATATTCTGCCGGTCAGATAATAATTTGCTACGGCTGAAGGAACGGTAATTCCTGCTCTTCCATTTGAAGTGGTGTGGGGTGTATTGCCATAAGATGCCCAGGCAAGTTGTGATAGCTGATTAATATTCAATTCAGTATCACTAAATAGATTATTATACTTCAGATTGGCAAGTGCATTCTCAAAAATGAACGTGCCATTGGTATTCGGGTTAGGTAAAGAACCATCCGAAGAATGGGCCACGCATTCCGATGTAATTCCACTTACCGAGCTCATCAATCCATAAACATTGACCATTTGAACAGTTAAGGCTGGGCTCCAGGTATTATTTGCATTGGTTGTTGCACTCTCTTTGGGACAGGATGCAGGCTGATTTGAGTTTGTATTCCAGAACGAAATTGAAGCGAGCTGGGCAAATTGAATAGATGTACCTGCGTCTTCTGCAATGCCACTGGCGATTCCTACTTCAAATGCCGCATTTGATTCAGATTTACGGTTACCTGATACATGTAGAATAATATCATGAAGATTCGGATCATAGCGATAGACATTATCCGTTCGGGCAACATAGATAACTCTGTTCGTTCCAATCAAAGGGGCACGAGATGCTGCCCATAATATATTGGCGAGGACCTGATCCGCAAGACTGCTTGTGTAACCGCCATGATAAGACCTTCGACTATTCAATACAATCTCGGAAGAAAAATTATTTATTTGTGGTGGTGGTAAATATCTTGAATCTATAAAGATGGATGTGACAGGATTGCTCAAGGGTCTATTCAACAATGCACCAATACCCCCAGCCATTAAAATTTTTAAAAACTTTCTTCTTTCCATAAGAACCTCCAATGGCAAATTTTATTCACAAATTAATTAATGTCAATGATATTCAGGAGGATAAGGTGCACGCGCCTGGAGGGATTTGAACCCCCGGCCTGCGGGTTCGAAGCCCGCCGCTCTATCCACCTGAGCTACAGGCGCACATCAAAATGCATCTTCAATATATTCGTATTCTACACTATTTCCACTCTGGTTTATCGCCAGAACATCAAAATGAACTTCTGAATCCATTGGTAAATGTCTCTTTTTCAACCATAATAGTGCTACATATTGTATTTTCTTTTGTTTTCTCTTGTTTACTGATTCCTGGGGTAATCCATATTCGAATGTTCTGCGATATTTTACTTCTACAAAATGGAAAGATTTTTCTTTTCTTAATACCAAGTCTATCTCTCCATACCTACAGCGAAAATTATGGTCAACAATATTGTATCCTTTTTTATTTAAAAATTTTCGTGCAAGTTCTTCACCTTTTTTCCCTAATTGAATTTTATTTATCATCGTTCAATAATTTAAATGTCTTTCGATGAATCGGACAGGGACCGTATTTTTTGATACATTCGCGGTGGGATAAAGTTGGATAACCCTTATGCTTATCAAACCCATACATAGGGTATTGACCATGATATGCAAGCATTATTGAATCCCTCTTGACCTTTGCCAGAATAGATGCGGAGGCAATGTTAATGCTCAAACTATCACCTTTGATAATTGGATATTGTGCTATTGAGAGAGTATCAATCTTTAAGGCATCTATTAAAACAATTTCAGGCTGTGGGGTTAGTCTATTTATTGCCTCAAACATTGCCATTTTCGTTGCCTGTAATATATTTACTTTATCTATAATTTCAACCGGAACAATGCCGAAGGAAAAACTGACCGCAGACTTTTGTATAATTTTGAATAACTCTTCCCTTTTTAAGGGAGAAAGTTTTTTTGAATCGTCGATCTCGGGGTGATAAAAATTTTTAGGCAGAATTACAGCTGCAGCAACCACTGGTCCGGCAAGAGGACCCCTTCCTGCCTCATCACAGCCAGCAATAAAATCAAATCTACTCCAGAATTCTCTATCAATTACCTGTTTCAACTTTCTTTTCTTCTATTTTTTCCTCAGTTCCTTCTTTTGCAGTTACTTCCTGAGTCTTTAATTTCTTCACTTTTTTGTTTCTCAAATAGGTAAGTTTAGCCCTGCGTACCCTGCCTCTCCTTTTAACCTCAATTTTGGCAATCATCGGTGAATTCAAGGGAAATATCCTTTCTACACCAATACCGGCTGATACTTTGCGCACAACGAATGTCTTACTTTCGCCACTTCCTTTCATCTGAATCACAACACCCTGAAAAGGAGAGAGCCTTGTCTTATCACCTTCAACAACCTTAACATAAACCTTTATTAAATCGCCTGGTTTAAAATCAGGATTTTTCGTCATTTAACACCTCCAATAATATTTCAAGGTCATCTCTTGAGAAGATAACATCGCCCAAAAGTTCGGGTCTTTTTTTTAATGTTCTTTCAATGGACATTTTTCTTCGCCAGCGGGCAATTGCCTGATGATTGCCGCTTAATAAAACTTCAGGAACTGAATGGTTTTTAAAACTTGCAGGACGGGTGTAGACGGACGCAGATAAAATGCCATTTTGTAACGAATCTTTTTCTGCAGAATCAATATGCCCGAGCACTCCGGGCAGCAATCTCGTTATTGCTTCCATAAGGACAATCGCTGCTGATTCGCCACCGGATAATACATAATCACCGATAGAGATTTCTTCCAGAGATATCAGTCTACTCAATCTTTCATCGATCCCCTTATACCGTCCGCAAATAAGAATTATATCATTTTCTTTCGCCAATTTCTTAATAAGGTGCTGGGTGAGGACCTTACCGGTCGGGCTAAAATTGATAATTAAGGATTTTTCTTTTTTTATTGAAGTTATCGCCTTCAAAATTGGTTCCAGTTTCATTACCATTCCTGAACCACCACCAAATTGATAATCATCAACGATACCGTCATTTGTAAAATCCCTTGGATTTAGGATATTTATCTTGATCGCACCTTTTTCCTGGGCAATTCTCAGGGTCCCGCACGACAGGGGACCTTTAAAGTATTCCGGAAAGATTGATATTATATTAAACTGCATCGTTAAGGGATTGATTGGGTACTACAAAACAAAGAGGGGTATCAAGGGGAATTCTGTTTCCCCTGATACCCTTTCTTATTAAAAAGGCAAGAGATGTCAGAATGCATTATTCAATGATTTCCAATACCGCGCGTTTTCCTTGTTTCATTGCTGCCGCGGTAATGATTGTTCGAATTGCCTTCGCGGTTCTACCTTCTTTACCAATAACCTTACCAAGATCACCTGCGCCGACTCTAAGTTCATATATTATACTCTTTTCGCCAGCGACCTCTTTTATATTTACTTTATCGGGATTATCCACAAGCCCCTTAACGATATATTCTATAAGCTCTTTCATGATGAACCTCCTTTTGCTTTAGAAATTAATTTAGCCACCGTATTGGTAGGCTTGGCTCCTTTAGATAACCAGTATTCAATGCGATCCCGATTTATCTGCAAATTTTTGGTTCTGGGATCGTAATGACCAAGATTCTCAATGTACTTACCATCTCTTGCCTTTTTTGAATCTATAGCCACAATCCGGTAAAAAGGAGAATTGTGCCTACCCATCCGCGTCAACCGAATCTTAACCATAATATAGTATATTGAAATTCTGCAAAATGTCAATACCTAAATGACAATAACCTTATTCCTACCGGTCATCTTCCCCTGGTACATCGCTTTATCTGCCCTGCCAATCAATTCATCTCGGGATAAAGCGTCTTCAGGAAAGGTGGCAACTCCAAGGGTCACAGTCACATTGAAATATTTACCGTCTTGGGCCGGGAAGGGCTTTTCTTCTATTGTCTTTCTGATTCTTTCCGCAATGATTGCTGCAGTCGGTTTATCTGCATCCGGTAAAATGATAATATATTCATCACCACCATAGCGAACTGCGATATCTCTTTCCCGAATCACACTCCGTGCCCTTTCACCTATCAATCTCAATGTCTCACTGCCTACAAGATGTCCATAATTATCATCAACCAATTTAAAAAAATCCACATCAAAGAATATTAAAGAAATCTTTCCCTTGGTTTTTAACCTTTCTTTTATCAGTTCATCAAGTTTTTGATTACAGTATCTGGTGTTATATAATTTTGTCAGATCATCAGTGATGCTTGTCTCTTCCATTTTGCGGTAAATCTGGGCATTGCGCAGGGCAATCGTGACATGCTGGACAAGATTTTCAAATATCTCAAGATCGTCTTTGATGAAAGGTTCACCACCAATTTTATTAATCACTTCTACAACCCCGATAATCTCATCACGACTCTTCATGGGCACACACAAAATTGATTTTGTGGTAAATTTTGTTTTTTTATCCATTCCGTTATAAAAGCGTGGGTCCTTTGTTACATCTTCAACGACCAAGGATTTGCCTGTTCTTGCAACCCAGCCTGCGACTCCCTGGGTTATCTTCAATCTCATACCAATCAGTTTTGCGCCTGCTTCACCTGCTGCTGCTTCAAACACGAGTTCCTGACGGTCTTTATCAATGAGGAGGATAGACCAACCTTCAGCCCTGATAAAATCAGCGGTTTTTTCCATAATAATCTTCAATATCTCTTTTGGTTCAAGTGAGGAGTTAATCGCCCGAACAATTTCATTCAATGTTTCCATTTCTTTAATCTTTCTCTTCAAAGATTCCATGGTTTTAAAATTTATAAGATACTGCTCGCGTCGCTTTATTGCCTTTTTTATTAATTTCTTTAAATGCTTGAATGAATACGGTTTTTTTAATATACCTATTGTATCAGGAATGATTATGTTTTCATATTTTAATTTATTAGCTACGGGAACCGTTAAGATAATGGGTATGTTCGTATTTAATTCATCAAGGGTTTTTATTATCTTTCTGGCATCAATATTTAAAACAATTATATCCACTTTATCTTTGTTTATTGTTGGAATTATCGCTGCAGGTTTTTTTGTTAAAATAACTTCAAGTTCAAGTCTCTTTAGATACCTTGAAATTTTTTCTTTATCAGCAGAATTAGGTTGATAAAGTAAAGTTTTCATTGTAAAGGAATGACTTCATAAAATGGCTTTGCCTTTTTCTTTTCTTCGCTGTATAGAATCCCTGCCTCATCTATCATAAGATTTCCGGATTTTATTTCAGTCAATGCCTTTTGCTTATCCAGTTCTTCAAGGATATGTATCCCTCTCGGTGAGATAGAAACCTTCAATTCTGGATAGACATAGCCGTGGGGTAGTTTCCTCATATCATCGAGAATTCTTAGATATTTTTCAAATGCTGATTCCTCTATGGGGAATTCAAAATTTTCAATATTTAACATAAAATTTATAAAAGTGGGCAAATCACAAATTATTACCGATCTACCAGGCAGCCTTTCCATTGAATATAGATGGGCATCGGCAAGAATTGGTCCTACAAGGTCTGGATCCCCATAAGAATTTGCGGATAGCACAACATCCCTTTCTGACAATCCTGATGCAATTCCAATGCCAATCCTGAATAGACTCTTGAATTCGGGTGGTAAAAGTGCATAGGTTACACCATCTATCTCCATTGTTCTTTCCGCAACCGTAGCAAACCAATCACGATAATGCATAAAATTTGCCCGAATAAATTCTTCGGCCTTTATTACCATTTCCCGCGCGCATAAGATTGCCCTCTTTGCCGCATCAAGTGCTGGTATTAATTCAAGCTCTGTCCCTGAGAAAATTGAATACCTTAAATTTATACCTTTGCCGGTTGTGGACTCTGTGTAAAGATGTCCATATAGACTCTCAGAATTTTCAGCAAACCAGATGATACCACCGTCACCTGTGTCCTTCAACAAAAAGCCACCATAATTTTTTCCGATTGCCGCCATCTCTTTAGCAAACTTATATTTAATACGCTGTTCTTTCAAGGCATTGTGCAATTTTATGCCCATATATGATGAACCCCTGATGTCATATACGAGAACTGTAATTGCCTTGCGGTATTGTTCAATTAAATTTTTTATTTCCACTGCCAGTTCGTTTTGTCTCTGGCGGAGAATCAGGATTTCTTTACCTTCAAGAAGGTAATAGGTAAGATTGGCTAAATCTCTTATGACTTTTTTGGATTCTTTTTCTGAAGGGGGTAGGAAATTTACGAGGTCAAAAAGGCAATTACCAATATAAACCGGAATCAAATCGTTTTTCATAAATGTCTCGTATGCTTCTTTTACTCCATCAAGGTCTAATTCCACACCGAGTAATGCCTTCTTCTCAAATCTTGCTAAAAGGGGTAAATCCCTGCTTTTTTGTTTGTGTAATTCTTCAAAATAATACATTATATTTTTTGCAAATATCTTTTCTTCCTGGGGATTAAATGCCCCAAATTTTTGGGCGAATGCATATTCTTCAAACAATTCACCAACCAATTTTTTCCTATCTAACATTCTTTTTGCTATTAATAACTGGACATCCTCTTCCTCTTTTATAAATCTCTGCAATTCTGCCTTTCTCTTTTGGTAATCTTTTAAATGATGGACATTGCCCAAAAAAAGTCTCACCATCCGGGAAAAGAGGTTGGATGTTTTTTGAGTTATAACATCAAAGTCTGCTCCTTTTGCTACAAGATTATCAAGAATATCCTTTAATCCTGCATTTGTTTCTGTATTAAGCGCGAAGATCTGTTCTTTTAAACGTTCTGCATACAGATCTATACTTCGCATTTCTTCAGCGATCCGCTCCCTGTCACGCAGAAGCATAGAACCAATCTTTTTGAATATCTTCAATAACGATGTTTCTGATAAATAATCAAGGTAAACCTTGGGAACTTTATCAATCGCCTCCGCGAAGGTTTTGAATGTCATTCTCTCAATGTCGGCAAGAAAATTTGGCAGAATGTATTCTAATCGTGCATTTATGTATGATTTATGAATAATCAAAAATATTTCACAGGACATTGAATGGTTTTTTAATTCCTGATTGAATTCATAAATTGACTTATAAGTTTTGAGTTTTTCAATTAAGGATATTATCTGTTCAGGACATTTTTCTTTTAAACCTGCAGGAATGGGAAGTCCTGCTTTTCTATGCCCGATATACAACGCCCATTCATAATTTTTATACTGAGTTATAGGGGCACCGAGCCAAAGTAAAAAAAGATTTAAATTTTCAAATATTTTTGATAATTCTTTTGGGAAATCAAGCAATTGAAATCCCAATTTTATATCATCGGTCAATTTCTGGAATCGCTTCTGGTCTAAATGCCTTTCTCTGAGAAATTTTAAATACTGACTCTCTTCTTCAATAATGTTATGCAATTCAATAATGTTTATATTATTCATTTTGGCGCCTCATAGGATAATTCAAAAAGGAATTTACCGCGGCCACCCTTACCATCTTTTATCTCTCCAGTTTCTTCTATGGCAATATCTGAAACGCCCATCAGGATTTTCAAACTGCCTGGATGGTATATTTCTTCTCCCATCTTTGAGACAAATATTCGGTAGAAATCAAGAATGAAGCCTCTGCGGGTCAATTTCTGGTTTATCCAGAATTCTAATTCTTGTTCTATATCTATTGACTCAACAGTGAGTTTGACACCTGTATCGCTCAGGAAGGAAAATTTATCAACATTAAGAAGAAGATTAAAGATTGTAGCATCATCGCATATAACTGTTGATTTTTCACGGCTCTTTATCTTTGAATAGAAATTTGACTCACGTACAAGCATCCCTGTTAGATCAAGTCCTCCAAAGGGATTGCGGTCGAGATAGACTTCTTTCGGATAGTCTCCAGAAGCAATACCCACACCAATCTGGAATATGGATTGATATGCGGGGGGCAATGTGGCATAGGTTATACCTTCAAAATCAATCTTTCTGTCTTCTGCCTCTCTAAACCAATCTTTGTAATGTTCTATATTCTCCTGAACAAAATTTATTGATTCCTTGACCATTTCTAACCCACAACGGACTGCATTGAGCATACTACCGGGCAGAGGTATTTTTGTCTTTTGATTTTTTATCTCAAAGTTGTTATTAGCAAAGAGAATGATACCACCGTCGCCTGTATCTTTTATTGGTAATCCGCCGAATTTTTCAATCACCGTTAACATTGTTTCCTGAAAGAGATTTCTTATCTCATTTTCCTTTTCGGCGTCCTGCAATTTCGTTCCCATAAATGTTGAACCCCTGATATCGTAAGTCAAAACCGCAATCAGATTTTTATAACGCATTATATTTAGGTTTGGTTTTACTTCAATTAGAGGAACAGTTTTTATCTCTTTTTCTACCACCGAAATCTTACCACTTAATATTTCTTCTGCAACAAAACGGATATTTTCAGAAGATGGTGTACCACTTACCTTTGGATAATAATCAATCAATTCTTCTAAGAGCAAGGTTTTCAAAAATGGTTCAAAGATTTCGTTAATTATTACATCAAACCGTTTCATAATTTCGGCTGTATTATACCGTTCTTTAAGAAAACCAGGGATGCGAAATTCATTTAGAATTTTTGAATAATCTTTATTATTTTTTACCTCATTTGCCACTTCCTTGATAAGATTTTGGAATGTTTCTTCTTCTATTGTATTTCTTTCACCAATGAGAAAGAGAAAATATGGGTCCAATTCGTTTTTGGTAATGAATTTAGAAAAATCAGATATTTTTAACTTTAAAAGCCCTTCTAATTCGCCTTCCTGTTTTTGATATTCCTGATATTCAATGCGGAATCTTCTGAGGTCATAACCGAGCGATGTCAGATTGCGTTTGAGTTTTTTAAGGTGAATTTCAAGACCTTCTTCGGTTGAGAAATTCCTGACCTCATTCAATAAATCATTGCTCAGCTCGGCACTTATCTGTTTCATCGTTTTATCTAAATCTGCAATCTGTTCTTCAATAACCATTTTCTTCTTTTTTATCTCTTCATAAACACTCTGGGCAGTGCTCTGGATTGCAGTGATCAATTTAAGCATACCATCTTCAGTTGGGAATAAAAAGCATGTATTTAATAATTCAGTAATTTTTTCGCGACTCAATGTCCTGCCCAACCTTTTAATTTCATCAATCACGCGCTGGAGTCCTTCGTTATAACTTGTATTCAATAAATTTTTGAGAATGGCAGAAAATAATGGCTCAGGCAGTCCTTTTTTGAAAATCAGTTTTGCCATTAATTTTGTCAGCTCAGACCTTGTGCTTTTAGGATATATGGGTATTCTCTCATAGGAATCACAGATTAATCGGTCCTGCACCATAACATTTCTCGTAAGGGAGCGTCTTATGTAATTGAATAGTTGGTTTATAACCATTCCAATCCTTTCTGCAATGTATGCCTTTTCATCCACAGTTCTGTTCGCAATTTCTTTGGTAAGAATATCCCTTAACAACTTTCTATTCACAATCTCAAAGATAAAAATTTTGTATGTATCAATCTGGGTAAAACGTTTGTAGATATCAAATATTGTATTACTGTAGCGCTCAAAAAACTCATCCCATTTGCCAATCAATGATTCGTCTTTTAAAAAATTTAAATAGTTAACAACAAATTCTTCTTGAAGGACAAATATTTTTCTTCCGAGAAAAATGAGTTCTTTTCCTTGTTTGTTATCAAAATATTTTAATACAGGGTCATTCTTAGATACCTTTTTTAATACCTCAAGATAGCGTTCAAAATTTATTGAATCGCGATATATCTTATTCATTTTTTGATAATAGGGGGTCTCAGTGATCAAAATTTCCTCAAATTCATTTCTTAGCATTATAATACTCCTTTGCGGTGAGGTGTTCTTTATAGGTCTTTGAGAAATAGTGATAACCGTCGCCTCGGGCAACAAAATAAAGATAGTCCACATCTGCTGGATATAATGCTGCTTTTAATGAGTTGATGCCGGGCGAACATATTGGTCCAGGTGGCAAATCAGGATAAATATAGGTATTGTAAGGCGAATCATATTTTAAATCTTTTTCTCTAAGATAGGTTATCACTGTATCTGGATTCTTTAATTTATAGGCATAGATAACAGTTGCACAAGATTCAAGTGGGCGCTTGAGTTTAAGCCTATTTAAAAATACCCGGGCAATAATTGGTCTTTCTTCATTGTATTTTGCTTCTTTCTCAACAAGGGAGGCGATTATTACCGTATTTTGTATGGAATCTATTGGAATATCGGTGATGCTTTTTATCTTGGTTCTGAAATTCTCTACCATTTTTTTTATAATTTTTGATTCATCTACATTTTCTTCAAATAAATATGTATCAGGAAAAAGGTATCCTTCAAGACTTGGTAGATTGAGTCCAAGGCCTTTTATAAAATTTCTGTCCTTGCAAAGGGAAATGAATTTTGCTTTGCTCTGAATCACATTTTTTTTATACAAAATGTCTGCAATTTCATCTATTATGAGTCCTTCAGGAATTGTGATTGTAATATCATCCCTTCCGCCTTTACTAAGTTTATATATCACATAAACTGGATTTTTGTAAACATATAATTGATGCCTTCCTGAACGGATATGCTTTTCTTTTCCAAGAATCTTGAGCCAGAATAAAAATTCATAAGGATTGATAATAATATGTTCTTTTAACAGGATATCTGCTACTTCTTTTGCGGTTACATTTTTTGGTATATTGATTTCTTTTTGACTAAGATTAAGGGGTTGGAACCAGCACAGAAATAAGATAAAAAAAGCTATAAATAAAAAAATAATGTTTTTCATACACTAACATTCTGCCGAGGCATTTTCTCTTTGTCGCAAATATTCCTCAAGCATTAAAGAAGCTGAAATCTGATCAAGATTTTTATGTTTAATCCCATAATCTTTTAATAACTTTGCTGCGAGCTGGCTTGTATATCTTTCATCCCATAATTGAATTTCAACATTTAAAGACTTCTTTAGTCTTGTAACAAATTTTTTGATTTCAGAAGACAGTGCACTATTTTTACCGTCAAGATGCAATGGATTTCCTACAAGAATCAATCCTACATTATTTTCTTCACAAATAAACTTAAGTCGTTTGATAAGGTCTTTATGTGATTTATTGGAAATCGTCAAATAGGGCTGGGCAATGATACCGAGTGGGTCTGTAAGGGCAATCCCGATATGCATTTTTCCATAATCAATCGCCATAATCTTCATCATTTAAATTATAATTAAAATTTTTTTATTGTCAACAAGGATTGACTTTTACAAAATAAGGGGTATAATTAATCTATAGGAGGCAAAGTGAATAGACTTATTCTTTCTCTTTTTTTAGTGCTTTTTGTTTTCTGTGGTGGTCCACAGGGACCTGCTCCAAGCGGTGGGCAACAAGGACCGAATATTGCCTTTGGGATACTCTCTGAAGGCGAACTACAAAGGTTTATAAAAGTTTTGCCCACATTCATTGAGATTGTGGAAAAAGAAGGTAAAGATGTCCAACTTGATGTTCGCCCCGGGGACATAATGTCAGCATTTCAAGGCATGAGTGCCCTTGACAAACAGATCTCAGCACTTGATTCAAAACTCCGGGCTGCAGGTATGGGTTGGAATGAATTCTGGCCTGCTTATGCAAAAACAATGTTGGCTTATGCTGCCATTATGCTTGACTCTTTAAAACTTGAAATACAAAAAGGGCAGGCTCAAAATCAGGCACAGATAAAACAAATGGAAGATTTACTAAAGGACCCGAAAATTCCAGATGCACAGAAAAACGCAATAAAGGCATCCCTTGAGGCATACAAACAAAGCAGCCAGATTCTGAATCAAATGGATACAATTTATGCAAAAGTTCCTCAGACGAATAAAGACCTCGTGAGAAGATATTTTAAAACAATCAGCGATATTTTAAATCAGGATTAGAATTTACTGAGGATTTTTAAGGGTTTTTAAAAACATCCGGGCATTGGCATCATCTGGATTCAATCTAAGCCATTCTTCAAGCAATTTTATGGCAGAATTAGTATCATTGAAATCAAGATAAGTATCAATTAGTCCATTATAGGCTGAGGCATTGCTTGGATTAATGCGCAATGCCTCTTTGAAATACTTTATTGCCCGCTGATAATCACGATTCAATCTGAATGACTCACCAATCTGAGCAAATATCTGGGATTCTTTTCTATCAATACGACTAAAATAATAATCTGCTGAATCGGTCTGCGGCAATTGATTGAATAACATTCCAAGATTAAAATATAATTTCCAGGCTTCCTTTCCCAGAGATTCAAATAATAAGCCCAAACGCCAGGATTTCAATGCGCCATCAAAATCATTGTTATCTCTGAGTATAAATCCCAAATAAATCAGGGCAATTGCATAATTGTAGTATAAATTCACTGTATTCTGGTCCTTTATTGCCTCATAACCAAAAAACTCTCCCTCGTTCTTTCTCTTTTCAAAATCATAGAGAATCCCTGCCAGTGCTTTATATTTCTGAGGTGAAAAGAATCCAGTATAGCGATAGGTTCGGTAAAATAATTCCTGTGTCATATCAATATTTATATTTCTCGGAAAAGGAATACTATCACCACTTACCCGGTAGACAATTCCTTCAATCTTAAGATATGGCTCAAATCCAGTGTAGTTTTCATAATCAACGGTAGATGAAAAATAAATTGGCCTTTTGCCCTGATAATTTTTTAAGACTTTTTCTGCAAAAGTTTCTGCTTTTACAAAATAATCCTGAGAATTCAGCATTTTACCGGCATTTGTAGCAAGAATATCTCTTATCATAATATCTTTCACAAACATAATCTTTCTATCTTCTGATACAAAATAACCCTGGTCACAAATTGTTTTTATTGTCGTATTATCAAAACTTATTGGCACTCCCCAGTATTTCAAATGTCTGATATACCAATCGGTATTGATAAGGGAAAGATTTGCTACAATCACATCTCTTCTAACTCCCAAAACTTCCTGGGCAAACCATAATGGGAATGTATCATTATCAC
>FMJZ01011162.1_pt1 | contig 24676 bp, 21 predicted proteins | sample 1987881 | NCBI WGS metagenome assembly FMJZ01 (sample SAMEA4378227, study PRJEB15110) | soil metagenome | biome: soil; feature: Field; material: Soil | place: India | collected 2015-03-11 | depth 0 m
TAACAATTTCCCAAAAAGTCATAAATATCAACCAGTGGAGGAAAATACGCAAACTGCTGAAGAAATATCAACAAAAGATACACCGTTCAGAGTAAATGAGTATAAAGATGAAAGCAATGCTAATGAAACTCTAACTGCAAGTCACTTTCGATCCCACGAGATTAGGGAAGGAGAAATGATTTCACCGAATACTTACAAACCTTTACCCATACGAATTAGCGAAATTCCATCGAAAGTGGCTTCATTAGTTCAAAATTCAAATGATACACCAATAAAAGCTGAGATTGTATTACATCCTAAATGGCTTGGTACAGTTATTGTCGAAATGAATGTAATAGAGGAACGAATAGAAATGGTGTTCAAATCGGAAAATAAAGAAACCTTGCGAATGTTGGAAACTCAGGTAAACTTTTTAAAAGAAAAGTTACAAAATCTGGGCTTCGAAAAACAAAATTACACTTTTCAACATCAATTAGAGGAAAAAGAAAATGGATCTGGTTGGTTTTCGAACAAACAAAGTAAGCAAGAGGATGAAGAACTTAAAAGGCAATTTCTTCATTCATTTTTGAGACTAAGAAATCAAAATCAAAATTTCGAATTAAATAAATGGTGGGGAGATGATAACCAACATTAATTCCACTTCGAATTACTCAATTTCTAATTCATCTAACTCAACAAAAGCAAGTAACATTGGGAAAGATGAATTCTTGAAGTTGCTATTAATTCAATTAAAATCACAAAATCCTATGAAACCACTCGACAATATGGAATTTGCAACTCAACTTGCACAATTTTCCTCACTCGAACAGTTAACAAATATTCGAAGCGTAATTGAAAATCAATCAAAAATATTCGAATCTCTTGCACAAGCACTTCAAGGTACTGCTATGAGTTCAGTACTTGGTGAATTAGGTACAGTTTATAGCAACAAATTCTTCTTTTCAGGAGAAAATGAACCAACTATCGAATACTCTTTGGACTCGAATGTACAAAATGGCGAAGCAACAATCAAAGACTCCACCGGTAGAGAAATACGCAGAATTCCGCTTGAAGCAACATTGCTAAAAGCAGGTGAGCATCGTTTGAAGTGGGATGGCAAAGATAATAACGGGAACACTGTTCCAAAAGGTGAGTATTCAATTCAAATCGTTGTTTCCAACTTCAACGGGAGTACATTCAACGTTTCGACATATTATTCCGGAAAAATCGAAGCAATCAGATTTAAACCAGAAGGAACAATGTTAGTTATTGATAATATCGAAGTCCCTTTGAAAAATTTGATTTCTGTTAGGACTAAAGTATAGGTGTAATATGGAAATCGAGGGAATTCGTCTTCCTTTTGTTCCAATTGGTGGTGTCGAGGCTTTAAAGAAATCATCAACACAACCAATACCCAAGAACCGAAGCGGCTTTCAAGAACTTTTCGAAGCTGAAATTTCTAGCCTAAAATTCTCTGCACATGCAAAAGCACGTTTAGCAAGTCGGGAATTGAACCTAACGAACGAAGAATTAACAAAGTTGGAAAAAGCTGTCTCTAATATTGAAATGAAGGGTGGCCGCGACAGCCTTGTTATTTTTCCCGACAAATCTTTCTTAGTTTCAATACCGAATCGAACAATAATAACAGTATTCGCAAACAGCAATCTTGAAGAACGCGTAATTACAAACATTGACAGTGTAATATTCGATTTTTAATGGAGCCGGACCTTGCCCGATGGCAGGAAGCTCCATAAAACTCCGAACGACTGAGGAGAATAATTTAAAAAAAATATTAACAATTTTATGGAGGAAACATGGCAATATCAAGATCACTTTTTATCGGAACAAGCTCGCTTCGTAGCCATCAACGCAGGTTCGACGTTATTGCAAATAACGTCGCAAACGTAAACACAACTGGCTACAAAGCTTCTCGAATTAACTTCGTCGAACAATTCAATCAAATAATTACTCGCGGACGGGCTTCCAGTATTGTTGAAGGACGAGGTTCTGGAGGTTACAATCCCTTGCAATATGGTCTTGGAGTGAGAGTTGGCTCAATCACACCTGATCTTTCTCAAGGTATTATCGAAACTACCAATAGACCTTTGGACATGGCAATTCAAGGGGATGGATTTTTTGTTTTTCAACTTAATGGAAGACAATTCTATTCACGCTCAGCACCAATCACTCGAGACAGTGAAGGCTTTCTTGTCGATCCCACAACAGGTGCGATACTTCAGGGATACAATGTCAATCGCAATACTAATGGATTTATTGTTTATGATGCAAACGGAATCAGTTCCTTAAACAAAGTATTAGATAATCTTCAAATCTCAAACTTAACTGTTTCGCCACCAAAACAAACTCAAACAATTAAAGTAACTGGAAACCTTAATGCTGACGCAAGCCAAAATAGTACTGCAGTATCCAGTTTAACAATCTTCGACAATTTTGGAACTGCTCATAACTTAACATTTACCTTTACCAAAACAGCTAATCCAAACGAATGGTCTATTTCCGCTGAAATTGATGGAAATGCATTAACTCTGGGAGCAACAACAGTAACTTTCAATGCTGATGGTACAATCAACACCCCTAATTCCTTAACAATTACTGCAGGTAATTTAAACACTGCTCTTGGACAAAATTTATTCGACGCAACTACACCTAAAGATATTACCGTTCAACTTGCTCCAACGGGGAACCTATTGCAAGGAATCACGCAATTTTCTGGATTAAATACAATCTCTTTCCAATACCAAGATGGATACGCCCTTGGTGAACTTGCCAACTTGAACGTGGATGATAGTGGAAAAATTTGGGGTTCGTTCACAAATGGAAGAACCGAGCTTTTAGGTCAAGTAGCTTTAGCTAAATTTGCTAACCCAAATGCTCTAACCAGAGAGGGGAATAATATGTTTGCAGTTGCACCTGATAGCGGATTACCATTAATTGGTACTGCTGTTGATACCTTTGCTTCAACTAGAATATTTTCTGGTGCTCTAGAGCAATCAAATGTTGACCTAACTGAGCAATTCACTAATATGATTACAACTCAAAGGGCTTTTGAAGCAGCAGCAAGAACAATTACTATTACCGATGTTATGCTTGCTGAAACAAACAATTTGAAACGATAAGTTTACCTGAATTAAACTTGTAAGCAAATTATTTTCAAAAGGGCAAAAGGCAAAAGCCTTAAGCCCTTTTTTTACTTAAATATTAGACATTTCGTCAAGGTAGAAAAATTTTTTTTTCTTTTCACATTTCATCTTATTCTATCCTATAAATAAAAGCAACTTGGTTTTTATTAAATTTTGGGTTTAATTTAAAAAGTATCCAATCAGCTAAAGAAGGATCTATTTTGGTCAATAAAACAAGCCTTTTGTTTAGAATCCTTTCTGATTCTAATTTAAGACTGTCAAGCTCGTATCCGCTGCTGTAAAATATAGCATAATTTGGTGCTTGTTGTGAATAAGCAAATTTTTTTAGACTGTCAAGTTTTGAAATTTCAACAATTGGAGTTCCATACTTGTTCAAGTAAAACTTTGGAGAAAAGAAAGTACCCAGACTTCCAGTAACTTGGTAAACACCCTTTACATCATAGATTTTTGAAAGGTAGTAAAGAGCTTCGCATCGTGTTTTTTTTCCATAATTTAGAGAAAAGACAACAAGAAGTGGCAGGTTCATAAACCAAAATAGTATAAAAACTAGTTTAAACAAATTTTGCTTTGAACTGAAAATTCTACCTTCTCTAATGTAATTAAGGAAATTCGCTAAACCAAAAGAAAAAACAAAAGGAACAATGGGTAGAATAAAGCGCTCTTGCTTGTTTGGAAAAATTGAATGAAGAATGAAAAAGGAAATAATTGGTAAAGCAATATAAATGTATTTCGAAAAATCCTTAACAAAGAAATATAGAATATATATGCTTAAAGGAAAAGTAAAAACACCAAGTAAAAGAAGAAGATATCGATAGATAGGTCCTGTAGTGTAATCTCCGCTGTGGGTTAAATTATAACGAACATATTCAATAAACGAAGCAAAAGGATAGCCCCAAGCAAAAATATCGACAGAGCCTTGAATGAGAAAAGCAAAAAAGAGAAAAGACAAGGCAAAAAACAAACCAAATTTAAATTTCTTTTGGAAAATCAAAATCAAAAAAATCGTTCCAGAAATTATAAGTGTTTGATAACGAAAAGCAAAAGCGAGAGCAAAAAATAGTCCCGAAATAACAAAATAGCGCTTTTCATTTGGAGATTTTAAAAAAAAGAAGAAACCTATTGCCATAGGTGGGATACAAACCATTTCAATTAGGTTCCTAACAGAAAGAAATGGGATAAACCAGAGAAAGGGCAATAAAATTGTGGTTCGAAATGCAATTTGCTTTTCAAAAAACAAGGACAGAATTTTAAAAATAAATATTGGAGTTATTATAGAATAAACTGAATGTAGAAACCGAACTACCAACATTATACTTTGTGGGTCAAACACCCCAAGTTTGTAAAGTAACTTGAACAAAACATAATGCAACAATGGATAGAAGATACTATGGGCATGGGGAGTAGTCCTACTGTTCCAAATATCTGGATTATTAATAACAGCCCAGGGCTGTTCAATTGGGCCAAAGTGGTCATCGTGCATCCCGTAACCACGGGAAAAAAAGACTGCAGGTAAGTTTGCAACAAAAGTTAAAACAAAAATCCACAATACTGGTTTTTTTATCAACCTATTTTCAATGCTCCTAAAGGCTTGTACCGCTTGTATCATTGAAGAGTGAAAGATTTTCTTTTGGATATTTTAAATTAAAATATTTATAGCATAGATGAGTAGCCACTCTTCCCCGAGGAGTCCTTTGCAAAAAACCACATTGAATAAGGAAAGGTTCGTACACCTCCTCTATTGTACCCGGCTCCTCGCCAACGGAAATTGCAATTGTGTTGACACCAACTGGGCCACCATTAAACTTTTCAACAATAGTTAAAAGAATTCTTTTGTCCATCTCGTCGAGACCAAACTCATCTACCTCTAATGCTTCCAATGCTTTAAGCACAATAGGATAAGTTACAACACCATCACCGAGGACTTGAGCGAAATCTCGAGTTCGTTTCAAAAGCCTGTTGGCAACTCGTGGAGTACCGCGCGAACGTCGTGCAATTTCTAATGCCCCATCATTTTCAATTGGTACTCTGAGTAATTTAGCAGAACGAATGACAATTTCCATCAAATCCTCAGGAGGATAATAATCCAATCTATTTAGAATACCAAATCTTGAGCGAAGAGGTGCAGTTAGCAAACCAGCACGAGTAGTTGCTCCAATAAGTGTGAATTTAGGTAATGCAATTTGAATAGTCCTCGCTGCCGGACCAGAATCAATTACAATATCGAGACGAAACTCTTCCATTGCAGAATAAAGGTATTCTTCGACAACGGGAGATAACCTATGGATTTCATCAATGAACAAAATTTCTCCCTCTTGTAAGTTTGTCAGAATGCCTGCAAGGTCGCCAGGCTTTTCGATAACTGGGCCAGAAGTAATTCTAATTTTTGCCTGCATTTCATTAGCAATAATAATAGAAAGAGTAGTTTTCCCTAAGCCTGGAGGTCCAGTAAAAAGAATATGGTCGAGCGGTTCGACGCGAGCTTTTGCGGCTTGAATGAAAATTTTTAAATTTTCAACAATTTTTCTTTGTCCTGTAAATTCAGAAAAGCGACTAGGCCGTAAAGTCGCATCCAAATCCTCATCTTTCTTTGAAACTGATAAAATATCCGAATTTCTTTTTTCTTTATTCATTTTTCTTATTTATCTCAAATTTCAACTTTTTAACTGGGCAATGTCTTATATCGTCATATATACAATCTTGCTTGCAAGGAATAACGTAGAGTCTTGGAATTGCAGTTGGGTACATTGATTTAATCTCGTTTACAATTTTTTCCTCGATTTCAAAAGCTTCTAATAGTGTAAAATCATAAGGAAGGACAACGTCAATTTCTACAAAAATATCCTTTCCAGATTGGCGAGCATAAATATTTTTAAATTCACATAAACTTTTGAAATTCTGTGCAATTACAGAAAGTATATCGTAATGAAACTTTTCTGGCAAAGTTCTATCGAGCAGCTGGTCGATTGATTTTTTTCCAAATTTAATTGGAATCCTCATTGCAAAGGCAACAAAAATCAATGCCCCAATAGAATCACCAATTCTTGCAGCTTTTGGAAATCCTAGATTATTGAGCAATAGACAAATTACAAGACTAAAAATTACACCTAATTCTATAAAAGCATCGTATTTCCATAATTCAGCATCAAAACGTAGAATTGGTAATTGAAAATTTTTGTAGTATCTTAATAGAGTTAAATACATCCAATACATAAGTGCCGAGGAAAAAACAGAGAAGAAAATCAAGTAGTAAAAGTTTCCAATAGGTGATATCTCCCCAAAAGAAACAAATGCTTCGTAAAGAGTGTATAATGCTATAATGGTTATAAGTGCTGAACTTACAAAAATCCCCAAGCTCTCGTATTTACCGTAACCATAATTAAAAAACGAATCGGGCTCCCGTCTGCTATGATCAACTGCAGTCATAAGTATTGCAGAGTTTACAATATCTGTTAAAGCAATTAACCCATTAGTTCTGTAAAAGAGCGATTCTTCGAGCCAGCCAAGAGCAAATGTAGTTAGAGCAATAAGAATTGAAACGAAGAAAGAAATGCGTGCAACAAAAGTGGGAGTGTTCGGATTGAAAAACGATTCACTTTTCCGTTTTGGTAATACTACTTTTTGTTGCATATAGTTAAAAAATGCAAATTAACAAGAAATGCAAATTAAGTAGGATACCGAAGAAAATTAGGAAATAGAATTTTCTTAGATTTTTCCGGATTAATATTATGCACAAAAATTAATCTATTTCGAAAAATATTAATTATGGTTTTCTTCCCATAATTAACACCAAAGACTAAATCGAAACACTAATAATTAACCTTCTTTATTACAAATACTTGAATAAACTTTGAGTGAAAAAAATTTTTAAATTTTCAAAAAAAATATACTAACTTTTTCGAACTAAATTCGTAATTTTAATTTTTTTTGTTTTCTGATGATAAAAAATTCTGAATATATTCGTAATGGCTTGTTTAAAGAAATAATTGACAACTTGCCCTCGGCTATATGCATTAAAGAAGCAAAAAATCTTAGGTGTATTTACTTTAATACCGCTTTTGCTAAATTAATCAAAAGGACTTCGGACCAAATTTTAGGGGAAAAAATAACTGATATAATCGACAAAGAAAACGCAATACGATTTGAATTATTAGATCGAAAAGCTTTAGAAACAAAATCTTCTTTAAAAGAAATAATTAAATTTAGTTTTAATCCTGCACAATTTGAAATAATTGAGCTTCATAAATTTCTAATCCAGAATCCCAATAGCATGGAAATTGATTACATAATTGATTTTTACCAAAAAGTTACAAGGGAATTGACTGCCGATGAAATATTGAGAGAGACGGAGTTGCTTTATTTAAAAATATTAGAATACCTTCCATTAGGTATTATATTAATGCGGGCAGATGATTTTTCAATTTTCGAGGTAAATCCTCAATTTTTAAAAATGTTCGAACTGGATTTAGACCAAGTAATTTACAAATCGATATTTGACCTTCCATTTTGCAAAGACAAAGACAGAATCCAAGAGTATTTATTAACCGCAAAAAAATTCAATTCTCCACAACAATTTGAACTTCAATACTGTTTTCCCAACGGGAAGAAAGCTGATTTTATTCTTCACTTTAACTATCTACAATATCTTCAGCAGGAGTCGTGGTTTTTAATAATTGTAACGGATGTCTCGCCAATCCAAGAAGCAAATCGAGAAATTATTTCCTTTATCCAAAAGGAACAAGAGTTGAATACTTTGAAAAATAGGTTTATTTCATTGATTTCGCACGAGTTACGAACTCCTCTCACTGCCATTATTCTTTCAGTTGATTTATTACAGAGATTTGGAAATGCAATACCCAATGACGAAAAGGAAAAACATTTCGAGATTATTCGAAATTCAGTTCAAACAGCTGTTAAGCTAATAGAAAATTCTTTGCACTTGGATAAGTTAACCCAAGGTAATTTAATTATTACTCCCAAAGAAATTAATCTAAAAAAATTCATAGAGGAAATAATTGAAAGAAACAAGCAATTATATAATTACAAGAATTTGATTATTATGCAAATGCCACATGAATTCGAAATAGAAACAGATGAAATTCTTTTGGGATTGATATTTGACAATTTATTAGGTAATGCCATAAAATACAGTCCTTTTGAAAAGCCAATATTTGTTCTTGTTAATCAATATGAAAAATCCTTTGTTTTCAAAGTACAAAATTTTGGAGAACCAATACCCAACACCGAAATAACCAATTTATTTAATCCCTTCTTCCGAGGAAGCAATGTAGGTGCAACAAAAGGATTTGGATTAGGTTTGAGTATTGTAAAGAAAGCTGTGGAAACTTTGAAAGGATCAATAAGTGTTGAAAGTTCAAAAGAAACAGGGACAATATTTACACTTACATTACCATTAAAGCAAACTTCTTAAATTTCAATTGCACTTTCAATAATATTTAACTGCTCTTTATTATGCATGGAAAAAGAACCCGTCGCAGGGGATGAACTTTTTGGCCGACCAACATAATGCAAACTTAGACTATTTGGAAGAATGTCCGATAGGTTTTCCAAAATAAAATTCCAAGCACCCATGTTTTGCGGCTCTTCTTGGAACCAAACAAGTTTTTGACTTTTAGGGTATTTGGCAATAATATTAATAAGATGATTTTTGTTCAATGGATAAATTTGCTCGACCCTAATAATTGCAATTTTCGATCTATCAACTTTCTTCTCTCTTAAGAAGGAGATTAAATCCCAATAAATTTTCCCAGAGAGTAAAATTATTTTTTCAACATCATTTGGACTTGCAACTTGGTCATCAAAAATTTCTTCAAACTCACCTTTAACCAGCTCAGAAATTGATGATAATGCATAAGGATGCCTTAGCATGCTTTTTGGAGTCATCAAAATTAATGGTTTCCTAATAAACATATGTCTTCGCAGAATATGAAAGTAATTTGCCGGCGTGGTTAAGTTTGCAACTATCATGTTGTTATCAGCACACAACTGTAGAAATCTCTCCAAACGTGCACTTGAATGTTCAGGACCTTGTCCATCATAACCGTGGGGTAAAAGTACAATTAAATTAGAAGTTTTACCCCATTTCTTTTCTCCTGCAGCAATGAACTGGTCAAAAATTGGTTGGGCAACGTTTGCAAAGTCTCCAAATTGCGCTTCCCAAAACACAAGGCTTTTCTGTGCTGTAAGACTATAACCATATTCAAACCCAAGAATTGCAGTCTCGGACAAGGGACTATCGTATATTCGCAACTTTCCTTGGTTCTCGGAAATGTTATTCAATGGAAAATATTCCTCTTCGTTCTCGTAATCAACTAAAACAGCATGGCGTTGGCTAAAAGTACCTCTTCGGGAATCTTGACCAGAAAACCGAATATTAAAACCATCCAACAAAATCGAACCAAAAGCAAGAGCTTCAGCAAATGCCCAATCAATCAAAGAATCTAAACTTGCAATTGCTTGTTGTCTCTTTTTCAAAAGATTTAGCAACTTCGGATTCAAATGAAAACCATCTGGAACTACTGTTATAGCTTTGCCAACTTTTTGAATAGTTTCGAAAGATACAGAAGTTCGGAATTTTTCAAATGGGTTAAATTCGACAAAAGTCTCCTCAGATTCTTTGATTTCTTTACTACTTTTAAGCTTTATATAAGAATTTTGTAAACGCTCTTGACATTCCCTTGCAAATTGTAGTGCAGTTTCTTCTCGAATAATACCTTGTTTAATAAGTTTTTCTTTATATGTTTCACTTATTGGGGGGAGAGAACGAATTTTTTTATAAAGCAGCGGTTGAGTATATGTTGGTTCGTCGGCTTCGTTATGTCCATACTTACGATAGCAAAGCAAATCAATAATTACATCTGTATTGAATTTCTGGCGATATTCGTAAGCAAAAATAGCCGATTTAGCCACTGCTTCAGGATCATTTCCATTAACGTGCAAAATTGGTACTTGAATTCCCTTTGCAATATCAGTTGCGTAGTAGGAGGATCGAGCTTCGGTTGCTGGTGTTGTAAAACCAAGCTGATTATTGATAATAATATGAATAGTTCCGCCATTTCGATAACCATGTAGCTGCGAAAGATTGAGAGTTTCGGCGACAACACCTTGTCCTGCAAAAGCTGAATCTCCATGAATAAGAATTGGTAAAACTTTTGAATGGGATTTATCATTAAAATTGTTTGATAAAGCACGAGCAATACCTTCTACCACTGGGTTAACAAATTCCAAATGGCTGGGATTTGGAGAAAGTATTACGGGGATTTTCTTCCCTTCTAGAGAAACAAAAGTTCCTTCCGCACCCAGATGATACTTAACATCACCACTTCCCCAGAAAGAATTTGGATCAACATCGTCTTCAAACTCTTTCAATATTTCCTCAATTGGCTTTCCAATTTCGTTAGCAAGAAGATTCAACCTACCGCGGTGAGCCATTCCAACTACAATGGTGAGTAGTCCATCACGTGCAGCCAACTGGAAAATCTTGTCTATTTGGACAATTACTGATTCACCACCTTCGAGAGAAAATCTTTTATGCCCAATGTATTTGGTATGCAAAAAGTTTTCGAACTCTTCGGCTTCAATTAATTTTTTCAAAAAAAATATCTTATCATGGTTCCTGAATTCTGGAAAACCTTCAAGTTCCAATCTTTTCTTTACCCAATCTTTTTTTTCAGGGTCTTGAATATGCATAAATTCGTATCCAATGCTACCGCAGTATGTATCGCGAAGCCTTTCGATAATCTCGCGCAAAGGCAAATTATTATTTTCCCAAAGATCCTCGGCGTGGAAGACTCTGTCCAAATCCCAAAGTGTAAAGCCATAATAAGCAGGGTCGAGTTCGGGATAATAATAAGTTGCGTATCCAAGGGGATTTGTTGTAGCAAGCAAATGCCCCCGAACTCGATAGGCGTTTATCATCAGCTCCACGTGGGCACTTTTTTCAATTATTTCTTCTTCGTCGATCTTTCCGAATTTATTTATTGGTGTCGTATCTACTTGCCAGCGCACTGGTTCAAAAGGAATATGCAGGGTTGCAAAAATTGAATCATAAAATTGTTCACCACCAAGAAGAAGTTCTTGGATGTAAGATAAAAACTCGGCAGATTCTGCGCCTTGAATTATTCTATGGTCGTAAGTATTGGTAATTGTTACAACTTTGGAGATTGCAAGGGTAGTTAGAACTTCGGGCTTAACAGCCTTGAATTCTGTAGGATAATCGATGGAACCGATAGCAATAATAAGAGACTGCCCACGCATCAATCGCGGATTGGACATTGTTGTGCCAATCATTCCAGGATTGGTAATAGTTATGGTAGTATTTTGAAGTTCTTCTACTATAATCTTTCCTGTTCTAGTTCTAGCAATCAAATCGTCGTAACTTTGAACAAACTCGTCGAATTTAAATTTTTCCACTTCTTTTAGATTCGGAACCATGAGCATTCGTGAACCATCTTTGCGAACTAAATCCACGGCAAAACCAAGATTAATCGAATTGCGGTGCAACCGAAAGGCCTTGCCATCCATTCTAATGAAAGCATCGTTCATATGGGGGAACTTACGCAAAGCCCTAATAATTGCCCAGGTTATAAGATGTGTAAATGTAATTTTGTTAAGTTTAAATTTTTCAAGATGTTTGTTGATAATTCTCCTATTTTCGTCAAGAACTTTTACAGGAATTGTCCATACACTTGTTGCGGTAGGAACAGAAAGACTGAGTTCCATATTATCGGCAATTTTTTCTTGAATAGAACTTATCTGGATCAATTCGTCTTGCTCAGAACTTTTAATATCTTCAAGAGTTACCTTGGGTAGATCAATGTATCCATTAATTTGCTCAATGAAAGATTCAACTTTAGGTTCGTATGTTATTTGCTTGTTACCATACTTATTTTTAAAATATTCTTGCCATTCAATTGAAACGCTATTGGGATTATGCAAATATTTTAAATACAATTCAGATTCGTAAGCTGAATTCAAATCAATCATATTACAACTCTTTAGATTTTATGTAAATTCAATGACGATAAAATATTCCAAAATTGTAAGAATGAATTCCTAAAGAATACAAAAAGAAAAAAATTAGTCGAAAGTGAATTAATCGTTAAAGGAAAAGAAAACAGTTATGCGAATATTCCTGTCGTATTCTGGATAAATTGGCAAAAGATAATAGTTTGCAGAAATTATATTACGTATCGATAAATTGACAAAAGCGTTTCCAAGTTTTGCAGAAGCAAAAACATTTAGACCGTTTGTTTGCCATTGTCTTTTGTTCTCAAATTCAATTGGAAAATTGTAAAGTGGATGGAAATACAAACCTTTGAAGGGAGAAAATAATTCAAACTCTAAGCCAAGGTCCAAATAACTTGAACCTCGAACGAACCGATAAGCTAAGTTGACAGAAAGAATTAATTGTGGTAGCCAATCCAGAGCAGTATTATCAGCCAAAAAGAAGATTAAATTCGCTTTTGAGGTAAACTGCAATGGCTTAACAATGTAAAGATTAGAAAGAAAATTGGCACCCATCACTTTTAAAGGTCTTTTTTGTAATATTTTGAATGAAACAATGTTCCCAACGCTGTCTGATTCGTAGTCGTAGAAGGAAAAGCTTTTAATGTTTCGCGCATAGACTTCAGAAGAGAAAGAAATTCTTTCGTCGATATTTTGGTAACCGACTATTAATAGTTGACTATTTTCGAAAATGTTAAAACTATTCTTCTTTGAAAAAGATAAATCAAAATAAAATTTCGAGGAAGTATCAAAATTCAATTTGAAATTAGAACCAAGAGCATAATCGGTACTTTTGGAACTTGTACTTATTCTTGCACCAAATTGAATTTCAGCATAATTTCCAAAATTTTTATTAAATATGGTATAGACATTAGGCAAGAATTCTTTCCTTTGCTCGATAAATAGCCACTTGTTTTGATTTGGTTTCTCTATTTCTGTGCCTAAAAGAATCTTATACTGAGGTTTACAGATTGTGAACTTCGAATTGAAAACAAATTCGTTGGAAACGTTGGAAGAATTTTTGTCCACATTGAAATAATCTGCAAAAAAATTCTCGAATTCGAAATTTTGTTTTGAAAAAGCAAAACGAAAGCCCCCATCGGAATAAATAGAAGAATCAAATGTAACAAAATAGAAGTAGTTCAAAGCAAGTTCATGTTGGTAAATACCTTTATTCAGATTTTCATAATTCACAGTGGAAAAAGTATTGTCGAAAAGGATTTCAGATTTTTTAGGATTTATACCACCGTATAGATTGTTGTTTAAATTTGTATACAGGTAGTTTATTCGAAAATTGAGTCTGGGGGCTCCAAACCAACTAATACCAGAAGATATACTCCATCTATCAGAATTAGCATTAGAGTATCTTCCGGCAGACCAATATCTCTGGTAAGCAAAAAAGAAATTGAAATTTCTGGCAACATTTTGTGCAAATATACCACTTGAACCCAAATACTCATACCCACCTTGCCCAATCCAAATCTGTGTGTAGGGGAATTTTGTGTTAAAAAATCTTGGTTTAAAATTTAAAACTAATCCGTTCGAAGTTTTTGATAAAATTTGCGCAACACTACCAGAAAGAACTTCAATTTTATCAACTAAGAGCAAAGGAAAAAATTCGAAAGAGGAAAAAGAATAAGGCAAAACTGAATGTGAAATTGTGCCTTGCATCAACGAAGGGTTAGAAATTATACCGTAATCATTTAAAAGGGGTGAATATCCCAATGTCCCAAAGCCGAGAAATTTATGGCTTGTTTTTCTTTCGATAATTTCATAAGGTGAAAGGGCATCGTATTTTACTATGTCAAATTTGGTGATTCCTTTGTGGATAAGCCAACTTGGAAAAGTACCAAAATGTTGGTTTGGAGAGTAAATTAACAGTGTATCATTAATATCAGCCTTGCCATTAGTATTATTACTGTCTTGGGAATAAACAAAGGAAGTAAAAGTAAATAACGATAAAAATGTTAAAATAAATTTTTTCCTGATATTCTTCAATTTCTTCTAGATAAAACGATAGTGCTTGCGAACTGGTTCCACAATTTTCCATACACAACTCAACCCTGAAGGGAATGTAACAAAATCCCCTTTTCCAATTTCTATTTCCCCATCATCGGTTTGAACAATTACCCTACCATCCAAAAAATAGCATTGTTCGGTTTCGTCGTAGTACCAGTCGAAGGTGGAGACTTCTTTTTCCCAAATAGGCCAATTATTAATATCCTTTTTATTTATTTCCTCTTCAACTAATTTTTCAACTTTAATCTTTACCATACTAACTCCAAATAATTATAAAGAATTATACACTTTATAAATACAAGTATCTTGAATAAAATCGATTCCATTTTCTTCGGCCAAATCTTTTGCTTGATTGTTTACAATACCTTCCTGAAGCCAAATAACCTTTATGTCGCCGCGTACTTTTTTCCTTTCTACTGCTTCTTTGACAACATCTAAGCAAAAATCTGAGGGACGGAAAACATTTAGAATTTCGATTTCATCCGGCAAATCGTTAATATGCTGATAAACTGGAATTCCTTCGACTTGGAATTTCTGGGGATTTATACCAACAACGTCGTAACCATGTTTTTTTAAAAAAACAGGTATGGTATGCGCAACTTTTTCAGGGTTTTTAGAAAACCCATATACTGCTATTTTCTTGTATTTTTGAAGATATTCTTTAGCTTTATTATCCATTAAGATTTTCTCCTTTTTTGGTGGACAAAATACCAACAAAAACCTCTACGGCTTTAGAAATACCACTAATTAAGCGCGAGGTGGTTTGCAGTGGTGGGGCAACCTTTTGGTATACATATTTAGACAATTGAGAAAAAGGCTGATAGATTCCTTCGATTTCATTAACTTTTTGGTCAAGATTTTGGAATGAGTTTTTAATTTGGATAGAAGCATTATCTAAATTCGAAAGTGAGACTTCCAGTTTAGATTTAACATCACTTATGTCATTGGAGACATCTTTCAGAATTACTTCGATATTTTTGGAAAAGTTTTGTATTTCAAGCAGGGTCGATTTAATAAACTTATTTAAAGAATTAAGGTAAAAAATCAAATAGATTATGAAAACGCCAAGCGAAAACAAAACAAAAATAAGAACACCCTTCAATATGAAATTGAGTTCCATAATATTTCCTCGCTTTATTTGCTATTGGTTGAACTCGCTTTTAAAAGCTTCTACCCCAGCTTTTGCAGCATCTTTTAATTGCTCGATCTTTCCTTCGACATTTTCAGAAACTATTTTTGCCTTTTCTTTAGCGTCTACAATGATTTTCTCTGCGTTTTCTAAAATTTTTTGGGCTTGTTCTTTTGCTGCATTAATAATGTTTTGTGCTCTTTGCTTACCTTCGTTAACGGTTTGCCAGACCTCTTGATCGACCTTTTGTTGAACATCAGCAAAATAATTCGAGGCTTTTTGATACAACTCGCTTGTTTTGTCTGCTATTTCTTGTCGAAGTTCTTTCCCACTTTTGGGAGCAAGGAGCAATGCAATAATAGCACCTACTGCTCCACCAAGAATAGAACCAACAAACAACCCTTTAAAATATTCATTCCCCTCGCTGGACATATTGGCCTCCTTAATTTATTTTGAATTAGGGTAAATAATTTCTTTATCTTGTGCTTCCAAAATTAATTCAATAAGTTCACGCACTGCACCGTTACCACCATTATTACTACAAATAAAGTCGACTTTATCCTTAACATATTTTAATGCATCGGCAGGGCAAGCAGAAAATCCTACATTTTCGATTACTTGAACATCATTGATATCGTCGCCAATATAAGCTACTTCATCGAGTGTTAGATTTAAATCTTCTACTAAATTTTGCAAATCTTTCAGTTTGTTTTTTGACCCCAAAATTACATGGTCGATGCGTAATTTCATTGCTCTTGCAGTTACAATTTGTGTGGTTTCAGTAGTAATTATAGCAGTTTCGATCTTGTAATGATGGAGCAATTCGATGCCCATTCCATCACGAATGCAAAATGCTTTTAATTGCTCACCATCCTTGGAATAATATACCTTGCCATCAGTTAAAGTCCCATCAACATCCATGACCAAAAGTTTTATCTTTCTTAGCTTTTCATTATCAATAATTTTCATAATTTCGTTTTTGTTAAATTGCAAAATTAAAAACAATATAGATTTTCTTATGAGAAAATTATTTTATTATTCATTTTTATCTTTCATATTTTCACAATTTATTTATTCTCAAGAACTTACTCCAAAGCAAACAAGCATCGCAATATACCAAAATAATTATGCAACTATACAGCAAGATGTTGAATTCAATGTTTCTACATCCCCCACTTCTCTTTTATTTGTTATTCCTTCGACAAATGTAATACCTTGGTCAACTTTTCTCCGAATCAACGGAGAAATTTTGGAACAATCATTCATTTCATCGCAAAAAGATGAAGATTCCTGGCAAAAGGATGCTATTGGAAAAGATGTTACTATAATTTCTCCAAATGGGCAAAGCTATAGGGGAAAACTAATGTTTTTTTCCGATGATGAATTGATAATTTCAACCGAAGATAAGAAAACAATTCTGGTAAAAGATTTCGAAGGATTTACTTTCCTTTTCAACGACCATCCATTTTTTCCGGCAGAAAAAAGCAAAATCATTTGGCTTGCAAAACCCGCAAAAACCGGAAAAAACACTGGTAATTTAGTTTATCACTCTTCTGGATTTAGCTGGCGAGGGAATTACCAACTTTATGTAGACGAAGAAAAAGACAAGTTGGACATTTATGCTTTTGCAATGCTCAGAAATCAAACTGAAATGAATATCAACGATGCCAATCTTAAAATCGTTGAAGGAGACTTAAATATTAGTGAACCTGGAACAATTGTTCAATATGAGTCGACAACCAAAAATTCTGCTAAAATGCTTTTGGGTCGTGGTGGTTTCGAACCAGAAAAAGAAATCTTCGACTATTATAAATTTACATATCCACAAAAAATCAACTTACTGAAAGGTGAAACTAAACTCCTAACCCTTTTTTCCTCAGAAAACATTTCTTTCAACAAAACTTACTCCTATTTCCTTTACACTTATCCAATGCTTTTTACAAAAGATAGACCCACAATCAGAATTTCTTTTTCAAACACTAAACAGAACAATCTTGGAAGAATTTTTCCAAAAGGGCAAGCCAATATATATATTAAACAAAAAGATGGCTTAGAGTTCATTGGGCAAAACTATATTAAAACTGTACCAGTAGGAGATAAAGTAGAAATAGATGCAGGGAAAGTTACAGACCTTGCAGTTGAAGTAACCCGAGCAGATCATGTTCAGCTTTCAAACGATTTGACTGAACGAAGATTTAAAGTCGTTTGCCACAATTTCAAAAACAAAGATGCTACCATAGAGATTACATATACCGAAGCCTTAGAAATGGAGTTAACCCAATCCAACATCAAACCCAAAGTAAAAGAATCTAACAAATTAGTTTTCGACGTCCCAATCAAAGCCAACTCCAGTAACGAGTTAATTATTTCAATTTTAGTAAAACAATAAACTATGCAGAGTAAGAAAACTTATTATTCGCACAGCGAAGAGGAAACACTTACTTTTGCCAAAGATTTTTGCAAAGATCTGCAAATTGGCGATGTTGTTGTTTTAATTGGCAATTTAGGTACCGGCAAAACGCTTTTCATCAACGGAATATGTAACTCTTTATTCGTTGATGAGATAGTTACCAGTCCCACATTTACAATCATGAACCAATATATTGGTTATAAGGCAGAAGAGGAATGCAATATCATTCACATTGATTTATACCGAATCAAAAACATTAAAGAACTAATCGACTTAGGCTTTTTGGAATTACTTTCGACCCCCAAATCCATTATCTTAATCGAATGGGGAGAAAAGGCAGAAGAATTGATTCCAAAACCCTATCACAGGATACTTTTTGAAAATACCGAAACGAATGATAATCATAGATTAATTACATTCGAAAAAGTAGAGTAAAGAATTATTGAAAACTCGGGCTTTAATTAATAATTATAAAAACATTTAAGAGAAAAAGAAATTATCTTTTTGAAATGTAATTTAGTATTAATCAGATAAAATACTAAAGAAGAAAACAGATAATTGAATTTCAAACGAGTTTGGAAAAGCAAGTTTCTCCGAAAACACTTATTAACTTAACCTTTACTCGTTTGGAATTTAAATCCATTGGCGCATGGAATTCGCAACGGATATAATTTTCAGTCCAACCTTTCCACTTTCCAGTGTTCGAGATGTATTCTTCGGGTATTACAGTTAAAATCTTCTCTAGGTTCTCTTGGTAAAATTGTCGTTTTTTCAAATCCGATAGCTTCCTTAAAATTCTTGTACGGTCTTTTTTTACATTTTTTGGTACTTTAAATCCCATATTGTTTGCATTAGTGCCCTCACGGTCTGAGTATGTAAAAACATGTAGGTAAGAAACTGGTAAACTTTCGAGAAAATTGTATGTTTCCTCGAATAACTCATCTGTTTCTCCAGGAAAACCGGTTATGACATCAACACCTATGCAAGCACTGGGGTTTTTGCTCTTTATTGTTTGAACAACTTCTCTATATTTGTTTGTATTGTATCTTCTTCGCATAAGCCTTAAAATTTCGTCCGAACCACTTTGCAATGGAATATGGAAGTGAGGACAAAAAACCTTTGATGTACTTACAATGTCAATTATTTCAGTGCTTAGTTTGTTGGGTTCAATCGAAGAAATTCTATATCTTTGTTTTGGTTTTACTTCATCAACAAATTTGACAACATCGAGAAAAGTATGGCCCAAGTTGTCCTTGTATTCGCCGACATTAATACCAGAAATTACAACTTCTTCGTATTCAGTCTCGTTTAATTCAAATATTTTTTGTTTTAAAGCTGGAAAAGGAAGGCTACGGCTTTTACCTCTTGCAGTAGGAATAATGCAATATGTGCAAGAATAGTCGCATCCATCCTGGATTTTCAGAACGACGCGAGTTCGGCTTTCGTTATCGGTACTAACTGCGAAATGATAAGGCAAATTACCATCGAGTTCAGAAACAAAAATTTTAGGTTCACCCACTTTTTGGAAATTATCAATTAGAAGTGGGATATCAAATTTGAACTTGGTGCCCAAAATAGCGTCGACTCCCTCAATTTTAGCAATTTCGTAAGGCTTCACCTGAGCAAGACATCCAGTCACAGCAACAAAAGCATTTGGATTTATTCGGAGAGCCCTACGAATTATTTTTCTGCAATCCGCGTCAGCGGTACTTGTCACCGTACAAGTATTAATTATTACAGCATCGCAAGTTTCGCCAAACTCGACAACTTCAGCACCAAGCTGTTCAAATTGTTTCTGTAATTGAGAAAGCTCGGCAAAGTTAACTTTGCATCCTATATTGAAAAAAGAAACTTTCATTCATCAATAAATTTAGCACAAACTAAATTAACGAATTTGCTCAATGTAAATTATTCGAAACCATTCAAAATCGATTTTCCGACCTATTATGATTAAGAAATAATCCGAAAGCACGAAAAATCACGTATTAAATTAATTGATTGTATTGCAAAAATTCGGCTTTGAAAATAGGTAATAATGTATAAATCAAATAAGGAATTCAATTTTTAAGAATCATTGTTTAAGTAAATAACCTAATAATTCATAAATTTTCTTTATTTTAGGACCTTTATTCTTAGTACTTTTACTTGAAATAACAAACGAATTATATATTCAAAGAAACTTTTATGATAAATTTTCGTATTTCTTTTTTTTAATATATATGAAAACGTTAGAAGTTAAAAACATATCAAAATCATTTCGAGAAACCAAAGCTGTAGATAACGTTTCTTTTTCCGTCGAAGAAGGCAAAATTTTTGGGATATTAGGACCAAATGGAGCCGGAAAAACAACAACTATTAGGATGATATCTGGAGTATTTTTACCGGACGAAGGAGAAATCAAAATTTTGAACCTAAATTCGAAGGATGAAATTCAAAGGAAAATTGGTTATTTACCCGAAGAGCGTGGGCTATACAAGAAGATGAAAGTGATTGACCAATTGGTATTCTTCGCTGAATTGAAGGGAGTAAACCCAGCAATTGCAAAAGAAAAAGCGCGCTATTGGCTAAATTCTCTTGATGCCAAAGAATGGGCAAATAAAAAAGTGCAAGAATTATCAAAGGGAATGCAACAAAAAATTCAGTTTATATCGACCTTGTTGCACGACCCAGATCTGCTCATATTAGATGAACCATTTTCTGGATTTGACCCAATAAACGTCGAAGTTTTCAAAAACGTGCTTTTGGACCTAAAAGCACAAGGCAAAACTGTGCTGCTTTCAACCCATATCATGGAACAAGCAGAACAATTGTGTGATGATGTTTGCTTAATAAACAAAGGCAAGGTGGTTTTGAGTGGCTCAATTGCAAGCATCAAGTCCTCGAGGTACAAAGATACTATTGTTTGCGAGTTTACCAATGGAGATAAATTTCCAGAATTGACTGGAGTGAGAATAATAAACAAAACACTAAATAGAATTGAATTTCGCTTCGACCCTACAAGCTTCAACTTCAAAGAGTTCCTGAAAGAAATCGCAGAAAATGTCGATGTTAATAAAATCGAAATTACCTCCCCCAGTCTTCGGGAAATATTTATCGAGGAAGTTACCAAAGGTGAGCAATGAAAACAGACTCAAGGTTTTGGACTATCGCCAAAAGAGAATATCTAAACATAGTAAAATCGAAAGGTTTCATAATCGGAACCTTTATAGTTCCAATTTTTTGGTTAGCTTTAATTATTATTCCGGGATTACTTGTTTCGTACTCTTTTGATAAAACAGAAATGAAAATTGCAATTATTGATAAAACCACAAAAAAAATCGGAACGGAAATTGTGCAAGCAGACCCAAATGTTTTTTTCCTCAATACTTTACCCGAAAACGCATTGAACTCAAAAATTCTTAAAGAGGAACTGGATGCTTATATTATTATCGATGATAATAATATTAAAAATAACTATGTAAATGTTTTTACAAAAGGTGGGGGTGGGATTGGTTTTATTACTAAGATAGAAAATGTAGTCGGAAAAATAATAAGGAAACAAATTCTGCAAGAAAGCGGCTTGAGTCCTAACTTAATCCAAAGGGTTGAAGAAGATTTAAAAGTGGAAACAAAAAAAGTAACAAAAGAAGGAATAAAAGAGGACTATTCCACTTTCTATAGTTTATTTGGGTATTTTGCTGGAATTATGCTTTTCATGTTGATATTTCTCTACGGAGGACTTGTAATGCGAGGAGTAGTCGAAGAAAAGGCTAATAGGATTGTTGAAATATTGTTATCATCAGTTAAGCCATTTGATATAATGCTTGGTAAGGTAATCGGACTTGGTAGTGTAGGCATCACCCAAATTCTAATTTGGATTATACTTCTTGTGGTAATTGGAGCACTTTCGCCTCAAATAATTTCGCTTTTCTCACAAACACCTACGATGGGGCAAGATATTTCTCAAGGATTGGGTATGCAAAACCCGACGGTTTCAAATTTCAAAATACCACCTATAGCTACCGAATTTGTAATTTTTTTTGTAGTCTTCTTCCTGCTTGGTTATTTTCTTATTGCTTCTATCTATGCCGGCATCGGTTCAGCAGTAGACCAAGAACAAGATGCACAATCACTAATTACCCCAGTTAATCTGGTTTTTTTACTTCCAATTATTCTAATCAGTCTCATTGTAGCAAATCCCAATGGGCTTGCCTCGATATTGCTTTCCCTTTTCCCTCCTTTTACACCAGTTTTAATGATTGCAAGAATGAGCGGGGCACTAGTTCCACTTTGGCAATTGTTACTTTCAGTACTTTTGATGCTACTATCGATTTGGATAGCTTTAAGAATCTCAGCTAAGATTTATCGGGTTGGAGTTCTTATCTATGGGAAAAAACCATCTTTCAAAGAAATATTCCGCTGGTTACGTCAAGCTTAAATATGAAAAAAGGAAAAAGTCGGTACAACAAACTTCTTTCCATTGAAAAAATCATAGACGATGTTGTAGAAAACCTTGTTGACAAAAAAAAGGCACCGTTGATGAAAATAGAACTTGCTTGGGAAAATACACTTGAACCCACAATCAAAAAGAACTGCCAGCCAGAAAAATTCCGTCGAGGTATGCTAACAGTTAAATGTACAAATTCAATTTGGAAATCTGAGATGTTTTTCTTTAAAGAAGAAATTATTCGTAAAATAAACAGCGAATTAGGCGAAGAGTTAGTAAAAGATATATTCTTTGTTTAATTTTTGATAATTTAGTTTTTTTTAAATAGGTGGAAAAGATGAAGTTATTTACTTCTTTACTTATTCTTCTTCTTTTTTGTTCTTTTTCCCTCAACTCGCAATTCGTTCGAAAAGTTGTCGTAGAAGAAGCAACCAATGCATCTTGTGGTCCTTGTGCATCCCAAAATCCAATATTCAAGAAATGGTTAGATAACCATCTCGACAGAGTCATTCCTATAGTTTACCATGCGTGGTGGCCCGGTTCAAAAGACCCAATGTATTTATACGATACATTAATGAATCAAAATAGAATCCGATACTATGGAATTAATTCAGTACCAACTGGCCGAGTAAACGGAAAAATTGCACCTTCCTCTGGTTCATACTATGCCGGAGCAGTAGCCGACACCGTTGCATTGAACAACCAATTGAATTCCGAATCTTTTTATTCCACCATTTCAATTAGTTTTGCAGATTTTAATGTTGATAAAATGTCGGGTCAAGGGTCCGTCAAACTTAATGCCTTTTCAATTAAGCCAATTTCTAATTTATTTTTGAGAATAGCAATTTGCGAGGAACACCACTATTATGCAAATGCCGGTTCTAATGGAGAAAAGGATTTCTTGTGGGTCGCTAGGAAAATGTTACCAAATGCAAGTGGAACTTCGATTTCGCTAAATGCAAACGAAACTAAGACATTTGAATTCTCCTTTAACATAGATACTTCATTTACAGACGACTTATATGCTGTTGCCTTTATTCAAGATGACAAGACCAAAGAAATTTTGCAAGGTGCTTGGACTAAAAACTATCCGGTAAATGAGCCAAAATATGCTTTACTTGTTCTTGGCACCAACCTTACAAGTGTGCTCAATTCGAAAGATGAAATGGAATTGGAAGCAGTAGTTTTAAATAATACACCGATTGCCACTACTTTTACCATCTCGCTCGAGGGGAAAAACAATATTCCAACTGATTGGGAGGCTAAAGTTCTTGAAAACAATTCTGAGGTAACTGTTCAAGCAAAGTCAATATATACTATAAAAGCCTGGTTAAAAGTAGGCGAAACACCGTTTGCTTCCGACTTGAAATTAAAAATACAGACAACCGACGGAAAGTTCACACAAACTGGTCCTAGCTGGAAGGTTTACCATTCGGGTATTCAACGACTAAATATTCTTGGGGGTGAAGACAAACATTCTATTCAATCAACAATCGAAAGTAAACTCCCACCGGCATATATTTTCGAAATTTCAGAAAGTGACTTTATCTCCAATTCCTCGAAATTTAGTTCATTAAAAACAATTGTTTGGAACGGAAGCACAAATGGTGACTTTACAGCAAACTCAGCAAACATAATTTTTAATGCTTTAAACAAAAACCAAAATATAATGATTTGTGGTGGCAAGATTACTTCTGGAATGGTTTCCAATGGAGTATTACCTTACTTCGGTATTGGATTTATTGCTTATTGTAGAGAAGGTTATGGGCAAGCTCCATATCCAGTTACCTTAGCTGGGGTTGCTGGGGACCCCATAACAGGGGACTTTGGCACAAACATACAAGGGTACTTGATTAGCTACCTGCTTCCTCTCTTTAGAATCACAAATTCAAATACAACCACTCCAATAATGACATTTGCAAAATCTGTAGATTCAATTTGTGCGATTAAAGCTCAACTTACTAAGAGTAGAGCTGTTATTCTGGGCATGAACCCTTACATTATTTTTGATGCAAATGTTCGTAACAACTTAATCTCAAGGTCATTACTTTGGTTGGAAGATAAACTTTCTGAAGTTGTCAATGATATTTATAGCAACCAAGAATTAAGTATTTATCCTAACCCTGCAAGTTCTGTTACTTATTTAAGCCTGTCGCTTGAATATCCCGTGGAATACGGAAAAATTGAGCTTTACGATGTTGAAGGGAAACTTGTTCGAAATATTTTTGAAGGAACATTTAGTATAGGGAAAGTAACAATACCTATTTTTCTTGCTGGGCTTCCCTCACAAAGTTTCTATTTAAGAGTTAAGCTTGGTAACCAAGAACGCTTTTTGCCAATCATGAAAACGAATTAACCTTTTCAATATTAACTATTTAAGGGCAATTGGGATCCCCCACTTGCCCTTTTCTTTATGCCTTGCAATTACGAGACATTATTCATCAAGTAGCTTCTTTTCTCAGAAATTTATTCAACATCCCTAGTAAGCAAAACGAATATAAAGTAAGATAGATTTTATAACAAAAAAA
>FMJZ01004441.1_pt1 | contig 24670 bp, 29 predicted proteins | sample 1987881 | NCBI WGS metagenome assembly FMJZ01 (sample SAMEA4378227, study PRJEB15110) | soil metagenome | biome: soil; feature: Field; material: Soil | place: India | collected 2015-03-11 | depth 0 m
ATATTGGTATGAGCAAGGAGACATTAAATGGGGCGGATAGTATCATCAGGTTTTGTGAAAGGAATTTTAATGGATAGTTTTGTCATTAGGATAATTTATATGATATAATCTTTGAAGAAGAATTTTTTTAATTAAGAAAGGAGGTGAATTAGTTGAAGAACAGTAAGGGATTCTCCCTGATAGAACTATTAGCAGTAATCGCTATTTTGGCAGTTCTTATAGCAATTGCAGTTCCAAGATATCTTGATGCTGTAGATGAAGCAAGAAGAAATGCACAAAAACAGAATGTTGCAATAATAAGAACAGCATTGGAATTATATAGACATAAAGCTGCTGATAAGAAATATCCATCTGCTGGTAATGCATTTAATGATTTTCTAACAAATCCTGAATATTTCACAGAAACTCCTGTATGTCCATATAATAATATGGAATATACGTATACTGGTTCTCAACCCAGCTCATGGACTAGTGGGGAGGCTCATTATCTTCTCTATGTAGTAAATGCAGCTCGCACACTTTACACTATTACCTATACAGCTCCATAAAAGTTAGAAATTTTTGCCCCGAAGAGTATTCTTCGGGGCTTTTTTAATAAAAAGTGAAAATTTTTAAAAAATTTACATCAAGAATAGACAGAATTATAATTTATACTCTTTTATTTGGTGTTTTTCTTATTCTCTTGTATATGCTTTTTAATATCTTAGTTTGGTTGCGAATTCAATCCTTCATTATTTCCCATGATATAATCATTAATGCTAAATATGCTTTAGAACTTTCAATTATTAAAAATGAAAAAATAGTTTATAACTTTTTCTATTCTCCAAAAACAAATTCTATTCAATTTTATTGGATTTATGGGGAAAATTCTAAAAAAGCCTATCTTCATCCCCATCTAATTCCCTCAGGTATTAAATGTGAAAGCCCTACAAAAACTCATACTTTTTACTTTGAGAATGGAAATATTTATCCCGAAGGAGAAATTATTCTTTCCACTTATCTTTCTAAAAGAACCATAAGATTTTTTAAAAATGGAAAAGTGGGATTTAAATAGATAAAATAATCTTTAAAATTAGAAATTTCCCAAAAACTTTTTGAGGTATAATAAGATATAATTTGTCTCTTGAGAAGTTTCTTCTTTTTATAGCCATCTTTTAGTTACTCCTCGGGAGGCAATATTTCAAAATATAGAGTTGATAATATTTTAGCACAATTTATAAATTTTTGTAAGAAAGAGTTTCTTTTAAAACCCTAAAATTAGTGAGTCTTGAATACCTATAGGAGACCAAGAGTTTTTTTCTCAATGTTTAAATTTGTCTTGCAGTTAAAAATTTGCTATAATGAAATTATGAAAAAGGGATTCACTTATTTGGAACTTTTAATAGTTATTGGTCTTATAGCAATTTTATTATACTTAACCCTTACTTCCTTTAGAAGTAGGACCGATTTAAAACTTTCCCTTGAAAATTTTACCCTACAACTTAAAGAAGATCTAAGATATGTAAGAATGCGAGCTATTATTAATAAAAATAATACAGAATTTCGTTTTAATCCCAATTATACTTCCTATACTTTCTTAGATGATAAGGGTATGGAAATAACAAGAGTAAATAATGAGAATATAATAATAAATTCCACAGGAACTATTTTTTCCTTTGATGATGATGGAAATTTAACTATTAGTGGAACTTATACTTCTGGTGAAATAAAATTATCCCTTGATGTTTATTCTGCTACTTTAAGAATTAATAATAAGGGATTTATAGAGGTGGTTGGCCCATGAATAAGGGATTTACCCTTTTAGAAGTTTTAATATCAATTTTATTATTGAGCATAATAGTTACATATTTTTGGATGGGAGTTTCAAATGTTTTAGGGGAGGACGATCTAATAAAGTCAGAGAGTCAGGCAACAATATTGGCAGAGAAAAAATTAGAAGAGTATAGAAGGGCAATTATAAATAGTTGGACTGCAAGTTTTACTTTATCGGGTAATTTTTCTTCTGAGGGTTGGACAACTTATAGATACGCTATATATACCTTTGCCCTCACCCAAAGTTTAAGTCGGATTAGAGTAGAAGTTTGGGAGGATATAAATAATAATAATACTTGGGATTCCCTTGAGGGAAAAAGTGTATTATTAACAATGGTCTCAAGGAGAAGATAATATGAAAAGGGGATTTACCTTTATTGAGATTGTTTTTGCCATTTCAATTTTAGCATTATTAGCCCTTCTTTTGGTAAACATTCTTCCAAGAGCCTTTGATATCTATAATGAAAAATTTGAGGAACAGGAAAGATTTTCTAATGTTCAAATTATTTTTGATAGATTGGCAAGGGAAATAAGACAGGGAAATATTATTTCTAATATAAGCCCTGCCACTCAAACTCTTGGATATTTAGTTTTAACCCTTTCATCAGGAGGATCCGTAGCTTATTCCACAACTTTATATAATGGAAAATATTATTTTACTGTAAATAATGAGATTCAGGCAGGACCTATACAGGAATTAAGATTTGTGGGACTGGATGCGTCAGGAACTTATACAACCTTGATATCTAATATAAGAACTTTATCTATGACTGTTGTTATGGAAGATGGTCAAAAATATGCTTCAACCATCTCTTTGAGGGCAGAAACTATTCCTGGAGCTATCGTTATAATTGAAATTATGTATGCGCCTGCACCCCGTGATAGGACTGGGAATACTTATACAGAAACTCATATGGAGTTTGTTGAAATTTACAATGAAACAAGCAATACCTTAAATCTTCAAGGGTGGAAAGTTAATGGGCATACGATTAGCACTATAAGATCAGGAAGTTTTAATCTTCCTCCAGGTTGGAGTGCTTTAATAGGAGCTAATGGCTCAAATCTTCCTTCTCATTATAATGTTCCTTCTAACACGATAGTTCTTGAAACAAATAGTTCTGGTTTAGGTAGCGGAGGAGGAGAACTTAATAATAAAAGCGATACTGTTGAGGTTAGAGATAATAACGATAGAATTATAGATAGGGTTCAATATGACGATAAATGGGGAGGTAAACCTTCTGGAAATAACTATTATTCTCTTGTGAGAAAATCTATTGAAGATTCTTCTCAAGATTCTTCAAATTGGGGCAATTATCCATATATTAACTACACTACGGGAAATATTACTGTCTATTGCCTATCTGCCCCTCTGATCCTTATAAGTGAGGTTATGTATTATCCATGTCCGGTAGATAGAAATGGAGCACTACGTCCAGAAACTAATATGGAATTTGTGGAGCTTTACAATGCCTTTAACCAAACTATAAATATTCAAAACTGGAGTATAAATAATAACGTGATAAACAGAAATGTCATGGGTGGGTTCAATATACCCCCCGGAGGCTATGCAATAATTGGAGGAAGGAACTCACGAATAAATAGTTGGTATAATATACCATCATCTTATATCTATTTAACAACACAAGAAAGGGGGCTTGGAGGAGGAACTCTTCCTTTAGGTAATACTTCAGGATCTGTAATTCTTAGGGATGCATCAGGAAGAGTTGTAGATCAGGTAAGTTATTCGAACACTTGGGGAGGCTCTCCTTCTGGGAATTATTATTATTCTTTAGAAAGAAGATCTTACACTGTTTCCGCTCAGGACTCCACTAATTGGGGAAGTAGTACAACTATTAATTATTCAATTCTCACATATCGTTCATACTGTACCCCAGGCTCTAAAAACTCTATTTCGCCATGAAAAAGGGTCAAATTCTTATTGCAGTTTTATTAATTTTTGTTATATTCAGCTTAGTCATGACTGGGGTTCTTAATATTTGGGAAGGAAATATTAGAAAGGTGGGAGTACAAATTGGAGAGAAGCAGGCTCTTTATCTTGCGGAGGGAGGAGCAGAAATTGCTATTTACAGCCTGATCTGGTTTAGTCCTTCAATAGGCACATATACCTATACCGGAGTAATAACACAGACAGATTTTTCAGGGAGATATACTACAACTTTATTATGGGATAATCCAAATTTTGAGATTGAATCTGTAGGAACGGTAGATCTTTGGACAAGAACGTTAATAATAGAAGGAACAAGAAGGGGAACAAGTTTTCCCTACACAATAACCATAACTTTATGGAGTGAGGAATAAATGCTTAGCTTCCATTTGATGGATGGAAGAATAAGGTTTTTAGAAGGTCTTTGGGAGAAGAAAAGTTTAAAAATTAAAAATTCCTTTATTTTAGAAATAAAGGAGGAATGGTGGGTTAGGGGAAAAGAAGATAGAATAGCTCAGATTTTAAAAGAGGAACTGGAAAAAAATAATATTAAAGAAAAGGATTTATATATTACCCTGGAGACAAAGGAATTTTGCCCAAGATTAATAGAATTTCCCAAAATTCCATTAAAGGAATTGAGGGAAAATATTCTTGATGAATTAGAGGAGCTTATTTCCTTTAGAGAAGAAACAATGGGTATGGGTTTTTCTGTCCTTCACCAAGATAAAGAAAAAATAAGGGTATTAGTATTGACCTATCCTAAGGATATTATAGAGGTATGGAAAAATATTTCCAATGAGCTAAATTTAAGATTGAAGTATATAGAATTTTCATCTCTCTCATCCCTTAGGGGATTAGCCTATGAAAATTATGATTTTTCAAAAAATATTTGTGTTATATTTGTAGGATATGATGTTTCCGATATTTATCTTTTTAATAAAGGCAAAATTTGGGGTATATACAACATGAGTATTGGGGCTTCGGATTTTTCCTTTTATGAAAATATAGCAGTAAATACAAGTTTTCTTTCATATATAGATGAGATAAGAACTTATCTTTCTACTTTTCCCTTTGAGTTGGATGAGATGGTGGTTGTTGGGGAGAGTGAGGAGTCAATTCCTATATTAAACTACATTGGAGATGCCTTTTCTGATTTTCCCATAAGTTTAAATAAAAATTTATGGATTTCAAGTATTGGAGTTTCCATTGATTCTCAGGAATTTCCTCTGATTCCCCATTTAAATCTTCTTTCTAAAGAACTAGCTCTAAGGTTTGAAAGGGAATACTTCTTAAGATCTCTTCTTGCGGGAGTATTAGCCCTTATAATTGTCCTTTCAACAAATTTTTATCTTACCCTTCAACTTGACAAAATTAGAAGAGAAAAATTGTTTTTGGAGCAAACCCTAAATCAAAGAAGGGGAGAATTAGAGGAGTTAAGAAAAATTGTTCAGGAAAGAATCTCTGTAAATGAGGGTTTAAAAGCTTGGATAGAAAATTTAAATTATAATAAAATTTTATCACCTTCTTATTTTTTAAAGGATTTATCTAAAATTACCCCTGTAAATGTTTGGCTATCGGATTTAGAGATTTTTGAAGATAATAAAATATCTCTTCAAGGATATAGCCTTGATAGTGAAGGAGTTGCTGACTTTTTAATTTCTCTTTCCTATTCAAATGTCTTTAAGGATGTAAATTTACAAAATTCAAATCTAATAGAAATAGGAAATAAAAGGGTTCAAAATTTTAGAATTTTAGCAGTTATAAAATGAAAAAGATAGACGTAATAATATTTTTTGTTGTCCTTTTATTAGGAATAATATTGGTATTAACACCCTCCTATTCAAATTTTAAAAAAGAAGAAAGGGATTTAAAATCTATGAAAATAGAGATAACAAATATTATTGATGAACTTAGTAAACTAAGGGATACTTTAAACATTTTGTCAAGGGAGAGGGAAAACTTATTGTTGGAGGGAAAGAAAAAAGCCTTTGATAAAAAGGGCTTTTCAATCTTTCTTAAGGAACTTGCAATTTTGCTTAAGAAGCATAATATTTTATCCTTTTCTATAACTCCAGAGGAAGTTCAAGATGTTCCAAATCTCCCTGAGAATTTTCCTTTAAAAATTAAAAGAATTCCTTTAAATTTTCAATTTGCAGGAAGATATCAAGGATTATTAACCTTCTTTCAGGGTCTTGAACTTCAAAATTATCCCATAAAATTTTTAAATTACAAAATTACCCATTTTAATCCAGAATCTGATAGAATTTTGTTAAGTTTTAATGGAAAGCTTGAGATTTATTTATTAGAGGAGGAATAAAAGATGAGGGAAAAAATCTGGGGAGGTTTGATTCTTATCACTACTTCTTTATCTATCTCATTAAATATATATACCCTTCTCAAAATGGAAGAAAAGACTTATAAATTAGATTATGAAATTCCTGCAAAGCCTATAACCTATATAGAGGAAAAAAATATTGAAGAGGATAAAAAGAAAATTAGAAGTTTTATTAAGACGGAGATAAGTGAAATTAAGAATTTGAAATTGGGAAGATTAGACCCCTTTGAACCATTGATTAAAGAGAGAGAATTAAAGGAAAAAGAAATAATCTCTGAAAATTTACCCACACCCGTTGAGATAAAAAGAGAAGTTGTAAAGGAGTTTCCCTATTATTTAAGGGGAATATTGGAGTCTGAAAGAAAATTAGTTATATTGGAAACAAAGGATGAAACTAGAAGTTTTGTTTTGGAAGAGGGAAATAAGATTGGCGAATATAAGTTGGAAAAAATAAATTCCCTTGATAGAAATATTGTTCTTAAAGATTCTAAGGGAAATACCTTTATAATTAAAATGTAGATGGTGCTAATGTTATTGTGGCAGTTCTTTCCCTTTGAAAATTACCAAATCTTCTCTTTGCTTTAATATCTATATCCACCAATTGTACCCTTCTTCCTATAGTATAATTGGCAGGGGTTAATTCAAAAATGGAATATTCACTACTGTGTCCCGGTATAAGGTCAAGATACAAATATTTTACTCTAAAGCCATTGGTATCTAAATAGTCTGATAAAAGAATGGGTTTATTAGTTGATGAAAAGGTGAAATAATTTATTAAATTGGTAATACTTCCCGAAGAATAGGTGGGAGTCCAAGAGAGATTTATGGAATATTTTAATAGAAATCTTGCATTGGGATTTGAAGGATCAGAAAAGGAGCCTGTTCTTGCCCTTGTTGTGTAAATATTAAATTTATAAAGATTGTTTCCTAAGGGAGCTACTAGTACCAAAGCTTGAGTTCCAGTAGAAAAGGTCGTAAAGGTTCCAAAGCCATAATTGCTTCCTGAATTATCTACAAGATTGATGTTAAATCCTGGTGGATATATAAATAATGCCTTTGTAATATCAGATTTTAAATGGGAAATCGCTAAGGAAACTCCTCTTTCTAATTCACCATCAATTCTATTTAAAAGGGCATCTCTTTGTATTGTTAACCAAACCTGGGTTAAAACAATTAAAATTATAGAAAGTATGGTCATGGATATAAGAAGTTCAATTAGTGTTAATCCGTTTTTTTTCATATTATCAATCTCCAGGACTTGGGTTTTGAATTATTTCCGATAACTCTGCCAAGGGGTTTTCAAATCTTTTGATATATCCAGATCCAGGAGGCTCTTTATGTCTCGTTGTATCTATGTAGTTTCCTTGGGGATTTGCATAGTATATTCTTATTGTGATTCTCTTAGCAATTACTTTATTTTGATTAGGAGGAGGTGGGGTTAAGTCTTTTACTAAAAATTGTTCTGCATATTTTGCTCGCCCTTTTATTAAAATATTTCCTTCAAAATTTGTATATACCCTCTGGGAAGGCGGTTCTGCTAGAATTGCAGGTCTTACATGGGGGATAGCAGGATTTGCAGGAATTGCAGCCCATTTATCATTCTCCACTAAGCTATCAAAATTTGATCTTATTTGAAGCCAGATTCTTAAATTTTCCAATTGATCCCTTATTATTCTATGGGCCTCTATCCTGTCATCTACTCTTTTTTTCATAATATATCCCATTATAACTGAATTAGTTGCTCCCACAAAAACAACAAGGAAAATGCTCATTACAATCATTAAACTAATTAATGAAAATCCCTTTTCTTTCCTCATGATTTCCTACCTCCTAAAAACTACTCTACAATAGTTTCACCGGGAGGCATTAATTCATACATTTTTTTTACTCTTTCTTCTTTACTTTCTTCCCTTTGAGGTGTCTCTTTTGTTGTCTCTAAAATTACTTCTTCTGTCTCTTTATTTAAGTTTTCCTCAAGTATATTTTTATTTGAGTCTTCCTTATGTCCATTAGATTTTTGATTAAAAGCAAAGATTAAGATTAATATTGAAATTATAATTAAAAATATATAAATTTTTTTAATTTTCATTATTCCCACCTCTCCTCCCACTTTTCTATTCTTAACCATCTTGGATCTTCAGCTCTTCCTTCTCTCAAGATGGTTCTTCCTGTTGTGGGGAAGAAGGGAGGAGCATAACCTTCTCTCATACGATAATCATACCAAAAGTCCCTTCCATAACCAGTTCTTGGCGTTCCCCCTGATCCAAAAGTTCCAAAGGCCCCATAAAAATTAGAGATTATTCCACCTGTGAGAATAATATCTCCCCGTGGATCTCGAGTATCATAATTTGCTACTTGAACTATACCATTTGGAGCCATTAATGTAGCATCAATTTCTAGATCTAAGTCAGGGTCAGAGGGATCTGCATCAGAATGGGTAGAGGGTGGATTTATTAATATATTCCCATTTTCCGATATGATTCCCAAAATATTTACTGCATTAGGATTTCCTAATGGATCATTTTCATATCTAATATGATCATCAATTGAAACATTATTTCTTGCACATAACGTTATTTTTTGATTTCTCTGGATAGTTCCCTTTACACTATTAATTTGTCCATTTACATATATAACTCCATTGGGAAGACCATTAATCTCTATAGTATTTGTTCCAATTCTTACAAAAGTTTTATTTCTAGCATCATCAATGGTAAAAATATAGGTATTACTTCCTTGGGTAATGGTATATACTGCTCTATTTTGGGAATCTATACCAAATTGGATTGTTGCATTTCCTTGAATATATATTCCTCCACCGTTTAAAATAGTTTGAGTATATATTCCGTCGGGAGGAGGATTATTATTTACAGAAAGTCCCAACATCTGTCTTATATATTGATTTCTTTGGTTTTCATTAGGGAAAGTTCCTGTATATGTTCCACCAAGAGATGCGGAAAGTTGAGTATCGGTACTTGGAGGTAAGTCTATTCGAGATGTTCCCCTTATAAATCCCATTTGAAATATAGGGGTATCATGTGGGGGATTACTATTTGCATTTAAGCTTCTGGTACTTCCATTATTGTAAAAATGGGCAGTACTTGCTGACGAAGAAACTCGATCTGTGAATGTTGGAGTGTAAGCAAAAGCAATTTCAGTATTGGAATGAACAGGTCCTCTAAAAATTGTTCTTGATGTAAACCATACACGTTGTCCATTAGGAAGAGTATGATTGTTGGTGAAAAGGGCAAAACGTGCAAAATTTTCTGCGAATACACTCCCTTCTATTTTTCCCGTTGTTGTTATTGTTAAACTCAATCTTGGATTAAAATCTACCTTTTCTCCCCGTGAGGTTATAGTGTATACATAGGTATAAAAAATTCTTATGTTTATTCCTGAAACGTTAGTGGAATAACTTAAAAGAGAAAAGGAATAATTTAAAATTGTATAAGAAGTTGTGGGATCAGGTTGATGAGTTTGATAATGAATATTTGAAATAATTGAAGATAAATTATCTTGTGAAAGTAAAGTATTTAAATAAGCCTGATTAATTTCTGAAATTCTTCTCCTTGGTAATTCTTCTTGTATTCTCCAGTGAGCAACAGAAAGAACATTCTTTATCCCTGATTGTGCTGCATTTAATACTTGATCTCTTGCCTGATCCCTTCTTGCAAAAAAGCTTTCATTAATAGTTGATGTTAAAAGGAGAAAAACTAATGAGGTTATAAGGAGGCCAAAGGTTATTGCAGTTATAATGGATAGGTCTCCGTTTTCTTTTGAGGGTCTTGTTTTCATTATAATACACCCCCATAGTATCTATTTTTTTAAAAAATTATACTATAAAATTTAAAAAATGATAAACTTTTTTGGTGGAGGCGATGGGATTTGAACCCACGACCTCTTACATGCGAAGCAAGCGCTCTCCCACTGAGCTACGCCCCCACGGTTTTAAATAATTTTACAATTAATATATATAATTGTCAAATCCTTTAAAATTGAAATAAAATTTTCAATTTGATGTCATATAATTAAAGAAGCTAAGACTTTTAGAAAGGATGTGATAATAGGAATGGAGAATATATTAATTCTTGAGGACGTGGTCAAGATTTACAAGATGGATGGGGTTGAGACAATTGCATTAAGAGGGGTATCTTTAAAGGTTAAAAAGGGGGATTTTATCGCAATAATGGGTCCATCAGGATCAGGTAAATCTACAATGATGCATATTATGGGATGTCTCGATAGACCTACCTCAGGGAAAATATATTTTGAGGGGAGGAATGTTTCAGGACTCTCTGATAATGAGTTAGCTGAAATCAGAAATAGAAAGGTAGGCTTTGTCTTCCAAAGCTTTTATCTTCTTCCAAGATATACAGCAATTCAAAATGTGGAACTTCCTTTAATATATCAAGGAATCTCTCCGAAGGAAAGAAGAGAGAAGGCAAGAATGATAGTAGAAAGAATGGGCTTATCTGCCAGAATAAATCATAGACCAACCCAGCTTTCTGGAGGAGAGCAACAAAGGGTAGCTATAGCAAGGGCTCTTATAATAAATCCTGCTATTCTTTTTGCAGATGAGCCTACAGGAAATTTAGATAGTAAATCAAGTCATGAAATAATGGATCTTATAAGTAGACTTCATAAAGAAGAAAATCTCACAATTATTTTAGTTACCCATGAGAGGGATATTGCAGAGTATGCTGAGAAGATTGTCCGTATGCAAGATGGAAGGATAATTGATATAGAGGATAAAAAAAAGGAGATTAGTCATGTATAGGAAAATCCTATTTTTTTTTTATTTTATTTATATCTTTTTCCTATGGAGAAAGTTTTTTGACCTTTGAAGCACTTCTTCCTCTTCTTCAAAAATCTCCTTTATGGCAAATTTATCAAGCTCAGTATGAAAATGCTATTCAAAGTTATCATTTAGCGCAGGTATCCTTTAAACCTCAGGTAAACGCTCAATGGGGATATAGCTATTCAAAGGATTTAGCTGAAACAAAAACGGGAAATTTATCTATAAATTATTCTCAAGTTCTTCTTCCCTTTGGGAAAGCAGGAGTTCAACTGGAATCAATTTCTATTGATTTGGAACAGGCTAAAAATAATCTAAGATCGAATTTCCAAAATTTATATTACCAATTTACCCAGTATTTTTATAATCTCTATCTTGTTCAAGAAAAATTAAAAATTTTGGAAGAAAGTTATAAGCTTGCAAACAAGCAAAGGGAGGTAGCAGAGAAACAATTTAAAGATAGAGTTATATCAGAGATTACTTTATTCGATTATAAGCAGAGGGAAAAACTTTCTGAAATAAATCTTAATTCCGCAAGGAATAATTTGGGACTTTCTTATAAAGCCTTAGAAAATTTCCTTGGAGTTAAGTTAGAGAGAATTCCTGTAAAATTAGATGTTTTCTTTGAACCATTTAATGAAAGAGCAGAAGATCTTCTTAATGTCTTATATAATGAGAATCTTACTATAAAAAATGCTAAATTGAGTCTTGAAAAAGCTAATTTAAGTATGAAGGAAGCTTTACTTCCTTCTTGGGTTCTTTCTTTAAATGGAACCTATAATTCAGGTAATTCTTCCTATAATGTTTCCTTTGATACCCAGAATTATGCAATAACCTTTGGATTTAAACAGAATTTATGGGAAAGGCAAGTATCCCCTTCTGATATTTGGAAGATTAGTTTTTCTTTTAGTATTCCAATTCTTGATGGTGGTTCGAAGGATATAAGTTTAAAAAAGGCAGAAATTTCAGTGAAACAGGCAGAAATTAATCTTGAAAATACAAAAAGGGAAGCGGAGCTTAATTTTTGGAAAACTTATTACAATCTTCTTCAGGCTCAGGAGAATGTAAGACAAAAGCAAATTATTTTGGAACAAAAGAAGATTAATTATGAATTTCAAAAATCAAGATATGAATTAGGCTTAATTAATGAGATGGAATTAAAGGCTTCGGAGATTGAATATCTTCAAGGAGAATATGATTTAAAGGATGCAATTTTAAACTTTAATCTTCAAAAAATTCAATTGGATATTATTCTAAATAGATTGGGAGGTAAATAACATGAAGAAATTTTTTCTTGGTCTATTATTTATAATTAGTATTCTATCGCTTGGTTTTTCTCAAAATATTAATATTCTTACCTTTGATTCTGCTGTAAATTTTGCATTACAAAATAATAAAGATTATTTAATAGCTAAAATTAATCTTGAAAATACATTACATGATTACGAGACTAAGAAGAAGGATCCTACAACTTTAATACTTTCCCTAAAACAAGCAGAACTTAATGCAAAACTTGAAAGATTAAGATTCAATAATACAAGAATTCAAGTAATCCAAAGTGTAAGAAATGCTTATTTTTCTGTCCTTGAGGCAAAGGCTCAGTTGAGGCTTCTTCAAAAACAATTAGAACTTTCAAAGGAACAATTAGAAGCAGTAAAAATAAAATTTCGATTGGGAAATGCAACTTCCTTAGATGTTCAACAGGCAGAAATAAACTATCTTACCGCCCAAAACAATTTGAGATCTGGGATGAATAGCTTAAACATCTCTTGGGGTCAATTTTGGGAAACCTTAGGAATTGCTCCCATGGAGAATGTAGAATTGCAAGAATTGCTATTAATAACTCTAAATTTAAAATTTGATGAACTATTTTCTATAGCTCAGGAGAATCTAACATCAATTGTGCAAGCAAAAAACAATGTAGAACTTTATGAGCTTCAAGTAAAACTTTATGATAATGAATATACACCAAAATCTCAATTAATAAGTGCAAAGAATTCCTTAGAAAGTGCAAAAATCACCCTTACTCAAGCTCTAAATAACGCTCGAATAACTATATCTCAAAGATTAGATCAGTTAAACCTAAGTTTGGAGAATCTTAATATAGAAAATAAAAATTTGGAGCTTGCAAAGGAAAATTATAGGATTTCAAATATAAGATTTTCTGCAGGCCTTATAACAAAACTTGATTTAATAAATTCTGAGATAAATATAATAAAAGCAGAAAATTCTTATTATTCTGCCCTCTATACTTATTGGAAAAATTTAGATAATCTCTCTTTAGCAGTAGGGAAAGCACTATATGAGAAGGAGGAATCTAAAAAATGAAAAAAAATTTGATTTTTATTTTATTAATAATTTTAATCGCAGGAGGAGGTATTCTATTTATCTTTGGCAGAACACAAAATAAAAATAATAAAAGAGAAACTATTTCAACTTATGAGGTGAGAAGAGGCGACCTTATCATCTCGGTATCTGGCAGTGGAACATTGGAAGCAGGAAGGAGTCTTGATATTGTGAGCAAGGTTGGGGGAACAGTTATGTATGTTGTAGAAGAAGGAAAAATGGTTAAGGAAGGAGAAGTATTAGTAAAATTGGATCCATCTGATTATAAAAATACCTATGAGGCTGCAAGATTAAATTATGAGAATGCTAAACTCAATTTTGAAAAGGCGAAAATAACCTACGAAACTCAGAGGAGACAATTGGAGCAAGATTTAAAAAATGCAAAAATAAATAGGGATAATGCTTTTTTAGAATATAATAATGCTAAGAAGAGTTTTGAAAGATCTCAGGAATTATTCAAGAATGGTGTAATCTCTCAAAATGATCTTGATTCTGCAAGAAATACCTTTGAAAAGACAAAAAACTCCTTTGAACAGGTAGATCTAAGTTATCAATTAACTAAAAACAATTATGATATAAAGATTAAGAGCTTAGAAAAGGATCTTGAGGGAGCAAAATTGTCTATAGAGCAGGCAAAATTAAATCTCTCCAATGCAGAGGCAAATTTTAATAACACTATTGTAAAGGCACCCTTTTCAGGAATTGTAGCAAATATTGGTGTAAAAGTTGGGGATTTTATGACAACTAATAAAATACTCTTGACTCTTCTTGATACTAAAAATGTAGAATTAAATCTTGAGGTGGACGAAACTGATATTGGAAAAGTATCTACTGGTCTTCCTGTAAAGGTTACCTGTGATGCCTTTCCCAATGAAGAATTTGAAGGAAAAGTTGTAAGAATATCTCCAACAGCAACAATATCAAGTAATATTCCTATATTTAAGGTTAGGGTAAGAATATCAAATAAAGACTTAAAATTAAAAGTTGGGATGAGTGCAGATGGAGATATTATTTTATTAGAGAGGAGAAATGTACTTCTTATTCCCCTGAGAGCAGTCCAAAAGACAGGAAGAAGAAGCTATGTTGAAGTATTAAAATCCGATGGAAAAAAAGAATTATTAAGGGTTTCCTTAGGAGAAGATGATGGAACCAATGTGGTAGTTGAAAGTGGTCTTTCCGAAGGTGAAAGAATAGTTCTTCCTGTTACCTCTTCAACGGGAAATCAGCAAGGAAGTCCTCAAATAAGAATAGGAATCCCTGGTATTTTTAGGTAGGTGATAGAAATGTTCATAGAAATAATAAAAATGGCTCTTCATAGTTTTTCTACAAATAAACTAAGAACATTTCTTACCACTTTGGGAATAATTATAGGAGTTGCTGCTGTTATAACCCTTATGTCCCTTGGTGAAGGGACAAAAGCTTCCATCGAAAGGCAGTTTACATCCTTAGGTTCCAATCTTCTTACAGTAAGTCCAAGATTTAGAAGAGGAGTAGGCCTTGTAAGAGGGGCTCCCCAAAGTTCTATTACCAATGAGGATTATGAAACTCTTTTAAAAGAGCTTGATTCTAATAAAATTGTGGCCGTCGTTCCTTATGCTCAGAGAAATACCCAAGTAAAATATAAGGCAGAAAATACAAATACTCAGATAGTAGGAACAACTACGGATTATTTAAAGATTAGGGAAATTAAGGTGAAAGATGGAAGTTTCTTTACCCAAGAAGAATATAAAGGGAAAAAAAGACTTGCGGTTCTTGGATCAGGGGTTGCAGAAAATTTATTGGGAAATGATGATCCCATTGGTCAAAGTATAAAAATCTCTGGAATTACCTTTCAAGTTATTGGAGTTCTTGAGCCTCAAGGTCAATTAGGTGGATTTGCAAATCTCGATGATATGATCTTTATTCCTCTAACTACATTTCAAAGGAAAATTCAAGGGGGAAGATTTTTAAATAGCATTTATATTTCAGCTAAAAGCCCTGATGTTATGAATGACCTTCAGACTCAAATAGAGGAAATACTAAGAAAAAACCATAAGATTGCTAGTCCTGAAGAAGATGATTTTATAGTTCAGAATCAACTCACAATTCTTTCTGCATTAACCTCTGCTTCTCAAACCCTAACTCTTTTCCTTGCTGGAATTGCAGCTATATCCCTTCTTGTAGGTGGAATTGGAATTATGAATATTATGCTTGTTAATGTAACTGAAAGAATTAGGGAGATTGGCATAAGAAAAGCTGTCGGTGCAAAATCATGGGATATTCTTCTCCAATTTCTCATGGAAGCTGTGATAGTTTCCATAGCAGGAGGTTCCTTGGGAATAATTTTAGGTATAATTCTTTCTGAGATTATAAAATATTTTTCTGGCCTTTCCACTCTCATAACCTTTTATCCTGTAGTTCTGGCATTTTTGGTATCTGCAATAGTGGGAGTATTTTTTGGATATTATCCAGCAAGAAGGGCTTCAAGATTAAATCCTATTGAAGCTTTAAGATATGAATAGAAGGAGGTGAATCTATGAAATTTGTTAAGAAATTTGTGATTTTAATATTAGTAATATCATTCTCTATAAATTTTGCTCAACAACAAGCTCCAACTCAACAAAGAAGAGTTTCTATGTCAGAAGAAATTCAGTATCTTATAAGATTGTTGAGAGATATTTCTCAGCTTGATAAGGATAAAAAAACTGCCATAACAAAGGCACAAGCCCAAAAATTAATCCCAATACTTCAGGAATTGGGGAAGGTTAATCTTCTCCCTAAGAAGGATGCAGAAAAATTTATTCAAAGGATAGAGGGAGTTTTAACTAATGACCAGATTACCTTTCTTGATAAGTTGGAAATAGAGAGACAAAAGAGACTGCAGGAGATGAGAGAGAGAAGTCAAAGAACCCAACAGGCACAACAACCTCTACAACAACCCCAATGGAGGAGACAGCAGGACCCAAATATTTCTGAAAAAGAAAGGGAACAGTTTCAAAAATTTATGGAGGCATGGAGTAAAGGTCAGCCCTTAAATCCCTTTTATCATTTGGATATGCATAAAAGAATGCTAAATGATCTTATTACCTCCCTTAAGAAGAAGTAAAAATGATAAAATAAAGAAAAATTTTAAGGGAGGTATTGCATGTATATTTTGGCGTTAGATCAGGGAACTACAAGCTCTCGTGCTATTATATTTGGTCATGATGGAAATATTATTAGTATCTCCCAGAAGGAATTTCCACAAATTTTCCCAAAACCAGGCTGGGTGGAGCATGACCCTTGGAATATATGGAATTCTCAAAAGGAAGTAATGGAAGAAGCAATTTTAAAAGCAAATATAAATCCTAAAAATATTGTTGCGATTGGAATTACAAATCAAAGGGAAACTACAATAGTCTGGGATAAGGAATCAGGGGAACCAATTTATAATGCTATCGTTTGGCAGTGTAGAAGAACAGCAGAATACTGCGAAAGATTGAAAAGAGAGGGATTAGACAAACTGATAAAGGAGAAGACAGGGCTTGTTATAGACGCATATTTTTCTGGGCCTAAGATTGCATGGATTCTCGAAAATGTCAAAGGAGCACGGAAGAAAGCAGAGGAAGGGAAACTTCTTTTTGGGAATGTAGATTCTTGGCTTATTTGGAATCTTACCAATGGAAAGATTCATGTAACTGATTATTCCAATGCTTCAAGAACTATGCTTTTTAATTTGAAAACCTTAGATTGGGATGACGAACTTCTTGAAATAATGAAAATTCCAAGAATTATGATGCCAAAACCTCTCCCTTCAAGTTATATTTATGGAACTACAAAAATTTTTAATCAAGAAATACCAATTTCAGGAGATGCGGGAGATCAACAGTCTGCCTTATTTGGTCAATGTTGTTTTGAAGAAGGCATGGTAAAAAATACTTATGGAACTGGATGCTTTATTTTAATGAATACTGGAGAAAAAATGCATTATTCACCTCATGGACTCCTTACTACCATTGCTTATGGATTGAATAATAAAGTTTTTTACGCCTTAGAAGGAAGTGTTTTTATTGCTGGAGCAGTAATTCAATGGTTAAGAGATGATTTAAAATTAATTGATAGTTCCTCAGAAAGTGAAGAGTTGGCATTAAAAGTAGAGGATAATGGAGGAATATATTTTGTTCCAGCCTTTGTGGGAATGGGAGCTCCCTATTGGGATATGTTTGCAAGGGGTCTGATTATAGGAATAACTCGGGGAACAAAAAGGGAACATATAGTAAGATCTGCATTGGAGTCTATAGCTTATCAAACTCAAGAAGTTTTAGAACTTATGGAAAGGGAAACAGGAATTCCTATGAAGGAATTAAGAGTTGATGGAGGGGCATCTAAGAATAACTTTCTTCTTCAATTCCAATCAGATATTAGCAATGTTAAAGTGGAAAGACCTAAAATTGTAGAAACTACTGCCCTTGGGACTGCCTTTTTAGCAGGTCTTGGGGTAGGTTTCTGGAAAAATCAAGGGGAATTAAAAAATATTTGGAAGAGTGAAAAAATCTTTCTTCCCAATATGGATGAGGAAAAAAGAAAAGAATTTCTTTTAAAATGGAGATCTGCCGTAGAAAGATCAAGAAGATGGTCAGAAATTTAATATTTATGGAATAAATTTAAAGATCAATAGTCTATTAATAGAGAACACTTGATAAAGGAGGAGATAGAAATGGGCAGAATAAAAGTTTTAACTATATTTATATTAATATCTCTATCACTTCTCTCCTTTACCTATGCCTTTCCTCGGGACAGGTTTAGGGATAGATTTAGAGTACAGGTATCAGTACCAAGAATCACTGTGAAACCCATTCAAATTTCTCAGGATCTTAGAAAATTGATTATGGAGAGGAATAAAGTATGGTTTGAAATAAGGGAACTTCTAAGGGACAAACAATTAAACTTAAGTAAAATAGAAGAAAAGGCAAAGAAACTTCAAAAATTAGAGGAGGAAATTTCCAATAAAATTCAAGAAAATATCTTGGAAAGATTGTCAAAGGATCTCAATTTAACTAAAGATCAAGAAAGTAGTATTAAAAATATTTTTGAAAGGTATAGAGAAAAATTAGAAGCTTTAAGAAGAGACTTGAGGGAGAAAAATGAGGAGATAAGAAAGAAATTGAGTGATACAAAAAAACAATTAATTGAAGAAATAAAAAAGATTTTAACTGAGGAACAGAAGAAAAAATTTGATAAGCATTTAAAATCGGTTTATCCTTATAAAGGTAGATTATTTATTCCATGGGGTAGATTATGGATAGGGAAATAGAAAAAAATTGGGAATTTGATAATATCTCCTCCCAGCTTAATTCTCCTTTAGGCTGGGAGGAGAAAAATAATTTATCCGATAAAGCATTAATATCATTGATTAAATTAGGAGATAGAGAAGCCTTTAATATCTTAGTTAAAAGATATGAAAAAAAGGTTTTTAATATTCTATATCTCCAATTGGGCCCCATAAATGATTTAGAGGATTTAGCACAGGAAGTATTTTTAAGAATATTTAAGAACATAAATAAATTTAGAGGAGAGGCTCAGTTTTCCACATGGATTTATAGGATTGTTTTAAACCTCAGTTATGATTATAAAAGAAAAAAGAAAAACATCTTCTCCTTAGATGAAAATATTGATGAGGAAAGCGAAGAAGTTTTTGAAAACATTATTCCCACTACTGAGGATGATCCAGAGAAAATCTTGGAAAGGATGGAATTGAGGGTGAAAATAAGAAAAGCTATAAAGAGCTTATCAAAGGAATATCAAGAAGTTTTAATACTAAGAGAATTTGAAGGATTATCCTATGAAGAGATAGCAAAAATTTTGAATTGTCCCATGGGAACAGTGGAATCAAGATTATTTAGAGCAAGAGATGAACTAAGAAAGAAATTAGTAGGGGAGTTGAAGGAAGAACTATGAGATGTAAGGATGCAAAAAGATTAATCTCCTTATATATTGATGGAGAATTATCCTTTGGAAAAAGGATAAAATTAGAAAGGCACATAAATAGCTGTTCTTCTTGTAGAAGAGAATTGGAAGATTTGAAAATTATAATTAAAGAGATTCATGATCTTCCAAGGATTGAGTCTTCTATTAACTTTTCTGATGATCTTTGGTATAGATATCAAGAAGAAAGAACAGAACAAAGAAATTATAAAAGAATATTTTTTGTTTTAGGATTAACCTTTACTTTAATTTTTATTTTTATCTTGTCTCAGAAAATTTGGATTCAGAAATCAAAGCCTCAAGAATTACAAACATTTTATGAGATTCATAGTAAATGGAAAAAATCTTTTATATTCGAAGAGCCTTTTGTAGATTTTGTGTTATATCAGAATAGATAGTGAAGATGAAAAAAATAATCTTTCTTCTTTTAATCCTTTCCATCTCCATCTCTCTTTCTGCCCATGATATTCTTCAGGAAGTCTTAGAAAAAGATGGAAAGATTTCTCTTCGAGGAACAGAAGTGAGTATTTTTTATGATGAAAGTGGAATTCCCCAAATCTCAATTACAAAGGTAATATATGGGGGAAATTATAAATTAAGAAAAGAATATTTAGCCCCTCCTTCCCTCTTAGGAAGGGTAATTATCGATGATGGAATAAGGAGAATTGAGTATATTCCTCATTTAGGAAGATTGACAATCTCTTCTACAGGTTTTATAAATAATCCTTTTGAAGTAAAAAAAAGAATAGAGCTCATTAGAAAAAATTATAAAATTATAAATATAGGATCAGAAACTATAGCAGATAGAAAGGCAATAGCTATTCTTTTAGTTTCAAAATATACCAACTTGCCTGCTCTTAAGTTGTGGATTGATGTTGAAACTTATTTTCCTTTAAGAAAGGATAAATATAATAGTGAGGGAAGATTAATTTCAAGAAGCTTCTTTAGTGAAATTAAATATAAAGAATATTATTATCCTGATAATCTTTTTAAACCAGATCCCCTATGGAAATTTAAATATATTATTAATGAACCAGTCTTTAAAGAAATTGATATTAAAAATTTAAAAGATATATCTTTAGATCTTCCTTTTGGATATATTTTAGAAAAAATTTTCCTCATTCCTCAAAGGGAAGATATAGTTTTTTATTACTATAGGTATACTGATGGTATAAATACTCTATCTTTATTTAAGTCCAATATTCCCATGAAAGAATTTGGAAGGTTAAAAACTATAGGTGGTTTTAGGGGAGTTTTAGAGGAATCACCTTTGTGGAAGTCCTTTATGTGGCAAGATAATAATTGGACTTATTTTCTAATAGGGGACATCCCTTATGACAAAATTGAGCTTTTTCTGAGAAAAATCTTTCCTTAATGAAACAAGTCCCTTTACAGAATCTACATCTATTTTTTCCATGTACCACTAAGAGCGCATGATATTCATTAAAGAGTTGATATATGGGAAAAAGAAGATTTTGAAATAAATTTTGCCATTCATCATAGGATAGGGAAAAATCTGCAACTCTGAGACATGAAAAAATTTTTCTTGTATACTTATCAATGACAAAAACAGGCCTGTTGAAGGTGTAAAGTAGAATTGAATCTACAGTCTCCTTTCCTAATCCAGATATCGATAGAAGTTTTTCTCTTAATAAGTAGGTAGGAGTCTTTGCCATTTTATTTATTTCACCATCAAAATTCTTAAAGAAAAAATTTAAAAAGTTTCTAATTCTCTTTGTCTTTATTTTATAGAATCCACAAGGTTTTATTAATTCTTCTAATTTCTCATCAGAGAGATAATATAATCTCTCAGGATTTAAAAGATCTATATTATTTTTTAGATTATTTATAGCTTTTTCTACATTATTCCAATTAGTCCCTTGAGTTAAAATGGCACCTATAATTACCTCAAAGGGTGAATCTGCTGGCCACCAATATTGGGGGCCATATTTTTCAAATAAAGCCTTGAAAATTTCTTCTATGATATTCAATGTCGAAAATGTCTCAAGGAAATCATTACTAAGGTAATTCCCAGTTCTTCTGCCTTTTCTATGACCTCTTGATCCCTTATGGATCCAGAGGGCTGAATAATAGCTCTTATTCCATATTTTCCTGCCAACTCTATGGAGTCAGGGAAAGGAAAGAAGGCATCTGAGGCAAGATAGGCATTTTTTGCATTTTCACCTGCTTTCTCTAAAGCAATCTTAACTGAATCAATCCGATTCATCTGTCCTGCCCCAATCCCAAGAGTTCTTTTGTCTTTACTTACCACAATGGCATTAGATTTTGTGTGCTTAACCACTTTTAATGCAAAAGTAAGCTCCTCTAAATCTTTTTCTTCTAATTTTTTTGAGGTCTTAACTTCGTATCCGTTAATAAGAGAGTTATTAAATTCTTGAATTAAATATCCCATTCTAAGGGATCGTATTTCCCAAAGATTTTTATAATCTTTGTCCTCTCTATATATAAGAACCCTTAAGTTTTTTTTCCTTTCAAAAACTTTTTTTGCAGTTTCAGTAATATCTTTTGCAACAATAACTTCAAAGAAATATTTACTCATTTCCTTTGCAAACTCTTCATCTATAGTAAAATTACAAGCAACAATACCACCATAGGCAGATATAGGATCTGATTCGTAGGCCTTTATAAAGGCAGATATCGTAGAAGAAGATTCCGCAACTCCACAAGGATTATTATGTTTTATAATGGCAACAGCAGGCTCGGAGAACTCCATTATTAAATTCCATGCAGAATCCAAATCTAAAAGATTATTATATGAAAGTTCCTTTCCTTGTAATTTTTCCCAGGGTAGTTTTTGATGGGGAAGGATATAAAAACTTGCTTTTTGATGAGGATTTTCTCCATATCTTAATTCTAATTCCTTTTTTAAATTAATGTTTAAAATTTCAGGAGTATTATTAGATAAAAAATTAGCAATGATTTGATCATATTGACTTGTATAAGAAAAGGCTTTAATTGCCATTCTTTTTCTAAATTCTTCATCTACTTGATTAGTCTTTAATCTTTCAATTACCTCTTGATAATCTTGGGGAGAAGAAATTACTAATACAAAGGGATAATTTTTAGCACTTGCCCTTAAAAGACTGACACCTCCAATATCTATATTTTCCAATGCTTCTTCTAAGGAGATATTTTCCTTTCTTATTATTTCAGAAAAAGGGTATAGATTACAAACCACAATATTAATTAAAGGAATATTGTTTCTCTCAAGCTCTTCTAAATCTTCTTTTTTGTCTCTTCTTGCTAAAATACCTGCAAAAATCTTTGGATGTAGTGTTTTTACCCTTCCTCCTATAAGTTCTGAGAAACCAGTAAATTCCGAAATTTCATGAATAGGAATATTTTCCTTCGCTATTTCCTTTGCTGTAGAAGAAGTTGCTATAATTTCATACCCTAAATTATTTAATTCCTTCGCAAAATATCTTATGCCTTCTTTATTATATACACTAATTAAAGCCCAACCCATTTTTTATTGTTTTTTAAATTCTTCAGGATTTATATCTTGTAGATATTTTTCCAATTCCTCATCAGAAGCGTACTCTTCTACAATACCTGCTTCATCAAAAACTTGAGATTCAACAAATATTGGAGATTGTGTTCTTAAAGCAAGAGCCATAGCATCACTGGGACGGGAATCAATTTCAATGACTCTATCTCCATCTTCTAAAAAGATTGTTGCGTAAAAGGTCCCTTCTTTTAAACTATGTATTAAGATCTTTTGGACTTTAATATTTAGATTTTCCAGGATATTTCTAATTAAGTCATGGGTTAAAGGACGAGGAGTAGCTATTTTTTCAAGGGCTATAGCAATAGCATTAGCTTCAAAGGGTCCAATCCATATAGGAAGTAATTTTTTACCATCTTTTTTTTCCTTAAGTACTACCACAAATTGGTTTGTTTGAGGATCTAAATTTAAACTTAATATAAAAGCTTCAAAGATCATAATTCTCACCTCTTTTCGCTTTTAGTTTATCTTACCCTAAATTTTCTCTCTTGTAAATTATGGTATAATTTTTTCTATTATGGATAAGGAAAGGGAATTAAAGGGAATACTGATATTAACTTTGATAACTTTAATATGGGGAAGCACCTTCGCTATATCTAAAATTTCCCTCCAATATATATCTCCTCTAATTTTACTCTCTTTAAGATTCACCCTTGGAACTATTTCTCTCTTTTTTTATCTTTTATTTTCATGGAACAATATAAAAATATCTAAATCAGGAGTTATTTTAGGTATTATAAATTTTTTAGCCATAGCTTTTCAAACCTTTGGATTAAGATATACAACAGCAACAAAAACAGCTTTTATTACGGGAATTTCTGTTATTTTTGTTCCCCTGGGAGAAAAAATTTTATTTAAAAATAAAATATCTAAAAAGGTATGGTTAACAATTTTTTTAGCTTTTTTAGGACTTTCTTTTTTGACTATTGATTTAAAGGAATTTTCAGGAATAAATATTGGGGATATATTGGTTTTTTTATGTGCTATTACTTATGCTTTACAGATTCTTTTTATATCCTATATAGTTCATAGAGTAGATATATCTAATCTTGCCTTTGGAGAATTACTTATAACATCCCTTTTTTCATGGATTTTCTCTATACCTGAAATATCAAATTTATCATTAAAGAATCTATATCTTTCTTTACCCTTTATTTTATATTTAGGAATAGTTGCTACTGCTTTAACTTTAACATTACAACTTTTTGGACAGAAATATTTATCTCCTTCAAAATCTGCTATTATATATAATCTTGAACCTGTCTTTGCCTTTTTATTTGCAAGGTTTTTTTTAAATGAAAGATTAAGGGTAGGGCAGGGGATAGGAGCAATTTTAATAATTTTTTCTCTTTTTCTATCCCTGCCCAAGTTTTCTACTTCAAGTAAACATGAAAAGGAATAATATTAGTTAAAATATATGTTAAGAAGGAATTTACTCCTGCTTTTATTAAATTAAAAGGAATAATTACTGGAACAATTAAAATTAAAACTTCCTTTACTGGAACCCCAAGATAAATTGGTGTAAATATTAAATTTGCTATGGACATTATTCCTGCCATAGATATGGTCCCTAAAATCAATGGGATTTCTAATCTTTTCAATTTTTTATAGAAATAACCTGCAACACTAATTAAAGTGCCTGTAGCAATAAAATGCATTAATGCTCCTATAAATCCTCCCTGTCCTGTAATTAATGCCATAAGAATTGATACGATAAGGGTTGCTAAAAGACCTTCAGGAATTCCCATATATAAAGCAATAATTAAAAGGGGAATATCGCCGGGATCATATAAAAGATAAGGAGCTTGAGGAAGAATAGGAAAATGAATACTTATTGATAAGATTAATGAAATAGCAGTAAATAAAGATACTAATACTAACTTTTTTGTACTCATTTGGTCTTACCTCCCTTAAAAGTTTTTATAAAAAGAAAAATGCCCCAAGGTAAAAACCCTGGGGCATTTTTTT
>FMJZ01038987.1_pt1 | contig 24620 bp, 23 predicted proteins | sample 1987881 | NCBI WGS metagenome assembly FMJZ01 (sample SAMEA4378227, study PRJEB15110) | soil metagenome | biome: soil; feature: Field; material: Soil | place: India | collected 2015-03-11 | depth 0 m
AGCTTGGAAGGCTGGAGCTCTGCCATTGAGCTACCCCCGCTCGTGCTGGTCGGGGTGACTGGACTCGAACCAGCGACCTCTTGGTCCCAAACCAAGCGCTCTACCAACCTGAGCTACACCCCGACCCTCGCGCTAATTATTATATTCCAAAACCGAACGGGCGTCAAGATCGCGAATCGCCCATCCCAAACAGGGATCCTGGCTCGCGTCGTCTAACAGCTGCACCGAACCCTGGAGCAGGAGGTTGTCGGCGGTGACGATGCGACTGACTGTTTTGCTGGCTCTGACGGCAATCATGCTCTCCCCTGCCCTACCCGCTCAGGTGCTGGAAAACGGCTTCTTGCGGGTGCAGGTGCAGGGCGGATGGCTGAGCGAACTGCAGGTAGACCCCACCGGCAAAGGCAAATATCTCCCCTCGTGCTGGCTGGGGCTGACTGCCGGTGACGAAGCAGTGCTGAACATCCCGCCCACAGGCGCAGGGCGCGTGCAAGGTAACCGGCTGACATGGCGCGGAGCGACCCTGCTGGTACCCCGTGCAGTACTGGCATCGGCGGAGCGTAAAGAGGCTCTGCGCCTGGAGCCGGGACACACGCTGGCACAGGAGTTTACCCTGGATACCGCCGGGCTGACGGCAGTGGAGGTGAACTGCCCCACCTGGTACACCGCGAACAGCGGCATGACCCTCAGCCTGTGGAGATATGAAGACGGTTCGTGGCGCAGGGTTGCCAGCCAACGGTTCAGCAATGTGCAGGATAACGGATGGGTCAGGCTGGTCGTGTCCCCTCAGCCAGCCGGTCGTTATCGCGTGGAGATGAGTGAGCCGGTCGGCACCATCGGCTGGTGGAGCACGCACGATAAACGCCTGCCGCAATCCCTGCCCCTGCGCGACGGTCACCCCGTGGACGAAGGGGAAAGATGTGTGCGCCTGATGCTGTTTGATACCCGCCCGGTGGACGTGGTGTACACGCTAACGCGCAACCGCCTGCAGATAGCGGTGCAGTCTGGCGAGGTAAAACAGTGGGTCCTGCTTACCCCGTGGAAGGCAGAGGGCACCGATACCACCGACCCGGAGCGCGTGCTGTTCCGCCGTTTCTTCTCGGACACGGGCAGGTATCTGCCGGTAGAACAGCTCAAGCGGCGCGATGGGCTGGAGTGGGGCATGGATGCGCACGACTGGTTGGAGATGACGGGCAACGGCACGGCAGACTACCGCTGGCGCAACCTGAACGGCGAACTGCGCTGGCAAATGACCGCAGACCGCATGAGATTGAGCCTGCACACCGGCAACAGCCTTACCCTGGAGATACTCCCGCATAACGAGCGACGTCTCCCCGACTTCTACCCCGTCTTCTTCAGCTCGGATTCGCGTCTGGATAGATTGATCAACCGCTTTTACTACGAGCGTGCCTTCAGCTGGCCCCTCTCGCCGGGGCTGGCGGATTGGATGGAGTGGCTGGCACGCACGCGCTACTGGGTCGCCCTGCCCGGCTTGCACGCACGCGAACGCGCGCACCTCCTGCACTACAGGATAGATGAGGACGGCTACGTGTACACCTGGGGCGACCGCAAGGAGTGGCCCTTCCCCGATAACGACAAATACGACGCCCGACACTTCACCACCAACGCGAACTTTATCCTTGCCTGCTGGCGATACTACTGCTGGACGGGCGACAAGCAGTTCCTGATACGCAACATCGGGCGCATTCGCCACGCGATGGAGTGGCAGTTGAACGAATGCCGGGGCGCAGAGGGACTATTCGTCGACAACAGCCCCGACCACGACGGCACCAGCAAAGGAGTGCACTCCAACTACTGGGACGATATTCCTTTCGGGCATCTGTCCGCCTACGAGAACATCTACTTTTACGCCAGCCTGCATGCGATGGCGGAGATAGAGAGCGTGGTGGGGGATGTCGTGCCCACCGGTTCGCCGGCGCCGCGCCCGCCCGGGTACTACCGGCAGCTGGCACAAACCGTGAAACGCCGCTATGCAGAGACCTTCTGGAACGACACGGCAGGGCGCTATATCGGCTGTGTGGACATCCACGGCAACCGTCACGATTACGGCTTCACCTACGTCAACACCGAGGCGCTGGCTTACGGACTGGGCGACCCGGTTAAAGCGCGGCGCATCTACCACTGGATGGAGCACGAACCCACCGCCACCGGCAAGCCCGATACTTACTTCTTCGAGTTCGCCCCGCGCGTCAATACGTTAGACTGTTCGGGATGGTGGTATCTGGAGGGCAAGGCGGAAATACCCTCTCAGCCCTTTGATACCCACTGCGAGAACGGCGGCGCCATCCTGTACACCTCCTTCTTTGACCTGATGGCGCGCCATCGCTGGCTGGGCGCGGACAATGCCTATGGACGCCTGTGGGGCATCCTGCGCCGCTACGACCAGCCCGACCGACTGTGCGGCGGAAACCCTCTCTATTTCGGCGGCAAGCCCTACATCAACGGCTGGGCGGTGGGCACCGATATCCCCTTCCCCGAAAGCGGGCTGGTTCCCACCTTCTTCCTCTACGGCTTTCTGGGCGTGGATGCGCGGGTGGACGGCTTGCACATCGCGCCGCTATTGCCACGCTCCCTGTCGTTCGCCGGGGTGCGCAACCTGTTCTATCGCGGGCTGAAGCTTGACCTGCGGGTACAACGGGATTCAGGCGGCTACGGGATTACCCTCGCCTGTCACCAGCCTGGCTACCGCTTCATCCTGCGCCAGCGGGTCAAGGAGGGCGAGGAATGGGTGTTCCGTCAACCGCCCGCACCGCTTCGATTCCCCCCGCTGGAAGTGTTGCTGGGCGCCGACTGGCAGGCGGAGTGGATATGGCTTCCCGGACAATGGGAGACTCCAAACCTGACGGTATACGCTCGTCGGGGGATAGACCTGCCCGCCCGACCAGCCGAAGCGGTGTTGTGGATTACCGCCGACAACCGCTACCGCCTGTGGATAAACGGTACACCTGTTGGCGAGGACACCGACTTCCGCCGGGCAGAGCGATACGACGTCACACGCCTGCTGAGGGCAGGCAAAAACGTGATAGCCGTGCAGGCGGAGAACGGCGATGGACCGGGCGGCTTGCTGGTGGAGATGCGCCTGCGCCTGCCGAACGGGAGGACACTTTGGGTTATCAGCGATGCAAACTGGAAGGTCACCGCACAGGCTGAGGGGAACTGGCGGGCTCCCGACGCGGACGACAGGGGATGGCAAAAGGCGGAATCACGAGGCAGGGCGCCGGTGTTCCCATGGGGAGTTATTGAACGGTAGCTCTCACTGGCTACAGGCAGGCAAGTTGTGATAACATAGAGAGCGGTTATCCATTACGAATGAACAACAGCTGATGCCCGAAGCTCAGGATAAACAGCAGTCCGTGAACAACGATGCACAGGAGTCGGCAGCCGCGCAGGCGTTACTGCCTCCTGCCCTTCGAACGCAGGAGGAGGTCTCCTGGCAGGCTATCGCACGCGATGTTTGGAACATCAGCATCCCCGCGGTGACTACAAACCTCCTGCAAACCACCAACGCTTTTCTGGACCGCATGTTTGTGGGCAGGCTGGGACGCGATGCGCTGGCAGCGGTGGGTATGGCGGGACAGGGGATGTTCCTGCTGATGGCAATCTCCTTTATTGTGGGCACGGGGGCGACCGCACTGGTAGCCCGGTTCGTTGGCGCACAGGCTCTGGATGACGCTCGTAAAACCTTGCGCCAGTCGTTAACGCTCAGCGCGATGATGGGCGTGGTGTGCGTGGCGGTGGCTTATCTGCTGGCGAAACCCGCTTTCGGGCTGATGGGCATGGAGCCTTCCGCGGAACGCGCGACGCTGACCTTCTTTAACATCGCTCTGTGGGGTATTGTGCCGCTGTTTGTGGGGCAGGCGCTGGGCGCGGTGTTCCGAGGCATGGGCGATATGCGCACACCGTTGAAGGTGATGGTTGTGGTTAACGTGGTGCATATCGTGCTGGACTTCGGACTGATTTTCGGTGTGGGTCCTTTCCCGCGGCTGGGTCTGGTGGGAGCAGCAACGGCGCTAACTATCTCTCAATGGTTTGGAATGGTTATGTTCTGGATTGCCCTGCGCCGGCATCCGGTCATGGGGCAGGCGGTTCAGTTTCAGCGGATGGAGATGGCGTGGGCACAGCGGATTGTCAATATCGGTGCGCCCGCTTCCCTGCAGGCACTTCTGCGCATCACCAGTATGCTGGGCTACACCCGTATCCTGACCGCCACGCGCGAGGGCACCGCCGCTATCGCCGCCCTGCCGATAGGCATGACCGCCGAATCGATAGCCTTCATGCCGGGACTGGGCTACAGCATGGCGGCGACTGCGCTGGTAGGACAGAGCCTGGGCGCAAAACGTCCCGATGTCGCCTCGCGTTATGCGTGGATGGCTACTGCTCAGGCTTGCGTGATTATGACGGTAATGGGAATCGTGTTCTACGTCTTCGCCTATCCGTTCGCCCACTGGTTTACCCGTGACCCGCTGGTGGTGAAGGTGGCCGCAGACTACCTGCGTATCAACGCCTACAGTGAGCCTTTTCTTGCGCTGGCGATGGTACTTTCAGGAGCGTTTCAGGGCGCAGGAGACACCCGCACACCGACATGGATTACCTTCGTGAGCATGTGGCTGTTCCGATTACCTCTGGCTTACCTGCTTGCCCTGCACCTGGGTTATCAGACGCTGGGTGCATGGTGGGCGATGGCGGCATCGGTGGTTGTGTCAGGCTTGCTGACCGCCATCCTTTTCCAGCGCGGCGGCTGGAAGAAGGTCAAGGTGTAATTCTCCTTATGAACGTCTCTCCTCTCTTACTCTGACCTGGCAGGTCAGCCTCCGCAGGCATGGATTGCTGGGTGGTCCAGAATCCACCGCAGTCAAAACAAAAATCACCTCTTCCCATGGCGGGAAGAGGTGAAGAAAGGGAGGTATACTCAGCATGAAGACTACGCAGCCAGGCGCAGGGGGCGGGTTCCCTCTCCCTCGCGTTCGGTGCGGAACTGGCTGACCTCATGTTGTAACTGTTGAGCCATGCGGGCAAGCTCCTGCGCGGCGGCGGCTACCTCTTCGCTGGAGGCGTTCAACTGCTGGGCGCTGGCTGCTGCCTCTTCGCTGATGGACGCCACCGACGCTATCGCCGACGACACCTGCTCAGAACTGGACGCCATCTCCTGCACCGCACGCTCGTTCTCCTCTGCGCTCTGCAACACCGTGCTCACCGTCGCCAGAACCTGCTGGACGCTTGCCGACATCTCTTCGGCGACTGCCGTTACCGATTCCACTTCTCCGGCGACCTGCTGAGCGCTCCGCACGATCTGAGCCAGTGCTTCACCCACCTGCTCACTGCGTGCGTAGCCATCGGCAATCTGCTCGCTGGTCTCCTGAATGGCGCGAACCGTCTCATCCACCCCAGCGCGAACGTTGCCAATTAGCGAAGCAATCTCTTTGGTGGCGGAACCTGCCTGCTCCGCAAGCTTTCGCACTTCATCCGCTACCACGGCAAAGCCTCGTCCGTGCTCCCCGGCGCGCGCCGCCTCAATCGCCGCGTTGAGCGCCAGCAGGTTGGTCTGTTCCGCTATCTGCTCAATGGTCTGCACGATGCTTCCGATTTGCTGTCCGAGCTCGTCCAGCTGCTGAACTTTCTGGGCGGAGGCCTGCGCCTGCTGCTGAATACGTTTCATGGTCTCCAGCATCTGTTCTACCGACTGCCCGCCCTGGCTGGCGATGGCGCTGGCTTGCTGGGCGGAACCCGCCATCTGCTGGGCGGAGCGAGCCACCTCTTCCACCGCCTGCGCCGCCTGCCTCATGCCCTCTTCTGCCTGCTGGGCCGCTTCGCGTTGTGACCGACTGCTCTGCTGGACGTTGCGGATGGCGCGGTCCATATTGTCCATCGCCCGCGCCGCTTCGGTGGCTTGCTGGGCGAGCTGCTCACTGCCTCGCGCGATTTCGTTCGAGGCGTGCCCCGACTGCTCGGTGGAGGCGGACAGCTGCTGGCTGGTGGACGCGACCAGAGACGCATTGTGAACCACCTGCGAGACCAGCTGGCGCAGGTTCTCGGTCATCGTGGCAAAGGCGTGCCCTAAGATGTCCCTGTCGGAGCGCGGTGATACCTTCACCGTCAGGTCGCCCTGTGCAATCTGGCTGGCGCTACCCGCCAGTTCCTGCATGTATCCTGCCACCTCGACGAAAGCGTGGGCAATCTGTCCCATCTCGTCCTGGCTGCGAATACCAGAGAGGTCGGCTTGGGCGTCGCCCTGTGCCATTCGCTCGGACGCCTGAAGCAGCAGGCGCGTGCTTCGTGCAGTGGAGAAATAGTAGCCAGCAAACAGCCAGAACGCGAAGGTGGTGCACAATATCGCCAGCGACATGGCGAGTAATCGTTCCTTTTTTAGCTGAGCGATACGAATAGAAAGAGTATCTGACAGACTTTTGTGCATAGACTCCAGCAGCTGATACTGGGCATCTATGGCGCGGGTGGCGGTGTCGAAAAATTGTTTGGGCGAGACGTCCGACGAACCGCTCGCCACCCTGTTTGCCAGCGCCAGGTACTCTTCCGCCTCGCGCGTTGCCTGCTCATAGGTTGCCTGCAGTTTGCTGCGTATGGTCGCATCTGCCGAGAACGCCTTCTCTATCTCTTCATTGATGGATGCCATTTCTCCCTGCGCTAACGCGGCAAACTGATCCAACTGCAATGCTTTCTGCTGCCTGCTCCTTCCTTCCGATGATAGAACCGCTACACCTGCCGAGCGCGCTTGCCCCATGTACTCCAGAGCCTTTGGGTACTGGTCCGCGCTGAGGGAAGCCAGGTAGAAGGTCGCACGCTCGGGGTCGAGCAACAGGTTGGACCTGTCGGCAACATGGGCGATGAAGCGCTGCACACGCTCCACAAGGTCGCTGTGTTGCTCGAAGCTTTCCGTTACGGAGAGAGACTGCAACCTCTGCTGAAGGTTCTGCCAATCTGACTTAATGGCCTGCCATTGTTCACCTGTTTTCAGCAGGGCGCCGTACTGCCTTTCATTCTCATCGATCTGGCGAACGTCTTCCGAAATCTCTTCCTGCTTCTGGGGAACCATCTGGGCAAAGCTGGCGTCTCCCCCTTTCAGACCGGCAACCGCTCCACGATGTTGCTGGATGTGCTTCATCAGAGAGAGCACAGGCTGAAGGTATTTGGTCCCAATTAGCTCGCGCCGTGCGAACTCGATATTCTCTGTGTGATCCGAGAACGAAGCCCACGTAAGATAGGCTATCGGCAGAACGAACACCGCGCCAATCAGCGCTATCTTGCGTGTGGTGGACAGACGTTCCATCAGCGCGATGGCTGGACGAAACAAAAAGCTCAACATCGGCTTAACAACCTCCGTGTTCTAAGCGGCGTATTCTTCGGCGGGAGTCATTTCGTAGGGCTTCGGGGACACCATCACCTGTTTTCAGGAGCATCTTGCCCAGCTGCATGACTTCCGCCAGGATTCATAATGGCAGAGCAGCCCATGTTCTTCAGGGGTATTTTATCCGCACGAGGAACATTTGCTCTGAGGGATTTGAGGGAACGTCGTGCTGAGCCACTCCAGCAGGAGGGGGCGTCGGCTCGCCATAATCTCCACTACCTCCTGGTGCGACAGGCGCGAGGGGCTGATGCCCGCCGCCCAGTTGGTAACGATGGCGACCGTCGCGTAACAGATGCCCAGCTCGTGCGCGAACACCACTTCGGGCACGCCCGTCATGCCCACCACGTCCGCTCCCCACTGCGCGAACATGCGAATCTCCGCCGGCGTCTCGTAACGGGGTCCGTCCGCGCACAGGTAGGTTCCCCCGAAGTGCACAGGGACCTCCAGCGACTCGGCAGTGCGCTCCAGAACGCGCCGAATCTCGGGGCAGTAGGCGTGGGTGAAGTCGGTGTGCACCACCTCGCCCGGTCGGTCGAAGATAGTGAGCGGGCGCTCGCGGGTGAAGTCGATAAAGTCGCTGATGAGCACGAAATCGCCCGGTTTCATTGCCCGGTTCAGCGACCCCACCGCTGCGGTGGCGATGACGCGCCTGACCCCGCACAGCTGAAGCGCCAGCATGTTCGCGCGGTAGTTGATGCGGTGCGGGGGCAGGGTATGCGCTTCGCCGTGTCGGGGCAGAAACAACAGGGGAACGTCGCCCAGTCGCCCCTCCAGCACGGTCGCCTCACCATAGCGTGTACAGAGAACTCGCTTCTGTTCCACCACAAAACCGGGCAGTTCGCTCATCCCGGTGCCGCCAATCAATGCAAGCATAGCCGTCACCTGCCTTTGCGGGAGAATCGTTTCGCTTCCCTGACGAACGCCTCTTCGTCTATCTTCAGGCGCAGGGGCAGCGGCTCTTCCCAGAACTTCTGGAAGGCAAACCCAGCAATCACCCACAGCTCGCCCGGGCGTCTCTCAAACAGGTAAGGATAGCTGAGCTGCCCGCCGCGCTGTTTGGCGAACACGATGGGTTTTGTCCACGTCCTGCCGTCGTCTTCGGAGAAGGCGATGGAGAGCTCCTCGCGATGCCATGAGGACGGGAACTCCGTATGCTGGGGCAAGTTGCTCTTCTGCCACTCGCGCCCTTCGGGGTGAAGGCGGTTCCACACCAGCACCAGCCTGCCGCTGGACAGCCTGAGCAGATAGCCGGGCGAGTTGCTGGCGTCGATGCCGCTCGGCTGGATGATGCGCCAGTATCGCCCTCCGTCTTCCGAAATCGCCTGCCAGAACTGGTCCAGGCTGGTACGAATGAGCATCAGCAGTCGTCCGTCGCTCAGCTCCGCCAGCGTGGGCTCAAACGCGCCGTCGTGGTGACCGTGACCGCCCAGGTCTATCCAGTTACTGCGTCGCCAGGTCTTCCCCTCGTCGTCCGAGTAAACCGAACAGGTAATCAGGCGTCCGGGATTGCTTGTCAGGTGCTGCAGCGGCGCCACGATTCTGCCAGAGCGGGTTTGAATCAATGCGAAGAAGTTGGGGTTATAGCCGTCCAGCACGCGCTGATTGTCCACCCAGGTCTTTCCGCCGTCGGTGCTGCGGATTGCCCAGACCTCCAGTTTGCATCCCTCTTTCGGTTCCCCTTTCGCCTCGTCCCACTCGAAGCGCCGCCCCGTGAAGTTGAGGTATACCATCACCAGCGTGCCTTTTCGGGTGCGCAGGAGGTAACGCGAGGCAGGTTCGGTCGGCGACAGCCCTTCGCACACAGGAATCGGCTCCGACCATGTTTTGCCATCATCTTTGCTCACTCGAAAGCCCTGATGGTCTACCGTTGCCAGACTTCCGTCTTCCAGCAGGACGAAGGGTCCGTTGCTGGTGACCTCTAAGGGCTGGCAGAGCGGATGCACCCAGCGGGCATCAGAAGATGCGGTGCTCATCACTATCGGAAGAAGAAACCACATGCCTGCCTCCTCACTCGATGATTCTCCATGCCCTGAGCACTTCCACCTCTGGCGGCGGGTTCCACAGCCACTCTATCCGAAGCCAGAAACCTTCCACCACTGCGCTGTGATACTCGCCCGCTTCCCCCTTCGTCCGTAGGAGGTATTTGCCCTCCTCACTCAGCACGTAGAACTCCGCCGCGCGCCTCTGCGGGTCTATCAGCCAGTATTCGCGCACGCCTCCCCTTTCGTATTCGGCGAACTTTTGCACGCGGTCGCGCTCCTCGCTGTCGGGGCTGATGATTTCCACCACCAGGTCGGCAGGTCCATCCAGATAGGTGGGTTTGAGGCGATACAGGTTCTGCTTGCTGACGAACAGGATGTCGGGTGAGCGACCGGGCAGGTCTTCACCTGTCTTCATCTGGAATGGCTCGCCGTGCACCGCACCCAGCTGCCTCGCCGATGCGTACAGGCGAAGGATGGTCAGCAGAAAAGCCTGCAGGTTACTGTGTTCCAAAGAGACAGGACTCATCAGAATAACCTCTCCGTCCACCCATTCTGCCCAGGTGTCTTCATCCAGCCACTGCAGAAACTGCTCGTAGCCGATTTTGCCTTCGGGAAGCATACGCACTGTCGGCTTCAGCACCTGTTGCGCCATGCGGTGTCACCTCACTCTCTGCCGCCTCCTCATACAATGATTCCCCAAGCTTTCAGCACTTCCACCTCTGGCGGCGGGTTCCACAGCCATTCTATGCGCAGCCAGAAGCCCTCTACCACTACGCTGTGATACTCGCCCGCTTCCCCCTTCGCCCGCAAGAGGTATTTGCCCTCCTCACCCAGCACATGGAACTCCGCCACGCGCCTCTGCGGGTCGATCAGCCAGTATTCGCGTACACCGCCCCGCTCGTATTCGGCGAACTTGTGCACGCGGTCGCGCTCCTCGCTGTCGGGGCTGATGTTTTCCACCACCAGGTCGGCGGGTCCGTCCAGATAGGTGGGTTTGAGGCGATGCAGGTTTGGCTTGCTGACAAACAGGATGTCGGGAGAGCGACCGGGCAGGTCTGTACCCGTCTTCATCTGGAAGGGTTCGTAGCGCAGGACACCCAGCCCGTAGCGGGTGATATAAATCTGCAACACGGCAATCAAAAACCTGCCGACGTCCTGATGCTCTCCAGAGATAGGACTCATGAGTATAACCTCTCCGTCCACCCATTCTGCCCACGTGTCTTCATCCAGCCACTCCAGAAACTGCTCGTAGCTGACTTTGCCTCTGGGCAGTGTGCGCGTTGTCGGCTTCAATAACTGTTGCGCCATCGTATCTCACCTCGCCCTCATTATAGCACAGGCGGGCGTCTAAATCGTTATCTCCCTTCTCGGCTGGAGATACTCCTCGCGCGTGCCGCAACTCTCTAAGAACTGCACGAACTTCGCGTGCAGGCGTCGCGCCACCTCGGGATGCTCTTTCGCCACGTTACGAGTCTGACCGGGGTCGGCGGCGGTATGATACAGCTCCACCTCGTCGCCGGCGACGCTGTAAATCAGCGTCCAATCGCGTTCATGCACGGTGGACGGGCGCGGGGAAAGCACTATCCGCTCGGTACCGTCCACGGCGCGGCTGACCGTCTCGCCCGGCTGGTGCACGATAGCCCAGGAGGTGACAAAGAAATCGCGCCACTCTGCTCGCTCGCCCTGCAGGGTGGGCAGTAATGACCGCCCCTGCACCTCCTGTGGTATCTCCACGCCAGCCAGATCCAGCAGGGTGGGCATCAGGTCGACGAAGCCAGTGAACACCTCGTGCTTGGCGGGTTTCATGCCGGGCACGTATATCAGCAGGGGAATGCGCGCCACCTCGTTGTAGATGGGTGAACGGTTGAAGACGGGTCTGCCCTCGCGCTCGCCAAACAGCGCCTTACCGATGATGCCATGCTCGCCGAAGTAGAAGCCGTGGTCCGCCGTGAACACCACCACCGTATCCTCCAGCAGGTTCAGGCTCTCCAGCCGCGCCATCAGCCTGCCGAACCAGTAGTCCACCATAGTGCACTCGCCCCAGTACAGGGCGCGGCAGTGGTTCAGCTCCGCCTCGGTCAGAAACTCACGCCAGTACCAGTATTGCGGATAGATGACCTCTTCGCCCTGGTAGTCGGGGTCGTACAGGTCGGTATAGTGGCGCGGCGGATCCCACGGCTCGTGCGGGTCGAACAGGTCCAGGTAAAGGAAGAAGGGTTTCTGCGTTCGGTTGCGTTCCAGCCAGCGGATGGCGGTGTTCACCGTGCGGGCGGGGAAGTAGTCCTCTTCGCTCTGGCGGTCGGCGACGTTGCGTAGGTACTGGCGCAGGGTGCGTTCGCCCAGCCGGCACTTGCTCAGGTCGAAGGGATAATCCACCTGCACGGGGTCGGTGCGCCAGCGGTCGTTCTCCTGCCCCCGTATCCACTCGAAGGCGGTGAAGCCGCGGTCAAAATGGTAGCCGTAGTTGAGCAGGTGCGGCGTGTCAATAATCATCATGGCGGTATAGCCCGCCTGCGTGAGCAGTTGCGCCAGCACCGTCTCGTCGCGCGGCAGGGGCGACCAGTCGCGATGCGGGAAGGTCCATTTGCCGGTGAACAGGTCGGTGCGGGCGGGTACGGTGGGGAAGGAGCCGCAATAGGCGTTCTCGAACACCTGTGCGCTCTGTGCGAAGCGATCAAGATACGGGGTATGCACGTGCGCGCCCCCGTAACAGGTCAGGTTATCCCGACGGAAAGTGTCTGAGATGAAAACGATAAGGTTCAGGCGTTTTGTGGACATTATTCCAATCCCTCCAGGGCTTGCGATAACAGTTGGGCGGGGCGCACCCGGCAACCGGTACGCTCCGACTCGTAGCTGGCGATGGCTACCGCCTGAGAGCGCAGAGCGTCCTCGCCGCTGGTAAGGGGATCTTTGCCGTCGCGCACGCACTCCACAAAGTGGCGCATTTCGGCGGCGAAGGGGTCTACCGGCTCCACGTCCAGCCGCACGAAGCCCTCCGACCATTCTGCCCTTCTGCGCGAGAAGACGTGCAAGCCGTTCCAGTTGTGCACACAGCCTTCGGTGCCCTCCAGCCACAGCTTGCGGTAGAAGGCGCGATAGGGCGACATCCAGCTGACACTCAACGTGGCGAGCGCACCGGTGGAAAACTGTATGTTCACCACGCCGGCGATTTCGCCCTGCATCCGCTCGGGGTTATAGTAGGTTTCCGCGGACACCCACTCCACCTCACCGATCAGCCAGCGCAGCAGGTCGATGCGATGACAGCCGGCACTGGCAATCGCGCCCCCGCCGAGCCGCTCCCTGTCGCGCGCCCAGTGCCCCGGCGGGATGAACACGTCCTGCAGATGGTCCACCTGCGCCAGCACGGGGACCCCCAGCCAGTCCTCATCCACCAGCTGCTTGGTACGCTGGTTCTCTGCTTCAAATCGTTCCACGAAAGCGACCATCAGCCGGACGTCTGCCCGCCGTGCGGCGTGTACCATGCGCCATCCGTCCTCCAGCGTGGTGGCGATGGGTTTCTCTACAAAGATATGCTTGCCCGCTTCCGCCGCGGCGATTGCCACATCCGCATGAAGGTCATGAGGCAGGCAGATGTCCACTGCGTCCACCTGCGAATGCTCTACCACCTCACGCCAGTCGGTAGTGACGAACTCGGCGCCTGTTTGCTCAGCGCGCGCCTGCGCCAGCGAAAGGTCGACATCGCACGTTGCCACAATGCGAATCTGCTCTGTGCCGAGGCTCTGCACCGCCTGTGCGTGGTGCCGCGAGATGCCTCCACAGCCAATCAGACCGATGCGAATGGGCTGGCTCATGGTTCTCCTCCTTGCGATGGTGTCCACCAGAGAGCGAAGGTGCTGAAATCGCGGTCGGTGTGGTTATGCACGGTGTGGTAGGCGTTGGCGGGGATAAACACCACGTCGCCCTCGCGGATGATGCGCTCTTCGTCTTCGATGCGCAGGGTGGCTTCTCCATAGCGCACGTAATAGAGTTTGGAAGCGGGTACTCGCTCTGGCTTTTGCGCCATGCCCGGCTTGAGCACCCCAAACGCACAGCCGTCAAACGGTGCGCCGATTTCCGCTCCAGCGAACACGCCCTGTGCCAGAATGGTACCCTCATGCGCGGGGAACAGCGAATTTTCGTCAAAGGAACGCACCAGCATCGCTTTGCTCCTTCCTGCAGGCACAGCGGTTTTCTTCTTCATACGGTGCGAGGGGTAGGGAGTCCTTTTTGGCAGACAGGGTTTCCTTCGCGCCTCAGGTTGGGCTGTTCCACGTCAGGGGGCAACCACAGGGGGTTGCCCCTACAACATCCTCTGGATGGCTAGGCTCCTGCCGAGCCGTTGTCCACCTAACCCCCTTGCCCTTTCCCTGCGAGGGAAGGGGAGCCTGATCTCTCCCCGCGTCGGGGAGAGGTCGGAAGAGAGGTTAGGAGATCCGCCCTCCAGCCGATGTTTCTATCGCTTCAGGGTTGCTTTGACCTCCTCCCAGTTGGGTGGGTCGGGAATGCCGAACATCCTGCGCTTGGTCTCCAGATAGAACAGATAGTTCTCGTAGGTCACATCGGGCGGACAGCGGTGGTCTACATGCGGGATGTATCCACCTTCCTCCACCAGCGGCTTCAGCCGTTCCAGTTCCTGCACGATGGCTTCCTTACCTGCGATAAGCTTTGTCTTGTCCACCCCACCCATCAACAGCACCGACTTACCGAACTTCTGGCGAATCAGCACCGGGTCGGAGCCACCGCGCACCTCCAGCGGGAACATCACATTTACTCCGCCTGCCAGCCAGTGTTCCACCAGCGACAGGATGTTGCCGTCGCAGTCCACATAAACGATGTCCACTCCGAACCGGTCGCGCAGGTAATCGGTGATGCGCTTATAGCGGGGCGTCATCCACTCGCGGAATAGCTTCGGCGAGATAATGGGTCCCTTGTTGAACGCCATGTCTTCCCAGAAGGAGGCGTAGTCCAGCGGCACATCCGGGGGGATTTTGCTCAGCGCAGTCAGCGCGAGCTCGGTGAGATGTTCCATAATCTCTTCCACCAGCTCCGGCTGGTCCACGCAGGCATAGGACACGCCCTCAAAACCCATCCAGTCCCGAATCCAGCCGAACAGGCTTCCACAGTACACGCCCAGCGGATAGTCCCGATTGGCAACCGACTGCTTCCACGCCTCCCAGTCGGCTGGATAGCGACGGGGGTCATCGGGGTCCAGCCGTTTCTTGAACTCCAGCCAGTCCTCGCGGCTTTTAATAGGAAACTCCAGGTAGTGGGGGATAGTGGACGTTCCGTCCTTATAAACAATGCTCTTGACGCCAACACCGTCTATCTGAATGCGGTAGCGGTCGGTCTCTTCCAGCACGCGGGCTTCAAAGGGCGGGATTAAACCCAGGTTGATGGGCACTCCTCCACGCGGCGCAAAGCCGAAAAACTGGTTTGCTTTCCACTCTTCATCCACCCATTCGGGCAGACCCTGCTTATGCCACTCGGTGTAGGTTTCCGTCCAGTAACCGAACTCTTCGTCGGGCACATGGTCTACCGGCTGGTAGTGGAACGTGCGCAGCCATCGCTCACGATGTGTTAAGGTTTCTCCCATCGGCATCGCTCCTGCAGAACAGAGTTAATCCCCTTTTCTGTCCGTGTGGCGATAACTCCTGCGAAGCTGTTCAGGAGGAAGGCTTTTCCGATTTCTCCACCTGAATCCGGCAGGTGTGGAACGTGGAACCACCGCCCATATCAGCCAGGCGGTCGGAGGTCAGCGCGTTGATACCACGTCCGCCGGGGCTGTCGCGATGCCACCAGATGGAGGGCGACCAGGCGGTTCCGGGGCGCACATGCTCCGCGCTGAGCACCGCCCGAAGCCACACTTCGCCGCGCTCGTTGTATGCCCGCACCCAGTCGCCGTCGCCGATACCGCGTGCCTGCGCGTCCTGTGGATGCATCCAGATGCGAGGTTCACGCTCACCCTTCTGCATTCGTTCCAGATTGGCAAACGAGGTGTTCAGGAAGTGGTGCGCGGCGGGCGACAGCAGCTTCAACGGATACCGCTGAGCATCGGCATCGGTTTCATCTGCCGGGGTATAGGCAGGCAGTGGGTCGTAGCCATCGCGCAGGGCACGCTCGGAGTACAACTCTATCTTCCCCGAAGGCGTCCTGAAGCGGATTTCGCCGTGCAGGTAAGGCGCGAAGGGGTCGGAAGGTGTCTTCAGCTTGGCGAAGCCGTGCTCCAGCAGGTATTCATAGGTGATTCCCCGCAGATAGGGATGGTCGCTCTGCAGCGCCTGTCGGATGATGTCTTCGGCGGTGTCGTGGAAGCAATCTTCCTCATAGCCCATGCGCCGCGCCAGTTCCGAAAGCACCTCCCAGTTCGAGCGGCTCTCACCCAGCGGGGGGATGGCGGGCTGATTGAGCTGCACGTACAGATGTCCGTACGCGGTGTGCAGGTCCATGTGCTCCATTTGCGTGGTGGCAGGTAGGACGATATCCGCCAGCCGTGCTGTATCCGTCCACATCTGCTCGTGCACCACTGTGAACAAGTCTTCCCGCAACATGCCCTGTATCACGCGGTTGCTGTTGGGCGCGACAGCGGCGGGGTTGCTGTTGTATACATACAGCGCCATGATGGGCGGACTGTCCAGCGTGAGCAGGGCTTCACCCAGCTGGTTCATGTTGACCGCACGCGGGTTGCCCTTCAGCAGGTCGGGGCGTTTGACCGCTTTCATGTTCAGCGGAAAATGTGCGCTGGTGGAAAGTAGCAACCCGCCTCCCAGTTCTTGCCATGCACCGATGACCGCGGGCAGACAGGTAATGGTGCGCACCATCATGCCGCCATTGGTATTTCGTGCGATGCCGTAGCCCAGTCGAATAGCGGACGGACGCTGGACGGCATAGGTCACCGCCAGCCGCTCGATGTCTTCGGCGGAGATGCCCGTTATCTGCGACACCCGTTCGGGCGAATACTCTTTGAGCACCCTTTCGCGCAACGCCTCCCAGCCAACCGTGTATTCCCGCAGGAACTCCTCGTCGTGCAGACCATCGCGGAAGATAACGTGCATCATGCCAAGCGCGAGTGCGCTGTCGGTGCCGTGTTCGGGTTGCACGTGCCAGTCGGCGCATTCGGCGGTGCGCGTGCGGAAGGGGTCTATGACAATGAGGGTGGCGCCGCGCTTCTGCGCCTCACGTAGGATTGCCATCTGGTGCGTGCAGGTGCTGGCAGGGTTCATTCCCCACACGATGATTGTTTTCGCATAGGTCAGGCTTTCGGGGTCGATTCCGCCCGACCAGCCCATGGTGTAGTCATATCCCGCTTCGGCGGCGGTGGAGCAGATGGTTCGCAGAAGTCGGCTTGCGCCCATGCGGTTCCACAGGCGCCCATCACATGCAGACATCTGCACGATGCCCATTGTGCCCGCGTATGAGTAGGGTAGGATCGCCTCCGCGCCGTACCTGGCGATAATCTCCTTCCAGCGCGTGACGATGGTCTCCATCGCCTCGTCCCAGCTGATGCGTTCAAATCTACCTTCACCTTTTGCACCCACTCGCCGGTAGGGATACAGCACCCGGTCTGCGCTGTACACGCGCTCCTCGTAATGGTTGACTTTACAGCACAGGTAGCCGCGCGTGACCGGATGGTCGGGATTGCCGCGCACGCCCAGCAGTTTGCCGTCCTGCACACGGGCAATCATGGCGCAGGTGTCGGGGCAATCATGCGGACAGACGGTTTTAACCTCAAGTATGTTGGACATGCAAAGCCCGCCTCCACGGATGAGTTCTTGCAGTATACCGCATCGGTAGCCCCTGACGCAATGTAAACAACACAAGGTCTAAGAGTCTGGAAGAGCAGTGTGCTCAACGGCATCCATAAGTTCGTGTATCAATTGTATGACCTGCCGATGGTGGTTCTGATCTCTTCTACAATAACGCTCAGTTTTCCCCAATCAATCAGAAAGCCGTATATCTTTGTCGCTGCATGACGAAAAGCCATGAGATTTCGTATCATGTCTCTAGTATGCGAACTGCACTCCACCTTATAGAGCGCAAACAGTTGCTCAAAAGCAAGCAGTATGTCTCTATGAGAAGACTGACCGGAAGGTACGGAACCACGAATGTATTTGAGGAATCTGATGAAGAGATGCTCAAGCGCGTTATAGTATCCGATACATTCGTAGCTAATCGCGGACGTTTTTACCCTTTCATCCATATCGGTGGAAGCAAACCGAACTATGGCATCATATACCATGTTGAGGTTGCTAAGACCGAACTCTACTTCTTCGCGAAGCCTTTCTACGCTCATAGATAACCTTCCCCTCCTGTAAAATACGTGAGCGCAAGGTGCCGCGGGCGTTTTCCAGGGCAATTGGGGTAACCGTTCGCCGGGTCCTAAGCAAACATTCAGCAACCGCATGGAAATAACGATCGTCGGGAATACCTTCGAAGCAGATGTCGATGTCGGAGTCGTGCCGGTAGTCGCCTCGCGAGAAAGAACCGTAAAACACTATACGGGTAGCGCCATGCGCACGCAAAATCTGTTTGACCGTATGTATGTCTGCTACGGCGTCAGCAGGCAGTTGGCGAAGATCTCCGGACGTAATCCTGCGCATGTTTTTCCCCCACAAGGCTCATCCTTTCTTATTATGGCACAATTCAGTATAGCACTTGTGCGGCTAGAGGTGGTAGTGCCGGACGAAGCGCCTGTTCCACGTGACGCTTCGCAGGTGCTCAGCACAGCACTGCTCTCGCTCCCTGCCGACACAACTCATCCTCGTAAAAGTACGGGTTTTTTCGCAATCAGTGGCTATCTACTTGACTTGGGAGGCAGGGGCTTCTAGCTAGAATGTTACTGTTAAATCTTTCAGTAAGGGAAAGGAGGTTCACGATGTTGCGCTTTTTGGTATCCGTTTTGCTGCTGGTCAGCCTGACGACGCTGGCAAATGCACAGGTTCGGTTGACGGCGAAGCCTCTGCCAGAGGGGGTCACGCTCAACGGTAGGCTTACTCCGCAAGCCGCTCCCGACTACAGCAACACGGCTACGTCCACCGGCTTCTACTTCCCAGGTGGAGCGGGCACCATTGTGGCGGATGATGTCTTCCGCACCACCAATCTGCCCATCTCGCAGATTTCGTTCGCCTACTACGCTCCGGGCGCCGCCCCTGACGTGGTCATGTACATCTATGACCTGAACGGATACAACCTGCCCGCGCCTCTGCTGGCGTCGTACAACCTTGGGACGCTTAACGGTAGCGGAGCGTGGATTTACACGGTCACTCTGCCAGGTCCTCTTAGCGCACCGAGCGACATCTGGATAGGCTTCTCGTTCAGCATTGCCGACACCGGGTTGCTCATCTTTGACCCGCCCACCATCGGCTTTAGCGATGACGTGTTCATGATGAACAACAGCGGGCTGTACTGGTTTGGGGGCAACCCGAAGGCGAACTTCTATCTGGAGACCGTTCCTGTGCCCGAGCCTGCTAGCCTGCTGGTGCTGGGCAGTGGAGTAGCGGGACTGTTTGCTCTGCGCCGACGCCGCGCGTAATGAAAAGGCGTCCTCGGCTGTCAAGGGTCACGCGCTGTCGTGACCCTTTTTGATTCCCCGGAGGCAGGGATGCTCGTGGGGAATGCAGAATAGATAGGGTTGACATGGAGAGTGTTTCTCCTTATAATGACGCAGGGTCATCTACAACAGCAGGCAGTGAAGAACAGGCAAACCGGTACACCCTGCAGTGGAAAGTGCACCTGTTGCGCCAGCAACCCCGCAAGGCATGGGGAGCGGCAGGAGTGATACTGCTGGCAGGGGTGCTGGTAGGGGTTGCCTTTCGCAGTGCAGGGATGGGTTTGCTAACAGTGGTGCTGTTGTGGCTGGCGACGCGAGAATACTGGCTTCCCGTGCGTTATACTATCGGCGAAAAGGGGGCGGGAGTGCGCTACTTCGGCGCAGTTTTTGACATCGCCTGGGAGCGCGTGAAGTACGTTACCGTCTACCAGGACGGTGTCAAGCTCAGTCCGTTGCCACCGCGTTCGCGTCTGGAGCCGTTTCGGGGGGTATATCTGCGCTTTGCGGACAATCGCGAACAGGTGCTGGAGGCGATAGCGTTTTGGCAATCACAGGTGGATGGGAAGACGAGCTGAGCGATGAGGAGCGCGACGCCATTCTGGAGCGAATCGCGCAGGGGATTGTGCGTCGCGGCATGGCGGCACCGGCGGTGCTGTTTCTGGAGCTGAACAAGCCGCTCTCCTTTGTTGCCAGCCAGTCGCTGATTGTGCTGACGCCGTTTCTGGCGCCCTTTGTGGGGATAGAGAACGTACACCGCTACAGCAGACTGCTGGAAAAGCGCGAAAACGTCGAACGGCTGATCGAACGCATTGAACAACTAGAACACGAGAGGCAGGAGCATGCAACACGCCTTTGAGAAAATCTGGCCCGTGCTGATTGTGGAAGTGCTGACGGCACTCATCATCATCTGGCGTATCATCTCCGCACAGCGGGGCAAAGAGCTCTTCATCCGGCGCATTCCGGGCTTGAACGCCATCGACGAGGCTATCGGACGTGCCACCGAGATGGGACGCCCCGTGCTGATGGTGCCCGGCATCGGTGGGTTCAGTATCATTGCCCTGCAGGCGCTGAGCATCTTCAGCTACATCGCGCGTTCCACTGCCCGCTTCGGCAACCGTATCCTGATGCCGGTCGCGGACGCCACCGTGTACACCGTTGCCGAAGAGGTCATCCGCGACGCGTATCAGGCAGAGGGACACCCCGAACGCTTTGACCCCGACTCGGTTCGCTTCCTGTCCGACCGCCAGTTCGCCTTTGCGTCGGGCGTTGCGGGCTTGATTCAGCGCGAGCAGATTGCCAGTTCCTTCATGTTCGGTGAGTTCTTTGCGGAGTCGCTGATATTTGCCGAAACGGGCAACATGGTGGGAGCAATCCAGGTAGCAGGCACAGTACAGACAACCCAGATCCCCTTCTTTATCGCCGCGTGCGACTACACCATCATCGGCGATGAGTACTATGCCGCCAGCGCGTACATCTCGCGCAACCCCACCATGCTGGGCAGCCTGGTAGGTCAGGACTTCGGCAAACTGCTCATCGCCTCTCTGTGTGTGGTGGGTTCGGTCGCGGCAACGCTGTCTGCCCTGGACGTTCCCGTGCTGGGCACTGCCAGCAAGTGGTTTATTGACCTGTTTACCATTCGTTAACGGGAGGGTAAGGATGCTTGAACCGATAGTGCGTTTTTTCTCGGCGAAACCACCGGCGGTGTTGCCTTACTACGTCGCCGGGGCGGTGATATTCAGTATACTGGTCATCCTGTTGCTTATCAACCTGCCCTCTCGCATGCGCAAGCCCCTGATTGCTATCGTCACCTTTCTGGCGGGGCTGTTCTACGCAGCGGAGTTCTTCCTGCCCATTGACCGGGCGACCAACAAGAACGTCCTCACCGACTACCTGGTATCCGCCAGCAAGCTGGGCAGTCTGCTGGGTGGAATGACCCTCACACTCGGCATCCTGAGCCTGTTGAGAGTGCACGGGCGCAACATTGCCCGCCTGCGAGCAGGATGGTACAACAGCCTTGCCCTGCTCGTGGCGATGGTATCAATGGTTGTTTTCGGGCTGATGGACAAGTATGGCGCCAACGCCTCCGCGAAAAAGGTGTTCAACGTGCTGTTCGAGGGGATGCTGATTAACATGGACGCCACCATGTTCTCGCTGATTGCCTTCTACATCGTGTCGGCGTCCTATCGCGCCTTCCGCATCCGTTCCATAGAAGCCACCATCCTGATGGTCACCGCCTTCCTGGTAATGCTGGGACAGGTTCCGGTGGGCAACGCCATGACCGACTGGCTACCTCGCGAAGGCTTTTTCGCCTCATTGCGCGTGGAAAACATCAAGCAATGGATACTTTCCCAGGTAAACGCCGCGGCACTGCGTGCGATTGCCTTCGGGCTGGGCGTGGGCGGACTGGCAATCTCTCTGCGCATCTGGCTGAGTCTGGAACGCGGCGCATACTTTGAGAAGGAGATTTAGCGATGGCGATGACATCACCAACGAGTCAACCGTCCGATTTCTGGCATCGTATTCAGGCGATAGACAGGCGCGTGCTGTATGTGCTGTTGCTGGTGGTGATTATTCTACCTTTGTTCGTTCCCATCCGCCTGCCGATGGTCACCATGCCCTCCACTCAGAAGCTCTACCAGGCGATAGAGTCCATCCCGGAGGGCGGGTTCGTCATCGTCAGCGCAACATGGAGCGGCGGCACACGCGCCGAGAACATGCCCCAGACCGAAGCCATTCTGCGCCACCTGATGAAACGTCGCCTGCGCGTGGCGGTTTTCTCCTTTGACCAGCAGGGCAGTCAGTTCTCCTACAACATCGCTTCGCGCCTGGCGAAGGAGTACAACTACGAGTACGGCAAAGACTGGGTGCACTGGGGGTTCCGCCCGATTGTGGGCGTGGTGATGAAGTCGCTGGTGCGCGATATTCCGGGCACTTTCACCACCGACCGCGACGGCAAACCGACCAAAGACATGGAGGTCATGAAAGGTATTCGAGACATCAAGGACGTGGACGCCATCGTGGAAATTGCTGCCAGCGGTATCTACATGGACTGGATTGGGCTGGTGGTTGGCGCCAATCCCAACCTGAAGTTCGGCTTCTGCCCGACGGCGGTGATGGCGCCTGAGACCTATCCCTACATGGACTCCGGGCAGATAGTGGGCATTATGGAAGGGATGCGCGGCGCGGCGGAGTACGAACAGCTCATCAGGGCGACCGGACTTGCCACCAAGGGGATGGGCAGTATCTCGCTGGCGCATGTGCTCATCATGTTGTTGATTATCATCGGAAACATCGGATACATCGCAACACGGGCACGGGGGAGATAACGAATGGAAGCACTGTGGCAGGATATCCTTTCGCGACCGGCTATCTATGCGGGCGCCATCTGTACTATCGGGTTGATGACGCTGGTTTACCGCGAGAACGCCGTGTACCGCTTTTTCGAGCATGTGTTCATCGGACTGGCGGCGGGGTTCTCTATTGTGGTGCTTATCAAAGAAATCCTGGACCCCTTCCTGTACCAGCCAGTGTTCAAGAAAGGCGAGTGGTACTGGACATTCGTGTTCATGTTCGGTCTGCTGTTTTACTTCATCCACAGCCGAAAATATAACTGGCTCAGCCGCCTGCCGATTGGGTTCCTGATGGGCTTTGCGGCGGGACAGGCGTTCCAGAGCTTTGCCAACACCTACCTGCCGCAGATCGCTGTGTCCTTCCGTCCCCTGTATGTCACCCGGGCGGATGGCTCGGTGGATGTATCAGCAGGGATAAACAACCTGATTTTCATGATTGTGCTCGTCACGGTAATGAGCTACTTCTTCTTCTCGTTCGAGCAGAAGAGCAAAGTCATCCGCAACTCGGCGCAGTTCGGGCGATGGGTAATGATGGTGGCTTTCGGCGCGATTTTTGGAACAACCATTATGGCGCGTATGGCTCTGCTGTTTGACCGAATGTATTTCCTGTTCAGCGACTGGTTGCGATGGGTGCAATAAGGGTGCGAACGGTTGCGGCGTGCACGGTGTTGGCTGTGTGGCAGGCGGCTGTGCTTGCCGATACCACTCTGTCGCTTGAATTGCCCATTCGTCCGCCACAGCCCCCACCGTCGGCTTCTGCGCCATCGCGAAGTGCACCGCCCCCACGAACCGAATCCAAGCGCACGCAGGCAATCGGACGGCTGGGAGTGACGGTAAACCCTGCGCCCATCTATGCCACCCGAAGCACCAGCAGTAGGCTCTATGCCCGCTGTGAAAGCCTCACCTACCTTGCCGTCACGCACGAGGCTGGGGCGTGGTATGGCGTACTGATGGCAGACGGTAGCGTGGGATGGATCCCGCGTCAGCACGTACGCCTGCTGGACTATGAGGTGGTTCCTGCCAGCCCAACTGCTACGGGCGCGCTGGGTGAGCGGATCGTGCAGACGGCTCTGCGCTTCTTAGGCATTCCTTACCGATGGGGCGGAACCTCCTACAATGGACTGGACTGCTCGGGCTTTGTGCAGAAGGTGTTCGCGCTCAATGGGATTCGCCTGCCCCGGCTCGGCAGGCATCAGGCGCAGGTTGGCACGCCCATTCCTGACCTGTCGATGGTTCAACCGGGTGACCGGCTGTACTTCCGTTCCAGCAAACAGCCCATTGCGCACACGGGCATCTACATTGGCAACGGCTACTTTATCCATGCTGCCAGCAGTCGCGGACGGGTAGCTATCGATCGCATCACCGACCCCAAATACCTGCGCACGCTGGTAGGCATTCGCCGATAAGACCTGCTGTGTGGGCGATTCATCCTCTGCTCTCAGCTACAGCTGTCCTGCTGGTAGTGCTTCCCGCCTTCCGGTTGGGATGGCTTTCCCCTTCGGGCGCACTGTCCGCCTTTGTGGTGGGCTGGGTGACCCTCATCGCGGGAGGTGTCGGCTCGGCGATGGCACTGCTCACCTTCTTTATCAGCTCCAGCCTGCTCAGTCGCTGGCGTGCCGAGCGCAAAAGGCGCATGGAAACGCTGACGGCGCGAGGCTCCACGCGCACCGCCGCGCAGGTGCTCGCCAACGGAGGGGTTGCCACCCTGTGTATTGCGCTGTATCTGTTGACGGGAGATACCCGCTGGTGGTTAGCGTTCGTCGGAGCGTATGCCGCCGCTAACGCCGACACGTGGAGCAGTGAAATCGGCGCACTGTCTCGCGTGCCGCCTCGTCATCTGCTAACCCTGCGCCCCTTGAAGGCAGGCGATTCAGGCGGAGTGACTCTGCTGGGTCTACTGGCGGGAGGCGCGGGCAGCCTGCTGGTCGCCGTTGTGGCGGGTTGGCTGGCTTCTGCCTCCCCCATACAGGTCGCTGCCGTGGCGATAGGCGGGTTTGGCGGTGCTCTGGTAGACAGTCTTCTGGGCGCAACCATTCAGGCAAAGTACCGATGCGTCGGATGCGGCGAAGTGGTGGAAAGCGCACGGCATTGCGGCAGCCCGGCTGAGCCTGCCGGTGGCTGGCGGTGTATGAACAATGACGCCGTCAATCTGTTCTGTACGCTGACGGGGGCGATGATGGCGTACGTTATTGGCAGATAAGTAGGGGCAACCCCCTGTGGTTGCCCTCTAACCTCGCGCAAGGAGAGACGGCTCGGCAGAAACCTCGCCCTCCAGAGGGATGCCGTAGGGGCAACCCCTTGTGGTTGCCTTTCCCAACGTCGGACAGCCCCACCTGACCTCCCCGCAGGCGGGAAAGCCCTCA
>FMJZ01045664.1_pt1 | contig 24618 bp, 20 predicted proteins | sample 1987881 | NCBI WGS metagenome assembly FMJZ01 (sample SAMEA4378227, study PRJEB15110) | soil metagenome | biome: soil; feature: Field; material: Soil | place: India | collected 2015-03-11 | depth 0 m
AATCGTAGCGCCAAGAAACTACGGCGCAAGAAGTTTAATCACTACCATGAAGGAGGGTGCACCATGAAACGACATGGCTTTACGCTCATCGAGCTGCTGGTGGTTATCGCGATAATTGCGATACTGGCAGCAATTCTGTTCCCTGTGTTCGCACAGGCGCGGGAAAAGGCTCGCCAGGCGACCTGCGTGAGCAACATGAAGCAGATTGCCAACGCCTGGTTGATGTACTCTCAGGATTATGACGAGACCGGCTCCCCGATGTGGGTCAAGAGCAATCTGCGCACCGGCTGTGGCGGTGCGGGCGACCTGATTAACCCGAACTTCCGCGCCCCCTACAGCGGCACGAATTGGGGACAGTACTGGCCCGACCTGATTTATCCCTACGTGAAGGCAGGGCGTGCCGCAAACTACGATGCCGCTGGCAACCCCATCTCGAAGGGCAACAGGGCGGTGTTTACCTGCCCCACCGGCGATACCCGATTGACCATCCCGGGTGGCACCAGCGGATGGGGATCGCTCACTTACGGCATCAACCAGAGCTACGTCAACTACGACCCGATTAACCCCGAAAGCGCGTGGAACGCTGCTGGCGGCGGTCCCGACTTCCTGTGTGGACAGGACCCAGGCTGCCAGAGCTGGGGCTGGGGTTGCTCGAAGGGAGCGACCATTGCCAAACTCACCCATCCGGCAGATACCATCATGTTCATGGAGGGTCTGGTTGGCGCAGGACCGGGCTGGTTCGGCGGCTGCTGTAGCCTGGACAACTATCCGGGCACTCGCGAGACGGTCATGGCGGGAATGGCAGCGGCTTATCCGGCGGAAGGAGGCTTCCCCGCAGGCTATCATCCCAACCGCCCCATCAAACGGCAGAGGCTGGATGGAGTGGGCAGCTTCTGGGACTATGCCAGCGGGCAGCTCAACGACGATGGCACGGTCATGCCGGTGCCGCTCTCTAACGACCGCGTGCTTTACGTGCACAACGGCGTCGCCAACTTCATCTTCGCGGATGGGCACGTGAAGGCACAGCGCGTCACCTACATGCGACAGCACACCGCTTCTTCCGATTAGAACGCGGTTCAAGAGGGGTCAGCGCGTTCGCGCTGACCCTTGCTTTCAGAGGGGAGGTGCATCACAGAATGCCGCAGGTTATTCGCAAGCAGGGCGGACCCAACGACAAACTGCATCAGACCGTCTCCACCCCGGTGATTATTCTGGCAGTGGTGGTCGTTCTGGCGTTTGTGGTGTTCATGGTAGACCGCTTCATTGTCCCGGTGGTACCGCGAGCGGGCAAAATGAGCGAGGAAGAGGCATGGCAGAAGCGGCTGAAAGAGATGCAGCAGGCGATGCCTCAAGGTGGCTGGGCATCTCCCGCGCCCGGAATGCCCCCGGTGTGGGTGCCTCCCGCCGGACAGTCCACCCAGAACATCCCACCGCCCAGATAGCACGCTATGGGGGCGACTTACTCCTTCGCCCCCGCCTTCAGCAATAGCTGCTCCACTTCGGTGCGCTTGAACTCCCTCGCCAGCGCAAGAGGGGTTTTGCCGTCCTTTGTCTTGACGTCTACTTTTGCCCCCTTCTCCAGCAACGTCTTCACGACATCGGGGTTGCCGAACATCGCCGCTAAGGTGAGGGGCGTCTCGCCATAGTTGTTCACCGCGTTCACATCCGCCCCGCGTTGAATCAGCACCTTCGCCACCTCCACCTCGTTGTCGGAGAGAGCATACATGAGAGGTGTTCTGCCGTTCTTATCCTTAGCGTTGATGTCCGCGCCTTTGTCCAGAAGCGCTATCAGCACCGCCGTCTGCGCCCTCTGGCGTGGGTTCGCCGCCACCATCAGCGCGGTCACGCCGAACTTGTCTGCCGCGTTCACGTCCGCCCCACGCTCCAGCAACAGGTTCACCACTTCCAGCGAACCGTTCATCGCAGCCCAGATGAGTGCCGTCTTGCCGTGTTCATCGCGCGCGTTGACATCAATGCCTCGTGCCAGCAGAGAACGAACGGTCTCGACATCTCCCCGGGCGGATGCCAGGAAAAGCTCCTGTGCCGACCTGCCCCGCAAAAACCACACCACCGCGCCCAGCGCCACTACCAGTACCACCACTATTGCCACGATACCCGAAGGTTTCACTGCTGTTGCCCCCCTTCAGCGTGTTTCGCACTGCTAGAAGGGTTCGCGCTTCAAGTAATCATCTCCTTGCCCAGATGCCCGGTGAAGTTAGTGTAACGCACCCGAATGATGCCCTCTTCGTCCCACTCCAGCAGGGAGATTGCTCCGTTGAAGTGAGAAAAGCGGGTGTGTCTCGGCGCACCGAGCAGAGTGGTCAGCAGGCGCGAGCCGAACGCGCCGTGTGTCACCAGCACAATGTTATTCTCCTCACGTGCTCCAAACCGCTGAAGGAGGTGATTTGCCACCCGTTCCGCCCTCTGCCACACCTCGTCGGGGCTTTCCATCTCGGAGTCATACTCCTGCAGGTCGTCCCACGTCTCGGTTTCCAGTCCGAGCACCTCCCCAATCAGCGCGGCGCTCTGCACAGCACGCAGAAGCGGTGAAGCAAACAGCCAGTGTATGGTGGAAGGCTCCTCCGCCAGCCACTTTCCCACCCGCTTCATCTGCCTGCGCCCCAGCGGCGTCAGCGGCGGGTCATCCAGCAGAGTGTGTCCTGCGTTGTTGGTAGACTGCCCATGCCGAACGATGTATACGCGCATCGCCTGCTACTTTGAACCTCCTGCCTCGTAGCTGGCGGTGACCACCGAGTAGATTCCCCCGCGCACGTTGAACTCTCCCGTGACGGTCATCCGTCGCGGCTGGCACACTGCCACCAAGTCATCCAGTATCTTGTTGACCACCGCCTCGTAGAAGATGCCCTCGTTGCGATAGGCGAAGAAATAGTACTTCAGCGACTTCAGCTCCACGCACTTCTTGTCGGGCACGTACTCAATGGTGATGGTCGCAAAGTCGGGATTGCCCGTTTTCGGACAGACCGAGGTGAACTCGGGGCAGACGTGCTTGACCACGTAGTCCCTGTCGGGGTAGGGATTGTCGAACACCTCCAGAATGCTTCTGTCCACGCCGGTACCTCCTCTGGGTTTGCTGTACGTATATTATACTGATGGAGGCACTGCTTCAGTAGCGTTCGATTCCCCACACGGTGCGAACGCTTATGCCAAACTCATCACCTTCGTCTGCGCTGTGTGTCCAGAACAAAGAGTAGTCCCACAGCTGGGACGCCGGGCGGTAGCGCACAAAAGCTCCATAGGAGCTACCAGCCAGCCCGCTGGGGAGGCTGTACTCGAACCCTGCCTGCCACTGCCAGCGGCGCAGGATTGGCTCGCCCTGCCCGTCAAAGGAGGATAACCTGTCCATCCACGCAACCATCACCCCCCATAACATGCCCGAGGTTTCCTGGTCGTCTGCAGAGTCTGACCAGACGTACTGCCCCGACAGGTTGCAGAAAACGCCGCCGGTCAACCTCAGAGGTATCTGCTTCGACAGGGCAATTCCGACGTTGTTCCACCGCCCGCCGTGCCGAAACGAACGCAGTCCCCCCGTCAAAGCTAGATGAGGAGCCAGCGCCGAACGCACCAGTGCGGAGCGTGCCTCCTGCAGGTAGGTGTCAAACGGCGTGAAGAACCGGTCGAACTCTGTGCCGTCCACCCCGAAAACGTCCAGCCCCTCGTCCACCGCTGCTCCAAATGGTGAAACCAGCGTCTCGTAGCGATTAGCCAGCATTTCGAACTGTGTCGGGTCCTCTCCTCGCTCCTCCACCAGCAGCTCCAGCTGCAGAATCTCCATATGCAGGGGCTGAATGAGCTGATTCAGCCGTCCGACCGCGCGAGACAGCTCATGTATTGCGGTAATTAGTCGCCCAATGGCGCGGTTGTCCATGCCGCTTAGCCGGCGAATCTCCTGCCCAAACCCTCTTACCGCGAGAGAGGCACGATGCTTCTCCGGCGTCAGGTCATGACGCAAAACCAGCCCGAACCCATCATCTGGAGTGTCGACGCGCAGGTACTGCGCCGTGACGTCAAGCGCCGCGACATCGTCGCTGAAGGTAGCCCCAGCAATAAGCAAGAAACTGTTCGCATCCGCGCGGAACTGCACGCTCGGATAAAGAGCCACCCTGTACGGAACCGGTATCTGCTTTCGCTCAAACCGGGAGAGTGTATCCTCCAGTGTTTGTAACGGCGGGCGAATGAACGGGAGCAGGAAATCCAGGCGGTTTAGCTTGTCGAGGAAATCGGCTTTATCCCGCGGGCGGTCGAGCAACTCGGCAATCTCCGGCAAGACTTTCGCCAGCTCGTGAGCGCTCATGCGAAGGTTGTCCCATACTTTGTTCGCGTCGGTGGTCGTCTGTACGAGGCGACTTTTGTCGTCCATGTCCGTGAGGGATGTGGACAGGTTGATAGAAGAGGTGCTGCCTGTGCCGGGAAACCGCCACTTACCCTGAGCAGCAGCTACCCGGCAGACAGCAATTACCATCAGCGCACAGCACAAAGCCACACAATCTCTTCTCCACGCAGCCATTTTTACCTCACAGCGTCTCCAGCCGCCGGCGTACAGTCTGAATATCGGGGTGTCCCCGGCGGTATACCCGTTCGAATATGTCCAGTGCCCGGCAGTATGCGACACGTGCTCCTTCCATGTCCCTCATTCCTCGCAGGGCGTCGCCGAGGTACACCAGGCTCTCGCCCACGTCGGCAACGGTGTTGCCCAGAGCCTTTTCGTAGATAGCCGCCGCCTCCTGGTGGCACTGTACCGCCTGCAAGTATTGCCCGGTCTTCGCCAGTACTCGCCCAATGTTGTTCAGGCGGACGGCAACGCGCACATGCACCCTGCCATACAGCCGCTCGTCTATCCCCTGGGCTTCACGCAGACGGTCCATAGCCGTCTGCAGGTCGCCCTGCGCTTCGTGCAGAGTGCCCAGGTTGTTCAGGATGGACGCCACCGAAGGGTGTTCATGTCCATATACCTCCATAGCCTGCTGAAGTGCCTGTTCATAGTACTCCTGAGCCTCGGTAAACTTGCCGGTCATCTTCAACACATATCCAGCCGTAGTGAGGTAATCAACCATCTCAGGAGAAGACGGCGGCAAAAACCGCTTTGCCGTGTCGAGTGCATCCATCACATACTGCAATGCCTTTTCTGGCAGGCGTGCCTGTTCGCATATGTATCCGAGCCGTCTCATGCACAACGCAGCACGCATCGGCTCATCCGGGTATAAAGCAGTTATCTCTTCCAAAGCCTTTTCCAGCAGGGGAACCGCTTCGTCGAACTGCCCATGTCCGGCAAGTGTCGTCGCCAGCTCTGCCAGCAGAGCACCGCGTTCCTCAAAGGGTGCGAGGTCGCGCACGCGAGATAACAGGGCGCGGGCGGTGTCTGTTTCCTCACGCACGGATTGCCACCGCTGTTGCGCGTTCGCCTGGGCAAACCACTGCGCCAGCACCCCACACGCCCGAGCGCGGTGTTCGTTCAGCACCGGGTTCTCCACATGTTCGTCAACAAACAGCCGTACCAGCTCATGTAACCAGAGGCGCCCATTCGGCATGGAGCTTGCCAGGGTAATCTCCTCCAGTTCGGACACCGTCTCTTCGAAGGGTGCGTCAGCTGTTTCTTCATAAATCTCCTTGAGCAAGCCCATGCTAACAGAGGAGAGGTTCAGCGAAGCGGCGATATGCAGGGTTCGTTGCGCTTCCTTCGAGAGGGCGTTGTATGACATAAAAAGCGCGTCGTAGATACTGCCGTCATGTCCCGTCGCGCTCTGAAAGGTATATCGCGCCTGCCGAAGGGTGTCCAGAGGGTTCCGGACCTGATTCAGGTAGCTTTCAAAAGAGCAGTGCAACCTTGCTACGTGGCTGGCGATCAGACTCAGCGCCAGCGGCAGACCACCCACGAGCCTCACGAGGCATCGCGCAGATTGCAGTTCTGTCTCGCTCTGTGCCTCGTGACGCGACTGCAGGAGCAATAGCGCGGCATCCTCGTCCAGTGGAGGAACCTGCATCACCCGGTAGCCTTCCTGCACCAGATGCGGGCGCCGAGTGGTAACCAGCACCTGGCACTCCCCGACGCGAGGTATCCATGAAGGCTCGGTGGACTCGCTCAGGTTATCGAGCACCGCCAGCGTGCGGCTGGTGGCAGAGCCAAGCCGTTCTTTGACAGCCTGCGCTCGCTCTCTGGTCGTGTGGGACGAGGAGTCCTCACCCAGCAGAGAAGCCAGCGAGGCATACTGCTCAATGAGGCGCCGGGATCTGGAAGCATCCAGCCAGAACACGCCTCCCGGATAACTGGAGGCGAAGGCGCGGGCGTATTCCATCGCAACCTGTGTCTTCCCGATGCCTGGCAATCCAACCAGCGCCACGGGCGTCGTCCCGGACAACACATGATGAAGTTTCGTCAGAAAGCTCTGCCTGCCGACAAAATCGGGGTTCGCTTTGAAGGGGAGGGAGGTTGCCGCCTCTGCGCCTGCCCCCTCAGAAGAAATCGGATTAAAGAGCACTTCGGTTGTGCCGTTCAGGAAGAGCGCTGGGGCACCCCAGTTCGCGCCCTGTGCCTGGAGAGCGCGGCGCGCCTGATGCAGTGCTCCGTCAACCGACTCGCCGCCGATTAACGCTGTGTAAAAGGCGCGGGCAAACAGAGGAGCCGTCTGGTCGCGGAATCGCGTCTGCATCGCAATCACGGCTGGCACTCCTGCCCGCGACAGCGTTTCGGCGATGCCCTGCGCCGAGCCTGCCGAAAGGCAGGAAGCCAGCACGACCAGCCCTGTGGTGTGCGTCGGTAACCACTCGGCAAACTCGTCCGCAAAAACGAGGCTCTCGGCGCCGGGTTCTGTCCCCTGAAGCACCAGAAACGCTCCCGACGGGCGAGCATCGCTGTGACCCACGAAGTGCACAATATGCGGTGCAGGCGGCTTGTTCAGCCGATGGCGCAGAGCGGCTGGCGTGGCGGAGTCCAGGTAATCCCACAGAACCGGGCGGGCAAGCAAAGCCTCGTGAATTTCCGACACCTCCTGCGCCACCGCCGGAAGCGCGGGATAACCGGGCGTATCCGGGTTTGCAGATACCACCAGCACACATAGCGTATCGGGTGGGCAGAAGGTGGAATCCGCGTGAATGGACACAGAGCGAACCAGCCTCAGGTTGGGATGCAGACAGAGAAAGCCTTCCGACGGCACATAAGCGTACTCCCAGGGAAGAGAAGCCAGTAAATCCGACCCTACCTGCACGCGGAGGCGCACAACTCCTTCATCTAATCGCAGGCGCAACGCCTGCAGTATCGGCTCGGGGAAGAGAATGGATGCAAGGTGCTCTCCCAGCTCCTGTATCAGGCTCTGCGGAAACTGTTCCGGGGTAAGCCGTCGCATGGCGGCGAGATAGCGATTGCGCAGGTCTGCTGTATTCGGCGGGGGTATATTGGTGCTGGCAACCGGTGTGCCGTCCCGGCAATGCACCATCTGCACCGAGCAACCCCGATGGTCCGGCATAGGTTCTATCTTCAGACACAGGTCATCCATCGCCCTGTCTGTGCTTACTCCCTCACCAGTTGCAGGCGCAGTAGCGCGGTGGTGGGCAAAGTGCTGTCGGGTATCCCGGGCACAAAGGCGGTCAGTTCCCTGTACCCCTCCTGCCATGCGCTTATCTGCCACTCGCCCAATCTCTGCCACGCGAGGGGCGTCAGCAGTAAATCCATCGCCAGCTTATGAGCGGCGTAACTCTGGCGCACCTCTTCAGAGAGAAAGAGCCGAACGCGGATCTGCCCGTTTACGCATTCCGGCAAGCCCTGTACCTGCGCCCACACGGGCGAGCCCTCCTCGACTTCCAGAGGGATATTCACCCGTCCTCCACCAGTCAATGGCGGCAAATCACCCAGAGCAATGGTCAGCTGTCCCTGGGGAATCTCACCTGCTGGCGGTGAGACCGAAAATGAAGGTATCGGGAGGGATACTTCGTAGGTGCTGCCGCGGATGAAATCCTGTACCAGCGGAGCAGATTCCCCGCCAAGGTCCACATACACCGTTATTGCCACACCCGATAACTGCTCGGAGGGAAAACCATCATACTGCTGAACGACAAGGCGCAGGTACAGCCTGCCCTCCTGAGTGACTTCAAAACGGTCTACGGTAACCTGCACATCCTGGGGCAACCCTTCCGCAAGAAGCACTCGCGCCCGGTCGCCCGCCCGTGCCAGGGCAACCGAAGGCACACGAAGCACCGTAGTCCATCTGTGCCATATCCCTCCGAGCAGAGTCAGCACCTCATCCGGCAAAGAAGCACCTTCTGCCATCGTGTTCTGAAGGCGTTCCCACCAGTTCGGCAGGTGCACTACAGCATCGGTGCGCGCCGTCACAATACCCAGCCACAGCTGTGCCACCTGCGCCCGGAGGTCGTCCCCGTCGGCAATTTTTGTCACGCTTTCTAACGGCATCTGCTGCAGTGCGCTCAGAATCTTATGTATCTGGATCCATTGCTGGCGGGCGCTGGGGTACGCCGTTAACGCCCCTTCCACCGCTTCCGTTTGCTCCGCAGTTAACAGTCCCGCGCAATAGCGCACCAGAGTCTCCACATCGGGCAGCCCCCATGCCGGGGGTGCCAGTGCCTTTTGCTCTCGCAACCATTCCCCCAGCCTTTGTGCGCCGGCGGCGCTCAACGCCTGTTGGGGCTCACGTTGCATCATCCGTCACCCCCTTCCATTGGCGGTAGAACCGGGCAAGCTTCTGCACCAGCCTCCCGTTGCTCAGCCAGACGTTAAGCATGCCCATCGTGAGGCAGTAACCGGCACGCTCGGCAGCGGGCGCCATTCTCTCATAAATATCAACGTGTGACAGATCATCGTGATAACAGTATTGCAGGGCAAGCCTCTGCCACAGACCGGCTTCATGCAACACATCGGGGATGTTAACTCCGGGCGTCTGCTCGAAGCGGCTCAGCAGGTAATCCATCCGCTGACGGAACGGTAACTGCTGGTGCAGTCTTTCCAGTAGTACCTGCATCTGCTCAGCCTGATAGGGACAATCGGTGCGCTGGAGGATTTTGTTCGGAGGCAATGCATAACGATAGCGCCACAATATCAACCATGCCTCATCACGCGACATCCCATCCGGCAAACCGTCCAGATTAAGCCCTTGCATGATATACTGTACAAGTACATCCATCTGTTTCTCGCTGTAAGGTTCGGGCAGCTGAAGCAGAGATCCCGCCAGTCGGTCATTGGAGTAGTACAGCTCGTGATAACAGAGGCTTCTCAGCACACCGGTATCACTGAGCCACGCGCCGAGAGTGCGACGGTCTACCCGAACTCCCGACGGCGCCAGCAGGCGCATCACCTCCTGCCAGGAAGCCTCGTGCAGGTAGTACAATTGCGCGGCGAGCAGCTGTACCTGGCGTGTTTGAGGCGAGACCTGGGGCGACAATCCCAACCACAGGATGTCCGCTGCGGAATACAGCTCATGGGCGAGCATTGCGGCAGCCAGGGAATCGGCAACATCTGTGATCCCTGCGATTTCTGACTCCTCTACATCGTCCAGAGAGAGTGTCTCCTGAACGTAACGGCGACGCATATCCACCATACAGCGGTAAGCGGTGCGCCGAATGAATGCGAACCATGCCTGTTCCCCCTGATTGCGGAAGCGTGTTCGGAACGTCCACACTCGCAGGAAAGCATCCTGGATTACGTCTTCACGGTCATCCGGGTTATGTAGCCACGTGCTGAGGTATCGGAGCAGGTAAGGACGGCTGATTTCCCACAGTTGTTCCCATGCTTCGCGTGCCCTGTCTTCGTTGGGGCTCGTCAGCAGGTCAATCGCCCGCGTCAGTTTTGCGTGCGTGTTTGTTTGCACTGGGCCGCCTGTACGGAACAGATACCTTATTATACATCATTCAGCAAAAAAATGTATATATCGCCGTCGGTTGAACGAAGAAAGGGCAGATGTGTGGTGGAGAATATTTTTGCGCGATTCTTCCCTGCAGGCTGTTAGATTGCTCGCGGCAGGCGCGTTTATCTATCAGAATACTTCAAGAGGAGGCAACCGAGATGTCTATTCCAGAGGCGTGGCAGAGGTTAGAGTTTGAACAGTGGAACCAGCTGGTGAAAGCACTGGTGGCAGTCTGGGATTTTGCGGAGAGAATGGGCGCAGAAGAGTGCCTGAGCTGGCATCTGAGCATGGACACCGATGGTCGGCTGGCGAACCTGTTAGCCTGCGCGATTTGCCGTGGCGCGGAACTCCCATATCTGGTACCCATATGGATTGAGTCTCGTGCCGGCAGTAACCAGCACAACGGACAGCCTGAAGCGGAAAGAGAGGTAACGGCGTACTTCCAGAGCACCTATGACGGACTTCAACCCGACATGAAAGCTTACAGAGGCGCCCGGATGGTGCGCGAACTTCTGTTGCAGGTCGAGCAGTTTGCCGAGGAGAGGTGTCTGTGTGCAAGAGATGTTCGACGCATCCTCGCCGAAGTCATAAACGTGTACTCAGACAGCGAAGATGCTTTTCCCATCCTCCCCTCCCTCACATCCTGAGGGGCATCCCGGGCAGAGGCGCGTCCCCCCGCCTCTGCCCACTTTTCTGCCTATATCCTCCAGCCGCTGCGGTAAGTGGGACGGATGAACCTGTCGGCTTTGGGAGTGTTCACCGCCTTCATCCGTTTGGCATCCCAGTTGATTCGCTCGCCGGTGATGATTGCGAGGTTGCCCAGCAGAGCGGTTTCGGTGAGGGCACTGGCGTAATCAAAGTTGGACATGGCAGGCGGTCCGCCTTTACAGGCGTTAATCCACTCCTGATGATGTCCGGGCGAGCGTGGGATGGAGGGCGCCGGCGGTTGATAGTTCGCAAACTTCTCACGTGGCAACAGCACGAAGGGCGCACCGTAATCGCCCGGGCTGTAGAGCGTTCCCTCACTGCCGATAATCAGCAGTCCACTGTTTGCCATCTGCTCGCCCTGCAGCAGTTCGGCAGGCGGCTTCTGTCCGCCGTCGTACCATATCATCTTGCAGGGGGGCAGGTCGCCTCGCTGGGGGAACTGATAGCGCACGATCGACCACTTCGGGAAGGTCTCGCCGTTCACCCCCGAGGTCTCGGCTTCAATCATAATGGGGTCGCGCAGGTTCAGCGCCCAAAACGCCATGTTCATGGTGTGGCACGCCATGTCGCCGATGGCACCCGTGCCGAAGTCAATCCAGCCTCGCCAGGCGAAGGGATGGTACGCCTCGTGATAAGGACGCTTGGGCGCAGGACCGAGCCACAGGTCCCAGTCCAGCCCGTCGGGCACAACCATCTCCTCCTTCGGACGAGGGATACCCTGGGGCCAGATGGGGCGGTTGCTCCACACGTGAATCTCGGTCACTTTGCCCAGCACGCCCGACTGGAGTACCTCCACGCCCTGGCGCAGCTCGTTGGACGCTGTGCCCTGATTGCCCATCTGGGTAGCCACCTTGTAGCGGCGTGCGGTATCGCGCATCATACGCGCCTCCCAGATGGTGCGTGTCAGCGGCTTCTCGCAGTACACATGCTTGCCCATGCGCATCGCCATGATGGACGCTATCGCGTGGGTATGGTCGGGCGTGCTGACCACCACGGCGTCGATCTCCTTGCGCATCTGCTCCAGCATCTTACGGAAGTCCTTGAAGAACTTTGCGTTGGGACACGCCTGGCGTGCGCTGTGCGCGAGCCGCTCGTCCACGTCACACAGGGCGACGATGTTCTCGCTCATCACGCCGTCCAGGTTGCCTCGTCCCCTGCCGCCTGCGCCAATCATGGCGATGTTCAGCTTCTCGTTCTGAGGAAAACCGAACACCATCTTGCTGTCGCGCAGGAACAGGAAGCTGAATCCTCCTATCGCAGCCCCCTTCAAAAAGGTACGCCGGTCCATCTTCTGGGACATGCTCTGCAACCTCCTTCGCATCTTCGGCTTTGTGCAGTACCTTTTTCCTTCTGCGCGAAAGAATCCTGCCTGTAGTTGCCCGGGTTCTGTTCTGCGGGATACAGCTTCATGAGCATTTTTATGCGTTGAAGTACACTTTTGTGCGCCACCGCACATCCTACTAAAGACACACAGTGACCGAGCCAATAATATCTTCGTGAAATTCGTTACAGTTCCCACCAGGTAACAAGCGGAGCGATTGCCGATGCTGGAGGACTGTGAGATAACCGTTCGGAGGTGATAGGACGTGCGTTTTCTTGCTGCCACCCTTGTTGGCTGGTGTGTCATCGGTTTACAGCTGGTGTCCAGCGCAGGGCAGACGTCTCCGACAGGAAGCCCGTTGAACATCAGCACCGAATGGCGAGTGCGCTATGAGGACCGTAACTGCACCAGCTTCTGCTCGATGAACCAGAAAGATGTTCAGGATGAACTTTCCCGGCTACGTGTGAACCTGTCCACACACTTTGGGCAAAACAGCCAGGTTTTCGCGCGCTTTCAGTATTCCTACAGGCGCAATCACCAGAGCGGAAGCGCAGACACCCAGGAGAAGAGCGGTTTTCAGCAGCTTTATTTGGATACGAAGTGGGATAATCTGAGCCTGCGACTTGGCAGACAGGAGCTGGGATATGGTGATTACCGCCTGTTAATACTGTCGAACTGGGATAACATCGGTTATACCTGGGACGCCGTGCGTCTGGGCATCAAAGGTAGTTCCTGGCAAGCTGATGTTCTGTACGGCAGACCGGGTATGTTCCCTACCAGCACCACACATCCCGTGCTGTATGGCATCTACGCCAACGTCAAACCCAATCCGCGCTGGCAATCGGACCTATACCTTCTGCGTAAAGAGGTGATAGATTCCGGGAGCCAGCACCGTATCTGGGCGATGGGAGCGCAGCCATCCGTTCGGCTATCTCAAAACACCAGCCTCACCGCCGAGATGGCGCTGCAGAGCGGAAAGGTCGGTTCCAAATCCCTGAAGGCATGGGGATACTGGCTGAGGCTGGAACAGGACATCCCACGCCTGAGAAATACCAAGATGATTCTTCAATACGATTTCGCCAGCGGTGGCAATCCCGACGACAGCACACTGCACACTTTTGACCAGTTCTTCGGCACCACATTTGCCATATGTGGTCGCATGGGACTGCAGGGCTGGCGCAACATGAATAGCTGGCGCATCGGTGTTAGCGGCGCGCCGTCCCCCTGATGGAGTTACACGGCGGATGTGCACATCAACCGCCTTGCCGACGCACGGGATTACTGGTACAGCGGCAGTGGAGCACCCGTGCGAGGAGTGAACGGCGCTCCGTTGCGCGACCCCACCGGCTCCGCAGGGACGGAGGTTGGCACAGAGTTGAACTTTACCGTCAACTACGCGCTGAGCAGCAATCTGCAACTGTCGGTGGGCTACGGACGCTTCCAGCCCGGAGGATTCGTACGGGCGACCAACAGTGGGTTTGCGGACCGCACCGAATGGTTCTACCTGCAAACCACATCCAAGTTCTGAGAGTCACTCAAGGAGGTTAAACCCGATATGAAGTTTGGCGCAAACATGGCGAGATTTCAAATCCAAAGCATCGGCGCGAAGTTCGCCCTTCTGGGGGTGGGAGGCATTGTGGCTCTCACCATTACGCTGATTGTGGTCGCAGCGTGGCAAAGCAGGGTGTTCAACGCAAAGGCGCAGAGCGAAGTGGAAAAGCTGGTGGATCAGGATTTGGCGCACGTCGTGGAAACCACCTACCAGATGGTTCACTCACAGGACGCCTTGCTTCAGCAGGTGGTGGAACACAACCTCAACGTTGCCCGGCACCTTCTGAAAAGCGCGGGCGGCTTCAGCGTGGCGTCGGAAATGGTCACCTGGAACGCCGTCAATCAGTTCAGCCAGCAGTCCCAAACGATTTCTCTGCCAAAAGTGCTAATCGGCGGCGCCTGGTTGGGACAACAGAGAGACCCTAATGCCCCTGTACCATTGGTGGATAAGGTCCGGTCGCTGGTGGGAGGAACCTGCACCATCTTCCAGCGGATGAACGAGCAGGGAGATATGCTGCGGGTTGCCACGAACGTGATTGGTAAGGATGGCAAGCGAGCGATAGGCACATTCATCCCCGCCGTGAACCCTGATGGCACGCCGAATCCGGTGGTATCCACAGTCCTGCGGGGCGAGACCTATCGGGGAGTAGCTTTCGTTGTGGATTCATGGTATGTCGCCGCCTACGAACCCATCCGGGACGCCTCCGGGCGCATCATCGGCATGTTATACGCGGGCGTCAAAACCGAAAGCGTGGACGCATTACGCAAGGCGATAATGGGCATCCGCGTGGGTAAAGACGGATATATAGCCGTGTTAGGGGGCAAGGGGCATCAGCGTGGTCGGTACATCATCTCTCTGGACGGCAAGTGCGACGGCGAAAACATCTGGGAGGCGAAGGACTCCGACGGTCGCTTCTTCATTCAGGAGATGGTGAACCGTGCATTAGAGCTCAAGCCGGGCGAAACCTTCAAAATGCGCTACCCATGGAAAAACAAGGGCGAGACCAAACCCCGCATGAAGGTAGCAATGGTAACCTACTACGCGCCCTGGGACTGGGTAATCGCTGTAACGGCATACGAGGATGATTTCGGCACTGCCTTCCAGCGACTGCAAGCGGGCAGACGCCAGATGCTGTGGACGTTCGTGCTGGTCGGGCTCATCGCCTCCATCGTGGGATCTATCGTACTCCTGCGCTTCGGGCGCAGTGTCGCCAGTCCGCTGAACCAGATGGTGCAGGTGGCATCCGCCATTGCCGACGGCAGACTGAACCAGCAGATTCAGCACCGCAGTACAGACGAGACAGGGACACTGGCAGAGGCGTTCCGCCGGATGCTAACCTACATGCAGGAGATGGCGCAGGTCGCGCGTCGGATAGCGCAGGGCGACCTGACGGTGAAGATAACGCCTCGCTCCGAGCAGGACGAGCTGGGGCAGGCGTTCAGCACCATGGTTGCCAGCCTGCGGGAAACCACTGGTCACCTGATGCAGACCTCCTCCACGTTAGCGGCAACCAGCCAGCAGTTGGCGGCGGCAACCGAGCAGAGCAGTCGGGGCGCGCAGGACGTTGCCAAAGGCAATGAGCAACTTGCCCGCACGGCGTCTGAGGCGGCGCAGGCGGTGGATGAACTGGAATCCGCCATCCAGCAGGTGAAGCACAGCAGTGAGACGCAGAAGCAGTCCGCCAGCGAGGCAGAAGAGGGCATGAAGCAGGCGGCACAGGCGGTAGAAGAGGTGGCACGAAGTGCTCAGCACATGTCTTCCTCTGCGCAGGAGGCGGCGGCAATTGCCCAGACAGGTGGGCAGGCGGTTCAGGAGACCATCCAGACGATGAGCCGCATTCAGGAGCAGGCGCAGGTATCTGCTCAGCGTGTGAAAGAGCTTGACCAGTTGGGTCAGCAGATTGGCGCCATCGTGGAGACCATTGAGCAGATAGCCGAGCAGACCAACCTGCTTGCGCTCAACGCAGCTATTGAAGCCGCCCGCGCCGGTGAGCACGGTCGTGGCTTTGCGGTGGTTGCCGATGAGGTGCGCAAGCTGGCGGAGCAGGCGGCATCTTCCACCAAAGAGATTGGTGCGCTGATTGCCAGCGTGCGCCACGGTGTGGAGCAGGCGGTGCAGGCAATGGAGCAGACGAGGGAAGAGGTGGAATCCGGCTTTGCCCGCAGTACTGCCGCAAATGAAGCGCTGGCGCAGATTGTGCAGGCGGCGCAGACCGTCGCCAGCGAGGTGCAGGGCGTCACCGCTATTGCTCAGCAGATGTCCGCCAGTGTTCAGCAGGTGCTGGCTTCGGTCTCGTCGGTGCGTGCTGCTGCGGAGGAGAACGTGCAGGCGGTCACGGCGATGAGCGAGTATGCCCAGCAGGTTGCGGAGACCATCTCCACTGTTGCGTCCGTCAGCGAGGAGGCATCCGCCAGTGCTCAGGAGATCAGCGCATCTGCTGAGCAGGTTAGTGCTGCTTCTCAGGAGTTGAGCGCGATGGCGATGCAGTTACAGCAGCTTGTCCAGCAGTTCCAGTTGGAGGAGCAGGAGGGCAGGTCTGCCCTGCCTCGCGCAGCTTAGCCTGGCGAGCCGGCACCTCCCACACACAGGGGATGTCCCACGGGGGGCATCCCCTTTTTTACCGGCACGTGCTTTGTGCTATAATGGGAGCGAGGTGATCCCGATGGCACACAGGACGATGGTTATCCGCGCATGGGGGCTGATGTAGCGAGGTTCTGAAATGCCGGAGTACGACATCAGCCGGGCGTTTGAGATTATCGCCGAACGCAAAATCGCCGAGGCGATGGAGGAGGGCAAATTCGACAACCTGCCGGGCAAAGGACAGCCCCTGCAGATAGACCCTCAGTGGCTCGTGCCGCCGCACCTGCGCATCGCCGCCACCATCCTGCACAACGCCGAAATGCTTCCCGACTGGGCGCAAACCGACCGCGAGATTGTGATGGCTCGTGAAGCCATCGCCATCCTGCGCCGACGGGTGCAGACCGAGTATCCCCTGCGCTGTGAGAAGCCGCTGTTCCCCGAATGGTATGCCAATATCCTGCAGAGCCTCCTGCGCCTCATGCACCGGGTGAACGACCTCATCCTGCAATACAACATCAGTTCGCCGGTCAGCCTGCAGGTGCACGTCCCCTTCGCGGTGGAACGGGAGATAGAGACCTTCTTGGCGGAGTTTCCACCTCCCGAATCGCTGGACATCGCGCGCGTGCTGTCTGAAGCCTCTGCGGGCAGTGGGGCAGTGCGGGTGGAGGCAAAGGCGCGTTACGAAGCGTTGCAGGCAGAGCGTAAGGAGGGAGGTTCCGATGCAGGTCAATCGTGAGCTGGCGCAGGTGCTTCGCTTTCTGGCGAACGCTCTGGAGTGGCAGGGCGAGAACGCCTTCAAGGTGCGCGCCTATCGCCTGGCGTCGCAGACATTGGAAGCCCTGCAGGAGCCGGTGGAGGAGCTGGTTGCCCGCGATGCCCTGCGCGATTTGCCGCATATCGGCGAGGCGGTGGACAAAAAGGTGCGCCAGTACCTGGCAGAGGGCACGTTTCCCGCGCTGGAACGGGTGCGGTCAGAGGTTCCTGAAGGCGTTCAGGAGCTGCTAAAACTGCCCGGCATGACCGGTCGGGCGGTACGTGCCCTGCAGGAGCGGCTGGGCGTTGACAGTATGGATTCCCTTCGCCGCGCCGTTCAGGAAGGCAGAGTGCAGAACGAACGCTGGACGCCCGCGGTTCGTGAAGCCCTGCAACAGGCGATAAGCAACCTGTAACGTCTTGCGATGGTGCCGCCTCCACACAGGAAAGGTGTGGACCTCCCCCGAATCGCTACCTCAGTGGAAACTCGTTCAGGAGGTTCAACATGAGGACGGCGCGATGGTGGACGTTTTGCCTGATATGCCTCTTGCTCACCCCCCTGTGGGCAAAGCCCGAGGCAGAACTGCCCGGCAGGAAGCCTTCCGGTGAGGTGCTTCTCCCGAACGGCTGGCGTATTCATCCGGTGGGCGAGCAGGTAGAGATAGATGTAGGCGCACTGGGGCTGGCGCTATCGCCAAACGGCGCGAGGCTGGCAGTGCTTCACTGTGGCGTTCCCAGACACTCGGTGATGCTGATAGACGCTCAGGGGCGACGCATCCTGCATCAACAGCCCATCGCCAAAGGCTGGATTGGCATCTGCTGGAGCACGGATGAGCGGCGGCTCTACGTCTCCGGCGGCTCCGACGACGTGGTGCGCGTGTTCCGTACAGGTGTAGCGCGACTGATGGAGGACGGCGATATTTCAGTGAAGCCCGAGGGCGAAACCGCCACTCAGTTCGTGGCGCAGGTTGCCGTCAGCCCCGACGGGAAATGGCTCTATGCGGCGTTGATGAAGGGCAACGGCGTGGCAGTAGTAGACCTTGCCGAGCGCAGATTGCTGAGGAAGCTGCCGGTGGAAGGCTCCCCGTATGGCGTCGCCGTCTCGCCCGATGGCGCCCTGCTGGCGGTCAGTCGCTGGGGGATGGCTTCGGTGGAGCTGTTCGACACGAATACCTGGCAGAGCATCGCCCGCATCCCGACCGGCACCCATCCCAACGAGATGACCTTCAGCCCCGATGGCAAGCGGCTGTTCGTTGCGTGCGCGAACAATAACACCGTGACAGTTATTGACGTGGCACAGCGCAGGGCGGTGGAGCAGATTAACGTGGCGCTATCGCCTAAAGCACCCGCCGGCTCCACACCCAACAGCCTCGCGCTGTCGCCCGATGGCAAGCGGCTGTACGTCGCGAATGCCGACAACTACGCTGTCGCAGTGGTGGACGTCTCGGGCGAGGAGAGCAGGGTACTGGGCTTCATTCCGGCGGGCTGGTATCCAGCGGGCGTGCGCGTGGCTCCTGATAACAGCACCCTGTACGTGCTCAACTCCAAAGGCGTCACGCCGAAAGCCAATCCCGCGCGCGAGTACATCGGCAGTATCCTGCGCGGGACGGTGCAGTTCGTGCCTGTGCCCGATGCCCGCACCCTCAGCCAGTACACCCAGCGCGTGCGCGAACTGCTTCCCTATCGCGATAGCCTGTTGACGCGGGCGCCGTCCAAACTGCCAAAGGTCATCCCGGCGAAGGTCGGCGACCCCAGCCCCATCAAGTACGTGGTCTACATCATCAAAGAGAACCGCACCTACGACCAGGTGTTTGGTGACATGAAAGAGGGCAATGGCGACCCGAACCTGTGCATCTTCGGCGAGGAGATTACTCCCAACCACCATGCGCTTGCCCGCGAGTTCGTCCTGCTGGATAACTTCTATGTGGACGCCGAGGTCTCGGCAGACGGGCACAACTGGTCCACCGCCGCCTACGCCACCGACTACGTCGAGAAAATCTGGCCCTACGGCTACGGTGGTCACGGTCACGGCTACGACTACGAGGGCACAAACCCCATCACCTATCCCGATGCGGGATTCATCTGGGATGCCTGCAAACGAGCGGGCGTCAGCTACCGTTCCTATGCCGAGTTCGTTACTCAGGGACCGGACGGCACGCTGAGGGCGACGATGCCTTCCCTGGAAGGGCATTTCAGCCCCACCTTCGCGCCGTACAACCTGGACATCCCTGACATGACGCGCGTGGAACAGTTCCTGAGCGAGTTCCGCGAGTTTGAAAAGAACGGCGACCTGCCCCGCTTCATTATCATGCGCCTGCCCAACGACCATACCTACGGCACGCGACCGGGCAAACCCACACCGCGCGCGATGGTGGCAGAGAACGACCTGGCGTTGGGCACGCTGGTGGAAGCGCTCAGCCACAGCCGCTTCTGGAAGGAGATGGCAATCTTCGTGCTGGAAGACGACGCCCAGAACGGTCCTGACCACGTGGACGCGCACCGAAGCCCCGCTCTGGTCATCTCGCCGTACGTGAAGCGGCGCAGTGTGGACAGCACGCTGTACACCACCTGCTCCATGCTTCGCACGATGGAGCTGATCCTGGGGCTGGAGCCGCTGAGCCAGTACGATGCCGCTGCCACACCCATGTACCGGTGCTTCACCGACAAGCCCGACTTCACGCCTTACAAATGTCGCCCTGCCCGATGGGACCTGAACGAGAAGAACCCGGCGAACGCCTGGGGATGGCGCGAGTCGCTGGCGATGGACCTGAGCCAGGAGGACCGCATTGATGACCTGCTCTTCAGCGAGATTATCTGGCGGTCGGTGAAGGGAGCGGACAGCCCGATGCCCGCGCCTGTGCGCAGTATCTTCAGTCAGCCGGCGGTCACCCGGCAGTAACCCGGCACAGGGAAACGGGGCGATTCTGCCGAAATGGGCAGGTATAATAGGCTATCTCACCTGAGGAGCGGTTCCGTGCGCACAATCATCGTATTGCTGTGTTTGGTGGTGTCAGCTGGCGCTCAGGCGAACAGCCTGCCCCCCGAATCGATCAAGCTCAAAACCCTGCCGAACGGGCTGCGCGTGCTGGTGCGCGAGGCACACGAGGCGCCGCTGGTCACGATAGACCTGTGGGTACGCGCCGGCTCAGCCCGCGAGACGCCTGAAACGAACGGCGTGGCGCACTTCATGGAGCACCTGCTGTTTCGCGGCACGGCAAAACGCGGCAGAGGCGAGATAGACCGCGATATCGAGGATCTGGGCGCCACGCTGAACGCCACCACCTCGCGCGACTGGATGCACCTGTATACCACCGTCGCCAGCAGGTACTGGCAGAACGCCCTGGAGGTCATCGCCGACGCCGTGCAGAACAGCGCACTGCGCCCCGAAGACGTCGATCGCGAGCAGATGATTATCCTGGACGAGCTCGCCCGCGCGGCAGATGACCCCCTGCGCGACGCCAACCAGCGGCTGGCGGAACTGCTCTTCCCAAATCATCCCTATCGCCTGCCCGTTGCCGCCACGCGCGACTCCATCATCCGTATCCAGCGCGAGCAGGTGGTGCAGTTCTACCGCAAATACTATGTGCCGAACAACGCCTCGCTGGTGATTGTGGGCGATGTGACCGAAGCGGAGGCGTTCGCCGCGGCGCAGAAGTTTTTCGGCGAATGGAAGAAGGGGGAAATCCCCGACCCCGAACCTGCGCCCGACTCGCCCCCTGATTCGCCCCGCCACGCCGAGTTTAAGGTGCGTCGGGGCACTCCGGTGGTGGGCATTGGCTTCATGGCGCCGTCGGTGAAGCAGGTGACGGATGTGTGCGCGTGTGACCTTCTGCTCTCCCTGCTCGGTCAACGCGATGGTCTGCTCACGCGCCTGCTGGTCGGGCAGGGAGTAGCAACGCGCGTCACCACCGAGTTTCTCACCCAGCGCTATCCGGGCATCTTCAGCATCGTGATAGACCTGCCCGAAGGGGGCAACCCCGCTCAGGTGGAGACGATGGTGGTGGGCGCGCTCCAGCAGCTCGCCAAAACGCCGGTGTCGGAGGCGGAGCTCGCCCGCGCCAAACGCGAGATACTGGGCAACTACCTGTTCAGCATCGAGACCACCGAGGGGCAGGCATCCACGCTCGGCTTCTACGAAATGATCGACTCTTACCTGTTCGCCACCGAGTACGAGAAGAACGTGCAGGCGGTAAAGCCAGAAGACATCCGCCGTGTGGTGGAGACATATCTGAACCCTGAACGTCGAGTGGTGGTGTATCTGTTGCCGCAATAGGTATCACTGGAGGTTGAATCGGTGAAAAGGCGCGTGTTACTCGCACTGTTATCGCTGATATTCTGGGGGTATGCTGGCTCTGTGGCTACCGCCGAGCCGGTGAAGCGTGTGCTCAGCAACGGCGCGGTGATTGTGGTCTCGCATGAGCCATCCGCGCGGGTAGTGGCACTGGAAGCGTTCCTGAAGGTAGGTGTGTGGGCGGAGCCGCAAGATAAACGCGGTATCGGCTTGCTGGTGTCGCGCAGTCTGTTCGGCAGCACCACCAACGAGACCATGCAAACCCTCGCTCAGGAGATCGAGCGTGTGGGCGGCGAGATACGCTCCTACTGGCAACCCGACTATACCGAAATATCCATCACCACGGTCGCCGAGGCGTTTGATGATGCCGCATGGCTTCTGGCGGAGGGAATTAAAAACGCGCAGTTTGAGCCGGAGGTGGTGGAGCGTGCGAAGAAAGAGGCTCTGGCAGAGGCGCAAGCGGAGCGTACAGTGAAGTTTCGCAGCACCTTCATGGCTCTGCGAACCCTGCTCTATCCGCCCAGCCATCCGTACGCACAGCCCTTCACCGGAAATCCCATGTATATTGAGCGTGCCACCTCGCAGGAGCTGCAGGAGTTTCATCGCCGCTTCTACACGCCCGATAACCTGGTGATTGTGGTGGTGGGCAACGTGCCAGCCGAACGTGCCGTCGAGAAGTTCACCACCCTGCTGGGCAGCTGGGAGGCGCGCAGCGCGATGCGTCGTCCCAATCTGGCGTCCACTCCTCTGCAGGAATCGTCCAGCGTGGTGCGCGAGCAGAAGGGAAACACCGCATACATCATGGCAGGTTATCCCGTGCCGGGGCTGACCTCTGCGGAATACCCGGCGTTAGTTGTTCTGGACGCGATACTGGGCAGGGGCAAAAGCTCACGCATCTTTGTCAACCTGCGCGATGCCTCGGGCATCGGCTATGAAATAGGCTCTTTCTATCCGCCGCTGGCAGGGGGCAGTTGCCTGCTGGGGTTCGTGGAGATTGCGCCCTATCGCATCAGCGCTGCCGGAGTGCCCGTGCTGGTGGTGGACGATGTGCAGAAGATGCTGGTGCAGCAGATGCAATCGATACGCACCACCCCCCCTACCGAACAGGAAGTGGAGCGAGCGAAGAAGCTGATTATCGGCACGTACGCCCTGCGCCACCAGCGAGTGCGCGACCGCGCCTACTTCCTGGGCTGGTATGAGGCGATAGGACTGGGTTACGGCTTCGACCAGCAGTTTGCCGACCGGATAGCAGGAGTCAGGCGCGAGGATGTGCTGAGAGTAGCGGAAAAGTACCTGCGGAACGTAGCGATAGCGGTAACCATGCCGGGCGATTAAGCCATTTCCCCAAGAAGGGGGCGGAACGCCCGTTCTGCCCCCCACTTTAGAGAAGCAGTTACTCGTCTCCTATCGCGCTGAGGTTGCGCCCCAGCACGCCGAAGTCGAACGGGGGCGCTCGGTCAACAGTCTCTACTGAGTTATCAAAGCCATTTTGCATTCGGTGCCATCTATGAACTGTTCTCTCTGAACATGCTCCTGCAGGACAATCTTCCTCACGCCACGAAGATTAGTGAAGCGAATAATCAAGAGCAGGAGGAGACAAATGATGCTTCTGGGAATGGTGGCGACACTCACCCTTTCGCCATACTTTCAGCTCATCTCGCATCAGTACACGGCGCGGCACGGCTTGCCTGAAGAGCCGGTAACCGCCATCCGGGTACATGCGGGCAAAGTATACTGCCTTGCGGGAGACATCTACACCCTGGAAGGCGAGCGATGGCAGAAGGCGACCAATCCGCCCCTGACCGCCCAGCAGATGGCGCCCGAACCGCCCCCCAAACTGCAGTATCCCAAACGGCTTTATCCCCGTCAGAAGCCTCCAAACTTCGATGGAACCCCCCAGTGTGCCTCCCGTGATGCCGCCGGGCACTGGTGGATAGGCACTTCGCGCGAAATCATCGTCACCAACCTGGATGACTACCTTCTGCCCATTAAGCCCGAGCCGGGCGGCTTGCCCTATTACAACGTGACCGCCATCGCCTGCGACCATCAGACGGGATGGGTATGGGTTGGCTTCAGCGAGGGCGCGGCGGTGCTTCAGGAGGGCAAATGGCGTTACTTCTGGGGGCGTCGGTGGCTACCCGGCAACCGGGTATATGCTATTGCTCTGGACGGTGCAGGCGGCGCGTGGTTCGCTACTGACAAGGGTGTGGCACATATAGAGGCGCGCAAGATGCGCCTCGTGGACAAGGCGGAACACTACGAACAGATTAACGCCGCACGCCACAACCGCTACGGCTTCACCGCTGATTGTCAGCTGCTGGACCCCGAAGACCCCAGCAAGTTCCGCTACAACGCTACCGATAACGATGGACTGTGGACGTCTATCACCGTTGCTGCGCAGTCCTTCCGATATGCAACCACTAAAGACCCCAAAGCGCGGGAGCTGGCTCGCCAGAGTATGCGTGCTATGCTGGAACTGGTATACAAAACGGGCTCACCGGGCTTTGTGGCGCGTGCCATCGCCCGCGAGGACGAGCAGAACGTCAACCTGTCGGACTTCAGCCCGGAGCGATGGAAATCCTCTCCCCAGAAGGGCTGGCTCTACAAGACCGACACCAGCTCGGACGAAATCGATGGACACTACTTTGCATGGTACATCTACTACGAACTGGTAGCGGACGAACAGGAGCGCAAAGAGATTGCGGACGTCTGCCGGGCGGTTACCAATCGCATCCTGGACGACAATCTACTGCTCATCCGCCCGGACGGCAAGCGCACTACCTGGGGAGTGTGGGCACCGGAGTACCTGAACGATGACCCCTGGTGGTGGCAGGAACGTGCACTCAACGCCATGGAGATACTTTCGCATCTGAAAGTTGCGTACCACATCTGCGGTGACCAGCGATTCAAGGACAAGTACGAGGAGCTGATTACCAAGCACCACTACCTGCTCAACGCCGCCGAGGGGCGCGTGATCGACCCGCCCGAAGCCATCAACCACTCGGATGATGAGCTGTGGTTCCTTGCCTACTATCCCATCGTGATGCTGGAGAAGGAGCCTTCGCGCCGCGCGCTGATCCAGCTCAGCATTGAACGCTCCTGGCGCACCATCCGCCCGGAACGCAGTCCCCTGTATAACTTCATCTACGGTCTGGCGACGGGCAAGCCCTGTGATGTGGAGGAGGCGGTGCAAACCCTGCAACGCTGGCCCTGGGACCTGCGCGGCTGGGAAGTGCGCAACAGCCATCGCACTGACCTGACCATTTCGCAGTCGCGAAGCCGCTTCGGCGAGTGGATTTCTACCACCCCTCTGCCCCCCGACGAGCGACAGGGACTGAAATGGAACGCCAACCCCTATCGCATGGACTGGGGCGGAAGCGGGCACTCGGAAGAGTACGGCGGCGCCTTCCTGCTCGCCTACTGGTTAGGGAGGTATCATCGGTTTATTGAGGAATGATGCCGCTTTTACCCTGTGGAGGGCGAGGCTCCTGCCGAGCCGTTATTGAAAGGCAACCTAACCCCCAGCCCCTTCCCTGCGAGGGAAGGG
>FMJZ01018948.1_pt1 | contig 24611 bp, 26 predicted proteins | sample 1987881 | NCBI WGS metagenome assembly FMJZ01 (sample SAMEA4378227, study PRJEB15110) | soil metagenome | biome: soil; feature: Field; material: Soil | place: India | collected 2015-03-11 | depth 0 m
AAATATGTAAAAAGCGGACATTTCTATTTGTGGTTGACAGTGGTTGACATTTGGGTTGACATCGCTTGTAATTTTATTAAAACGTGCTAATATGTGATTAATTATGAAAATAACCGCCGGTTATATTAATTGTTAGCAATCTACACTTATCATCACAACCAAGGAGCCACGAATGAGCGCACTTGTTATCAAAACTTGGCAAGCAGATACAAAGCCGATCGACGAAAAAAATAATTTTGTCAAAATCATTGGCCGCGAAGGAGGTCTGATTGCTTGGGTTCTTTCCCTAATGGGGATAGATCCCACCACCACCATTCTTGTGGGGCTTGAGCGTATCGAATTTTCTAAGGCCTCTCTTGCCGGCACAGAAACCCGTATAAATAATCCCACTTCAGAGCGTATGCTCCACTTATTACGGCTATCACAAACCTTGGAAGGCCACAGCTTGGATCATTGCCGCATTCGTGTTCATCGGTCTAGCTATGGGGTCAGAGGCAGCTATAGGTGGTTCCATAGGAAGTGCCTTTATCTCTTTTATGATGACTTCTGCAGTTGGTGTCGTTATCGCATTGATCTATTACTTTCTGAATAGAACCCTCACGCTGGGCTTTGTTGAGCATAGTGGGGTTGTCAATGGCATTCGCTTCAAACGCTCGGTTATCGAAAATGTGGACATCAATCAAGATCAAGCGAAGGCTATTTGCATCATTGTTCAACGACTGATTGAAGCCAAAGAAAAACGAACTCTTCAAGCCATCAAACAGTAAATGGCTAATCCATCATTCCACAGAACCTGTGCAAAAAGCCGTGGAAGCCGGTGAATTCAGATGTTATGGCAAAGAAAGTAAGATAATTTATGGCAAAATAAATATAGATTGAGAGAGGTCAAATTATTATGCCAGTAATAAGTATGTTTTATGGTATTATCATAATGATGTTTTTTATTGACAACATGGATTTAAACATATCCTCGTTTTCTTTTTATTTCGTTCAACGCCTGCAATGAGCAGCAGGGGGAATATAAATAATGAGAAAAAAAGACAGCTAATCCCCTGTCGGATCGATTGATTTGTTGTACAAGATTTCATTTTCTTTGACTTTGATGAATGATTTTATTTCTTCCATAGTGTATGCAGGCTTCTTCTGATGGATAATACGATGACAATTGGAACACAATATCGCAAGATCATCAAGGGTTGTTGTTACTTCTCCTTCATTGCTTTCTGAACGCACTCTGATATGATGAACTTCACAAAAGTCCTTGCCCGCAGTGCCATAAAGATTCTCGAATGAAAAACCAAAGACCTCGCAGTTTAAATTGCCGTTTTTCTAAGTTGTTGATCAATTTTAAGCCTGATTAATTTTCTGTCACGTTTCCAGTTTTTTGATATGCGCTCGACAAATACACCTTCGACGGCATAATATTCCTGTTTTTCTTCAGCGGCTTTGTCAGATGTGGCTTGGAGTCTCGGGAATGAGTCAAAATCCGGGGTTTTGCATAGACTGTAAGGTCTTATGAAATTTTTCGCTATTTTGCCCCCAGATAATTTTTCAAGTTCACATTTCAAGATTTTATTTTCAGCTTTAATAATTTGTGCAAATTCGATTGTTGTCGCTTTTGATACTTCGATTGATTCAATAATTCCAATGTGATAAATCCGATCTGTTTGTAACGCATTGGAAAACAGAGCAATATAGTCCTTTCCTTCTAATTTTGCCTTTTCAAATTCTGCTTTGGCTCCAGTCCACGACATATTGATTGTAAAGGCAAACCGAGTTCCTTTTTCAGCCGCTTCATCCAGTTGAGATTTATTTCTTATCGTGTAGAGACAGGTATGATATGGATTCATAATTTTCTCTTTTATGCAGTTATTCTATTGGCACAACGCTCCGCATAACTGGCTGGCAATGGAGCGCAGCGAAAATTGCCAGTCCGAGTTCATGTGGTTGTTATGCAGATATTATAAGAATTCCTTTCTCATGCAAATGGCGAACAACCTTCAACAAAGATTCTCGTCCATTTGTCAATTCTTCTTTGTCCACGCTCATTACTAGCCGCATTTTTTCTTCAACCACACTTTTTTTTAAATTTAAGAATATTCCGAGTTCCTTCTATGGGATTGGCTTCCAGATTCTCATGTGGGTGTCCAATACGTTCAATAGTGCTGTCAATACTGTTTTCTAAAGCGTCAAGTTCTCTGAACTTTACATATACGTGATAAAGATTACGAAGTGCTTCAAAGTATTTTTTATCTCCTCCAATAGAGATGTATTCCTCTCGCGATCTAATTATTTCTGCATAACAATTAATATACCCGGCGGTCATTTTCATAATTAATCACATATTAGCACATTTCAATAAAATTGCAAGCGATGTCAACCACATGTCAACCACAAATGGAAATGTCCTATTATGATGCCTCTACAACTGTCTTTTTGCTCTTTTAATTTTTAAAGCTACTCTTACTTATATTAGCCTGCATTTTCTTTTTTTCTGTAAAAAAATTATTGACTTAGGTTTTATAATACTTCTATAATTTAACTTAAAGCCACGAAGGCTAAATATCAGATTTGAAAATCTGGTTAGCTTCGTGGCTTTTTTTATTTTTTGCGAAGCAAAAAAGTTCACTCAACAAAATCCCACTTAATATTGTTAGGAGGTTTCAATGAGAAAGATCTTTATGGTACTACTTTTTGTTTTTATGTTTACCCAATATGGATATTCTGCTCATCCACTTATAACAGATGATACTGGCACACAGGGAAGAGGGAGATTTCAGTTAGAGTTAAATGGTGAATATGCTTATGATTCTGAAGATGGTGTTAAAGATAAGGTCTTTGAGTTTTCACCTGTTTTAACTTATGGTGCCTTAGATAATCTTGATGTTATCTTTTCCTTTCCTTATCAGTTAATAAGGATTGAGGATAAGGTTAACTCTATTAAAGATAAAGAGAGGGGTTTTAGCGATGTTTCATTCGAGCTTAAATGGAGATTTTATGAGAATGACGGATTAAGCTTAGCTTTAAAACCAGGTATTTCTTTCCCAACCGGTGACGAGGATAAAGGGCTTGGTACAGGTAAGGTAGGTTATTCTGTTTATTTATTAACTACAAAGGAGATTAAGCCTGTAAATGTCCATCTAAGTTTAGGTTACATAAGAAATGAGAATAAGTTTCAAGAAGAGAAGAATATTTATCATCTCTCAGTGGCTGGTGAGTATGAGACTACAGATAATTTGAAGTTGGTTGCTGATGTTGGAATTGAGACTAATACAGACCCCTCATCAAATAACGACCCTGCTTTTGGTTTAATAGGTTTTATCTACTATTTTTCAGAAAATTTCAGCTTTGATGCTGGTTATAAATTTGGTTTAAATAGGGAAGAAACAGATAGTACTTATCTTTTAGGTTTTACTTTCAAATTTTAGGGGGTTTTTATGCACATGGCAGATGCTTTGATAAATACTACCGTTGGGGTTGGGTTCTGGACGCTCTCTTTAGGTGGAATTGCCTATAGTGCTAATAAGTTAAAGGAAAAAATGGATGAGAAGATGGTGCCGCTTATGGGAGTTTTGGGCGCCTTTGTCTTTGCTGCGCAGATGATAAATTTTACTATACCTGCCACTGGCTCCAGTGGACATCTGGGTGGTGGGATGTTGCTTTCAATCCTACTCGGTCCTTATGCTGGTTTTATTGTAATGGCATCTATCTTAACTATACAGGCGCTATTTTTTGCTGATGGTGGACTTTTAGCTTTAGGTTGTAATATATGGAATCTGGGGTTTTATACCTCCTTTATTGCCTATCCCTTAATTTATAAGCCTATTGTAAAAAGGTTTGGCAATCATTTTTTAGCTTCTCTTGTATCTGTAATTATTGGCTTGCAGTTAGGTTCTTTCAGCGTAGTCTTGCAGACCTACTTTTCTGGTATTAGCGAGTTGCCTTTTTATACTTTCTTGACTCTAATGCAACCAATCCACTTAGCTATTGGTATTGTTGAAGGAGTTGTTACTGCAAGTATTATTAAATATGTTGTATCAATAAGACCAGAGATTCTTGAAGGCTCTTTTAGCACTGCTCAAGCTAAGAACAATATATCCTTAAAGAAGATATTAGTGTTATTCTTTGTTTTGACATTAGTGACAGGTGGCTTTTTAAGCTGGTTTGCTTCGAGTAATCCTGATGGTTTGGAATGGTCAATAGAAAAGACTCATGGTAAAGCAGAGTTACCAGAAAAAGATAATAGAATTGTCAATTTTCTCAGAAATATCCAAGAAAAAATAGCCTTTTTGCCTGATTATAGCTTCAAAAAGCCTGAAGGTGATGGACATAAAGAAGAAGCAAAGGATGAAAAATATCCTAATGTTGATATTGGGACAACATTTTCTGGTATTGTAGGCTCATTTATTGTACTTTTTATAACCTTTGGTTTTGGCTATTTAATCAAGTCGTTAAAAAAGAGGACTCCCTGATAGATGGCAGGGCTTTATCCCTGCCTTTTTATTTTGATAATCCTTAACTATCTGATAACATATTTAAGATGAAGTTTGACCAGGAGTTTTTCAATTTAGGATATCTTGATAGACTATCTTACAAAGATACCTTTATCCACAATATAGATGCAAGGGTGAAGTTATTAGCCACATTGCTTTATGTTGTAATAGTTGTGTCCTTTCCTAAATATGCCATCTCTTCACTTATTCCTTTTTTGTTGTTTTCGATTGTTTTTATGACTTTGGGAGAGATACCTGTAAGTTATGTAGCCAAAAGGATTTTGATAGTATCTCCATTTATTTTTTTTGTTGCTATTTTTAATCCTATTCTTGATAGAAATATCGCCTTTGAGCTTTACGGGATACCTATAAGTTATGGATTTTTGTCTTTTTTCTCCATCTTAATTAAGTTTGCTCTTACTGTTAGCAGTATTATTATCCTTGTAGCTACAACATCTTTTGCGGGACTTTGTTTTGCTATGAGGTATTTTAAGGTGCCGGAGATTTTTGTTAACCAACTTCTTTTTTTGTATAGATATATTTTTGTTTTGTCTGAAGAGGCTATGAGGATGATTAGAGCAAGGGATATGAGGAGTTTCGGAAAAAAGGGGACTGAGATACGTTTTTTTGTTAAATTGGTTGGGAATCTTTTAATTAGAAGTTTGAATAGAGCCGAGAGAATTTATTATGCTATGTTGTCGAGAGGTTTTAACGGTTCTATGCCTTATAGAAAGAGAAGAAATATTAAAGTTGTTGATATAGTTTTCCTTTTTGTAGTTGGGGGTATGCTATATTTTCTTAAATTTTATAACCCTGTACAGATGATAGGGAAATTTTTTATAAGGTTTGTCTGATGAGTCATCATATCGTCAAGTTTGAGAATGTTATATTTAAGTATCCTGATGGGACCTGTGCATTGAATGGTATTAGTATGTTAATAACACATGGTGAGTCCGTTGGGCTTGTGGGCGCAAATGGTTCCGGAAAAACTACTTTGCTTATGCATCTTAATGGTTATTTGTTACCCACCAGTGGAGGAATAAATATTGGAGATATAATAGTTAACAAAAAGACCCGACAAGAGGTGAGAAAAAAGGTGGGGGTTGTTTTTCAAAATCCTGATGATCAGCTATTTATGCCCACTGTTTATGAGGATGTGGCCTTTGGGCTTCTCAATTTAGGGTTAGATGATAAAACAGTGGAAGAAAAGGTGCAGATTGCTTTAAAAACTGTGAATTGTTTGGATCTTATTAATAAACCGCCACACCATTTATCAGGTGGACAGAAAAGAGCTGTTGCCATAGCTACAGTTATAGCCATGGATCCTGATATATTGGCTATGGACGAACCATCTTCAAATTTAGATCCAAAATCAAGAAGGGATCTTATAAACCTTTTAAAGAGTTTTAAACATACAAAGATTATTGCATCCCACGACCTCGATATGATTTTTGATGTTTGCGAACGTTGTATAGTAATAAAAAATGGACAAATAGTCGCCGATGGACCTACTGATACAATCTTGAGAGACAAAAAACTGCTTGAGGATAATAATCTTGAGCTCCCTCTTAGATTGCAAGGTATTTAATAACCTTAACTTTTTCCTTTAAAATTGACTAACTTTTAAAGTAAAATATTGCTTTCAGGAGGTTTTATGTGTTTAGCTATACCTATGAAAGTAGTTGATGTTGTTGATGATTTTTGTACTGTAGAGCTTAATGGTGTTACAAAGACTTGTTATATTGGTTTTTTAGAGGATAAAGTAGAGTTGGGAGATTACCTGTTGGTTCATTCAGGTATGGCAATAAAAAGGCTTAATTTAGAAGAGTCAGAGGAGATTTTAAAGGAGATATCTCTTCTTATTAATGGTGAGGAAGCCATTAATGAATCTTGAAATTTTCAAAGATAAAGATCTGGTTAGAAAAGCCCTCAGTGCCCTTAAAAATAGAGCTAAAAACTTCAATAATATAAGATTGATGGAGTTTTGTGGCACCCATACACATAATATATTCCATTTTGGTTTTAGAAGTGCCTTTTTACCAAATATAAAGTTTATCGCAGGCCCAGGTTGTCCTGTCTGTGTAACGTCAGAAGAAGACTTATCTGAGCTTAAGTACCTCTTCGATAATTATAACATAGGTGTAATAGCCTATGGTGACTTGTTAAAGGTGCCATTAAGAGGTAAAAGTTTGTTAGATTATAGGGCAGAGGGCAGACTGGTTGAGGTGGTCTATAGTGCTATTGATGCTATTAAAATAGCCGAGAACAGAAAGGATATTGAATGGGTATTTTTGGCTGTTGGCTTTGAGACCACAATTCCTGGCACTGCAGCCAGTATTATGTTTGCACAGAAAAGGGATGTTAAAAATCTAAGTTTTTTATCCTTTCATAAAAATACTAAGGCTATCTTAAAGGCTTTAGGAAGTTTGGGAACACTTTATGCTGATGGCGTAATTCTTCCAGGTCATGTCTCAGCAGTAGTAGGGTATGACTATTTTAGAGATATTGAAAAATTTGGCATTCCAGCAGTGGTTATGGGATTTGACCCTTTAGATATCATTGCAGGTATAAACGAGCTTCTTGATATGATTGAAAAGAAAGAAAATACTATTAAATCGGCATATCCTCGGGCAGTTGCAGAGAAAGGTAATTTAAAGATGCTTAAGGCAATAGAAGATACCTTTGATATTAAAGATGCCTATTGGAGGGGGTTAGGTTTAATAGAAGGTGGAGGCTTTGATTTAAAGAGAGATTTTGATAGTTTTAGTTCGAGAAAAAGATATAACATACCAGAGGTTAAAGAGGTTGTTAAGGAAAGTGGGTGTAGGTGCGGTGATGTATTGATAGGTAAGATTGAGCCTATTGATTGTCCGCTATTTAGAAAGGTCTGTACTCCCTTAAATCCAATTGGGCCTTGTATGGTGTCTAATGAAGGTGCCTGTCTCGCCTATTACAAATGGGGACAAGCTTAAAAAATTTGTAGTATATTTTCATCTTTAATTTATAACTTTTTGATCGCACTGAGTTTAAATATTAGAAGTTAGGAGATTATTGATAATGAGTAGTGAAAAAAGGGTATCCCTTAGTTTGGGTAGCGGTGGTAAGATAAGCTTTGATTTTGTAAAGAAAGAGATTATATCAAGATTTTCTAACCCAATTCTTGATACCCTTGGAGATGGTGCCAATGTTTTTGATAACTTGGTTGTAACTACTGATAATTTTACTGTCCATCCAGAGTTTTTTGATGGTGGAAATATTGGTGTGTTAGCCTTTTGTGGGATGATAAATGATTTAGCCTCTATGGCAGCAAAACCGCTATATATGACAATGGGGCTGGTAATAGAAGAGGGCTATGATTTTTATAAGCTTATTAAAATTATTGATGATATTAAGGCACTTAGTGATAAGTTTGAGGTAAAACTAATATGTGGTGATACAAAGGTTGTAGAAAAAGGAAAAATGGAAGGTATTCATATTGCCATAACAGGTATAGGAAAAAGACTTACTGATTATCCGCTGCCTTCTAAGGAATATAATAATGGCGACAAAATTATTATTACTGGAGCCTTAGGTGAACATACTATATCAGTTCTTAAGGCTAAAGGTGTTATTGATTTTCAAGGTATTGTTAATTCCGATGTTGCCCCCCTTTACCCATTAGTTGAAGCCCTCGTAAAAGGCGGAGTGAGCCCCAAATTTCTTAGAGATATTACAAGAGGTGGTTTCTCAGCAGTCTTAAATGAGCTTTCCTATATAGGCAATTTGCATATCGAGATTGAGGAAGAAAATATTCCAGTTAATAAGCAGGTAGTGGCAATATGTGAGATATATGGTTATGATATATATAGTCTTGCCTGTGAAGGCAGAATGATTGTTGTAGTTGATAACAAAGATGTTGACAAAGCCTTAGCCATTTTAAAGGATATTGAGATAGCAAGGGAATCAGAAGTAGTGGGAGAGATTATTAAATCTGATAAACCTCTTGTTGTATTAAAAACTCAATATGGTGGAAGGACAGTCCTTGATATGCCCTTAGGTGAGATACTACCAAGAATTTGCTAATTTTATTAACATAAAAAATTAAGGGGGAGTCTATGGCACTTGTTCCAATGAAACAAATTCTTGATGAAGCAACAAAAGGTAATTATGGGGTTGGTGCTTTCAACGTAAATAATATGGAGCAGATACAGGCAATTATGGAAGCAGCAAGAAGAACTAAATCACCAGTGATAGTACAGGCGAGTAGAGGAGCCCTTAAGTATTCTAATCTTATCTATCTAAAGTATCTTATTATTGCTGCAAATGAAGAAAATCCTGATATACCCATTGCAATGCATTTGGACCATGGAAATGGTTTGGAGGTTGTAAAACAGGCTATTGACTTGGGTTTTACATCAGTTATGATAGATGGCTCTCTTATGGAGGATGGAAAAACTCCAAGCACCTATGAATATAATGTGGAAATTACTAAAAAGGTTGTTGAGTATGCTCACAAGTTTGGTGTAACCGTAGAGGGAGAGCTCGGCACATTAGGTGGCATTGAAGATGGCGTCGGTTCTGGAAAGATACATCTTACTGATCCAGATCAGGCTGAAGAGTTTATTAAAGAGACTGGAGTTGATGCCTTGGCAGTTGCCATTGGGACTTCTCACGGTGCTTATAAGTTTAAGGCAGAGCCAAAGCTTGCTATTGATATAGTTAAAGAGATAAATAGAAGATGCCCTATGGTGCCTTTAGTTATGCATGGTTCGTCATCTGTGCCTGCTGAACTTGTTGAGATAGTCAATAAATATGGTGGTAAAATGCCAAATGCTAAAGGTGTCCCTATAGAATCTATACAGGAAGCCATAAAACATGGTGTGAGGAAGATAAATGTTGACACTGATAGTAGAATAGCCGTTACAGGGGCAATAAGAAAGGTGTTTTTCGAAGAGCCAGACAAATTCGACCCGAGAGATTATTTAAAGCCAGCGAGAGAGGCAATGACAAAGGTTATTGAAGAGAGAATTATCGCCTTTGGTTCGGCAGGGCATGCCTTTGATTACAAACCTATGAGTTTAGAGGAGATGAAGAGTTTTTATAAGTAAGCATTATTATTTGTAGATAACAATGCTTTTTAGTCCTAATTCTTTAGTTTGAGATATAAATTTTTTAGGAGGTATCATTATGAAAAAGGTGCTTGTTGCTTATTATTCAAAGAGTGGAAACACAAAAAAGATGGCAGAAATAATGGCAGAGGAGCTTAAAGAAAGAAATCTTGATGTTACCGTTAAAAGTGTTGAAGAAGTTGATATTGACACTCTACCAAGTTACGATGGTTATATTATTGGCTCACCAAACTACTTTGGTACAATGGCCTATCCTGTAAAAAAGTTTTTTGATGACTCAGTAAAGTTTTTTAAGAAATTAGAAGGCAAAGTGGCAAGTGCCTTTTGCTCTACAGGAATGATTGGTGGAGGAGGAGAGACAGTTTGTCTTGATATATTAAAGGCTTTTCTTATTCACGGTTGTGTAGTTGTTGGATATTGTACAGCAGGTCATTATGGTTCTGTTTCAATCGGTACTCCTGACGAGAGAGTAAGAAAGGAGTTAGTCACAATTGCAGACAAATTCTCTCAAGTAATAAACAAGATGTAGGAGATAAAAATGATAAATCTTAATTTCGATAAGATGGGAGGTCTTATCCCTGCCATAATTCAAGATGCAGAGACTAATGAGGTCTTAATGCTTGCTTTTATGGATGAGAAGGCACTATCTTTAACTATGGAGACAAAAAAGACGTGGTTTTTTAGCAGAAGTAGAAATAAGTACTGGATGAAAGGTGAGCAATCTGGTCATATTCAAGAGGTTGTTGAGATATATACTGATTGTGATGCCGATTCTGTTTTGATAAAGGTTAAACAACATGGGGAAGCGGCATGTCATACAGGCAATAAAAGTTGTTTTTATATTAAAAGAGAAGGGGATGAGTGGGTAGAACACTCAAACCCACTCTTTAATCCAGAGGAAGTGTATAAGAAATAGCGTTATTTTAGTTTTTTTATAAGACTTTATTGAGAATCTAAGGAGTAAGGTGATGAGCAAGGTATTGAAATTTGGTGTTCCCAAGGGAAGCTTAGAAAAAGCAACTATTGAGCTTTTTAAAAAGGCTGGCTGGACAATAATTCCCTCTGAGAGAAATTATTTTCCATCTATTGATGATGAGGAGATTAAGTGCAACCTTATCAGATCTCAAGAAATGGGTATCTATGTGGAAAAAGGTACTTTAGATGCAGGTATTGCTGGAAAAGATTGGGTTATGGAAAACGATTCTGATGTTACCTATATCTGTGACTTGGTTTACTCAAAGGTTTCGAAAAGGCCAACAAAATGGGTGTTGGTGGTTACAGAGAACTCGCCCGTAAAGAAGATTGAAGATCTACGTAATAAAACTATAGCAACAGAGCTTGTTAAGTTTACTAAAAAATATTTTGCAGAGAGGAATATTCCTGTAAAGGTTGAGTTTTCTTGGGGTGCAACGGAGGCTAAGGTGGTTGAAGGGCTTTGTGATGCCATTGTAGAGGTAACGGAGACAGGCTCAACAATAAAGGCAAATGGATTAAGGATAGTAGAGACCCTTATGACCTCTAACCCCGTCTTAATTGCTAACAAAAGGGCTCTTAAAGATAAATGGAAGAAACTAAAGATAGAACAGATTGCTACTCTTTTGCAAGGAGCTCTAAAGGCTGATAACATGGTTGGTCTTAAGATGAACGCCCCCAAAGAAAAAATAAAGGAGATTGTTGAAATACTTCCAAGTTTGAACTATCCCACTGTTTCAAATCTTTATAACTCCAACTGGGTCTCAATAGAGAGTGTTCTAAATGAAAAGATAGTAAGGGACATCATACCTAAGCTAAAAAAGGTAGGGGCAGAAGGGATAATTGAGTATCCCATAAACAAAATAATTGATTAAAAGTCAAAAGATAAAGCTACTTCTTTCATATATGAGACATAAGAGCTATTTTGTGTTAGACAGTTTTTTTGAGGAGAATGGAGAGCGGAGTCTTTGTTTATAGAAAAGGTGCTTTAGGTGATACAATCTTTTTCTATCCCTTTCTTTTTACCTTAAGGAAAACCTATAAAAAGATATATTTTGCCGCAAACTACCTTTACAGAGATCTTTTTAAGGGGATAGATTTCATAGAGTTTTTAGATGCCGATAGTAGGCTTGTTTTTGATTTGCTAAGAGGAAAAGAGAGTATCGACAAGATTGAAAGATATTATCTCTTTTCTCAATACAATGAAAAAACTAGAGAAAATTATTTTATATTTCCTTCTCTCCCTCAGAAAGGATGGGTTTATAGTTATCCCTATGAATGTGTTGGTATTGAGTTTGTTGAAGAAAAGATTTTACTGCCTATTTTTTATCGGGAAGAATTGTTTTCTCAGGTAAAAGATAGGAATTTTTTTCTGTTCCACCCTGGTAGTGGTGGAATGGCTAAGGTTTGGAAGCTTGAAAACTTTTTTGCATTAGAAGATGAGTTAAGACACTGTGGTTTTGAGGTATTTTATCTATTAGGAGAAGCAGAGACACATTTGATAAAGCTTTTAAAATACAGAAAATTCTTTTATAATTTCTCTTTGAATGATATTGTTTTTTTGTTACAATATGCCACCAGTTTTTTAGGAAGTGATAGTGGAATAGGACATCTAGCAGGGTTACTTGGTACTAAAGGTTTTATGTTATTCGGTCCTACTGATGTAGACACTTATAGACCTTATGATGGCTTAGATATTATTAAAGTTTCTGATAATGTTAATGATATAAAACCAGCCCATATTCTTAACAAATTAGGAGGCCTTTTTGAGAAAAGATGAGATTTTTATAGTTTCTGATGCAACTGGTGAGACGGCAGAGAAGCTTGTGCTTTCTGTAATTGCACAGTTCAATAAAACCCACTTTGATATAAAAAAGTTTTCTAAGGTATCTCAACCAGAAGAGATTAAGGATATTATCAAGAAGGCTTCACATAAGAATGCGGTTATTGTCTATACCTTAGCCCAAAAGTGGATGAGGGAACTCATAGTAAGAGAATGTGAGCAAAACAAGATTAATTATATAGACCTTTTGGGTCCTGTAATGAGTAAGTTTGCTCAATATTTTTCTATTAAACCTGTTGAGTTACCTGGTGCTCAGCACAGGATTAACGAGACTTACTTCAAAAAGATAGAAGCCATTGAGTTTACCGTTAAACATGATGACGGGAACAATATCGAAAGTATTAATGAAGCAGATATTATAATAATTGGTGTCTCGAGGACATCAAAAACACCTCTTTCTATTTATCTCTCTCATGAAAACTGGAAAGTAGCAAATATCCCCTATATCCCAGAGATATCGATAGATATTGATTTTTCAAAGTTTCACAACAAAGTTGTAGGGTTAACAATTGACCCTGTCTATCTAACGGATATCAGAAAAGTCCGACTAAAGCATATGGGTAAAGACTTGAATAATAGATATGCAGACCTTAGAGTTGTTTATGAAGAGGTTAATAGCTCCATAGAGTTTTTTAGAAAAAAGAAGATACCTACTGTAGATGTTACTAAAAAATCAATAGAGGAGATAGCAGGAGAGATTCTTAGACTTTTAAATAAAACTAGAGTTATATATTAAAATGGAGGAAAAATGGGTAAAGGTACGAGAAGAAAAGAGTTAAATCAGAGGAGACACAGAAGAGAAAAAAGATTAAAGTTAAGAGCTAAAGAGGGTATCCAATCCCCTAAAGAAGAATCCAAAAAATAGGCACTTTAATAATCTTTTTTGCATAAAAAATAATCAAAAAAATATAAGGGAGAGGTAAAGCAAGCCATGCCTCTCTTTTTTTAATTCAGAAATTTTTAAAGTAGTCTTTCAAAGACAATAACGATCCTCATAAGTTGTTTATATTATTGAAAAAAAACAACATAACTCTTTAATAAAAAAATATTGGCACATCCATTGCATATGTGTATAGACCAACTTTTTCGTGGAGGTGTTTGTGCTTTTCAGACCAGTTAGTCAAGCTTTTTATGAGTTTTACGTGAAAAGGGATAAGGATAGATGCATCCAATGTAGGGTTTGTGAAAGACAGTGCTCTTACGAGGTGCATTCTTATGACCCTTCAGAAAATATATTAAACGCCGATCACCCAAAATGTATAGGTTGTAGAAGATGTGAGTATATGTGTCCTACTGATGCGCTTAAGATAACCCTTAATGAATCTACCTTTAGACCAAATGAGTCTTGGACTAACTTTCATAGAATGGCATTAATCAAACAAAGAGAGACAGGTGGAATTTTGCTTACAGGTATGGGTAACGATAAGCCATACAAAATTTTTTGGGATCATCTTTTAATAGATGCCTGTCAGGTAACAAATCCTTCCATAGACCCTTTAAGAGAGCCAATGGAGCTTAGAACTTACTTGGGTTCAAAGCCAGACAAATTGGAGTTTGAAGAAAAAGACGGCAAGTTAAAGTTAAAAACAAAAATTACGCCTCAACTTAAGATTGAGTATCCCATTATGTTTGGTGCTATGTCTTATGGTGCTATTAATCTAAATGTCCATAAGGCTATGGCAATGGCAGCAAAGGAGTTAGGGATTCTTTATAATACCGGTGAGGGTGGACTCCATAAAAGCCTTTATGAGTACGGTCCTTGGACAATTGTTCAGTGTGCCTCTGGTAGGTTTGGTGTTCACGCAGAATATCTAAATGCTGGTTCAGCCATAGAGATAAAAATAGGACAGGGCGCAAAACCAGGCATAGGTGGACATCTCCCTGGTGAGAAGGTTACCAGACCTATTTCTGAAACGAGAATGATACCTGAGGGATCAGATGCTTTATCACCTGCACCACATCACGATATTTATTCAATAGAAGATTTAAGACAGCTTATATATGCCTTAAAAGAGGCTACAGACTATACAAAGCCAGTTAGCGTAAAAATAGCTGCTGTTCATAACTCTGCTGCTATAGCAAGTGGTATGGCAAGAGCAGGTGCGGATATTATTGTCCTTGACGGTTTTAGAGGTGGAACAGGAGCATCACCAACTATTATTAGAGACCACGTTGGAATTCCAGCTGAGCTTGCTTTGGCTGCTGTAGATCAGAGATTAAGAGATGAAGGTATTAGAAACTCCGTTTCCGTTGTCGTATCAGGCGGTATTAGGGGAAGCGCAGATGTATTAAAGGCTATTGCGCTTGGAGCTGATGCAGTTTATATAGGTACCGCTACTTTACAGGCTGTTGGATGTACAGTCTGTCAGAGATGCTATACGGGTAAATGTCCCTGGGGAATTGCAACAAATGATCCATATTTAGCAAAACGCATTAATCCTGAGATTGCTGCAGAACAGCTGGTTAATTTGGTTAAAGGTTGGGGCCATGAGATACAGGAAATATTAGGTGCCTTAGGTATTAATGCCTTAGAGTCTCTAAGAGGTAATAGATTAAGATTGAGGGCTATCGGTCTTACAGAGAAAGAAATGGAGATACTTGGCGTCTTGCCTGCAGGAGAGTAATTTTTTATATCAGGAGAATCGTATTATGAAAAGAGTTTATCCAAGAGAAGAGTTTTGTATGGGCTGTAGGTTGTGTGAGGTTGCCTGTATCACTGTACATTCAGAAAGTAAGGATACCATCAAGGCTTACAAAAAGGAGTTTCCCAGAGAACCATCCCGTATATGGTATGAAGAGAAAAAGCCAGAATGTTTTTCCTTTATGTGTAGACACTGCGAGGAACCTGATTGTTTGGAAGCCTGCATAAGTGGTGCAATAACAAAGGACCAAGAAACAGGTTTAGTTAATATTGACGAAGATATTTGTGTAGGTTGCTGGTCCTGTATAATGGCTTGTCCCTACGGTGCTTTAAAAAAGAAAGTTAGAAAAGACAATAAAATGGTCTCGTCAAAATGTGATTTGTGCAAAGACAGGGGTATAAATCCGGCTTGTGTCCAAGCCTGTCCAAATAGAGCACTGGTTTTCAAATAAAATTAGGAGTAAGTTAAATGATTACAATAATTGGTAACTCCGTTGCCGCAATAGGAGCTATAGAAGCGATAAGAAAAGTTGATAAAGAAATACCAATAACAGTGATTTCTAAGGAGCCTTATATAGCTTATGGAAGACCTGTTATCTCTGACTTCTTAAAGGGTAAGGCTAAAGAGGAGAAGTTACTCTCCTATAGAAGAGGAGATTTTTATAAACAGAACAATGTAAAACTCCTTTTAAATGAAGATATAATAGATATAAATCCAAAGAAAAGGGTTATTAAATCTGCTCTTGGAAATGAATATAAATATACAAAATTGCTTGTATCCACAGGTGGTGTACCCTTTATACCACCTTTCAAAGGTAAAGATTTAAAAAATGTATATACCTTTACCACCCTTGATGATGCAAAGAAGCTACTATCTGTGAGTAGAGAGATTAAGAAGGCCGTTGTGATTGGTGGTGGTTTGATCGGGCTTAAGGCTGCAGAGGGGTTACATGCTCAGGGTGTTAAGGTGTCAATAGTAGAATTAATGGATAGGATTTTATCTCTTGCCTTTGATAAGGTTTCTGGAAGCTTGGTAGAAAATAGGATGTCAGATGTTGGAATAGACGTTTATACAGAAGCTTCTACAGAAGAGATTCTCGATGATGGTAACGGCGCTGTTAGAGGGATAAGGCTTAAAGGTGGAAGAGAGATTGAGGGCGATATAGTTGTTGTTGCTATTGGAGTTGTGCCAAATGCACCCTTTGCTAAAAATGCTGGCATTGAAATGAACAGAGGTATTCTTGTTGATGACCACATGGAAACTAATGTTAAGGGCATTTATGCTGCAGGCGATGTGGCGGAAGCAAAACAGTTTTTTTATGAACAAAAGATGCTACTGCCCATCTGGCCAGATGCCTATAAGCAGGGTAGGGTTGCGGGATATAATATGTTAGGTATTGAAAGGGTTTACGATGGTGGATTGGCTATGAACTCGATAGAGTTATTTGGTGTTTCTACAATCTCTGCAGGTATACATACACCCCAAAATCCAGAGGGATATGAGTTTTTAACAAGTGTTGATGAAAAGAGATATAGGTACAGAAAAATAGCTCTAAAAGATAATAAGGTTGTTGGTTTTATCTTTGTTGGTGATATTGATAGAGCAGGCATATTTGTGGGCTTAATTAAAGATAAGGTTGATGTTGCCCCAATTAAAGATAAACTCTTAAAGAGTGATTTTGGTTTTATTGATCTTCCCTATGATATAAGACAGGAAAGGTTTTGGAAAAGATTTTTGGAAACAAAGGATGCTTCTTGTATAGAAGAAGTATGCCCACAATATACGCCAGATTATGTAGAAAGTGACAGCGAGGTGATAGATGGTGAATAGACATAGGTATAAGGATCCAAAAGATATCTCAAACTGCGGTCTTTGTGGCTTTATAAACAAAGACAGGAAACTTGTTTCAGGTGAGATAATCATTAAAGGTATTGCGATTCAACACGATAGAGGTAATGGATTAGGCGGTGGTTTTGCTGCCTATGGAATTTACCCTGATTTCAAAGATTATTATGCCCTTCATCTTATGTGTGATGATGATCTGGCTATGAAGAACGTAGAAGATTTTTTAAACATAACCGTAATGGTTAAACATAGCGAGCCTATACCTACAAAAAAGACAAAGGCAATAGTTTCTTCACCGAGACTTAAAAGATTTTTTATAAAACCAAGAGGAAATTATGAAGACTATGAAAGATTTGGTGTAGAAGATGGTGCCGATGATGACTATATAGTGAAAGTATTGATGCATATTAATGAAAAAATAGATGGTGCCTATGTATTTTCTTCTGGAAAAAATATGGGGGCTTTTAAAGGAGTTGGTTTTCCAGAAGATATTGCAGAATTTTTTAAGTTAGACGAGTATAAGGGTTATATATGGACAGCCCACAATAGGTTTCCTACAAACACACCTGGTTGGTGGGGCGGTGCCCATCCTTTTACACTCCTTGATTGGTCTATAGTTCATAATGGTGAGATATCATCTTATGGTATAAACAAAAGATATTTAGAGATGTTTGGATATAAGTGTACCCTTCTTACTGATACAGAGGTTGTTGCTTATCTACTTGATTTATTGATGAGAAAGCATAATCTACCAGTAAAGATTGCCTGTATGGCTCTTGCATCGCCCTTCTGGAAACATATAGATAGAATGGATAATGAAGAAAGGTTGGCTTTAACAGCCTTAAGAATGGTCTATGGAAGTGCCTTATTAAATGGTCCTTTTGCTATTCTTTTTGCTAATAATAATGGGCTAGTAGGGATGAACGATAGAGTAAAGTTAAGACCGCTTGTTGTAGGGACATACGAAAATACCGTTTATATGGCTTCTGAGATCTCATCCTTAAGGGAGATGAATCCAAAAATTGATAGTGTATGGGCACCAAAGGCTGGTGAACCAGTAATTGTAGAGCTTGATAAAACTGAAAAAACAGCTAAAAGTAGGAGCAAAAAATGAGCAACCCAAATGTTTATGAGATTGATGCAAATGGTATCTATTATAGAGATTTGAATAAACAAATAAGAGAGCTAATCTCACAAGGTATAAGGAAGTTTGTACTTAAGAATGTAAACGGTCAAAGATACATTCTTGATGGTATAAGAGAGAAAGTAGAGATGAATATATATGGTGTGCCTGGACAAGATCTGGGGGCTTTTATGGACGGTCCAAGTATAAGAGTTTTTGGTGACGGTCAAGATGGCATAGCAAATACAATGGGAAATGGAAAAATAGTTATTAATGGTATAGCAGGTGATGTCTGTGGTTATGGTATGAGGGGTGGAAAGCTTTTTATTAAAGAAGATGCCGGATACAGGATAGGCATACATATGAAGGAATATAAAGATAGAGTGCCAGTAATTGTAGTTGGTGGTAAGGCAGGAGATTTTTTTGGTGAGTACATGGCTGGTGGTATTCTTGTTGTTCTTGGTATGTTCACTAGAAAACCCACAGCCCCTATTTGTGGGGATTTTTTAGGAACAGGTATTCATGGTGGAAGAATATATGTGAGAGGGGATGTTGATCCTTATTTATGCGGAAAAGAATGTGGTTTTGAACAAATAGATGCTGAGAAAGATGAAATTTTATCGAAAATTTTAAAAGAATATTGTAAAGATTTTAATATTAGCTATAATGCTATAGTGAATGAAAAATTTACTATGTTATGGCCAAAAACAAAAAGACCCTACGGTAATTTATACGCCTATTAAGGAGGTTATATGAAAAAGATTGAGGCTATCATCAAGCCCTACAAATTAGATGATGTAAAGGATGCATTGAATGAGATTGGTATAAAAGGTATTACAGTTACTGAAGTAAAAGGCTTTGGTCGTCAAAAGGGACACACAGAGCTTTATAGAGGTGCTGAATATGTTGTAGACTTCTTGCCAAAAGTAAAATTAGAGATCATATCTAAAGATGAGAATGTGCCAGCTATCATCGAAGCCATCGAAAAATCAGCAAAGACTGGAAAGATTGGTGATGGCAAGATATTTGTTTCTCCTGTGGAAGAGGTAGTTCGGATAAGAACAGGAGAGAGAGGAGAAGATGCCATTTAATTTCTTTCGATGCAGAAGAAATATCGAAGATATAAGCAAAAGTTAAAAAGAAAATATTTAGTCTTAAGTAAAAGGCTCTTAAAGCTTTTTTCAAAAAGATCAAAGCCAAAAATTTCACATAGAAATGATGTCTCCTTAATCCCTTCAGGTCCAGAGGCATTTAATTTATTTCTACATTTAATTGAGTTATCTGAAAAGTTCATTGAGCTTGAGTATTATATATTTCGTAATGACACTTATGGTCAAAAAATAGCTGAAAAAATTATAGAAAAATCTAAGAAAGGTGTTAAGATAAAGATTGTTTATGATTTTATAGGCTCCTTGGGCAGTAGAGAGTTTTTGGAGAGCTTGAAAAACTTTGAGAATATTGAAGTTTACTGTTTTAACCCCATAAGTATCAAGACAAATCCCCTTAGATGGGATATAAGAGACCACAGAAAATTGGCCATCTTTGATGGAAATAAAGCCATAGTTAGTGGTTGGAACATAGGAAAAGAGTATTTTGATAGTGAAAAACTGATGCGAGATGGTGGAATATTGATAGAAGGACCAGCTGTTTCTATATTGCGTAAAGGATTTTATGATATAGTATCAAAAATAATAGGTAAATCGGTAAATTTTCATGAGGTTAAGGTTGAGCCTAAGGGCAATAGCAATGTTTGGATAATAGAAAGTAGCGTACAAAATAAACTTAAAACCATTTATAATGCCTATTGTCTTGCCATGATGGCTGCAAAAAAAAATATCTGGATTGAAAATGCTTACTTTATCCCCCCAAGAAAAATAAGAAAGATTATATATAATGCTGTTAATCGTGGAGTAGATGTAAAAATAATTCTTCCCGATGAGATAGATGTGCCTATAGTTAAATATGCCTCTTATCGGCATTTCAAAAATCTACTACTTAGAGGGGTTAAGATCTTTGAAAGGAAAGAGATGATCCTCCACTCTAAGATTGCCTTAATAGATGACATATGGGTAACCATTGGTTCTACTAACCTCCACAGAAGAAGTCTTGAAAAAAATTATGAGCTAAATATAGTAGTTACAGGTGAAAAATTTGGCCAAGAGGCAAAAAATTTTATAGAGAATGACTTAAAAAATTCAAATGAGATAACCTATGAAGATTGGGAAAGTAGGCCTTTAAATGTTAAAATTAAAGAAAAAATAGCCTCTCTCTTCTCTGGTTTTTTCTAATATGAGATTCCTTTGCATAAACCCCTATGTATATGATTTTGCCTATTATGATTTGTACGCCAAGCCTTACGGCCTTTTAATGCTTGCCACTGCTTTAAAAGATGAAGGACATTACGTTGATTTTATTGATATCATCTCCGTTGATAACTATCTTGATGGGATCAAATTAAAAAAGAAAAAAGATGGTACAGGAGAGTTTTATAAAGAAGAGATAAAGAAAGAAGAGCCCTATAAAAATTTTAACAGGAAATATTTCAGATTTGGCTTACCATTACAGACTTTTTTAAAACTGCTTAATGATATTGAAAAGCCAGACGTAATTTTGATTACAAGTATTATGACCTACTGGTATCCTGGTATTAGGGACACTATAAAAATATTAAGAGAGGTCTTTTATGATGTGCCAATATATTTAGGTGGTATCTATGCTAAGCTTATGCCTGACCATGCAATGAGAATCTGTAAACCAGATAAGGTAATAGACACAAGCGAGTTTGTGTTTTTAAAAGAAAGAAGTTTGGTGAATCTGTTTCCAGACTTAAAAAGTTTTTATAAAAAACTAAACTATATCCCCCTTTTGACATCCTTAGGATGCCCCTTTAAATGTGATTATTGTTCTTCAAAAAAGATATTCCCTAATTATTATCCCTTTGATATAGAGAAAGCATATAACTACATTCTTGAAAATATGGATTTTTTTAAAGTTGATAAAATTTCTTTTATTGATGATGCTCTGTTATTTAATAAAGAAAAACATATATATTTGCTTTTAGAAAAGATTATCAAAGAAAATCTTAAAGTAAATTTCTACACACCCAATGGTTTACACGTAAAATATATTGATGAAAGGTGCGCAGAGTTACTTTTTAATAGTGGGTTCAAAAAACTTAGGCTAAGTCTTGAGTTTGTAAGTGACGAGATAAGTAAAAGATATGGTAATAAGACAAGTCTTTTGGAGTTTAAAAGGGCAGTAAAGTTTTTACATAAGGCAGGTTTTATACAAGAAAATATAGGTGTATATCTTTTATGTGGCATTCGGGGTCAGAAATGGGAGGACCTAAAGTATGCCATAGACTATGTATACAACACAGGGGCTTCACCATACCTGTCAGAATACTCACCTGTCCCAGGCTCAAAGTTCTTTGAGGAAGACAAAAAATATTCTAAATACGACCTTTCTGAACCTCTTTATCACAATAACTTGATACTTCCAATGGAGTCGGAAAGGTTTACTTACAAAGATTTCTTAAGCCTAAAGGCATACAATAGAGAAAAAAGAGTGCTAAATAACTCTAAGGAAGTGGTGAGAGAAAATAGTCTTGTAAACTAATGATGTAATCAGTCTAAAAGAAAGCGAAAATATTAGTAAAGCCAAGTTAAATAAAAGGGAAGATATTTCTCAGCTACCTTACCTTCTAATAATAATTAAAAGTTTTTAATTGCTCTATTCAATATAGCATAAAAACATTTTTTAATGTTTATTTTTTTACACCTTAAAATATATATTGACGGAATAAAATCTAATATTTAACATAATCTCGATAAATTATGCTTAAAATTAGAGAAGAGATAGAAGAAAGAGAAAGAAAAATTTTGTCACCCTATGCTTGCCTTGCTTGCAAATCAAAAGGAAGACTTAAGAAGGATGATAAGTGTATTATAAGAACTGACTTTCAGAGAGATAGGGATAGGATTATTCATTCTAAAGCTTTCAGAAGGCTAAGGTATAAAACTCAGGTTTTTTTGGCTCCAAAGGGCGATCATTATAGAACAAGACTTACCCATACCCTTGAGGTTTCTCAAATAGCAAGGGTTATATCAAGAGCACTTGCATTAAATGAAGACCTTACAGAGGCTATAGCCTTGGGGCATGATTTGGGGCATACACCCTTCGGACATGCAGGAGAGAGTGTTTTAAATAAACTCTTACAAAAAGGCTTTAGGCATAATGAACAAAGTTTAAAGGTTGTTGATGAGATTGAAAAAGAAGGCAAAGGACTAAACTTAACTATTGAGGTTAGAGATGGTATCTTAAAACATTCAAAGGGTAAAGGTCCTATAATAAACAAGGATGATCCACCCCTTACCAAAGAGGCTGAGGTTGTAAGAATTTCAGACCTTATTGCCTATCTTAGTCATGATTTAGACGATGCTTTAAGAGCAAAAGTTGTTAAGGAGTCAAAAATTCCCAAAGAGGTTATTAAGTTTTTAGGAAAAAATCATAGCACAAGAATTAACTCAATGGTTATAAACATAATAGATTATGCTAGAAAAAACTTTTATGAGATACGCTTTTCTAAAGATATGGAAGAGATTGTGGTTATGTTAAGAGACTTTATGTATGAAAATGTTTATGAGGCTTATATTGTTCACAGAGAATTCCACAAAGCAGAAAAAATTCTTGAACAGCTCTTTTTCTTCTTTAAAGAAAATCTGGCTATTTTTAAAGAAGTATCTGAATATAAAGAGATTAAATCGGTAGAGGATGATATAGCAAGTTTTATATCTGGTATGACAGATAGATATGTGTTATACCTTTATGAAAAATTTTTCTTGCCAAGACCCTGGGAAATATTGTAAAAATATGTAATTTGATAAACAAAAGTATTGACAAACTTTTATTTCTTAAATATATTATATATTCTAACTTTGCAAGGTAGTTTGTCTTTTTTTGCAAAAATGCTGGCGTAGCTCAACGGCAGAGCAGCTGACTTGTAATCAGCAGGTTGCGGGTTCAAATCCCATCGCCAGCTTGATATATTGGAGAGGTTCCCGAGTGGCCAAAGGGAACAGACTGTAAATCTGTCGGCGGACGCCTTCGGAGGTTCGAATCCTCCCCTCTCCACTTTAAAGAATAGTTAAAACAGTTTTAAGCATTTTGAGCTGTTTTAACCGTTTTTTATGTGCGGGAATAGCTCAGGGGTAGAGCTTCAGCCTTCCAAGCTGGAGGTCGCGGGTTCAAATCCCGTTTCCCGCTTTTTTAGGTGTTCTGCCCACGTAGCTCAGTCGGCAGAGCACGTCCTTGGTAAGGACGAGGTCACCGGTTCGATCCCGGTCGTGGGCTTTTTGTTGTTTATATCTAAAAAAATAAATATAGGAGGCGTAATATGGCAAAGGCTAAATTTGAGAGGAAGAAGCCCCATGTAAACATAGGTACGATAGGGCATGTGGATCATGGGAAGACGACGTTAACAGCTGCTATAACGAGGGTATTATCTACTAAGGGGTTAGCGCAGTTTACGCCCTTTGATCAGATAGACAAGGCGCCAGAGGAGAGGGAGCGTGGTATAACGATAGCAACTGCGCATGTTGAGTATGAGAGTGAGAAGCGTCATTATGCGCATGTAGATTGTCCTGGTCATGCGGACTATGTAAAGAACATGATAACAGGTGCAGCGCAGATGGATGGGGCGATATTAGTAGTTAGTGCGGCAGATGGTCCGATGCCACAGACGAGGGAGCATGTGTTATTGGCGAGGCAGGTAAATGTTCCTTACATAGTGGTATTTTTGAATAAATGTGACATGGTAGATGATCCTGAGTTATTGGATTTAGTAGAGTTAGAGGTGAGGGAGTTATTAAGCAAATATGGATTTCCTGGAGATGATTTACCGATAATAAGGGGTAGTGCCTTAAAGGCTTTAGAGAATCCGGAGGATCCGAAGTGGTCGCAGTGCATATGGGATTTAATGAAGGCCTGTGATGATTACATACCTGAGCCGGTAAGAGACATAGACAAGCCCTTTTTAATGCCGATAGAGGATGTATTTAGCATATCAGGAAGGGGTACAGTTGTAACAGGGAGAGTAGAGAGAGGGGTTATCAAGGTAGGAGAGGAAGTAGAGATAGTTGGGTTAGGAGAGACGAAGAAGACTGTTGTGACAGGTGTAGAGATGTTTAGGAAGATACTTGATGAGGGAAGGGCAGGAGACAATGTAGGTTGTTTATTGAGAGGGATAAAGAAGGAAGAGGTGGAGAGGGGTATGGTATTAGCGAAGCCTGGTAGCATAACACCTCATAAGAAGTTTAAGGGAGAGGCTTATATATTGACAAAAGAGGAAGGTGGTAGGCACACACCGTTTTTTAATGGATACAGGCCGCAGTTTTATTTTAGGACTACAGACGTAACAGGAGTAGTTACATTACCAGAGGGAGTAGAGATGGTAATGCCAGGAGATAATGTGACAGTGAGTGTTGAGTTGATAACAAATGTTGCATTAGAGAAGGAGTTAAGATTTGCTATCCGTGAAGGTGGTAGAACTATAGGTGCCGGTGTTGTTACGGAAGTAATAGAGTA
>FMJZ01021579.1_pt1 | contig 24599 bp, 24 predicted proteins | sample 1987881 | NCBI WGS metagenome assembly FMJZ01 (sample SAMEA4378227, study PRJEB15110) | soil metagenome | biome: soil; feature: Field; material: Soil | place: India | collected 2015-03-11 | depth 0 m
ATTTACCAACTGGCGGAGAGGGTGGGATTCGAACCCACGGTACCAAAAAGGTACACATGCTCTCCAGGCATGCCCGTTCGTCCACTCCGGCACCTCTCCGCAATTCTTTGGCGCCAGTTGAATATTAGTATAGAGCGTTTGGTTGGGTGGTCAAGTAAGGAGGAGGTCGCGGGAACTGTTTATTGATTTGACATCCCTTATGACGGTAGTATTTTCCCAATGACGACGATGTGGTTTTTTCTGTTGTTAAGTTTAACCGGCATGCCGCGCGGAGATTCGGTTTTTGTTCTCGGGCGCTGTCCGGTGGAATCGGTAACCGCTATTCTCGCCGGGTGTTTTTTATCCGATGAGGAGCAGGTGCTTTTAACCCAGAGTTTAGGCAATGTTTTGATCGCGCCAGTGGCAGGGGGTGCGCGCACCGAGGTTAATGTTTTTCGGCTGGTACTGGCGGCGGCGGGGGATCGGGGATTTACGCCGGTTTGGCGTTCCGGGTTGATGTTAGGTTGGCCGAGTGGTGTCGTTGCTATCGCCCCCCAGGTATGGTCGGTATGGGACATTGACGGTGACAGTCGGCTGGAACTGGTTGTTATCGAGGGCGATTCCTGCCGGGTGTATCACTTTGAACCAGATTCACTGTTCACCGAGAGCCGATTTTTCCCGGGTGGGTTGGTGCTGGATGCGGTGGTGGGTGATATTGACATTGACTCGCTGCCCGACCTGGTTACTCTGGAGCGGGTGACTGATACCAGCGGTGAACAGGAAATGGTTCGGGTTTGGGGGGTTGTGCCCGAGTTTCGGTTGCGGGCGTCGTTTTATCCGCCCCGGCCGGAGCCGGATTTAAGGTTTTCTTTTCTCGGCAGTGTCCGGCTGGATGATTATCCTGGCGCACCGGTCGTGTTAGCCGGTGAATTTTCGCGTCTTAAGCCGAGTGTTTACGGGGTGGTTTTTCCTGTGAGCGGAGATTCTTTTGTGATTACCACCAGGCCTTTTCCGTTTCAGGAGTGGTTCAAAAAGGATGAGGTGCTGGCGGCAGGGAGCTTAAGCCTTTTCAATGTCGGTGATACGCTTGTTGCCTATGGCTATTTTGTTCCTGGTTCCCGGCCGGGCGGTCCGGCACGGAGTTTTTGTGCTCTTCAGGACGGTGAGTGGCGGTTGTTGCGGTTAAAGAAATGGGCCAGCCGGTTGAGCGGGCTGGTATGCCGGTTTAACTATCAAGGAAAAGCGGGCTGGCTGGAGTTGCGAGACAACATTTTCTACTTTTATGGGCAAGAGCCGTTCTATTGGCGTTAGGCAGTTGACTGGTGCCGGCGGGGAGATAAAATTATCCGGTGCGTAAGCTTTACGTTTCGGAGCGGGACCTGCTTTTTGCTTTGACCAATCAGATGCATGAGATTGCCCATTACCTTGACCTTGAGACCGGGGATGTGATTCCGGTGTTCGGGTTTAACCGCGATGAGATTCTCCGGCAGGTGAAAGAGAGCCCGAAGCGTTTTATTCGTCTGGTTCCGCAGACCACCAGGCAGGGGGTGGAGATGATACAACGGTTTATTGAGACGGTGAGTAGACCGGAGGTGCGGGAAAAACTGGCCAGTGCGATTCAGGAGGGCAGAGTTTTTAGCCGGTTCCGGGAGGTTTTGAAGGAGTTACCGGATGAATTTCGGCGCTGGCAGCAGTTCCGGATAATGGTGTTGACCGAACCGCTAAAGGAGAAACTCCGTTGTCAGGAGATTGAGTTGGTGCTGGTTACGGAGCCAGAGTCGTCGGTTTAATTCCTCAGTATTATTTTGGCGGTAAGCGGTTTTTTGCCGGCGTTAAGCCGCACCAGATAAACACCTGCTCCGGTTCTTCTTCCCAGTTCATCGCCGCGGTCCCAGGTTATTTTTCTTGAACCGGCGGTTTGTTTTTCCTGCAGGAGCGTTTTTATCTTTCTTCCGGTGGGGTCAAATACTTCCAAACGGATGTCCTCTGACCAGGGCAGGGTATAGTGGATGGTGATAGCGTCGCGGATCGGGTGGGAAACGACCGTCAACCGGGGGCGGTTGAAGATGGGTTTTTTCTCCGGTTCGGTTTGAAGCCCAACGGTGACCGAGTGCTGGTCTAAAATCCATTCGCCGGGGTCAAACTCTATTCCGGTGGGCTGGGAGGAAACCGGGAAGACGTTGCGCTGGGGGTTTTCGTTCACCGGGTAGCGGATGACGGTGTCTCCGGAGGCAAAGTTGATTTTTATTGTGACCGGCATATGGAATGTTTCCGGGGCGCCGGACATATTGTCCTGGACCAGGTCGATTATCACCTGCCAGCCGTCCTGAGTTTGTCTTGCTTGCCAACCGATTCGGTAATTGGGGTAACCCAGTTGATAGACCCATTCGTTGAAGAACCAGCTGAGGTCCAGCCCGGTCATCCGTTCCATTACCCGGCGGTAGTCTTCAGTGTTGGCGGTACCGTAGCGGAAGCTATCTCCATAGGCACGGAGCGCCCGGAAAAAGATACCGGGAGAGCCCCAGATGGTGTCGCCGACAACATAACGGAGCATATGCTGAACCCAGGCGCCCTTGCAGTAAGAGTGACCCCAGTCAAATTCGTGTCCGGCTGGCGGGGCGTAAATCGGATGGGGGTCGGTTGCCTCTTCGTCAAAGTAATCCTGTGCCCGGGAGCGAATCTGGTCCAGAAAGGCAGAAAGTCCCCGCTGATGCCAGGTGTAGAGTTCGTCGGAATAGGTGGCAAATCCTTCGTTAAGCCAGATGTTGCGCCAGTCCACGCAGGTTACCATATTGCCCCACCAGTGGTGGGAGAGTTCGTGGGCGATGCCGTTGTCGTTGCCGCTCTGGACCCAGTATCGGTGTACCATGGTCATGGTCTGGTTTTCCATTCCGCCCCATTGAAATGGATAGGCAACGACATGGCCGTATTTCTCAAACGGGTAGGGGCCATAGAGGCTGGTGTCGGTGAAAAACTCCAGCATATCGGTGATATTACGGAAGGCGTTTACCGCCCGGGAGGAGTCTTCTGGCCACATGAAGTTCTGCACATAGAGCGATTCACCGGGGGCAGGGTAGAACCACTGTTTGAAAGTTGCCCAGCGGGAGGCGGCAAAGGTGATGAGATAGGTGCTGATTGGATAGCGGTGGGTCCACCAGTAAGTTTTTTTACCGCCGCGGGTGGTGACGCTGTCCAGGATGCCGTTGGCGCAGGCGGCGAGGGAGTCGGGGACGGTAATATTTATGCAACAGCCGCGTTCGGCTTTGTCCCAGGGTTCGTCAAAGCAGGGAAACCAGTAACGGGAGTCGGCGGGTTGGGTGGTGGAGTAGCAGATGGCGTGGGGGATGCCCTGGGTTCCGCGGTTATAGAAGTAGAAGCCCCGGTTCTGGGTACCGGCGTTGCGGCGATAGTAGATATCAACCGTCAGGGATTCGCCGTTGGCGAACATCCGGTCAAGGTCAATGAGCAGTCGGCCACTCTGAGCGGTGAAGGTGCAGACATTGCCCTCCCGGCGCACCGAGTCACAGATCAGATTGACCATATGCAGACTGAAGGTGTCAAAGTTGTCGTGACGGGCGGTGAGTGTTACCCGAGCCCGGGCGTTCATAGCGCCGGAGTTCATCGGCAGGTCAAGGTCAATTGAGTAGTGGCGGACATCAAAGTGATGGGTTGATTCAGCAAAACTCCAGGGTTGGGGTCCGAAGGGCAGAAATTTTCCTTCGGAAAGCGGCTGGGCAGAACCAGCGCTAAAGAGCAGGACGGTGAACAAAAGAAAATTTTTCAATGACATTTTTCCTCCTAATTCAGAGTTTTGTTCTCTTGGGCGGGAAATAACAGACTCATCAGAACAATTACCAGCAGGCTGATGGTTATGCCGGGGATGAAGCCGTGGATCCGGAAAGGGTTTTTGAGCGCCATCCACAAAAGGGCGGTGCCACTGCCGGTAACCATCGCGGTGATTACCGCAATGCCACTGACCCGACGCCAGTAAAGGGCAAAGAGGTAGGGCCAGAGGGTGGTGGCGGCAATTACCGCCCAGGCAAATCCGGTGATGACCAGAATCATCGCCGGGGGTTTTATCGCAATGACAAAGGCGATGATGCCGATCCCGGCGGCGATCAGGCGAGAGGTCATCACCTCTTTTTCCGGAGCAAGGTTGATTTTCAGACTGTCCCGGAGCAGGTCTTTGACAATCGCTCCGGCAGCGGTAATCAGGACGGCAGCAAACGTTGACATTCCGGCAGCGACAACACCGGTGAGGAAAACCGCACCCGCTAACGGGGAGAGGTTGGTTTTTACCAGATTGGGGATCGCCTGGTCGGGATTGGCGAGGTTGGGAAAGAAGATGCGCGCGGCGGCGCCGTTGAAATAGGGCAGCAGCGCCATCGCCGCACCGGTGGTAGCGAGGACGGTGCCCAGTTTTAACAATTTTACGCTTTTGATAGAATAGAAGCGACTGACCAGTTGGGGCATTCCCCAGACGCCAAAACTGACGATTGCCGAGTAGGAGAAAAGGCCGGCCCAGCCCCAGCTGCCCGGGGTTTGGAGAAGTTTGCCGCTGTCAATTTGGGCTAAGCGGGCAAAGAGCAAATTGAGACCACCGGCGCGGAGTACAGTGGCGATGGTGAGCAGGAGCAGGGCGACTATCATCACCCAGGCTTGGAAGAACCCGGTCCAGACCACGGCGAGATAGCCCCCGAGCGCGACATAGACAATGATGACCACACCGGAGATAAGCAGACCGTAGCTGTAAGGTAAGTCCATCAGAATGGCAAAGGAGTGTCCCATTCCCTGCAGGACCGAGACGCTGTAGACGGTGAGGAACACGGCGATGACCAGGGCGGCGAACAGCCTTGCCGCCGGAGAGTTGAATCTTTTGGCAAAGAGGTCGGGCAGGGTGATGGAGTTGAGTTGTGCGGTGAGCTGGCGGGTCCTCTTTCCCAGCACAATCCAGGCGAGGAGGGTACCGATGAGGACATTGGTGGCGCCAATCCAGAGGGTTGCCATACCGTATTTATAGCCAAACCCGCCACCGCCGATGATAACTACCGAGGAAAAATAGGCGGCGACAAAGGAGAAGGAGGTGACCCATGGTCCGAGGGAGCGGGAGCCGAGATAGAACCCTTCAGCCGAGCGACGCATCCGGGCCGCCGAGATAACGCCAAGGACAAAAAGGGTGGCAAGATAGAGAAAGATAACCAGCGAGTAGATTAAGGTCGGGCTCATTTAGTCTTTTTCCGTATTGGTCAGGATCGCCCAGATGATTGCCGCGAGGATACTGGCGAGGGCGACGATCACCGCGCTAAAGGTGAGCCATGGGCAGCCAAAGGGGCCGTTCACAGGGGATTATATTAGCCCGTGACGGAACGTTGTCAAACAATAACCGCTTGACTTAAATGGCGATTTGGTTATGATTAGAAGTCTGATTAATGCAGCTGTTAAACGGAAATAAACTAAACGAAAGGAGTGGTGATGCGTAAGATAGCGTTAGTGGGTCTGACCCTGGTAGTCGGACTGGCGCTGGCGGGCGCCGAGAGATGGCTCAGCCCGACACCAACAGTTCACTACACAATTCCCAATCCGGAACCAGGGATATTCCCACCTGCACCAGAGGTTTTTCTGTCGGTAACCGATACATTTAAGTATGACGACAATATGCCGGCAAGTGCCTGGGCGTGGAATCAGGGTGGCAACGGCTGGGGCGTAAAGTTTATCAGCCCGGCAAGCAGTTTTACTCTGTCTGGGGCGTTAATTCACTTCTATTCGGGCTGGCCGGTTCCCGGCGGTACCCGGGCATTGGTTAAGGTTTTTGCCGATGATGGTCCGGGTGGTTCTCCGGGAACGGAAATCTGGCATTCGGACACCCTGAACATTACCCGCGGGCAGTGGAACTATATACCGATCGGTGAACCGATTGTCGGGACAAATTATTACATTTTCTATGTTCAGGTTGACTCCTATCCCATCTGTCCGGGTCTCTCCATTGATGCGGCAAACAACGCACCTTCCCGTCGTATGTGGAGCATGCTCGGCGGCAGTTTCAGTCAGGATGCCCGGCGGGGTGAGTGGTTAATCCGGTCCGTGGTGGAGTGGGACCCGCCGACAACCGACGCGGCAGCCCTCTACTTTGCCACCAATATGCCTTTAGATACCGTGCCCAATGTCAACATTACCGTTCGGGCGACAATTAAAAACCTCGGCACAAATCAGTTACCAATTGGGACACCGGTGCGGTTGCGTATCTCCGGGCCGCAGGGTTATGTTTACGAGGACACGATGACCACCAGCGCCAATCTTGTGCGCGGTCAGACCGCCCAGATGAACTTCTCGCCCGCCTGGCGTGTTCCCAGCACCACGGGCAATTACCGGATTGCGGTCTGGACCGAGGCGGCGGGTGAGATGTACCCCTATGACGATACCATCATCTATGACCTGAGCGTTGCCCGGTGGATTGAGTATGCAAACTACAACAATCCGCGCTGGCTGACCTGGGCCGGACCGGAGCGGGCAACGAAGTTTAATCCCGCCGAGTTTGGGATTCAGTATCCGGTTGGTGTATCTCGGGTGAGAACTCAGTTCTATCTGCATCCACAGTATCCCTGGCCGGATTCCACATTCAAGTTTAAAATCTATGCCGATGACGGTTCCACCCTGCTGTACGAATCAGGGAATATTGAGGCGCCGGCAGGGGCGCCGGGTCCGGTTATCGCCTATGACCTGGACTCAATGCTGGTTTTGCCCTCGGGTGAGTTCTATGTTGCGGTGGCGCCGGTGCACTCTTCCGGTCATCCCAGTTCGCTTGCCGATGACACTTCCAACAATCGCAGTTATTATGGTCTGCCGGGTAGCTGGATACCCTGGACTAGCGGTGAGCTGTTTATCTCGGCTTCGGTTCAAGGCGGAGTTGGCGTTGATGAGGGGTATAATCCCAATCTGCGCAACGCCAGTCTGCGGTTCTCCAATCCGGCGCACGACCGGTTGTTGATTCACTGGCAGGTGCCGTCAGTTTCTTCGGTTGACATCGCGATTTTTGATGCGACCGGCCGATTGGTACAAAATCTGTACTCTGGTGACGGTGTCCGCGCGGGTCGGGCGACAGTGGACCTGAATCTGCTTCCGGCAGGAATTTATCTCGTTCGGTTGCAGAGCCCGGCTGGTTCCGCTACCCAGAAACTAATCGTCAACCGCTGAGCGGTTAACCAATCCAACGGGGGTCCTGACCGGGCCCCCGTTTTATTTTTCATTTTCCAGACGGTAAAGTTCTTCGTCCGACAAACCAAAGTAATGGCCGATTTCGTGGATGGTGACCCGGTGGACCGTTTTCCGGATTTCCTCCTCGTTCCGACAGCGGCGTTCAATCGGCTGCTGAAAGATGATGATGGTGTCGGGCAGGACATTGCCGTAAAACGGTCCCCGCCGGTTATAGGGGATACCTTGATAAACGCCGAGAATCGTCTCGGGGTTCTTGCCCAGTTTTTCCGATAGTTCTGGTGGAGCGATGGGCATAACCATCACCTGGAGGTTTTTTATCCGGGAGCGAAAGAAGGTCGGGAGATTCGCCATCACCTCGGTGACCAGTTGTTCAAACCGTTCTGCTTCCAAGTTGTTATCTCGGACCGAAGATGGCGGTGCCAATGCGGATTATTGTGGCACCGGTTGCAATGCCAATTTCAAAGTCAGAACTCATTCCCATTGAGAGGTGAGGGAGGGGAATTCCCAGTTGTTCCTGGGCTTCCTGCCGGAGCCGGGCAAGGAGCTGAAAACATCCCCTTGACGCTTCGGGGTTTGTCACCGCCCAGCCCGGGCCGATGGTCATCAGACCGATGATTTTCAGACGGGGCAGGTTCATGACCTCCTTCAGCAGGGGGAAAAATTCCTGGGGGGAAACGCCGTGTTTGGTCGGTTCGGCAGAGGTGTTGACCTCAATTAAAACCGGTATTTCTTTATTTAACTGTTCGCAGCGGCGCTGGATTTCCTGCGCCAGGTGGAGCGAGTCCACGCTCTGGATTATGTGAAAGATTTCCAGCGCCTTTTTCACCTTGTTGGTCTGGAGGGTGCCGACCAGGTGCCACGCCACATTTCCTTTTATCAGGGGGATTTTTGCCGCCGCTTCCTGGACCCGGTTTTCACCAAAGTGGGTGACGCCCGCGAGGATCGCCTCCTGGATGAGTTCTACCGGTTTCCCCTTTGATACCGCAACCAGTGTTATTTCAGCAGGGTCCCGGTGAGCCCGGGTGCAGGCGGTGGCGATTCTTTCTTTTATCAGAGCAAGGTTTTCTTTAATCCCCATCAGGGAATTATAAATAGAAGGCGTTTGAAATCAAGGGACGAATTCGGGAACAAGAGGGAGGGGAGCCCGGGGTATACCTTTTTATCCGGTAACGAGATCCGAGTTGGGTGTTTAAGATATTGACCGACTGTGATTTAGCCGGCGGTTATCACCGGGGAGGGCGGTTTTGGGCGTTAATTTTATCCTGGACCGGGGTCTTATTGGTCAGAGACAGAAAAAAGGAGTTTTATATGGCAAAGAGTCTTAGCAAAAGGCTGGAAAGTTGGGTGGTTAAAACCGAGCCCGAGGCGGTCAGAGATCGGCTTGAGGGTCTGCGCGAGGGGATGAGGCGGCGCTATTTTGTAGAGCAGGAGCGGCTGTGGGAGGTGGAGACAAAGGTGCGGCAGGTTCTAGACCGTGCCGGTGTGTCGTCAATCACCTATCCGTTTTATCTTGATTTTGGTCGAGAGGTTTATGCCCGGCGGTGCCGGTATGCCGGGCCTTCCCTTGCCAGGGAGGTGGCGGTTCTCCTGGAGAAATGGGTGATGCGGGATTTGCGTCGGGAGGTGCTGGAACGGGTGCGGGATGAGGCACTATCGGTGGCGCCGGCAGAGATGCGGTAGCACCTTTTCTGGACTTGACTCGGTTCTGATTCTGGGGAATACTTTTTTGTGCAAAAGCGCGGGCGGTCCGGCGGGCAGAATCCCGGGAGTAAACGCGTGGCGAAGGCCGGCACGGTCGGGTATTTTCTGCTGGCTGCCGGTATCGGTCTGGCGGTGCGGGTTATTTATGTCCTGCAGGCACGGGCTAACGACCCGCTTTTTTTCTCGCCGCAACTGGACGCGCTTTATCATCACCAGTGGGCGCGGGCGATTTTAAGCCGGGTGGAGTTTATCAATGACGCCTATTTCCGGGCGCCGCTTTATCCTTTTTTTCTTGCTCTGCTTTACCGGCTTTTCGGCGTTAACCTGCTGGTTGTTCGGCTGGTTCAGGCGGCTGTGGGCGGTGCGAGTTGCGGTCTGGTTTATATCCTGGGTAGCCGGCTGTTTGACCGGCGCACCGGTTTTCTTGCCGGTCTGATAATGGCGTTTTACCCGTTGTTTATCTACTTTGATGGGGAACTGCTTATTCCGGTTATTCTGATACCGTTGCTTTTGGGCGGTTTTCTCGGTCTTTTTTTTAGTCAGCAGCGGGACCGACACTGGTGGCTGGGCGGTATTTTCTTTGGTCTGGCGGCAATTGCCCGCCCCAATGTTCTGGCGTTTGTGATGGTCCTGCCGTTGTGGTTTATTTTTGAATACCGCCGGGGCTGGTGGCGGCGGTTGCTGGTTTTTCTTGTTGCCTTTTTTGTGCCGATTCTACCGGTGACGGTGCGCAACTACATCAAGAGCGGGCGGCTGGTGCTGGTTGCATGGCAGGGCGGGACAAACTTTTACATTGGCAACAACGAGTACTCGGACGGTACCACCGCGATTGTGCCCGGAACCCGGGGCAGCTGGTGGGGTGGGTATAATGATGTGAAGATCGGTGCCGAGCGGGCGCTGGGCAGGGAGTTGAAAGGGGTAGAGATTGACCGGTTCTGGACGGCAAAGGGGCTGGAGTTCTGGCGGCGGGCACCGGCAATGGCGCTGTTGTTGACACTGAAAAAACTCTATCTCTGGTTTTCCGGGTATGAGGTATCAAATGACCGGGATCTCTACTTTTTCAAACGTTATACATTGCTCAATTTTCTTTTGTTTCAGAGTCCGGTTTTCAAGTTTCCGTTTGGGCTGATTTTGCCTTTAGCCATTGTCGGGATCTATTTAACCCGCTGGCGCTGGCGGGTGCTTTTACCGGTTTACCTTTTTCTTTTCGCCTATACGCTGTCGTTTGTCTTTTTCTTTGTGACCGCCCGGTACCGCCTGCCCCTGGTGCCATTTTTCATCTTGTTTGCGGTGGTCGGAGTAAGACGCTGGTTAAAGGTGGTGGGGAAGGAAAAAATCAGGGCGTTAACGATTTTTCTTTTCTGTCTGATTCTGTTAAATCTTAACCTTGCCGGCGCGGGCAGGCGGGCAGAACCGGCGCAGAACCATTTTATTGCCGCCCTGGGCTGGCACGGTCAGGGGAAATTAGCTGAGGCAGCGGCGGAGTTAGAAAAGGCGCTGGCGCTGGATTCAGCCGGTAATATACTTTCCCTTGGTGCTACCCTGTGTTTGGAGCAGAACCGATTAGCAGAGGCGGAACGGCTGGCTGCGGCGGCGGTGCGGTTACACCCCGGAGAACCGGATGCCTATGGTATTGCCGGTAATGTTCTGGCAGAGCAGGGCGCGCTGGATTCAGCAGCGGTTATGTTTCAACGAGTGGTGGAACTCGACCCTTATTCTGCTGAAGGCTGGCACAATCTGGGCAATATTTACCTGACGCTGCGCCAACCCGGGATGGCGCGTCAGTTTTATCAGCGGGCTTTACGCCTGAGTCCGGCCTGGCCAACCGCGCTTTTTCATCTTGGTCTGGCATATTATTATGACGGGAAACCCGATTCGGCCCATTTGCTCTGGCAGCAGGTTCTCCGCCTTGACCCCAATTACAACCGAGCCCGTCAGGCGTTAGAGCAGTTGCGCTGAGGATGACACTCCGGAGTTTGTTTCAGGGGGAGTTGATTCTGCCCGGCGCTGCCGGTGGCTCGTGATAACGGCGGCGGTAGAGAAATGGGCGATTGGGTTTTGAGTCTGTGGCGGTTTCGCGGTTGACATAAAAGAAGATACGGTTAGTATTAATCGGTGCATGTTTTGCCTGGGATTTTGGTCGCCCTGGTTGGTATTCTGGTCTGTTTCTTTGGCCACCGGCTGTTGCGGTTAACTTTGATTATTACCGGCTTTGCCTTGGGCGGTTATCTTGGTTTCTTTATTGCCTCCCGGTTTACCGGTCCTGGCTGGTTGACTGTTTTATCTGTGATTGGACTTGGTGTCCTGGGTGCGGTTTTGACGGGTTTTCTGTTTAAACTGGGTGTGTTTGTTCTGGGTGCGGTTGCCGCCGGGCTTCTGGTACTGGTGTTTGCGCCGGGTACCGGCTGGCAGGAGGTGATTTTTGTTTTGGGCATCGGGCTGGCAGGAGGGGTGCTGGCGCTTTTCCTCCAGCGGCCGGTAATAGCCTTACTATCTGCCTTTCTGGGCGCCTGGTGGGTGGTTGCCGGACTGTTTCATCTGGTGGGCAGGACCCACCTGCGGTTGCCCGCTGGAACCGACCTGCCGATGATGGGGTTCTCTTGGCTGGCGCTGGGGATTGTCGGTTTCCTTGTCCAGGTTTTTGCCTCCGGAAAGAAAAAGGATAAGCAGGAATGATAGCCGGATCAGCAGAGAACGGCCGGGTGGTGAAGGTCAACGGAAACCGGGCTGAGGTTGAGGTGGTGCCTGCCGGGGTCTGCGAGCACTGCGGTGCCGCCGGTGTATGTGGCTGGAGTGGCGATCGGAAGAGAATAGTCCTGGCGCTCAATCCGCTCGGCGCCCGGGTAGGTGACAGCGTTGTTATCTCGCGGCCGGCGCGGGCGGCGACCCATTCGGCGCTGCTGGTTTTTGGACTGCCGGCGGCTTTGATGGTTGCCGGAGCGGTTATTGGCGGTTTACTTTTAAGTGACAAATGGGCGGTGGTTTTTGCCGGCGGCGGGCTCGGACTGGCGGTGCTGATGGTTTGGCTGGTTGAACGGGCAAGGGGTAAAAGTGGCACCGCCTTGCCGGTGATAGTTAATTTTATACAAGGAGGACAAAATGATAAAGATTCTGATAACGCTGTTGGTTGTGCTGATGGCGATGGTAAACGCCAAGGATAAAAATATGCCCGAGTTTAGCAATCCAGAGCATGTTGGTATTAATTACTGGCGGGATGTAAAGTTTATCCCGGATCCGAATGATTCCACAGGTAAAAGGGGAACCTGGCAGGGATGGTTCCGTCAGGATAACATTGACGCAACAAAACTTGCCCGCGGGGTTATCCGGGCCAAGGTGGAAGGAAAGTGGCAGGAATTTAAGGTGGTGGAGTTACCGGCCGATTTTCTGAAGTGGAACTTCAGCCGGAGGATGGCCCAGTTACAGACAATCCGGGCGATGATGCAGAAGGAAGGGGGCGGAATGCCAGAAATCGCCGGTCCGCACAACGGGATTGTCGCCAGTCATGGTTTGAAGCGCCGGGATAGTTATTTTTCTATCAACAATGCGGTGAAGGGGATGGGCTGGCTGCCGAAGAGGGAAAAAATTTCCGAGGTGATGAACCTGCTGAAAAGCACCTGGAACGACTCGGTGGAGCGGAAACTGGCGGTTCTGGAGAGTCTGTATAAAAACGGGAGCGAGATTTTTGACCTGACCAAACAGACCTCACTGGAACTTTACTCCACCCCCGCCTTTGAGACTCATACCTTTCTGAATCAGATGGTTGACCCCGGGGTGGCAATTGTTTTTCTGGATCTCCCGAAATCCTATGAGTTGCGGGCGATTGTCCAGATGCTGCATCCGCTGGACCCGAACTTGAATGAGTACGAAAAAGAGGTGGTTGAGTACGTCAATCTGGTGCACGACTATTTTCACGGTGAGTCACCGCGCAAATCCATCGCCGTGCTCTACCATATCGTTCAGGTTTTTGACAACTCTCCCGGGAAATGGCGCGGTCAGCGGATTGTGCCGCCGGTAGAGCGGTAACCGCTGGTGGGTTGACAGTTTCCGAGCGACGGGTATTCTATCAGGAGTGGCGGCGAGCAAGAGTTTACAGGTAGCGGTTCCCGGCCTGCCGGTTGCCGATGAGGAACTGGTGCGCCGGGCACAACGGGGGGACAATGCGGCGTTTGAGGAACTGGTGCGCCGCTATGAGCATAAGGTTTATAACATCGTTTACCGCCTTCTCGGAAATGAGGAGGATGCCACCGAGGCGTTACAGGATACCTTTCTCCGTGCCTACCGGTTTATCCCGAAGTTTCAGTTTAAGTCCAATTTTTATACCTGGCTTTATCGGATTGCCACTAACATCAGTTTGACCCGGTTGCGCCGGCGGAAAACCGGCAGCACCGTTTCCTTAGACGAACCGGTTAAGGACAGTGATGACCTGGCGGTTGATATTCCGGATCGGCGTTTAACTCCCGAGGAGGCGTTTCAGCAGAAACTGTTGCGGGAGCGTTTACAGTCGGCGGTGGAATCGCTCCCTGAGCAGTACCGGGCGGTGGTGGTGCTACGCGACCTGGAAGGGTTAAGCAACGAAGAGGTAAGCAGGGTGCTGAAAATTTCCGTAGCGGCGGTGAAATCGCGGTTGCATCGTGGTCGTCTGGCGCTACGGGAAAAACTGGCAAAGTATCTCTGAGGAGTGGTATGGGGAAAAAAGGGAAAAAGAAGGCGGCGGGCGGGGAATGGGGTTGTGCCGAACTGAGTGAGTGGGTATGTTTTTACGTTGAAGGTGAAGTGTCGGCAGAGGTCAGGCAGCAGATTCTGCTTCACATTCAGACCTGTCGTTCCTGTGCCCGTCTGGTGCGCAGTCTCAAGCGGACGGTTCACTACTGTCAGATTGAGCCGGGGTGTGAGGTTCCGGAAACTGCCCATCACCGGCTTTGGCAGATGCTGCGAAGGTTGTTGCCACCGGGGCAATAGTTTATCATTTACGGGAAGGCTATGCGGGTTGTGGTGGCGATGTCCGGAGGAGTTGATTCGGCGGTTGCCGCTGGTTTGCTAAAGGCGGCGGGTTATGAGGTCATCGGGGTTACGATGCGGTTGTTTGACGACCGGCGAACGGATGTTGGTTGGGGATGCTGTGGTTTTTCCGGGATAGAGGCGGCAAAGCGGGCAGCGGCAATACTGGGGATTCCTTTTTATGTCTTTGACCTGCGCCAGGAATTTGCCCGGTTGGTGATTGATGATTTTGTTGCCGAGTATCGCCGGGGTCGGACTCCGAACCCCTGTATCCGTTGTAATGAACAGATAAAATTTCAGTTATTCCGGCAGAAGGCAAAACTTTTAGGTGCCGAATTCATTGCTACCGGGCACCACGCTCGGTTACAACTGGATCAACAAGGGCGCTGGCATCTCTATAAAGGGGTGGATCTGAATAAGGACCAGTCTTATTTTCTTTATGTTCTGACGCAGGAGCAGATGCGGTTTCTTCGGCTGCCGGTGGGCGAGTTTACCAAGGAGATGGTGCGACAGTGGGCGCGGGAGTTCGGTCTGCCCAATGCCGAAAGACAGGAGAGCCAGGAGATATGTTTTATCCCCGGTGATGATTATATCGGTTTTCTTCGTGAGCGCGACCCCGAGCTATTTCAGCCCGGTCCAATATATGACATTTACGGGAGGCTGCTTGGTGAACATCAGGGCATTGTCGGTTTTACCATCGGTCAGCGGCGGGGGCTGGGGTTGGCTTTCGGTGAGCGGCGTTATGTAGTCCGGATTGACCCGGAGCGGAATGCGGTTATAATCGGTCCGGCAGAGGCGGTTTATCAGCGGGAGGTTGAGGCGGATGATGTGCGCTGGCCAGGGGGGAGACCGCCGGCAGATAAACTCCGGGCGTGGGCAAAGGTTCGCTCTCAGGGTCCGGGTTCTTGGGCAGAGGTGACGGTGCTGGCTCCGGACCGGGTGCGGGTTGTGTTTGAAAAAAAACAGTGGGCGCCGACACCGGGACAGGCGGTCGTATTCTGGGGTGGTGAAGAGGTGCTGGGTGGGGGGACGATTGTCAGTGGCGGTTGATAAAGTAAAGCAAAAGGAGGTTTTATGACCTGGTTTTTGGGAATTTTATTTTGTTTTACTGTTTCGGGAAGGATTGACACGGTGTTTGTTTATCCCAATCAGGTAGTTGTTGTTCGCAGCGCCCAGGTGGATTTGAAGGGCGATGATGAACTGGTTTTTTCCGGTCTGCCCGGCGCGGTAAATGATAACAGTGTGCGGGTGCGTGCCAGTGGTGTGCGGTTGGGCGAGGTGCAGGTGAAGCGGGGGTATATTGCCGAACCAACCCCGCTGGTAAAGCGGCTGGAAGAACGGGTGCGGATTCTGGAGGACAGCGTTAAGGCTCTGGATGACGAGGCAACAGTTTTAAAGGCAAAGGAGGAGTTTCTTAATTCGGTTAAACTGGGGGCGCCGGAGATGATCGCCAAGGAGCTGCAGCAAGGTAAGGTTGTACCTGAGGCGTGGCGGAGTGCGTTGGGTTTTATTGGTAATGAATTGACCGAAGTTAAGATGCGCCAGCAGAATGTGTTCCGGCGAAAGGGGGATGTAGAAAAAAGGCTGGCGGCGGTGCGAAGGGAGTTACAGGATGCCCGGGCGTTGATGGAAAACCGTAAGGAGGTGCGGGTGGAGGTGGATGCGGAACCAGGAACCTATCGGGTGGTGCTTTCTTACGCTATTCCCCGGGGGGCGGACTGGCAACCGTATTATGAACTGCGGGCAAAACCGGCTGCCGAAGCGGTGGAGGTTACCTACTTTGCCCGGTTGGCACAGCGTACCGGCGAGGACTGGGATAATGTGAAGGTTATTCTTTCCACCGCCGTGCCTTTAAGCGATGTCCGACCGCCAGAACCCCAACCCTGGTATCTGACACTTTGGGAGGAAACATACCGGGCAAAGGCGCTGCCGGCACCCGGGATTAGTGAGGCGATGGGAGTCCAGGCAGAAGAGGCAGACGAGAGATGGGCGCAGCCACCGGAGCCGGATTATGTTCAGGCGGTGGAGTCGGGGGTTGCCCTTCAGTATGTAATTCCCGGGCGCATTAGTTTGAAGTCGGGCGAACCGGCAAAGAAACTGGAACTGAAACAGATAGTCCTGCCGGCGTCGTTTGAGTACTACACCCTGCCCCGGACTTTAGAGAAGGCATTTCTGACAGCGAAGATGGTCAATACCAGCGAGTTTATATTTCTTGCCGGTTCCGGTAATACCTATGTCGGCGACGAGTTCACCGGTGGGACCGCGGTACCTACTATTGCTCCCCAGGAGTCGCTGGCGATGGGTTTCGGGGTTGACGAACGGGTAAAGGTGAGGCGGGAACTGGTGAAGACATTTAAGAGCAAGGCCGGGGTTTTGGGCAGAACCGAGCGGATGCAGTTTGTCTACCGCACCACGGTAGAGAATTATCATCCCAAGCCTCTGAAGATAAAGGTTATTGAGCAGGTGCCGGTATCCCAGCAGAAGGAGATTAAGGTGACGGTAACAAAGATCGAGCCCAAGCCGGCAGAACAGAACGAAAATGAGGGGACCTATACCTATCAGTTAGAACTAAAAAACAGGGAAAAACTGGAGATTAATCTTGAGTACTCGGTAGATTATCCGGCGGGCCGCCGGGTGGTCGGACTCTACTGAGCCGGTTGGTTGCCAGCGGTTAACGGTGAGTGGCTGATGGTAACGGTTGTTGGTGCCGGGCTGGCAGGTTGTGAGGCGGCGCTCCAGTGTGCCCGCCTGGGAGTTCCGGTCCGGATTTATGAAATGCGACCCAGTGTCAGCACCCCGGCTCATCAGACCGCCGATGTGGCGGAACTGGTCTGTTCCAATTCACTGAAATCAGAGGAGGTGACCAACGCCCACGGCCTGTTAAAGGCAGAGCTCAAGGCATTGGGCTGTTTTCTTTTAGAATGTGCTGAGCGGGCAAGGGTTCCCGGGGGCAAAGCGCTGGTTGTTGACCGGCGGGTTTTCAGCCAGGAGGTGGCACGGCTGTTACAGGAACACGGGGTTGAAGTTGTCCGGCAGGAGGTTAAGGAGCTTCCGGGCGGGGTTGCCGTTATTGCCACCGGTCCGTTGACCTCGGCGACGATGACCGATTCGCTGCTTCAGTTTCTCGGCGCCCGGCAACTTTTTTATTATGATGCGATTGCGCCCATTGTTGCCGGTGATTCATTGAACCAGGAGAAAATCTTCTCCGCTTCCCGTTACGGTAAGGGAGATGATTATTTGAACTGTCCGCTAAACGAGGAGGAGTACAACCGGTTGGTTGAAGAACTGGTCCGGGCCGAGCTCTATCCGGTGCATGGGTTTGAGCGGATTCCGTTTTTTGAGGGGTGTCTGCCGGTGGAAGAACTGGCAAGGAGGGACCGGCTGGCGCTGGCGTTCGGTCCATTAAAGCCGGTTGGGCTTGCTGACCCGCGCACCGGCCAGATGCCTTTTGCGGTGGTACAGTTACGTCGGGAAAATCAGGCGGGCACAATGTACAATATGGTTGGATTCCAGACCCGGCTCCGGCGCGCGGAGCAGGAAAGGGTATTCCGGTTCATTCCCGGATTGGAGCGGGCGGTATTCCTTCGCTATGGCAGTATTCACCGTAATACTTTCATTAACAGCCCAGCGGTGTTATTACCGACACTTCAGACCCGGGTACGAGAGGATCTGTTCATTGCCGGACAGTTGAGCGGAGTGGAGGGGTATGTGGAGTCAATTGCCAGCGGTTTAGTGGCAGGGATAAATGCGGCAAGGCGAGTGCAGGGAAGAGAACCGGTGACCTGCCCGGAGGAGACGGTCATCGGTGCGCTGCTGAAATACATCACCACCGCCAACCCCAATTTTCAGCCGATGAACGCCAATTTCGGGCTGCTTCCACCGCTAAACAAACCGATTCGGGGGTTAAAGAAAAGAGTTCTGTTTGCCCGGCGTTCTTTAGCCTGCCTCCATAACTTGGTAAAGTCAATTTTTGGTAACTGATTTTAGTTGGGTCGGGCAATTAAATGGTGATAAAGAGAAGTGATATTCCCCGTGGTACGACTTTCTGAATGAATCGCTCGGGTAGTTATGTTTGACAGTAGATAATTTATAAAGTAAAATTTTGGTCTTGAATTTAACTATGGAGGTCTAATGGCGGAAGTTCTTGAGATTCGCTGGCATGGCCGGGGCGGTCAGGGTGCGAAGACCGCAGCTCTGCTTTTCGGCGAGGCGGTGCTGGAGACCGGTAAGTTCATTCAGGCGTTTCCGGAGTATGGGCCGGAGCGAATGGGGGCACCGGTGACCGCATTCAATCGTCTGGCAGATATGCCAATTTATTCTCATTCCGGAATTAAGAATCCGGATATTGTGGTGGTTCTGGACCCATCTTTGATTGAGCCAGCAAAGGTGACCGAGGGGTTGAAGCCCAATGGCATCATTCTTGTTAACACCGCGGATGGTCCGGAGGAGTTGCGTGCCCGGTTGAACCTGCCGCCGGGTGTAAGGGTTTATACGGTTGACGCATCTAAAATTGCGCTGGAAACGGTGGGGAGAGATGTGCCTAATACGCCGATGCTTGGCGCCCTGGTGCGGATCACCGGTATTCTGCAGCTGGGTCCGCTGTTAAAAGCAATAAAGGAGAAGTTGAATACTAAATTTCGCGGCCAGGAGAAACTGGTTGAAGACAATCTCGAGAGTATTCAACGGGCTTACGAAGAAGTGCGTGGTTCGAATTGAACAGGAGGCAGTGATGGCGAAGCTTAAGCGTTGGCAGGAGTTGCCCTGCGGAGCGATAATCACCGATATGTCGGCGGTGAAGGAAAACAAAACCGGCGCCTGGCGTAGTATGCGTCCGGTATGGAGTAAGGAGAAGTGCCGGCAGTGTCTTATGTGCTGGATTTATTGTCCGGATAGCGCAATTATTGTTAAGGATGGTAAGGTGGTTGGGATTGACTATGATTATTGTAAGGGGTGCGGTAATTGTGCGAGTATCTGTCCGGCGAAGGCGATAGCGATGGAAAAGGAGCGAAAATGATTCTTGCCAAGACCGGGAATGAGGCGCTTGCTTATGCGATGAAACAGATTAATCCGGACGTGGTGGCGGCATACCCGATTACCCCATCTACCGAAATTGTGCAGATTTTCTCCAATTATGTCAGTGATGGCGTGGTTGATACCGAGTTTGTTGCGGTAGAAAGTGAGCATTCGGCGATGACCGCCTGTATCGGTGCGGCGGCATGCGGATGCCGGGTGATGACCGCTACCGCATCACAGGGGCTGGCGTTGATGCACGAGATGCTTTTTATCGCTGCCGGGTTGCGGCTGCCGATTGTTATGGCGGTGGCCTCGCGTTCACTTTCTTCGCCTTTGAATATCCACGGCGACCATTCCGATTCGGTTGCCTCACGGGACTCGGGCTGGTTGCAGTTTTTCTGCGAGACGGTGCAGGAAGGATATGATACGTTGATTCAAGCGGTGAAGATTGCCGAGAAGGCGTCGTTGCCGGCGTTGGTCGGGATTGATGGGTTTATCCTTTCTCACTGCCAGGAGCGGCTTGAAACGATTCCGGATGAGGCGGTGCGGGAGTTCATCGGGGTACGTCAGCCGAACTATAATCTCCTGGACTGGCGGAATCCGATTTTGGTTGGGCCGGCAACACTGCAGGATTATTATTTTGAGTTCAAGCGTTCCGAGATAGAGGGAATGAATAACGTCCTGCCGATAATTGAGGAGGTGCAGGCTGAATTCGGCCGGCGTTTTGACCGGAGTTATCCGATATTAGAGGAGTATCGGTGTGAAGATGCCGAGGCGGTTCTGGTTTTGATGGGTTCGGCGTGCGGAACCTGTCGGGTGGCGGTGGACAAACTGCGGGAAAGGGGGGCGAAGGTAGGAATAGTGAAACTGCGGGTTTTTCGTCCATTGGTGCATACTGTTTTGAAAAAGAGTTTGAGCCGGTTTCCGAAAATCGGGGTGCTGGACCGGGTGGATGCGGTTAATTCCTATGGTGGGCCGTTGTTTACCGAGATAACATCAGTTCTTTATGATGCGCCGAAGAAACCGGCGGTTTTTTCCTATGTGTACGGGTTAGGGGGACGGGAGTTTACGCCCGAAGACGCGGTGACGGTGTTGGAACAGGTACTTTCCGGTAAAAAGGAAGAACTGGTAACTTATGTGGGAGTGAGGTAAATATGATGAAACTTGCTGAACTGGCAAAGAATCGGGAGTTGTTTTCCCATGGTCATCGGGCTTGTGCCGGCTGTGGTGAAGCGCTGGGGGTGCGGCAGATACTTTTAGCAGCGCAGACGACCGGTATGCCGATCGTTACCGCGATGGCGACCGGCTGTCTGGAGATTTTTTCGTCTATTTACCCCCACAGCGCCTGGCAGGTGCCGATGATTCACACCGCCTTTGAGACGGCGGCTTCAACCGCGGCGGGAATTGAGGCGGCATATCGGTTTTATAAAAAGATGGGAAAAATGGAAGAGGAGATAGCAATAATCGCCTTTGCCGGTGATGGTGGAACCTACGACATCGGTCTTCAGGCACTTTCTGGCGCGCTGGAACGCCGGCACCGGTTCCTCTATGTGTGTTGCAACAACGAGGCGTATATGAATACCGGGATTCAGCGTTCCTCGGCGACCCCTTATGGTGCCGATACCACTACCTCGCCGGCAGGAGCAGTGTTACCCGGAAAGACACAGCACCGGAAGAACATTATGGAGATCGTTATCGCCCATGATATTCCCTATGCGGCGCAGACAACCGTTTTCTTCTGGCGGGACCTGGTTACCAAGGTGCAGAAGGCGCTGAAGACCGCTGGACCGACATTTCTTAATGTTCTTGTGCCGTGCCCACTTGGCTGGCGGCATCTCCCCGGTGAGACAGTAAAACTTTCCAAATTGGCGGTAGATACCTGTTACTGGCCACTTTATGAGTTTGAGAACGGGTACTACCGAATTAACTATGAGCCGCCGAAGAAGGTTTCGGTAGTGGAGTTTCTCAAGCCACAGGGGCGATTCCGGCATCTGTTTCAAGATCCCAAGGGCGCAGAGGTTATCGCCGAACTACAACGGTATGTTGACCAGCAATGGGAATTGCTGCACAAGAAACAGGCGGCGTTCGGACCAGCAGAGTCTTCCGGAGGTGGCGAGGATTGACATTTTTCATCACCGGTGGTAAAATTTACTGTGGCCTCTGGCTCTGCGGCGCTAACATCTAAGAGGGCGGGCCGGTTTTTCGTCCGGGCGCTGTCCGAGCAGCCGAGATGGCAGGTTTTCCCCGGTGGATCCGGGCAAACCCAGGCCAGCGGTGTTGGGCTGGATGTGGCTGATCTGGTGTACCGCTGTCCCCATTTTCTTAATTTCGCCGATAATCATCCGCCTTTTCGGGTGGCGCTGCCACTGTCTCAGTTAGTTGGTGCCCGTTCACCGATTCTGGTTGCGGTTGATGAAACAGGAGGTGTTTTTATCGTCGGCTGTCCCGATGAAACAACAAGTGAAGCTTACACGACCCTGGTTGTCGATATTCTGGGCGCAAGTACAAAACTGTGGCGGATGGGTTATGAAAGGTTTTCCGAACTTTTTGTTAAGACAGCCGGGAGTTCTCTGGAAGAGCTGATGCTGTTGCGCAGCCGGGCAGATTGGGATTTTGACCAGTTTCTGCCAGTTGTGGAAGCGAATCTGGAACGGGGAAGGTTTCCAATTCTGGTGGTTACCGCCAATCCAGAAGGAGAGGTGCGTCAGGTGATTTCTTATCTGAACGGCATGAACCTGATGGCTCAGGTGGTAGGCTATTCGGCATGGGAAAAGGGTGGCATTCTGGTTGTGGAGCCGATACCAGGTAAGGGGTTTGCCGCTACTTCAATTTCAATGCCAAAGGCGGCACCTCCCTTTACCGTTACTTCGTTAACTACACCCCGACCGGAACCCGGGGTTGAGAAATCGGTTAAACCGGTAGTGGAGACATCAGCGGGAGAGGAAGAGGTTGAGGTTAAAGAGGAGGTTAATGAGGAGAGCGATTCTTTCCGGACCCCACTCGGTGCCCTGCCTACCGAGCCAGCAAAAAAGGTTGCCAAGCCACCCGGACCGGGAACTAAACCCGGGGTGATGGCGGGTAAGCGTCCGCCGCCAAAGCCAAAAGAGGAGAAGAAATGAGGCACTGCTGTATTCGGGCGCTCGGACCGACCAGCGATTGGCTGGAGTTTCCCATGCCGGCGAGTCCAGGGGATATTGACCGGCTGAAATTGGTGCAAGAGGCGCCGGAGTTTATCGGGATGTTAGGCGAGGCCGAAGTAATACCCAAAGCGGCAGCGGTGCTGACGAATTCGGTTTCCGGACGGGTTCTCGTGGCGGTTGACGAAAAAGGGAAGGTGGTTCTGGTCGGCTGTCCCGACCAACATTCCGATGCGGGAATCAGTACGATGGTTGGTGACCTGCTTGCTGCCAGTGGCAGGCTCTGGCATCAACCGGTGGCGGTTCTGGCAGAGATGTTCGGGGGCGAAGCGGTTTTGGTGGAACAGGTGCGGAGCCGCAGCCCAGCGGGTTTTTCGTCCGAGAATTTTAAGGCGGATTTAGAGAAAACTCTGGAGGCGGGTAAGTTTGGCGTTGTAATTGTGGTTGACCGGGTAGACAAGGCGGTAGAGGAAATGATGGGTTATCTTAAAGGTATGAACCTGGCGGTCCGGCTTTTGACTTACGAGCGGTTTTATCAGAGCGGTATTGAAGTTATTATTCCCAAGCTGGTGGGAGAAGAGGCAAAGGTTGAGCAGTTGAAAGAACCGGTTATTAAGAGTCCGGCAACGTCGTTTCGGGAGTGGACGCCGACCGTTTCCACTTTTAGTAAAGATGAGCAACCGGAGAAAAGCTATGAGCCGTTTCCTGTTGAGGGGGTAACACCGAAACAGCAGGCGATTCTGGAGCGGTTGGTATTTATTGATGACATCGGATTAATCCGGCGCGGTTTTGAGTTCTTTACCCCCCGGGCACTGGAACGCCCTCAGGCAGAGGGGACGATTGTGGTGGCGGTTGACACCAGCCGCTGGCCATTTCCCAAAGACAATGAAGTCGTGGTTGTAGTTCGCACCACCCGGGAACATCTTGCCGGTTTTCTGAAGATGAAACAGCAGGAGGTTGAGGATTTCCTTCGTTCTCTGCCCCGAGATGAAAAAAAGGAGCATAAAGGTGTGTTGCTGCTCTGGGCACGTAATGTCTATGAGGCGAATCAACTGGTAAATGAGTTGAAGGCACTAAAGGAGGTCTCCCAGACCGGGGTGAGGTGAATAATCCCTCACTGTTAATCCATATCTGTTGCGGTCCTTGTGCCACCGGGGTTGTTGGGCGCCTGAAAGAAAGTTACAATACAATTGGCTTTTTTTACAATCCCAACATCTTTCCTGAAGAGGAGTTTCAGCGCCGGCTATCGGCGGTGCAGGAGGTGGCGAGGATGTGGTCGCTGCGACTTGAAACCGGGGAGTATGAGCACGACCGATTTCTTCTTGCTGTCCGGGGACTGGAAGATGAACCAGAAGGGGGAAGACGTTGTGAACGGTGCTTTTATCTTCGGCTGGAGAGAAGTGTTCAGATGGCAAGGGGGTTGGGTTGTGCAGTTCTGGCGTCAACCTTGACGATAGGTCCTAATAAGCGGGCGGCGGTTATTAACCGGATTGGGACCGAGTTATGCAACCGGGTCGGTATTGAGTTTCTTGCCGTTGACTGGAAGAAGGGTAATGGGTTTAAAAAGAGTGTGCAGTTATCCCGGGAATTTGGGCTTTATCGGCAGGTTTACTGCGGGTGTGAGTTTTCCCGACCGCGCTGATGACCGGTTGTTCTGGAAACAGCCAGCGGTTCCCGACCCGGGTTTTTGTTTAGCCTCCAGTTTAATAAGATGGTAAAAGAAAAGGGCGGTGTTGTGAGAAACACCGCCCGGTAGTATTTTTTCTGCTATCGGGTTAATATCAGTTTTGTTTCCCCGCGGTGATTTTTCAACCGACAGAAGTAAACACCGGGGGCAACGAGTTGGTTGTTTTCGTCTTTGCCATTCCAGAGCCAGGAGCCGTTACCGGTAATGGTTCGCACCAGTCTGCCCGTCTGGTCATAGACATTGAGAATTGCCGGTGTGTTGAGATCGGCGGTAAGCCGGACCGTTCCTTTTGCTGGGTTGGGAGAGGCGAAGAGTCTGAATTGAGGTAGATTGGGACGGTTTTCTTCGGTGATGGCGGTCGGGTTAACCGTGGTAAACTTTATCGCTCTACCCGGGGCGATCGGGGCGGTGCCACGGTGATAGGTGCCATCAAACAGACACTGAATGGCGATCGTCTGGGTCGGGTTCTGAATGCCGATGGTGCTGGAGGTGTAGTTGTTAGCAGTAAGGTACTGCACGATAACGACGTTGTCACCGGTAGGGGTGGGGATTGTCTGGTCGTAGATGATGATTTCAAACTTTTCCCATACGGTGCTGCTTAAGTAATGAACCGAATCCCACTCTACGATAAAGCGGTGGTTAGCCGGATCGTAGTAGTACCAGACACCGTTGCCGTTTGGAGGGTAAAGATCATCCCAGTTTATACAAACTGCCCCCGGGATGATGGCGGTGGGCAGTGTGGTGTTAGTATAGGAGGTGCTGGTGGTATACCCAGGTGCAACCCAGCCGTTGGAGCAGATTGAAATCTGATTGAATGCCGAGCCGTAAAACTGCCAGGTAAAGGGAAGGTCAATTGTAACGGTCTGGTCGTC
>FMJZ01021732.1_pt1 | contig 24596 bp, 25 predicted proteins | sample 1987881 | NCBI WGS metagenome assembly FMJZ01 (sample SAMEA4378227, study PRJEB15110) | soil metagenome | biome: soil; feature: Field; material: Soil | place: India | collected 2015-03-11 | depth 0 m
CGGGGGTCAGCACTTCGCTCTCGTCGATGAAGTCCACGCCAAGTGCTTCCAGAATCTGCGCCTCCACAAAATGCCCAATTCGGCACTTTGCCATCACCGGAATGCTGACCGCTTTCATGATGGCTTTGATGATTTTGGGGTCGGTCATGCGGGCGACGCCGCCCTGTGCGCGGATGTCGGCGGGCACGCGCTCCAGCGCCATCACTGCCACTGCGCCAGCCTCCTCAGCAATCTCCGCCTGTTCGGGCGAGGTGACGTCCATAATCACGCCGCCCTTCAGCATCTCCGCCAGCCCAACCTTGGTGCGCCACGTTGCCTTCTCTGCTTCGTTCATCCTTCTCGCCTCTCTCTCAGGGAATAGCGATTCTATTATACCGAAAAGCATCACGTTCGGAAACAACGAAAAGGGCGCAGGTCTCTGCGCCCTCTCGTGTTTTCATCAACAACTGTTGATGGTTCTACGCTTTGCGCCGCCGCAGCAGGGGAAGCAAACCGAGAGCAAACAGACCCATCGTGGTTGGCTCGGGAACGACTGCCATGCGGATCACCATGTCATTGTAGTCGCCACCGAAGCCCTCGCCCGTGTTCGCGGGCTTGTCTTCTACACCAATCCAGTAGACGCCTGGCGCCTCTTTGAACAGGGCGAAGTGCTGGTGCTGTCGCTCGGCAGCAGGGTTCAGCAGGGACTGCGTGTAGTACTTCACGCCGCCCGAGGTCTTAATGTAAAGACCGAAGTTCGGCGTGGGGCTGAACACCGTGCTGGAACCCGCACCGGCAGGACCGGGGAAGATGACCCCACCAACCGTCGGATTGGCCACATCGTACCAGCCCAACTCGTTGATGTTAGCGAACCCTGCCACTTCAATCACCAGCGCGACATGCTGGCTCAGCGGAGAGCTGAAGTGGAAGTTCAGGTCTGCACCGCCGCCATTGTAGCCCCACCAGTCTGGGGTGATGTTCGGGCTGGAGGGATGGCTGCTGAAACCACCGGTCTTGCTCAGGAAGTAACCGATATTCTTCTTGTTGCCGTCCTGCGACGTGTTGTCCCAGTAGGGCGTGCCATCCTGGTCCGGTGCCGACCATACCTGCCACCCCGCACCAGCGGAACCCACCACGGTGGTCGCGCTGGCGGAGACGGTCAGTGCCATCACTCCCGCCACCAAGAGCAGTAGCCATCGAGAAACGCGCTTCTGCATGTGCAACTACCTCCTCGGAAAGTTTAGTCACCCCTATTAAACTGCAAGAAGCGGTACAAACGAGCTTCGCAAATTACGGGGATTGACCGAGCGACGGGCGAAAACCCGTAATAGTACGAGGAGGGCTACCATGCGTTGACTTCCTGCCGTGCTGTTTGATATACTGCTTAAGGACTTTGAGGAGGACAGGAGGTTCGCTTTCTTGATAGACACCAGCGATTTCCGCAACGGTCTACATATCATCGTGGACGGCGAGATTTACACCATCATCGAGTTCATGCACGTCAAGCCGGGCAAGGGCGGTGCGTTCGTGCGCACCAAGCTGAAAAACGTGCGGACAGGTGCCGTGATTGACAAAACCTTCCGCGCGGGCGAGCGCATGGAACAGGCTTTCCTGGAGCGCAAGCCCATGCAGTTCCTGTACAACCAGGACGACGAATACTACCTGATGGACATGGACACGTATGACCAGATTATGGTGCGCCGCGAGCAGTTTGGCGACGGCATCAAGTACCTCAAGGAGAACATGGAGGTCACGGTGCTGATGCACGAAGGGCGCGTGGTCGGCGTGGAAATACCCTGGTTCGTGGAACTGCAGGTGGTGGAAACCGACCCCGGCGTGCGCGGCGACACGGCGTCCGGCGGCTCGAAACCGGCAACGTTAGAGACGGGCGCAGTGGTGCGTGTGCCGTTCCACATCAACGTGGGCGACATCATCAAGGTAGACACGCGAACAGACCAGTACCTGGAGCGCGTGAAGGCACAGTAGCGCTGGAGAGGGGGGCGAGCATATGGGTCGCCCGGCACGTTCGTTTCGTGCCCGCAAAACCGCTGAGCTGTTGCAGGATGGACTTCAGCTTGTTGGCATCCTGTCGGCAGCGGGCGCAGTGCTGGCAGTGGCATACCTGCTCTGGGGCGTGTTCTCAGGAATGGTGGGTTCCTGGGCAACTCTGCCTCCTGCCGAGCGGATGCGCGTAGAGCAGAACGTGGAAACCGCAGGGCGCGTGTTGTTGATAACCACCGCATCCGCTGCGGTGAGTTTCACTCTGCTCTACATTCAGGAGACCACGATTGGATACGTTTTCCTCCTGCTGGCGGCGGTGCTGGCACTGGGCGCGCCCCTGGGTATCATCCACCTCGCCCCCCAGACAGGGCAACAGCCTACTCTCCTGCCGAAAGTGGTGGTGGCGTTCCAGCAGGCGGGGCTGCTGTGTCTGGTGCCCGGAATCATTTTCGCGGTGCTGGACGTCTGGACGCGGGTGACATCGGGCTACTTCCGTGAGATGTTTAACCGCGCCAACCTGCAGTACGGCGCCAACGTGCTCCGGGAGAGCCAGCCCACGAACCGGTTCCTCGGCAAGTGCTGGCAGTTGCCCTTCTGTCGCCCCAGCATCCGCAAGAGCTGTCCCATCTATCACGCACGCCGTGCCTGCTGGCGCGAGGGCGTCGGTTGTATGTGTGAGGAACGCGTTATCCTGCAGGCGCTGGAAGGCAAGGGCGCACCAAGCAGTGACCCCCGCCAGAACGTACGGTTCATCCCGTACAACCGAAACCTGTCGGAAGAAGAGAAGCGGGAGCGATGCCGAAACTGCATCATCTATAACTACCGACAACAGCAAAAGTACCAGGTGATTGCGCCCATTGTCATCGTAGCGGCAGTAGCCATCGTGGTCAATTACGCCCAGCAGGCACAGCAACTGTTGTTCCAAGTGCTGAGGGTGGTAGATAACTTTGTGGCGCAGTTCGCCTTCCTGCCATCATCGGGTGAGGTGCAGTACATGAAAATCGAGTCTCTGGCGCGGTCTTCCGAGTTCGTCGCGTGGATGATGATTGGTATCATCGCGGTGATGTTCGTAAGCTACATCCTGCGCATTGTAGAATACTTTATCTTCCAGTTGAAGGTGTAGCCTGATGACACAGGTCAGCATAGAACGCATTGAACATCTGCTAAGGTTGCTCCAGCAAAGCGACGCGAGCGAGCTGGAGGTGGAAACGGACGGATGGCGTCTGCGGGCGAAGCGGCAGGTCACGGTTATTGCAGCTCCGACCTCAGAAACGGAACTACCTCCGCCCGAACCGGCGCCTTCCGAGCCGGCATCTGTTTGGATACGCTCGCCGCTGGTAGGGTTCTTTCAACCTCGTCCCAAACCTCTGCAGGTTGGCGACGCTGTGCGACAGGGCGAGGTCGTCTGCCTGATTCAGGCGATGGGGCTGATGAACGAGGTGCAGTGCCCCGTTGATGGGCGTATCGCAGAGGTGCTGGTTGAGGACGGCGTTGCGGTGGAGTACGGACAGCCGCTGTACCGCGTGGAGGTGGACACGGATGAAGCGCGCTCGTGAAGCGTGGAGCCTGATAGAGATACTGGTGGTGCTTGCTATTCTGGTGATACTGGCAATCTGGTTACTGCCGAAGTACACGGGCAGGGGTACGGAGCCATCCGGTCAACCGCGCAAAACGCCTGAGAACGCCGCGCTGGCTGTGCAGTGCAGGAACAACCTCCAGCAGATTCGGCTCTCCATCCGCATGTCCCGCCCGACGGGCGAGGAGCCTTTGCCTGCCGCCCTGCAGGATTTGCGCCTGCCGGCGGAGATGCTGTACTGTCCGGTCAGCCGTCAGCCGTACTGGTATGACCCGCAGACGGGGCGCGTGGGATGCCCCACTCCAACGCACGAGGGGTTCTGAGTATGTTTCGAAAGATACTGATTGCCAACCGAGGAGAGATTGCCCTGCGCATCATCCGCGCCTGCAAGGAGCTGGGTATCGCTACCGTCGCCGTCTATTCGGAAGCGGACGCGAATAGCCTGCATGTTCAGGCGGCAGACGAGGCGGTTTGCATCGGTCCAGGTCCGGGCAAGGACAGCTATCTGAACGTGCCCAACGTGATTATGGCGGCAATCATCACGGGCGCAGAGGCGATACATCCCGGCTATGGTTACCTGTCCGAACGCGCCAGCTTCGCCGAAGCGTGTGAAGCCAGCAAAATAGTGTTCATCGGGCCGCCGCCTTCCGCTATCGAGAAGATGGGCGATAAGGCGGTAGCCCGTGAAATCGTGCGTCACGCAAAAGTGCCTGTGGTTCCGGGAACACACGGCGCCGTTCGCAACGAGCAGGAGGCGCTCAAACAAGCCCAGCGCATCGGCTATCCGGTGCTGGTGAAAGCGGTGGCTGGCGGTGGTGGCAAAGGCATTCGGCTTGCCGAGAACCCGGAAGACCTGTCGCGCGTTCTGCAGCTGGCGCAGAGCGAGGCGCAGGCATCGTTCGGCTCGCCAGAGGTTTACGTGGAGAAGTTCATCCCCGACCCGCGCCACGTGGAGGTGCAGGTGCTGGCGGACGCTTACGGCAACGTCATCCATCTGGGCGAGCGTGAGTGTTCCATCCAGACCGACCGGCGCCAGAAGATGATTGAAGAGGCTCCCGCTTCCGTGGTCGCGCCGTCTCTGCGTCAGAAGATGGGCGAGGCGGCGGTACGAGCGGCTAAGGCGGTGGGCTATGTGAACGCCGGTACGGTAGAGTTCCTGCTGGACAGCAAAGGCAACTTCTACTTTATTGAAATGAACACGCGCATTCAGGTCGAGCACCCCGTGACCGAACAGATAACCGGGGTGGACATCGTGCGCGAGCAGATACGCATCGCCGCGAAGGAGCGGCTTCATCTCTCGCAACGCGATGTGCAGTGGCGCGGACACTCCATCGAGTGCCGCCTGACCGCCGAGGACCCTGATAACGACTTTGCGCCCTGCGTGGGCAGAATTAAGCATCTGGTACTGCCCGGCGGACCCGGCGTGCGCGTGGATTCGCATCTGTATCCCGGTTACGAGATACCGCCCTACTACGATTCGTTGCTGGCGAAAATCATCGTGTGGGCGGAGGACCGCCCGTCGGCTATCGCGCGGATGCGACGTGCGCTGGACGAAACGCAAATTGAAGGAGTGAAGACCAACCTGACCTTCCTGAAACGTATTCTGGCACATCCAGAATACCAGAAAGGCAATGTCTCCACCCAGTTCCTGCGCCGTTATCTGCGAGACGGGGCGGAATAAGGAGAGTGTGCGGATGAGCAGCTCGGCAGTGCGCAAACATAGCACCGGCACTCGTCGCATGGCACGCGAGCTGGCACTGCGCCTGCTGTACCAGGTGGACATCGCGCAGATCCCTCTGGACGAATGCTTTGCCTTCGCGGTAGAGCACATGCCGATCGACGAACCCGGGCAACAGTTTGCCTACGAGCTGGCATCGGGCACACTGAACGACCTGCAAAGGATTGACTCCATCATCGCGCGGTTCGCCATCGGCTGGCCGCCGGAGCGACAGCCCGCACCCGACCGAAACGTGCTCCGTCTGGCAATCTACGAACTGCTTCACCACCCCGAAACGCCGCCCGGCGTGGTCATCAGCGAGGCGGTAGAGCTGGCGAAAAAATACAACAGCGACGAGTCCGGCAAATTCATCAACGGTGTGCTGGCAAGCGTGCTGAAACATCTGGAGGAATACCGGTGAGTGCTATTCTTCTGGACGGCGCGGCAACGGCTGCGCAAATCCGCGAGGAGCTGAAACCGCGGGTACAGCGTCTGCGGGAGGCAGGCATTGTGCCCCACCTGAGCGTGGTAATTATCGGCGATGACCCCGCCTCGCATACCTACGTTCGCATGAAGGCGAAGGCATGTCGGGGAATTGGCATCGAATCCCAGACCTACGCCCTGCCTGCCGAAACCACCCAGCAAGAGGCAGAGGAGCTCATCGCACGCCTGAACGCGGACGAAAACGTGCACGGCATCCTGCTCCAGCATCCCGTGCCAAAACACTTGGACGAAATACGCCTGCTGAACTGCCTGTCGCCGGATAAAGATGTGGACGGGATTTCCCCCGCGTCACTGGGCGCGCTGGTGGCAGGCGTGGCGAAGTTCATCTCCTGCACGCCGTTGGGCATCGTGGAACTGCTGGACCGCTACGGGATACCCATCGAGGGACAGCGTGCGGTGGTGGTAGGGCGCAGTATTATCCTCGGTAAGCCGCTCGCGCTTCTACTGCTCCAGCGCAATGCAACCGTTACCGTCTGCCACACCCGAACACGCGACCTGCCCTCGGTGACGCGCGAGGCGGATATTCTGGTCGCTGCGTGCGGTCGCGCCGAGCTCATTACCGGCGACATGATACGCCCCGGCGCCGTGGTGGTGGACGCTGGTTACAACCGCGTGGAGGGACGCAGTGGCGACGTGGGCGATGTGCACTTCGAGTCGGCGTCGCAGGTGGCATCCTATATCACGCCCGTGCCCGGCGGAGTGGGACCGATGACCATCGCCATGCTCCTTTCCAACACCGTGCGCGCGGCGGAGATGAGGTTGGAATCGCCGTGAACACTTTCGACCTGCACCAGTACCTGCATGAGCGTGTGCGCCTGGTGAACGACGCGCTGGCGCGCTACCTGCCCGACGAAAGCGAACGCCCGCAGGCTCTGCACCAAGCCATGCGCTACAGCACCATGTCGGGAGGCAAGCGATTGCGCCCGGTGCTGGTGATTGCAGGAGCAGAAGCGGTCGGGGGCAGGGCGGAAACCGTACTGCCCACCGCCTGCGCGATTGAGCTCATCCATACGTTCTCGCTCATCCACGACGACCTGCCCGCCATTGATAACGACACCCTGCGCCGTGGACGCCCAACATGCCATGTGCAGTTCGGTGAGGCAACCGCTATTCTGGCAGGCGATGCTCTGTTTGCCAGCGCGTTCGAACTGATAGCCCGCAACGCGGAGACCGCCCCGCCCGACCGGGTGGTACAGGTGTTGAGGCTGGTGGCGGAGGCGTCAGGCACGCGCGGGATGGTGGGCGGACAGATGGTAGATATTGAATCCGAAGGCAAACAGGTGGACGCCGAAACCCTGGAGTATATCCATCGCCACAAGACCGCCGCCTTGATCCGGGCATCGGTGGTTGCAGGGGCGATTCTGGCAGGCGCACAGGAGTGGCAGATAGATGCCCTCAGCCGATATGGCGAGCGCATTGGGCTGGCGTTCCAAATTGTGGACGACCTGCTGAACGTCACAGGCGACCCCCAGAAAACAGGCAAGGCGGTGGGCACCGATGCGGCGAGGGGCAAAGCCACCTACCCTGCCCTGTTCGGTGTGGAAGCGTCCAGACAGCGGGCGCATGCCCTGCTGAAGGAAGCGATAGAGGCGCTCGCACCGCTGGGCGAACGGGCGACCCCTCTGCGCGCGCTGGCAACTCTCATTGTGGAGCGGGAGGGATAATCGGTGGCTAAGCAGGTGGGGACGTTGACCGTGATTACGGGAAGCATGTTTGCAGGCAAATCGGAGGAGCTGATTCGGCAGGTGAGGCGCGCCCTTTATGCTCGAAAGAAGGTGCAGGTGTTCAAATCCGCGCTGGATAACCGCTGGGATAGCGCCGCGATAGCCACCCACAACGGCGTGCGCTTTGAAGCAGTGCCCGTGTCGTCCAGCGCTCAGCTGGAGCAGCTCGTCCAGCCCGACACCGAAGTGATTGCTATCGAAGAGGTACAGTTTTTTGACGAGGGCATTGTGGCGCTGTGTGACCGGTGGGCGAACGAAGGCAGGACGGTGATTGTGGCGGGGCTGGACCAGGATTTTCGCGGACAGCCTTTCGGCTTCATGCCTATCCTGCTGGCACTGGCGGATGAGGTGATTAAGCTTCGGGCAATCTGCGCGCGATGCGGCGGGCTGGCAAGCAAGACCCAGCGGCTGGTAGACGGTCGCCCCGCCTCGTGGGACGAACCGACTATCCTTATCGGCGCGGCGGAGAAGTACGAGGCGCGATGTCGGCGCTGTCACCGCGTGCTGAACGCCCCGCGCAACGGTCACCGACGCACGAGACGCCGCCTGCAAACGCCGGAGGAACAGGAAGCCCCCGCAGAGGAACAGGGCAAGCTGTTCTGAGGATAGGAGCCATGATAACACTGGCAGAAGCAAGGACGATTACACACCATGAACACGGACCTGAATAATCTTGCCGGCGACATCCGCGCGGTTCTGGACGTCAAAGATGGCGTGCGGGAGGAGGCATTGCGCGCCTCCCGCGAACTGATACGCCTTTCCGCCACCACCGTGCGCAGCATCCATCGCCACGAGTTCGAGAACGCCCAGCAGGGGCTATCCGAAGCCTCCCAGCGCGCCGCGGAACTGATTGCCCTGCGGCAGTCGCACCCCGACATCTACTACGCCGGCTACGTGCAGGATGCGCTGAAAGAATACGCGGAGGCGAGCCTGCTCTACGCGCTGGTGCAATCTCAACCTCTGCCCTCCTTCGCCCAGCTGGACATTGAAGTGCCTGCCTACCTGAACGCGCTGTGCGAAGCCGCCAGTGAGTGCCGCCGGCATATCCTGGACCTTCTGCGCCACGATGATATGGAAAAAGCGGAGAAGTTGCTCGCGGCGATGGACGATATCTACTATATGCTGGTGACCTTCGACTATCCCGACGCGCTAACCGGGGGACTGCGTCGCAGTGTGGACGCTCTCCGGGCGGTGCTGGAACGCACCCGCGGCGACCTCACCATTACCGCCATCCAGCGGGAACTGGAGGAGGCGTTGAAAGCCCAGAGTTGATTAACCTGATACACCTTTTGAACTCGCTCATTGTAATGCAAACTGCTCAGGCGTAATCTCTTCCGTAGTAAGATTACCGAAAGGCACTTTATGCAGGGTTACGCGAAGGACAGTGTATTCTTTGGTCACTACTCCGCCTCGCAAAAAGGTTTGCTCTTCAAAAACGAGACTTCTATCGGCAGTAAAGCATCCAGAAGGTTCCGCGAATTGTAGCAACCGTGAATCCCAGTCCGTTCCGTGACACCAAGACATTTTGTACTCGCCAGGCTCAATCCGACGTAGAGTCACGCTTTCTTCACGGCGGACATAGACGAACCTAACTGTATCATGGACATCCCCTTCTACACGAGCCAACTTGACGACAGCATCCAGACCCGTTCCATTTTCGACTACAAGCTCGCAATCGCCTTGAGTGTGCTTTGGCGGCAGAATGTGATGCCCATTCGGTAGTCTGCGCGGGAGATGACTTGGGCTTTTACGAATAGGCGGTGGAGAAATCAGTTCCCCGATGGATGATGGCTTACTCTGTTGTGCAGGAAGCTTCGCGTCGGAGAATTGCACTTTGCCATTTCCGGAGGAGCTCTCTACAGAAGTGTCCAGTTTTGAAGGGAGATTCTGCGATTCATATGACGTCGCACCTGCATCCTCAGACTGTACACCTGTTGTATTTTCTGCCTCGTCTTGGGGCGGAAGGTGATATATGGATAAAACCACGCCGCCAAGAATAACAACTGCTAGAAGAACTCGTTGCAGAAGTCGCCTATGCTTGCTTAGGTTAGACAAAAATCCAAATCTTTGGGATCTTCTAAACCTCTCGTCCCAAACGATACCGAAAGGCGTCCAAATGAAACTGCCTCTGCACCTTGGGCATACCACCCGAAGCGAACTGTTGGCTCTGGGGAAACACAGCCTTGCACCACAGTTGAATGGACATGACACAATGACTTTGTCGTCGCGTTCCATTTGCCATCCTCGAGCACTGCGATACTCTTGCTCGGACTGCGTCCCCGTCTACCTCACTGACTGACCTCCGAGAGCGAGAGCCAATCCTGAGCATCAAAGCAATCCTAAGTTCTTCAGCCCCGTTACCGCCTCCTGCACCGACTCGGCGAACACGTTCACAGCGGTATCTATCTGCTCCGGCGAGACAATCAGTGGAGGCTCGAAGCGGATGACGCGCGGGTTGTTCAGCGTGTAGGCGGCAATCACCCCGCGACGGGTCATGCCCGCAATCACCAGCTTCGCCACGTCCTCTATCGCGAACTCCACGCCGACCATCAACCCCTTGCCGCGCACCTGCGTGACCACATCGGGGTAATCCTGCTGAACCGCGTTCAGTCCTTTCAGTAACTGCTCGCCGCGCTCCCCTGCACGAGCGGGAAGGTTTTCCTCCTGCAATACCTGCAGGGTAGCGATGCCCGCCGCGCACGCCAGCGGATTGCCGCCAAATGTGCTGGTGTGTATCAACGGGTTATCGCCAAACGCCTTCTCCCAGATGTCGGGCGTGGAAGAAAACGCACCGGATGGCACTACCCCGCCGCCCAGCGCCTTCGCCAGGGTGATAATATCAGGCTGAACGCCCCAGTGCTCCACCGCGAACATCCTGCCGGTGCGCCCCAGACCGGTCTGCACCTCATCTACAATCAGCAGGGCGTTGTGCCGCGTGCAAATCTCGCGCAGGCGGGGCAGGTAATCGTCGCCCGGCAGGAAAATGCCCCCCTCGCCCTGTATCGGCTCCACAATCACGCCGGCGGTATCCTCATCCATCTCCCGCTCAACCGCATCGGCGTCGCCAAAAGGCACGTGCACAAAGCCCGGCACTAAGGGGTAGAACGGCTGGCGATACTGCTCGCGCCCCGTCGCGCTCAGCGACCCCATGCTCTTGCCGTGATAGCCCCCCACCGTGGCAATGAACTTGTGCTTGCCCGTGTACTTGCGGGCGATTTTCAGCGCGCCCTCCACCGCCTCGGTACCGCTGTTGCACAGAAAGCTGTACTGCAGGTCGCCCGGAAGCACCTGCGCCAGCGCCTCGCAGAAATCTGCCACCAGTGCACTGAAGAACACTTTGCTGGAGAGGGGCATCCGGTCCAGCTGGGCTTTCACCGCCTCCACCACCTTCGGATGCCGATGCCCCAGCGCAAACGTGCCATATCCGCCCAGAAAGTCCAGATAGGCACGCCCTGTGTGGTCGTACACATACATGCCTTCGGCGCGCATCTCCACCCCGAAGTCGGCAAACTTCATCAACTGCGCCAGACCGGGGTTCACATACTGCAGATACTTGTTGTAGGTCTCTTCCAGCAGGTCGCTCATGCCAGTACCTCCGCTCAATACACCGACTGGTCTACCACACGCCGCCCATCGTACGCCGGGCGAATGCGCTTGTGTTTCAGGATGTAATCGGACACGATATCCAGACGTTTCCTGCCGGTGTCCTCGTAAGCGATACCCATCGGTTGAAGGTAACGCTGAGCAAAGTAACTGTTGGTGGACAGCAGGTATTGCCGGTCATCCTGAAGGGGCTGTCCGTTGATGGCCACCTCCACCAACCGCCCCTGCTGGTAGCGATAGCGGATGCCGGATACCGCCGGGCGAGTGCGCTGGAGCAGTTCGCGAAGCTGGGCGCCGGTCGCGCGGAACTTCACCATCGTGTTTCCGAAGGGAAGCGCTTTGGCTAAGTCGTATCGGGTGATGGGACCGCGCAGGATGGGCGCACGTACCCCGCCCATGTTCTCCAGGTCGGCTTCGGTTCCCAGCATCTCGCGCAAGGCATCTGCCACCAGGTTATACTCGGCATCGTCGTCGCCGCGGTGGGTGAAGTCATCTTCTGCCTCACCAACCACCACCCCATAATAGCCCTTAATCCGCTTCCAGTAGCGGTCTACCACTGCTTTCACCGCGCGGTCTTCGGGGATGTTTGGCGCGACAAGGATGAGCTCGCCGCGGTGGCTCATCAGCGTCCAGCGTCCACTGCGGGGGTCGCGACGCAGGAGGAGATCCAGTTTGCCCAGTTCCCCTCCCCACTGGAACGCCTGCGCAATCACCGTGCCGTTGCACTCAAACGCGCTGAGCAGGTCGCCGCGCGGCACAAACAGCGGCTTCGCCAATCGCGTGTGCGAATGTCCCCCGACAATCACATCAATACCGGGCACTTCGCGGGCCAGACGCTCGTCCACCTCCACGCCCAGGTGCGAGAGTAAAACCACCACATCCGCCTGCTGGCGCAGTTTGGGCACGAGGTCACGCGCCACCGCAAAAGCGTCCAGAATCTCTACCCCTTCACGTGTGGCGGGATATCCGCGCGTGCTCTCGGTCACCAGCCCGAAGACAGCGATGCGCGCCCCTTCCACCTCCAGTATTTCGTAGGGCTTCAGCAAGGGCTGCTCCGTGTTTGCGTCCACCACGTTCGCGCACACCACTCGGTACTGTGCCATCTGAGCCAGCTTCTGCCACTGCGCTCGCGAGTTATTAAACTCATGGTTACCGTGAGTGCCAATCGTATAGCCGAGCGCGTTCATGGCGGCGACATCCGCCTCGCCGCGGTACTCCACCGAGAACGCCGTGCCGTCCATGAAGTCGCCTACGTCCACTACCCACGTGGTCCCGAAACCGTCCCGAATTTGCTTGACCAGCGTGGCACGTCGCGCAATACCGCCGATATTCCGTCTCAGAGCCAGCTGCGCCTCCTGAGTGTTGGGGTCTGGCGGGTCGGGATAGTTGAACGGGAACAGGTTGCCGTGAGTGTCGTTGGTGTGCAGGATGGTGAGCTTCCAGTAGCGCGGCGGCGCATCAGCCAACACACCAAGCCCTGCTGTAAGCCACAGCGCCACAGCCGCCGAGACCAGAACACGCCTCATCATTATCCTTCTGCCTCCATTCCCCTAAACAGGGAACTCCATCAGGTGTTTGGGCGACTGCGTCAGCACCTCTACGCCCTCCTCGGTGACCAGCACGTCATCTTCAATGCGCACACCGCCCAGACCCTCGATGTAGATTCCCGGTTCCACTGTGAAAACCATACCCGGCTCCAGCACCACCTCCGATTTCTGTGCGAAGCCCATGCCGTCGTGCACGCTCAAGCCGAGACTGTGCCCCAGCGAGTGCGTGAAGTAGTCGCCGTATCCGGCATCGGTAATCACCTGACGGGCGATGGCGTCAATATCTGCGCCTTTCACTCCCGGCTTGATGGCTTCGATGGCACGCAGTTGCGCTTCCAGCACCACCTCATAGATGCGCCGCTGTTCGGGGGTGGCATTACCGATGACCACCGTGCGGGTGATGTCCGAGCAGTAGCCGTCCACCTCTGCTCCAAAGTCCATGATGACGAAGTCGCCCGGCTGGAATCGGCGTTCTCCCGTCTGGGCGTGCGGTATCGCCGAGTTTTCACCCGAAGCGACAATGCTTTCAAACGCGGGGCGTCGCGCGCCCTGACGGCGCATGAAAAACTCTATCTCTATCGCCACATCCAGCTCCACCGTTTCGGGTTGCATAAAAAGCTGAACGTGCCGGAAAGTAGCGTCAGCGATGCCACATGCCGCGCGAATGCTGGCAATCTCGCCGGCATCTTTTACCATGCGAAGCTCTTCCACGATACCGTCGGTAGGAACCCACTCTACTCCCAGCTCCCCGTACTTTTCGCGCCAGCCCTCCAGGGTCTTTACGGTGATATGGCTTGCCTCAAAGCCCACCTTGCGCAGGCTGCGACATTCTATTTGGGTCTTTAAAATGTCGTCGTCGGGGTTGTCGGGCACAATCACTTCGAAGCCCGGTGCCTCGCTCTGGGCTCGCAGGGTATACCGTTTGTCCGTCAACAGCACAGCAAATCCCTTGCCGATTAGCAGTGAACCGGCACTGCCGGTGAAGCCGCTCAGGTAGCGTACATTGGGGCGTGAGGTGATGAAAAGGCAATCCACAGAAAGCTCATCCATTCGGGAAAGCAGACGCTGCACGCGATGCTCAAATCGCAAACTCATCGGCGGCTCTCCTCCAGAATGAACTTTACCGCATCCAGCGCCAGCAGGTAGCTCATCACCCCAAAGCCCGAGATAATGCCGTGCACCACCGGCGCGGTGACCGACTGGCGGCGAAACTCCTCGCGGGCGTGGATGTTGGATAGGTGTACCTCTACGGTAGGTAAGCGCACGGCGGTAATCGCATCCCGAATGGCGATGCTGTAGTGGGTATATGCGCCGGGGTTGATGATGAGGGCATCTGCCCATTGCAGTGCCTCGTGGATGGCTTCGATAATCTCGCCCTCATGGTTGGACTGGGTGATGCGCACCTCCAGCCCTAACGATTTTGCCCGCTCCAGAATGCGCTGGTTAATCTGGTCCAAACTGAGGTGACCGTATACCTCCGTCTCGCGAATGCCCAGCATGTTCAGGTTGGGACCGTGTATTACTGCGACGCGCGGCATCTCGTCTCTTACTCCTTCCCTTCTTCGCCAGTTTCTTCTTCTACCAGCAGTTCAATGATACCGTCGCGAATGGGATAGCGGCGGTGGCATTTGTCGCAGACGAGGCTGTCCTCGCTCTCCTGCCTCAGTGGTGGTCGGTCGTCACACGCTGGACACGCCAGAATGCTTAACAGCTCCTCACTCAAAGGCATACAGCAAACCTCCTCCCCCATGTTTCTGACATATTGTAGCACATTCGCGAAGCGTTTCCAAGAGCCTGTACAGCAAACAAGCCCATCGTCGGGGATGGGCTTGACGTTTAACAGGCACTCGCGTCAGGGCATCTTGGGGTCGTACCAGTCAATGCTGGGTGGTGAGCCGGGGGTCTGGCGCCAGGTCTGCTCGAAGCGATGCCACTTAGCATGACCATCTACGAACACGTAGTTCGCGCCGCCCAGGTGGCGCCGAATCGCCACACTGCGAGGCTCCCATGCCTCATCGTCCCATTCGGCTTCATGCTCTTCGGAGCCGGGACCGAATTCAGGCACCTTTGTGGGGTTGCCCCATGCCGCAGCCACAAAATGGTCATCCACAACCTGGTCTGCCAGTTCCGCCACGATGATGCACTGCGCGGGGTTCATCACACCTCCGAGCGTGACGCCCCAATAGGGCGGATGGTCAGGCGGGAAGTAGGCGTTCAGCCCATACGAAGCCACGCGAGTGGTTGGGTCGCCGTCGCTCCAGAGGGGACTGCTGTCGGATGGACAGCGGTGCAGTAACTGCGTCTTCACGTACGGCTGACAGCTCTTAATCCAGCCTGGCCCGACCGGCGCGTGACCACCACCGTATTCGTGAGGCTCCGTCAGAGGGAACCCCTCGTCCCAGTCCTGCACGTACATCGCGATGGCAATGCCCATCTGCCGACAGTTGGACAGGCAGGAGATGGAGCGCGCCTTCTCGCGAGCCTGTGAGAATACGGGGAACAGGATTGCTGCCAGTATGGCGATAATCGCTATCACCACCAGCAGCTCGATCAGCGTGAACGCCGAAACTGGTAGCCTTTTTCTAAAAATCGTGCTACGCTTCGTTTCAAAAAATACGGCGCAATGCGCCTCCTTCTTCCCTCTCATCTCTGAAACTCCTTTTTCGTAAGGTGCAGGTGAACTTGCTGTGTCTCATTATACCCCCTGTACAGCGAACAGGTCAAGCAATTTCCTGGCGTCCATGGAGTGCTGAAGCTCGCTTCAGCAACCTTTTAACCTGCGCCAGCAGGTTTCGTCAGGTGTAGCCTGCGATTTCCAATCGCAAGGTTGTCTTAAAAAACATCCCTGCAACTGAAAGTTGCGGGCTACCCATAACGAAGCCTCCTGCGGAGGCTGTATCGGAAATGACCGCTGAAGCATGGCTTCAGCAGTCCATAGCTGGGTTCAGATTCCCCGATGCCGTTGACTTTTGCCCGCTCGTGCGATATAGTGTAGGTAAATGCTGGTCATGGTCAGGTTCTGGAACACCGCATGCAAGAGCCATCAAATACGGAAACCGTTCTCGTTATAGACTTCGGGGCGCAGTACACGCAGCTCATCGCGCGACGTATCCGCGAGTGCCAGGTGTTCTGTGAAATCGTACCTGCGGACACCACGGCGGCGGAAATCGCCACCCGCCAGCCAAAGGGCATCGTGCTCTCAGGAGGTCCCGCCAGCGTGTACGAGCCCGACGCCCCACGAGCGGACACTGCCATCTACACGCTGGGCATTCCCATCCTGGGCATCTGTTATGGACACCAGCTGATGAGCTATCAGCTGGGCGGGGTGGTTCAGCCTTCCGAGCGTCGCGAATACGGACGCACCGACCTGCAGGTGCTTAACCCGGACGACCCGCTGTTTGCCGGACTGGACACCCATCTGACCTGCTGGATGAGTCACGGCGACAAGGTGCTGGAGCCGCCGCCCGGTTTCCGCGTCACCGCCGTTACCGAATCCACACCCGTGGCGGCAATGGCAGACCCGAGTCGCCAGTTTTACGGCGTACAGTTCCATCCCGAAGTGCACCATACCCCATTCGGCAGGCAACTGCTGGACAACTTCCTGAAGCGCGTTTGCGGATGCCGCGGCGACTGGACTCCCGGTAACTTCGTGGAGCAGGCGTGCCGGCAAATCCGCGAACAGGTCGGCGAGGGACATGTGCTGGTGGCGGTGAGCGGTGGCGTGGATTCGATGACCGTCGCGGCGTTGATGCACCGAGCCATCGGCGGTGAACGGTTGACCTGCGTGTTCGTGGACCACGGCTTACTGCGTGCAGGCGAGGCAGAACAGGTGCGAGAGACCTTTTCGCATCTGTTTCCGGTGCATCTGGTGTATGTGGACGCCCGCGAGCGGTTCCTGGAGCGGTTGAAGGGCGTGGAAGACCCCGAACAGAAGCGCAAAATTATCGGCGAGACCTTCGTGAGAGTTTTCGAGGAGCATGCAGACGAACTGCGCGGATGCGACTACCTGGCGCAGGGTACGCTCTACCCCGACGTGATTGAAAGCGGCGCCACCAGACACTCCGCCACTATTAAAACGCACCACAACGTGGGCGGACTGCCCCCAGATATGCGCCTGAAGGTCATCGAGCCGTTGCGTTATCTCTTCAAGGACGAGGTGCGTGCCGTGGCGGCGGAGCTGGGTCTGCCGGAGGAAGTCGTCTGGCGTCAGCCGTTCCCCGGACCGGGGCTGGCGGTGCGCATCGCGGGCGAGGTCACCCCCGAACGTCTGGAGATGGTTCGTGCCGCAGACCGCATCGTGCTCGAAGAGATATGGCGTGCCGGGCTGATGCGCGAGATATGGCAGTCGTTCGCGGTTCTGCCGGCGATACGCAGTGTGGGAGTGATGGGTGACCAGCGCACCTATGCCCATCCGATTGTGGTGCGTGCGGTGGTCAGCGAGGACGCCATGACTGCCGACTGGGCACGCCTGCCTTACGAGGTGCTGGAACGCATCAGCAACCGCATCGTGGGCGAGGTGCCGGGGGTCAACCGGGTGCTGTACGACATCACCAGCAAACCGCCAGCCACCATTGAATGGGAGTAGCTGGGAAACGCGCGCAAAATGTGTCATAATAAATCTATATTCGTGTGAAGCAACAGGGATGGTAACCGTTCAGTCCAATATTAAGCCGTTGATCAGTGAAGAGCAAATCGCGGCACGTGTTGCCGAGCTGGGCAGGCAAATCCGGCAGGATTACGGCGACACAAACATCCTGCTGGTCGGCGTGCTGAAGGGGGCAGCGGTGTTTTTGTCCGACCTCCTGCGAGCCATTGATGGCGCGGTGGACTACGATTTCGTGGCGATATCCAGCTACGGCAACGGCACGAAATCCTCCGGCGTGGTGCGTATCCTGAAGGACCTGGACGAAAGCCCTGTGGGTCGGCATGTGCTGATTGTGGAAGACATTGTGGACAGCGGTCTGACCCTGCAGTTCCTGCTGGAGAACATGAAAACGCACCGAACCGCCAGTGTAAAGGTCTGTGCCCTGCTGGACAAAACGGCGCGGCGGGTGGTCGACGTGCCCATCGATTATCGGGGGTTTGAGGTCCCCGATGTGTTCGTGGTGGGCTACGGGATGGATTACGCGGGGCTATATCGTAATCTACCGTACATTGGCGTGCTGGAGGAAGCCCCTCGGGAGTAGCCATGCGAAAAAACTTGTGCAGAAAAATCGCTCAGGGGGTAGACTCCACGAGAAAAATAGACTATAATACTTTGTGGGACAGCTCCTGTGTGCTCCCTCTCAAACGTCAAAGGCATGAAGCGGTCAGAAGAGTTTCCAGATTCCCTGAAGCAGGAAGACGCAGGAGCCTTTGCTGAATCGCAGGTGATAGACATTTACCCTCACGGGATGATCATCCGACCTCGTAGCAACACGCCGTGTGGAGCGGCGCGAACAGAACATATCCACTCGTTGAAAGGTGATAACTGGGATGGAAACAATTGACCTCGCGGAGTTCGACCGCAAGTCGCTTGAGGAGCTCCATGCCATCGCCCGCGAAAAAGGGCTGGAAGTGGAGGACAACATCCGCAAGCAGGATCTCATCCTGCGCGTCCTGCAGGCACACACCGATTCGAACGGACAGATTACTGCCGAAGGCGTGCTGGAAATCCTGCCCGATGGGTGGGGGTTCCTGAGACGGGATATTAACTTCGCCGCCGACGGCAGCGGCGATATCTACGTCTCGCAGACCCAGATCAAGCGATTCGGGCTGAAAACAGGCGACATCGTCTCCGGCGTGGTGCGCCCGCCCAAAGAAAACGAAAAATACTACGGCTTACTGCGCGTGGAACTGGTCAACGGTCTGGACCCCGAATTCGCCCGGCATCGCACCCATTTCGACGACCTGACCCCTATCTACCCGGTCGAGCGCATCCGCATGGAGACGGATTCCAAAAACATCTCTGCCCGCCTGATCGATATGATTGCGCCCATCGGCAAGGGGCAGCGTGGGCTGATTGTCTCTCCGCCCAAAGCGGGTAAAACCACCCTGCTCAAGACCATCGCCAACAGCATCGCCGTTAACCACCCCGAGATTGTTCTGCTGGTCCTGCTGGTGGACGAGCGACCGGAAGAGGTGACCGATATCCGCCGCTCGGTGAAGGGGCGCGTGGTAAGCTCTACCTTTGATGAAATGCCCGAAAACCACATGCGCGTTTCGGACATGGTGCTGGAGATGGCAAAGCGGCTGGTGGAAGCACGGCGCGATGTGGTCATCCTGCTGGACAGCCTGACCCGTCTGGCGCGTGCTTCGAACCTGACCGTTACTCCGAGTGGACGCACCCTGTCCGGCGGTCTGGACCCCTCTGCCCTCTACCGCCCAAAGCGGTTCTTTGGTGCGGCACGTAATATCGAAGAGGGTGGGAGCCTGACCGTGCTTGCCACCGCACTGGTGGACACGGGAAGCCGCATGGACGACGTGATTTTCGAAGAGTTCAAGGGCACGGGCAACATGGAGCTGGTGCTGGACCGGGGTCTGGCGGAACGGCGCATCTTCCCGGCTATCGACATCAACCGCTCCGGCACCCGGCACGAGGAACTGCTCTTTAGTGAAGAGGAGCTGCGTCGCGTGTGGAAACTGCGACGCATGTTAGCATCTATGGAACCGATGCAGGCGATTGAACAGCTTATCGGGCTGCTTTCGCACACCAGCTCCAACGAGGAGTTCCTGCGGGTGGTGGAGAATATTAAAGAAACCGACTGATGGACACGCGGATTGCTGAGGGGGGATAACCATGAGCGACCGTTTCCGCGACATGTTCAACGACTGGCAAGACGACGAGGGTCCGCCAGATGAGTTCGAGGAGCTCGAACACTTCGAACCGCGCCGTCTGGATGAAAAAGAGGTGCGCGTGGTCGGTGTATACGAGCACCAGGAATCGGGCATACCCCCTCAATTCTTTGTCTTGCTTCAGGATAATCGCGGGCGCCGCGTGCCGATATGGATTGGTAAATACGAGGCGCTTTCCATCTCCATGGCGTTGGAAGGTGATGTGCCCGACCGCCCGATGACGCACGACCTGCTCAAGAACGTCATTGAACGGCTGGGCGGAACCGTGGAGCGAATCATCGTGGATGACCTGTGGCAGAGCACCTTCTACGCCAAAATCACCATCGTGCGCGATGGCGAGACTCTGGAAATCGATTCGCGCCCCAGCGATGCTATCGCGCTGGCACTGCGCACGCGCTCGCCCATTTACGTGGCAGAACCGGTCTTCGAATCGATATCGGAAGCAACGTAAGGCAGATCAAAACGTCTTGCGGCTGTCCAGCAGGATGGTCACGGGACCATCATTGGTCAGCGAGACGAGCATATGCGCTCCAAAAATGCCTGTTTGCACAGGCAACCCCGCCTCGCGCAACATCTCTACCACTCGTTGATACAGTCGGTCCGCCATTTCCGGCGGCGCGGCATCGGTGAAGCTGGGGCGCCGCCCTTTCCGACAGTCGGCATACAGCGTGAACTGCGACACCACCAGCACCTCGCCCCCAACGTCGGTGATGCCCAGATTTATCTTGCCCGCCTCGTCTTCAAACAGGCGCAGGGAAGCAATTTTATCGGCGATATAACGGGCGTCTGCCTCCGTGTCATCATGAGTAACCCCTACCAGCACCACGTACCCCCTGCCGATAGAAGCAACCCGCTCGCCGTTCACACTCAACTCGGCACGCGCCACTCTCTGCAATACCGCCCGCATTACGCTGCCTCTCCTATTGTGCCCCCACGACGGATGTCCAGCACGTCGCTGATCCGACGCACGCGTTCAATCAGGCTTCGCAGGTGAGAGGTATTCTGCACTTCCACGGTCAGGTCGATTCGCGCCACGCCGTTGGGCAGAGATATAGTATGCACCGCGGTGATGTTGGTTCGTGCCTCGCCAAACACGTTTGCGATGTCCGACAGTAAGCCGGTGCGATCCGCCGCTTCGATATGCAGGACGGTGGCATAGTAGGCGCCGGGCTTCGCGTCCCAGTGTACTGCAACCAGTCGCTCTGGCTCGCTCAGCAGATAGCTCTGCACGTTCTTGCACGAGCGGTGGTGCAGTGTCATTCCGCGCCCCCGCGTGGTATAGCCCACCACTTCATCACCCGGCAGCGGCGAACAGCATCTTGCGCGCCGTATCATCACGTTGTCGATACCGTCTACAGTCAGGCGCGTTTCGCCCTCCATCACCTTGCCCGTAGGCAGAAGCGTGGGTTGTGAGGGCACTTCCGGAAGGAGGCGATTCAACACTGTCTGTGCCGAGTAACGCCCATCTCCAACCGCCGCGTATACCTCTTCCGCGCTGGGCAGGTTCAACTGTCGGGCGACCTCTTCCAGCGCCTCGGCATGAAGCCGTTCCTTCACATCCACTCCCAGTCGCTCCGCCTCGCGCTCCAGCATCTCCCTGCCGCGTGCCACGTTCTCGGCATGAGCCTGCTTGCGGAAATATTGTTTGATTTTACTGCGGGCATGTGAGGTCCTCACAAAGTTCAGCCAGTCGCGGCTGGGATGGGCGTTGGGACGGGTGATAATTTCCACGATGTCGCCGTTCCGGAACTGATAGCTGAGCGGGACGATGCGCCCGTTCACCTTGGCGCCCACACAGGTGTTACCCAGGTCGGTGTGCACCCGGTAGGCGAAGTCTATCGGAGTGGAACCCGCCACGAGGTCGATCACGTCGCCCTTCGGGGTGAACACGAACACCTGGTCGTTGAACAGGTCGTTCACCACCGAGCGCAGGAACTCGGAGGAATCTTTGCCATCCGCCTGCCATTCGAAGAGCTGCTGGCGCAACAGGCGCATCCGCTGTTCGAACCGGTCTTCCGGCGTTGTTCCCTCTTTGTACTGCCAGTGTGCGGCGATGCCGAAGTCGGCGGTGCGGTGCATCTCCCAGGTGCGTATCTGCACCTCCAGCGGCTGCTGGCGTGGACCAATCACCTTCGTATGCAGGGACTGATACATGTTGGGCTTGGGCTTGGCGATGTAGTCATCAAAGCGACCGGGAATGGGCAGCCAGAGGTCATGCACCACGCCCAGCGCATGGTAGCAATCGGCAACTGTGTCCACAATCACACGTATCGCCAGCAGGTCGTAAATCTGGTCAAGGTCGATCTCCTCTTTCAACATCTTCTGATAGATGCTGTACAGGTGCTTGGGGCGTCCGTGTACCTCTGCACGTATCTTTTCCTTCTCGAGACGCTCTTTGAGGATTCGGATGGCTTCGTGGATGTCTTCTTCGCGTTGTTTGCGGGTGCTTTGCACGCGGGCAGCGATTTCGGCATACTTTTCGGGTTCCAGGTACTTGAAGGCGAGGTCTTCCAGCTGCCACTTAATCTGCCAGATTCCCAGGCGGTGCGCCATCGGTGCAAGGATTTGCAGGGTTTCGGTAGCGATTTTTATCTGGCGGTCGCGCGAGAGGGCGTCGAGGGTACGCATATTGTGGAGGCGGTCGGCAAGTTTGATAATCATCACCCGCAGGTCACGTGACATCGCCACGAAGATTTTGCGCAGGTTCGCCGCTTGCATGATGTCGCGCTTGCGCTTTCGTTTTTCGTGGTCAATGCTTTCATCCAGTTCCCGCTCGATATCCAGGTAGCTGGCAAGTTTGGTTACCCCATCCACCAGCAGAGCTATCTCTTCGCCGAACAGATGCCGGATGTCGTCGAGAGTGATCCGGGGATTACCGTGCTCGTCCGTGCCATCTTCGACCACATCATGCATCAACCCCGCCGCGATGGTCGGAATATCCATCTCGAGCTCCGCAAGGATGCCTGCTACCGCCAGCGGGTGCGTGATGTAAGGTTCCCCAGACGCCCGGGTTTCGCCCTCGTGGATATACTCGGCAACGCGATAGGCGTGTACAATCGTGCGCGTATCCGCCTGCGGCATGTACTCACGCACCCTGTCCAGCAGCACGAGCAGGTCCTCTGGCAGCTCGGCGCTGCTGTCACGGGATAGAATATGTTCCAGACTGCTCTGAACCATCGCTGTGGGTTGTGGGGTTAACCATGTGTTTATTCTATTATACCCGTACTGTGCCGAATATCATGCACCTGAAGTTGAATATCGCGCCGCCCGTTGAATTCGTTCCACTGAGGCGTGTACACCATGTCCACTTCATCGCCTACCTCGAACCGGTCATCGTAATTGCCCATGCCGAACGCGATGCACCCGGTTGGAGGGAGTGCCTCGCCGCGCACGGTCAGTTTCCAGTGGTTACCATCACTGCCCACTCGCCGCTTCTCCAGAATCGTTAGACCGCGACTCAGGAAAAGCGGTTCGGGGTTGCCGTGCCCGAAAGGCTCTATCTGCGTCAATTCGTCCACCAGGGCAGGCGTTATGTCTGCCGGTTCCACCTCTGCATCGATGTCCAGACGAGGCAGAAGGTCTTCGGGCGACATCCATTCGTGCGCCAGCCGGTTGAGGTGCTGACGCAGCTCTTCGATACGTTCGGTGTGAATGGAGAAACCCGCCGCCAGGGTATGCCCGCCGCACTCGATGAACAGGTCGCGTCGCTGCTCGATGGCGCGGAAGATGTCGTACGGACGGATACTGCGGGCAGAACCCCTCCCTACCCCACAATCCGTGTCCACCGAAATCATCACCGTGGGGCGGTGATACTGTTCCAGCACCTTGCTCGCCACAATGCCAATCACGCCCTTGTCCCAGTCCTCGCCGGTGAGCACCAGCACCCACTCTCTGGCGATGTCGCGTTGTGCCACCTGCTGCAGCGCCTGTTCAAGGATGCGCTGTTGTTCACTGCGGCGGCGACGGTTATGTTCCTCCAGCTCCTGTGCCAGCACCATCGCCCGCCGGATGTCCTCGGTGGTTAGCAGTTCGAGCGCAACCGCTGCATCGTCCAGTCGCCCGACCGCATTGATGCGCGGCGCCAGCGCAAACTGTACCTGCCGCATGGTTATCGACTTGTCGCGAGGCAGGCGAGACACTTCCAGCAATGCCTGCACCCCTGCACGCCGCGAGTGCGGAAGGGCAGGCAATCCGTAGTATGCAAACACTCTGTTCTCTTCCACCAGCGGCATAACGTCGGCAATCGTGCCCAGCGTGGCAAGGTCCAGGAAGTAATTGCGATAGTTCTGAGGAGACAGCCCTTTTGCCCGTACCAGCGCCTCCCCCAGGCGATAACTCACTCCTACTCCACTCAGGTTGGGAAAGGGATAGCGTGAGCCGGGCAGATGCGGGTTCACCACCGCCAGGGCGCGCGGTATCTGCTCGCCGGGTTCATGGTGATCGGTGATGATGACGTCTATTCCCAGCTCGCGAGCGCGTTCCACCACTTCGTGCGCCTGAATGCCGCAGTCACAGGTGAGAATAAGCGAAACGCCCTGCCGATGCGCCTCGTCTACCACCGGCACGCGAATATCGTAGCCGTCGCGCTTGCGGTGAGGTACTTTGGCGCGGACGTCCGCCCGAAGTTTTTGCAGGGTGTGATGCCACAGCGCCGCGCTGGTAACGCCGTCTACATCGTAGTCGCCGTAGACCAGAATCTTTTCCCTGCGTTCCATCGCCAGCAGGAGACGGTTCACCGCCACCTCCGCATCGGGAAGCAGAAACGCATCGGGCAGGTGACTCCAGTCGGGTCTCAGGAAACGCTCTGCCTGGTCCGGCTCGGTGATACCGCGGTTCACCAGCAGGCGAGCCAGTATCTCGCTGATGCCCACCTCGTGTTGAAGCCTGGCAACCGCCTCCGGCTGTGCCGGATGGACAACCCAGCGCACACGAGTGGAAAAGGCACTCACCGTTGCTGTTCCCCCATCATACCGACTTCAGGTCTCCAAAGAACACAAAGGAGCGGGCAGATTCCTACCCGCTCCAGGCGTTTACGCCCGACGACGCCGCTTCGGACGCGGCTTGGTGGTTAAACCGGTCTCCCCTGCTCCCGCCGATACGGCTGGTGCTCC
>FMJZ01015082.1_pt1 | contig 24533 bp, 22 predicted proteins | sample 1987881 | NCBI WGS metagenome assembly FMJZ01 (sample SAMEA4378227, study PRJEB15110) | soil metagenome | biome: soil; feature: Field; material: Soil | place: India | collected 2015-03-11 | depth 0 m
TACGCCCCCCGTACCCATTCCAGGCTCGTCTCTCCCGCGGGCCACGGTGATGCTTCCGCCAACACCCGTAAATCGAAGACGTTGGCCTCGCGGGTCCGAGAGGACGACGTTCGCGGGGGTCACCCCACACGTCCTGCCGCCAGCTGCCGCGGACACGCGGAACTGGCAGCAAAAGAGCTGGTTGACCGTAGCCGGCATAGGTGAGGTGTCGTGCAGGCTCACCATCAGAGCGCGCATCCGGTCGCTGGCCAGTACTCGCGTTTGAAACGTCGACCGGCCAGTCTCCGGATTCATCACGCACGCGGCCTGGTCACCAGACGATCGATCGATCGATAAACAAGACGAATCCCAAGTGAGGTCCACTTGCAGCCCCGACACTGTCCCGTCATTGCCATCCAAAAAAACACACACGTCCGGCGTGTCCCCCGGTAGCGCCTGGGCACCCTGCACGCGCAAGGTCAGGCCCCAGGCCGAACCCTGCATCGCACCCCAAAGAACCACCAGCCCGAAAACCAGCGTATACTTTTTCATCTGCGACTCCTCTTCCTTGCGCGGGGATCTCCCAATGGCAACCCTGCCGCGGCTCGCGTGGATCCACACATGTCATCACAGCTCGCTGTAGCGGAACAAGCGCATTCCAATCACAAAGGACACGCCTCCATAAGCGACCAAAATCGCGAGCTTCGGAGCCACCTCGAGCAGCGTACGATCGCGCAGCATGACATCGTGAATGGCAAACATCGACCAGGTGGTCATCAAACCATGAGCGATCACCTGCATCCACTTTGGCTGCTCGTAAAATGGCCACCAACAACCACCCAGAGCGGCCAAGATAAACACGGCCGAAAGCGCCACGGGGATGATTTGTTCCCGTGTGCGAGCCAAAGCTGCGATGATCATGCTGAAACAGGCCATGGCAAAGACGATGCACACGGCAACCACCACCATTGCCACAGGCGAACTTCCCAGGCTCAAGCCATATACCAAGTGTCCGAACCCCAGCAAAATAAGCAGTTGGATCGTTCCAACGATCAACCGGGCCGCCAACTTGCCCCCAAGGACTGTAAACTGTGACACAGGGGCCACGGCCAAGCGGCGGGTCGTTCCCCACACTTCCTCGTCTCGGAGCCCAAACGCCACGCTAAAAATCAGGCTCAACAACACGAACATAACACTGAAGCCCGGGATGTTTTGTTCGAGCGAGGTGAACTTGAGCCTCTTTCCCGTAAGGCTCCGCTCTTCCAGCGTGAGCAATTCCTCCTCGAAAGGATCGCCCAAAGAGGCGGCTTCACGGTCGGCCAGGAGAAAAATCACCCGAATCGCTTGGAGCTCGGCCCATTGAGCCGGGTCGGTCAGGAGTTCGATCTTACTCGGCTTGTTCGTCAAATAACGCTTACTCAAGCCGCTCGGCAACACAAGCATGGCCGGGGCCTTGTTCTCCACGGCAACCAGTCGCTCGGCCGTAGCGCGGTCGACCTCCCGAACGTCTAGGTGCTGTCGAAACACCTTGATTAGAGCATTTGCAACCGGGCCCTGATCCTCGTTAACGATCGGGAACAAAATACTCTGCGTACCAATTTCCGACTGGGTTTCGGCTACGACGAGAATGATGATGATCGGTACGACCAAAAGCGAAACTAAGGCTGAGCGGTCGCGCACGATTAACCGCAAGTCTTTCAGCATCACGCGCAAAAGCTTCACAGTTCGTCCTCGCCTCCAGCTCCACCGGACCCGTACTTCCGCCGCATCCGCGAGAGCAAATCCGCTGGACTTTCCTTCTCCAAGAGCCGGGCCAGTTGGCGACGGAAGTTAGCGGTCAAACTCAAGTCTTCGATTTTAATGTCCGTGGCTTGCCACGCACCATTTTCCCACTTCATCTGATAGGTCACGAGGAATTCGTCCCGTGGCGTAATGATCTTCGTTTCCACACGCGCGCGGGTCCCGTCGACCTCCTCGCCGACGTAGGCAAAGTCAGGTTTTTCGAACAACAACAACTTTTGCACGTACGTTCGCTGAAACAGCTCGCGAAACAACTCGAGAAATTCGCGCCGTTGTGCGGGGGAAAACTTCTCCCACGATTCGCCCAGGGCTTCGCGGCCCATGGCATCCGTGTCCAAAAATCCCTTGAGCAACCGGGAGAGACCCGCCAACTTCTCGTTGTGGGTTTGGGGGCTATCCACAATGCGGCGCGCCTCCTCCAACACCTCCCGGGTTCGCTCGAGTGGGGAGGAAAGCGCCACACTGAGGCTAGCCACAACTCCCAGGGAGAGGGCAACCCCACCGACCGTGCAGCACCGCATCAATCGCGCAACTCCTTGCCCGTAAGTTGCAAGAATAAATTTTCCAAGCTCAAGGGGGCGATCTCGATCGTCACCCGGTCTGCATAGCGGGCCAGGCAGCTGTGTAGCGGACCGAGCACCTGCACCGCCCGGCTCACAAACAGCCGGGCTCCACTCTCGAGGTGCTCCACGCGGCACACTCCTGGCATCTCGTGCAAAGCGTGCCAATCGAACATCGGGGGTAGGCCGCGAACATCGATCACCTCTGAGCATCCCGCGTCGCTGAGTAACTGCATCAATGGCCCCATGGCGATGATTTTCCCTTCGTCCATGATGCCGATGCGATCGCACAGACGCTCCGCCTCTTCCATGTAGTGCGTCGTGTAAAGGATCGCGGTACCGTTATCCCGCAACGTGCGCACGATCGAGAAAATCTTCTCCCGCGAATGCGGATCCACGCCCACCGTGGGCTCATCCAGTAAAACCAATTTGGGATCGTGTACCAGGCTCACCGCTAAGTTGAGCCGACGCTTCATACCACCAGAAAATTCTTGCACCGGCTCGTTCTGCCGATTCTCCAGACCAACGAGCTCCAGGAGTTCGTCTACGCGCCGCTCGAGTCTTTCCTTGGGAACACCATACATACGGCCAAAAAATTTGATGTTTTCCCGAGCTGTCAGTTGTGGATAGAGGGAGACTTCTTGGGGAACCAAACCAACAAGTTCGCGCACCCGCCTCGTCTCCTTCAGCACAGAGTGACCAAAGACAAACGCATCCCCCGCACTTGGGCGGAGCTGCGTCGCGATCATCGAGATTGTCGTCGTCTTGCCCGCACCGTTCGGCCCGAGCAGACCAAAAACCTCACCCTGTGCGATCTCGAAACTCAAACCTTGCACGGCAACGAGGCGCCCGTAGGTCTTACGCAAACCGTCTACTCGCAGCGCTACGGCCCGATCTAACTGCGGAGCCACTACCGTAGGCCGTGCTTGCACTGGAGAACCAGTGGAAGACACAGTCGAGGCAACCCTGTTAACGCTTCCCATTGTTTCCACAAATTCGGCGTGGTTCAAGCAGAATCCCTGTTGGGAGAAAAGGGCTATGCAGTGGAGTACAGAATTACGCGAGAGTTCCACCGAGTCCGCGACGCAGATGTTTTACGCGCCAGTGAAAGTGAAAAGGCAACCCCAAAGTCAGCGGGTGCCACAAATCACGCCGCTCCAGCTTCTCCTCGCTGCGTTGAGCACTCTGCTCTTGGGCTGGGGAAAACCCGTGCTCGCCGAGACCGGCGCGCTGACCCTAGCGGATTGCATCCGTTCCGCCCTCCAGCACGACCCTGACCTGCAAGCCGTCGCTGCGGAAGTCGCAGCAGCACGCGCTCGACTAAAGCAAGCCCAGGTCGGACGCTGGGGCGATGCCATCTACCACCAAGTTCTCGGTTTCGTCCCTGAAGCAAAAGGCGACATTCTGGATCCACCTAGGCAAAACCGCAATGCAGTGTTCCGCAATCTCGGTCCGTTCACCCAGCTCGAGGTCATGGTTCACCTGCCACTGTGGACCTTTGGCAAACTCGGAGCTGCGCTGGAAGCAGCCGAGCAAGGCCTGGCGACTCAGCAAGCCGAGGGCGAAGTGAGACGCGCGGAGACGGTCCTCAACGTGAAACGCCTCTACTACGGCTCCCTTCTCGCTGACCAACTGGCTCGCGTTCTCGACGAGATGCTGGACAACATGGACAAAGCCATCCGCAAGGTCGAAGAGCGCCTGGCGGGCGGGTCTACAGCCGTCACCGAACTCGATCTCCTCAAGCTTCGAGCCGGGAGGGCTAAGCTTGCCCGTGGTGTAGCCGAGGTGCGTGCTTCGGCCACGCTCACGCGCAAGGCCCTCGCTCGAGCCATCGGCAAGGAGGTGACGGCAGAGCTCCAACTTGCGGATCGCAAGCTCGATCCGGTTCCACTGGACCTGCAACCCGTGGAATCGTACGTGGAGGAGGCACTGCGGACTCGGCCCGAGGCCGCACAGCTCGCACATGGCCTCGCAGCCCAGGCGGCAAAGGTAGAAATGGAGCGGGCCGAGCTTTACCCAACCTTTTTCCTCAGCACTGGATTCCAGTACGCACTAGCTCCCAACCGCACGACGCAACGCAACCCGTTTGCGGCGGAGGACTTCAATTACAGCCGACCGGTAGGTGTGCTGGGAATCCGCTGGGAGCTCGACTTTTGGCGGAAACAGGCCAAGGTGGCCGAAGCCGAAGCGGATCTGGCCAAACTCCAAGCACAACATCGTGGCGCGGTGACTGGCCTGCAGCTCGAGGTTCATCGTGCCTACGGGCAAGTGCTGCAATCGCGCGAGGCCATGCAAGCAGCGGCGGAAGGCCGAAAAGCCGGGCGCAGCTTATTGGTAGCCACGGTGAGTAATTTCGACCTTGGTATCGGAGAAGCCGAGGAACTGTTCAAGGGCCTGGGTACCTACACGGAGGCGAGCACCGACTACTTTCGAGCAGTTCACGATTACAACGTGGCTGTTGCAGAACTGTCGCGTACCGTGGGCAGAGAGCTTCTTCCTTTGGAGTATTGAAGCGCTCCGTGCAAGCCGCACACCCGCCTTGCCGACAAGTGAGCGTTTTGAACAGCCGATGTGGTAACGACACTCGCCCGCAACCATGGCATCTGAGACTATCGCCGCAGCCACGCTCGACCGCGGTCAAGTGACTGTTCCACGGTGGGTGAATTCTATTTGATGATGCGCTAGGCGAGAGTAGAAGTTCCCATGCGAACCGTGCGCACTCTCTCCTGTGCTGTTGGCCTGATCTCCGTTGTCAGTGCGGGTTGTGCTTTGTTCACTCCGGGGGAAGAACAGCGCACAACCTCTCGACGAAGGGAAGCATTGGAACAGCGCAGCCGCTTAAGCCCGCTGGATAGCGACGAACCGGTACATCCTGGAGCGCCACAGCTTGTCGAAGAACCGGTGACGACCACTCCCACGGGCGGCACCGTCCCGGAACCGGCAACGGGCGACACGGCACGGGACCAAACCGCCTTGACCGCAGGGGACACAGAGGGGCAGCAAGCAACCACGGTGACGAGCCGTAGCCCCGTGGCCGAAGGCTCCCTTGATTCCGTGGCGGGACTCTTGGGTCCGGCCACGCCGCCACATGTGGCAGCCGCTTTACGATGTATCGAGCAAGGTCGAACCCTGCTTCTCCAAGGCCGTGCCGAGGCGGCGCGAGAATGGTTCGAACGGGCACTGACTCTCGACGGAAATAATGTTTACGCATACTACTTTCTCGCTCGCACGGCCCTGCACACAGGGCGCTTGGACCAAGCGGAAGCGTTCCTGGCCCGGGCCCTCACCCTCTCGAATCAAGCAACGACTCCATGGCAAAGTCGCATTCTGTCACTGCGAGGTGAGGTCTTTGAGGGCGTGGGCCGATTTCCCGAAGCTCGGCAAGCCTATCGCGATGCGGCCGCACTCGATCCCAACAATTCTCAAGCTCGGGCGGGACTGGCAAGGTTGTCGGGATCGCAGTAAGTTGCTTTGGTACACACTCGCGGTATGAAGATCCTGGCAATCGAGAGTTCCTGTGACGACACGTCCACTGCCGTTCTGGAGGACGGCGTTGTTCGTGCAAATGTCGTGCTATCGCAAGATGAGCTGCACCGTCCGTACGGGGGTGTCGTGCCGGAGCTGGCGTCCCGCTCACACATGCGGGCGATCCTCCCGCTCGTGGATACCGCGCTCGAACGGGCGAATACCTCGCTCGAAGAAATCGAAGCGGTGGTTGCGACGTACGGCCCGGGTTTGGTCGGTTCTCTCCTAGTCGGGCTCAATACGGGAAAGGCGATCGCGTTTGCCCAAGGCGTTCCGTTTTTCGGCGTCAACCACTTAGAGGGACACCTACTGTCGCCACTAATCGAAGGGAACCTCTCGTTTCCGTATGTGGGGCTAGTCGTCAGCGGCGGCCATACGAACCTTTACCTGGCCGAGGATTACGGGCACTACACGCACCTCGGCAGCACGCGAGATGACGCGGCCGGTGAGGCATTTGACAAGGTCGCCAAACTCATGGGGCTCGGCTTTCCGGGTGGGAAGGTCATCGACGAGTTGGCACGGCAGGGAGACCCCCAAGCGATAACCTTCCCGCGTGCACGGTTGAAAAATTCGGGCAACGGACGCTTTGATTTCAGCTTTAGCGGCATCAAGACAGCAGTGGCCTTGTGGCTCGAAGAGCACCCTCTGGACAGCGACTCGGCGCGGGCGGACTTGGCGGCAAGTTTTCAAGAGGCGGTGGTCGACATGCTGTTGGAGACCAGTTTCGCCGCCTTGGAAGCCGTCGGTTGTCGCCACCTGGCCATTGCTGGTGGCGTTGCGGCAAATTCGCGACTGCGTGCCCGGGCTGCCGCTTTAAGTGAGGAGCACAACGTTCAAGTCGTCATCCCCCCTATGCGGTATTGTACCGACAACGCTGCCATGATCGGCTTCGCCGGATGGCGGCACCTCATCCAGGGGGAACGGCACGACCTCGATCTCAATGCCGTTGCCGATCTCCCGCTTTGAGAAGCCTGCGGAAACCGGCCAGCCGCAGGCTGGTCGGACCGAAGCACGCTATCCCACTGCGGTCCTGGGCGGTCAAAGCATCCGCGATGTTCTCGTCGAACTCGGCCGCCCCCCGCGCAAAACGTTGGGCCAGCATTTCCTCGCGCAACCCCGAATCGCACAGCGCATGGCCGACCTTGCAGACGTCGCCGAAAAGCGGGTCGTCGAGGTCGGGCCTGGCCTGGGTGTGCTCACGCAGTTTCTGCTCGACGCTAGCGAACTGTGGCTCGTGGAAATCGATCGGGAACTGGCTGCTCGACTGAACGACCTGTTGCGCGACCGGAGCAACGTGAGAATCTGGAATACAGACGCGTTGACCGTGCCGTGGTCTACGTTTCTGCCGGAACATGCTCCGGTGTCTCTCGTCGGGAACCTTCCGTACCACGTGGCTACTCCCCTGCTCGAGCGGTGGCTCGAGGTTCCGCACGCGATCGACAGGATCGTCATCATGGTCCAACGCGAGGTCGCCGAACGGTTACGGGCACAACCTGGGTCGCATCAGTACTCGGCCTTGTCGGTCCTGACCCAGGCCGTGGCCCGAGTACGCAAAGGATTCTCCGTCGCCCCCGGATCGTTTGTTCCTGCCCCGAAAGTATATTCCGAAGTCGTCGTTCTCGAGCCCGATCCGGCGCTGCGGCAACGCGTGGCAGACTTTTCTTCCTTTCGCCAAGTGGTGCGCATGCTGTTTCAGCAGCGACGAAAGCAACTCCGCAATAGCTTGGGACAACTGACATCGAACCCGTCACAGGTTCTCCAAGCAGCTTCATTGGACGCGCACGCGCGCCCTGAGAACTTAACGGTGGAAGATTTCTTCCGGCTTGCACGTGCCCTTTCCGCTTATGCCCGAACTTCCTGAGGTTGAAACCATTCGGCGAAGCCTGGCCCCGTGTATCGGGGCTACGATCGCAGCAGTGGATGTGTGGCAATGGCAGCTTCGCAAGCCAGTGGATCGGCGCGCCCTTCGCTCGGTGGTGGGCCGGCGCATTGATCAGTTGCTTCGCCGCGGCAAATACCTCCTTGTTGGGCTTTCCGACGAGCAGGTTCTGCTCCTGCACTTTGGGATGAGCGGTACCCTGAGGATCGCGCCGCCAGAGGCACAACGCGAGGAACACGATCACCTGCAACTGGTTCTTGGCGATGGACGCCGCTTGGTGCTCAACGATCCCCGAAGGTTCGGACTGGTTTGGGCCGGCAAACTAGAGGAAACGGAGGAGCTTGCCCAACTCGGTCCGGATGCGCTTTCCGACGACTTTACTCCGGAGTACCTCTACCGTTCGTTGCGCCGTTTTTCCCGCGCAATCAAGAACGTGCTGCTCGACCAACGAGTGGTTGCTGGCATCGGGAATATTTACGCCAACGAAGCCCTGTTCGTTGCCGGCCTTCGGCCAGGGCGGCCTGCACGACGGCTCACACGCGCCGACGCGGCAAGGTTGCATGCCGCTCTACGCACCACCCTGAGCGAGGCCATTGCCGCGGGGGGAAGTTCGATTGCAGACTTCCACGATGGCAATGGGCGCCCCGGTTACTTCCAACTCTGTTTCCGGGTTTACGACCGCGAGGGAGAGCCTTGTATTACATGTGGGCGAGCCATACGGCGGGTCATCCTCACGGGTCGCTCCAGTTTCTTTTGTCCCCGCTGCCAACATTGAGGCGTACGGTTCGACAGAGACTTGCACTCTGCCCCCGCTCGCGCATCACAACCGCCAGCTCGTCGTCAACGCACAACCAGCACAGGGCACCGCGCATGCCGAATCACCCGCTCCGCCACACTGCCCATCAGGAGGTGTTTGAGACCCGTGTGGCCGTGTGTGGCGATGACGATCAGGTCTACACCTTCCTCCTGAGCGATCCGGATAATTTCCTCTACCGGGGTACCTTGGCCGATCACGCAACGGTAGCGGACCTGAGCAAGCGGCTCCTCGCGGGGAACCCGCTCTTCCAGCGCGGCCCGCGCGTCTTCCTGGGCACGAGCAAGAACATCAGGGCTCAACAACTCTCCCGGGTAATACTGTGCGTAAAGCGGGTTCGGCACGATCAGCGGCTCGATGACATGGCACAAAATCACTTCCGCATGATGATCCGCGGCCATCCGAAAGGCATGGGGAATGGCACGGTCACCGGCCTCAGAAAAATCCGTGGTCACCAAAATGTGCTGAAATCGTTCCAACACAGCGCGTGCTACCTTTCAGCCCAGCATGATCATGCCGCCGTCAACGACGAGAACTTGGCCGGTCATCATGTCACTGTCAGAGGAAGCCAGAAAAACTGCCGTTCCCGTAAGGTCTTCCGGGTTGAGCGGCTTCTTCAAGGCCGTGTACATGACCAGCATGTCGATCATCTCCGGCGGGACAACGGATTTTGTCGCCTCGGTCAACGTCACCCCCGGAGCAATGGCATTCACGTTAATGCCCCAGGGACCCAGCGAGCCAGCAAAGTATTTCGTTAAGCCGTTCACGCCCATCTTCGCCACACTGTAGTGGAAAGGCGGCGAAGGCTTATCTGGGTCAGTGGTGTCCACCAACCCCACGTTTCCCATATATGCCGCCGTCGAAGACTGGTTAATGATCTTCCCACGGCGCTGCCGCTTCATGTACGGCTCAACCGCACGAGTCATCAGCCACACGCCGGTGAGATTCACCGACAAAATGCGATTGAAATATGCCAGGGAAGAGTCCTCCCGGTCGAGCCCGTAAAAAATGGCGGCGTTATTGAGCAGGATGTCGATACTGCCGTACTTTTGATGCGTCTGGGCCGCTACGCTCCGCACGCTGTCTTCGCTGGAAACGTCCGTTGGCACGAACCACGCCTCGGCTCCTGTGGCACGAATTTCTTCCTCCGTGCGTTTTCCCCATTCCGGATTAATCTCGGCAATAACAACTTTGGCTCCTTCTTGAGCGAAGCGGCGCGCATAAGCTCGTCCGATCCCCTGCCCGGCCCCGGTGATGATCGCCACCTTGTCACGAAGCCGCATGGATTCCTCCCTCGTGGTCCAATCCCGAACTCATCGGCAAATGGGCATAACCCCGCACATTCGTGGAGTGCACTCGCTGCGCCCGAGAAAGATCGATTTGGTACTCAGGCATGACGTGCAAGATTTCCTCTAAGGCTACCCTGCCCTCCAACCGCGCCAACGAGGCTCCCAAGCAGAAATGGGTTCCAATGCCGAAACTCAGGTGAGCCACTGGCGGCCGAAACGCATCGAACTCTCCCGCCCGCTCGATCGCGGTCTCATCCCGGTTGGCGGAACCGATAAGCAACATGACTCGAGCGCCCGCGGGAATGGTGACACCATGCAAGGTCACCTCTCGCGTCACCAACCGAGCTAAAGCTTGCGTGGAGGGCTCGAACCGCAGGACCTCCTCGACCGCATCGGCCATTCGATGGGGCTCGCGGAGCAAGCGAGCCCGTTGCTCTGGGTGGCGGTAAAGCAAGTCTACCGCGTTGCCGAGCATCTTCGTCGTCGTCTCGTTCCCCGCAATGATCAACAAGAAACAAAACCCCAGCACTTCCTCCCGCGAAAGCCGTTCCCCTTCGACCTCGGCCTCCAAAAGAGCGCTCAACAAGTCCGTGCTCGGCCGGCGGCGGCGTAGCTCTGCGGCTTCGGCGAAGTAACGAACCAAATTTCCGGCGGCCTCGATCCCCGCGGGGGTCACCCGAGGATCATTTGGCTCTCGATGCAACAAAGTATCCGACCACGTCCGTAACATCTCGTGATCGTCCTCTGGCACGCCCAGCATGTAAGCGATGACCGCCATCGGTAACTTCCCGGAGAAGTCGTCAATAAAGTCGAACTGCTCCCGCCTACGCAGCGGTTGGAGCAAATGCTGGGCAAGCTCTCGCACACGAGGCTCCAACTCCGCCACGCGACGAGGGGTGAACGCAGCACTAATGATGCGGCGCAATTTCGTTTGCCGCGGTGGGTCCATCGCAATAATCATGGGCGGCGCTTTACCGCTTCCCTCTAAGGCCACGCCCCCTTGCGAGGAAAACGTTTGCCAATCTTGCATAGCCTCGCGCACGTCGTGGTAACGCGACAGCGCGTAGAAGTTTCGCTCCGGGTTGTGATACACGGGCGCCTCCCTCCGCAACCGCGCGTACGTGGGATACGGATCCTCGTGAATCTCATAACTGTAAGGATCGTAAACCAACGGGCCCGCCATCAGTTCTTGCACTTTCCCCCGCGCATACCTGGTTTCTCCCCGGCTAGGCAAGAGGTGAAGTTAACGCTCGCTCGGATCGAGCACCCAGCGAGGGAGGTAAATGCCCTCCACCTGCTGAAACACCACTCGAACAGGTGCACCAATTTGCAGACGATCAAGATTCGTCTGATGGAACGGCGCCTCCGGAGATTCCACCAGGTTTCCCACGAACCGCAGCGCCGGGTCCTCCGCCGCAGCAACAACGATCACGTTATAAGGAGCAACCGCTTCATACGCCGGGAGCAGTGGAGGGTGCGGAACGACAAACGACCAAATGGTGCCCCGTCCGGACAATGGCTGCCAGTGGTGCCGGAGCGAGCGGCAGCGATAACACATGGGCCTTGGGGGAAAACGTCGCTGACCGCAATCGACGCAGCTTTGCACGACGAGCTGGCCCTGTGCAGCCGCCTGCCAGAACGGTGCACTGTCGGGATCTTCCACGTCGGGCACTAGCCACTGCTCGCTCATCAATCCCTCCGCAACAGTAAGGCACTGGTGGGCACGCCCTCGCCACTGGTCACCAGGCAGCACGGAGCATTGGGCACCTGACACGTCGACGTACCGCGCATTTGGCGGACTCCTTCTAAAATCAAGTTGAACCCGTGCACATATGCTTCGGAAAGGCCACCGCCTGAAGTGTTGATCGGCAGGCGCCCCTCCGGCCATTCCAGTGCACCCCCCTCGGTGAATGGCCCGGCTTCACCCCGCCCGCAAAACCCGTAACCTTCGAGCGACAATAAGATCAGAGGAGTAAACGCATCGTAAATTTGCGCAACGCGAACGTCTCGTGCTTGGAAGTCGCTTTTCTTCCACAGGAGCCGGGCGCAGTCCCAGGCTGGACCACGTAACGGGTCTTCACAAAAATAATTCGTCATCGGCTGGCACTGCGGCGGGATACTTTGCGCAAAGGCGTGAATGTACACGGGAGGCTGCTTTCCGTCGCGAGCGCGCTCCGCGCTCGTTACGACCACAGCCAGCGCCCCGTCGGTCTCGAGGCAGTTGTCGTACAGGCAAAGCGGTTCGCTGATCCAGCGCGAGGCCATGTACTGCTCGCGTGTTAGCGGCCGATCGAAAAAAGTTGCGTTTGGGTTGCGGTTCGCGTGCTTGCGGCAAGCAAGCGCCACGTTCGCCAGGTGGTCCCGCGTTGCCCCGTATTCGTACATGTAGCGCCGGGTGAGCATGGCAATCTCATCTACAGGGCGTAAGAGGCCAAAGGGCCGGGTCCACTGAGCCGACCCACCCACCCGAGCGGCCACGTTTGCCCAAGGCCGACTCGTTTTTGCGGCCCGTTTACGTGCTCGCCATGCCACCGCCACGCGACACTGTCCTGTTGCGACCGCCATCGCCGCATGACCCACGGTGGCGCAGCCCGCACCTCCACCGTATCCCACTTCTCCGAAGTAGGTGATGGGGCCCAACCCTAGGTTGCGCGCTACCTCGACTTCTCGGCCGTTCTCCATCGAGAACATCACCAGCCCGTCCACCTCTCGTGGAGCGATGCCCGCATCATCCAGCGCGGCTGCAATAGCCTGGCAAGCAAGGGAAAGCTCTGTGTCCGGCAAGCCCTTGCCAAACGACGTCTGCCCGATGCCCACAATGGCAGTTCGATCTTTGATCTCCATGGTGGCCATTACCGGCTTCGACCTGCTAGCACGATGGCACTGCTCTAGCGAGCAGCCGTTTTCCGATCCCAGCCCGATCGCGGCACGTGTGCCGTCGCCACTTTTGGGACCTCTTTGGAACCACGGGCTTGTGTCTATTGTCCGCGCGGCGGAGAGGTGAGTAGCAAAGCACTTCAGTCGCTAGGACATGGGCTTTCCCACGACCACCGCGTCGCGCAGGCGAGAACCGACCGGTTATGGTCCCACAAGACCTTTGGCCAGACCCATCGTTGGGGGCATGTCTCGCCGTCGCGGGCAACCGAGTTTGTCCGCTTCAAGCGGCGCCCGCCGCACCTGTCCGAGGCCAGCCTCGGAACAACAAGTAAGTCCAGAATGGCAGGCTGCTGACCTCGTGCAGCACTGCCGTGACCGAGCGCGGCAAGCGCCGAAGTATGGGAACACGGAACTGCAAGTACAGTAGGGCCACAGTGCCGAGAATCCGCGCGCAATTTCGCTTCGTGCCGCCGCCGTATTCGGGTTTGACCACGTCGCACATCAAAATGACACGGGACTTGTCGGTGAAGTTCCATACGCGATGGCGCCGCGCGTCGTTGAACACCAGAACCTCACCCTCCGCCCAACCGCGCCGCTCTCCTTCGACCTCGATGCCACAAAGCTCCGGAGGTCCCGGCACGATCAAACCGAGGTGAGCGCGGTAAAAGAGATTGGTGTCTCCATGGTGCGCGGGCAGCTCCGCTCCGGGCTCAAGCACACTAAAAGAGGCGCTGACCAGGTCCGGGATCGAAGCGAGCACCGCCGCAGTGTAAGGAAATGTCCGCAGCGCAGACCAATACGGGCGCCGCGCTGTTATGAGCTTGATTCCGCTCCACCCGCGGATCTCCACTCGGTCGGGAACGAAATGCCGCTCCAAAGCCCCCCCACGATCGAGATACGCTTCCAACTCCGCACGGATCCGCGGGTATGCTCGGCGCAAGACGGCCGTCCAGGCCAAACCATCTGCGTCGTAGAAACAGGGTGAGCTACCCGCGTAATTGCCGTACACACGAAAGTACAGCGGCTCGGGCAACGAGTGAGCTGAACCCTGCGACCGACTCGGCTCCATTGGAGGCATCGTCACCCTACCACGCGTAACTCACGAATTCGCCGCCTCACTTACCGCACTGGTGACCGCGGCGGAAGTCCACGCTGCACAGAAGGGCCGGGACCTCAAACGGGCGTGCGGAAGCGCACCTCGTAAAACATACCGCGGACCACCCAACGAACTTCGGGGCGCATGCCGTAAGCTTGCAAAAGCGCAATTGGAGGGTCGCACCCGAACAAGGGGTTTGCCCACTGAAGCAAAGATCCCCACAGGGTCCGGCGCAACTTGGGTTCGATGCCTTCGTCAAGAAGCACGACCCAGCCACCAGGCCGGGTCACCCGCAAAATTTCTTCGAGGGCCCGGTCGGGCGATGCGAGCTGATTCCACGCGCCAAAGTGAATCACGGCATCGAACGTTTTGGAAAGGTAAGGCAAACGATGAGCGTCCGCCTGCTGTAGCCGTACGTTTTGCCAGCCAGCCCGCTCGACCGTTCGGAGTGCGTGCGCCAAGCCATAGCCCGACAAGTCGAAGGCGGCGATCCCACCGGACGCTCCCACCGCGCGCCTCAAACCCGGCAGGTTTCCGCCGCGTCCCGTACAGTGATCCAAGACCAAATCCCCTGCGGCAATTGGCAAGCTCCGGAGCAGTCGTTGCCGCGCCCGAGGTAGCCAAGTGCATGCGGCAACACTCATTTTCAAGACCACCCAGGGGTGGCGTTGCATCTCCCAATCGAGCGTCCGGATCAACTCTTCCCACGTCACGGGGGGCCCCACCAGCAGTGACGGGATCCCTCGAGCAACCGGGTAGACTTCTCGGCACCCATCACAGCGCAGGTTTCTGCCAGCATCGTGCAGCTCCTGCCAACAGCGCGGACAGGCAATCCTCGCTACCCGCATTGACCCCTCGGATCTTGTGCCCCTTCGTGCACAGCAGGAAGCAGGCAACCATTACGGTCCGGCTTCTCGAACGTCGAAGACGCGGTTCAGCCCGTTCAAGGCTGCCACCCGGTAAGCTTCGGCCATCGTCGGGTAATTGAAGGTGGTATTCACGAAATAACGAAGCGTGTTCGCTCCGCCTTTTTGCGAGATGATCGCTTGACCGATGTGAACGATCTCCGCGGCTTGATCGCCAAAGCAATGAATTCCGAGTAGCTCGAGTGTCTCCCTGTGAAAGAGGAGTTTTAGCATGCCGACGGTCTGGCCCGTAATTTGTGCACGGGCAAGACTACGAAAAAACGCATGGCCCACTTCGTAGGGCACCTTGGCGGCAGTGAGCTCCCGCTCGGTTTTCCCAACCGAACTAATCTCTGGAATGGTGTAAATCCCCGTCGGAATGAATTCGATCAAATGCTCGCAGCGCCCGTAAAGCCAGTGGGCAACGGCGAATCGCCCTTGGTCGTATGCAGCACTTGCCAATGCGGGAAAGCCGACCACGTCACCAACAGCATAAACGTGCGGCACCGCCGTTTGGTAATTTTCGTTCACGGGAATATTGCCGCGGGAATCCACCTGGATTCCTAAGACTTCCAAGCCAAGCCCGTCCGTGTTTCCCGTGCGACCATTGGCCCAAAGCAAGATGTCCGTTTTTAGCTTTTTCCCCGATTTCAAGTGCAAGACCACGCCGTCGTCCCGCCCCTCCACGCGCTCGTATTCTTCATTATGACGGATGAGGGCGCCCTGCTCGCGCAGGTGGTAGGCTAGGGCATCGATAATCTCGTCATCCAAGAACTCGAGCAGTTTGCTTCGGGTGTTCACCAGATTGAGCTTCACTCCGAGATTGCGAAAGATCGAGGCGTACTCGCAGCCCACAACACCCGCCCCGTAAATCGTCACCGACTGCGGCATTTCCTCGAGCCCGAGTATGGTCTGCGCGTCGAAGATTCTGGGATGCGAAAAATCCACGTCGGGCGGACGATATGGCCGTGAGCCCACGGCAATGACGAAAGCCTCTGCAACCACGCGCTCTCGCGCGCCACGTTCGTCTTCAACTTCCACGGTGTGGGCGTCCACAAATCGAGCCTTCCCCTGCACGACCCGCACATGGTTGCGTTCGTAAAACGACTCGCGCAAAGCCACCTGCTTTTGAATCACTTCCTGTGCAGACTGCAGCAGTTGGGGAAACGTGATTCGAGGCGGCTTGAAGCCAAGATTCCGCCATAGCGGACTCGAGCTGCACTCGATCCACTGCCGCACGGCGTACCTCAAAGCCTTGCTCGGAATGGTACTCCAATGCGTACAACTTCCACCTACAGCACGGTACCGCTCGACAACGGCCACACGTTTGCCTGCCTTCGCAGCCCGCATCGCCGCGCCCTCGCCCCCAGGTCCGCTGCCAATGACGCAAAGGTCTACCTGTAGAATCGCCATGTGTTCTTTTTAGCAAGAAACCGCAATGGGCGTCGCAAACCAACCGGCCGTCGCCTCATTCGTCGGCCAGTGACAATTCGGACGTTGGTTTGTCGATGAGACCAGCCACACCGTTGAACACCCTGGTTCCCAGAGCCTTCCGTACCTCACGATTGAGCCCCCGCCTAATTTTGTGTGAGACACGCCACTGTTGCTTTTCCTTCTACCCGCTGAAGCCGGCACCGTGATTCCTCGTATTTCCGATTCGGCACCTGCTCGCGTGGTCAGCCCCACCGGTGTGGCACAAAACGCCAGGCCAAGCCCACCCGCAACCCTCGCGCATTTCGACAGGGATCGTGTCGTACCGTTCGGTGATCCCGTGCCGTCAAAAAGGCGCGCTCTAGCGCCGAGTCGGCTGGCCCTGTCTTCCTCCGTACAGTCGGTGACAGCCTCCGTGGCGTTCCGAACAACCGCAAAGTAACCCGGCCAGTGGATTTCAACTCGTCATCCGAGAACATCAGTGGCGTTCGTCTACCCGGGCAAGTCGCAATCGCCGGCAACACGGATACAAAACAGCCCCGATCTAGCGCGTGCTCGATCGCCGGCAGAACGTTTCCGTAGAAAGAGAATTGCTCCTCCAACCCTCCGCCCTCGATGAACTCTTCCATGCACACGCTTTTTGTGCCCTCGAACAAAGCCTTTGCCGGTCTAAATTTGGGCCTTCAGCCACTGCGATACAGATTCTCGAGCACGGCGTCGACCCTGCGTTTCGACAACGCGCTCCAAGGTCGTGGAACCACTCTCCCGCGAAGTTTCTACCACGACCGAAGCTTCCCTTCGCTCAGCGCGACCCCCCTCGTGCCCACTGCCGGCAGCCAAGGCACGTATTGGTCGTCACTTTTTGATCTCCATTTCTACCCCGCAACACTTGAGAGTGCCGGAACCGCCTTTGGTTACGATCACTTGGGCACCGCACTTACTGCACAGGTAAATTTTCCCAATTTGGTTCGCCATGGCCTCCTCCTCATGCCTGCTTCAGCACTCCGCCGTAGTCACTCCCCGCGGAATCGAGCGATTTTTCTACGCCGGAACGCTTCGAGCCCCGCCCGAAAATCCGCGGTCGTTTGCAGTAACACATAGAGATCCTCTTCCAAACGCATGCCCTGATCCAGGGTACAATCCAGCCCTTGGAGTACTGCCTCCTTTACGTAGCGCAAGGCAATGGGAGCGCGTTGTGCCAAAAGTTCTGCGTAGCGTTCGACCTCCAAAGCCAACCTTTGTGGGGGGTACACTGCGTTCACCAATCCCCAGCGGAGCGCCTCGCGCGCCGAAACGCGGCGACCCCTCCAGAGCATATCCAAAGCCCGCATTCGCCCCACCAACCGCGGCAACCGTTGCGTGGCACCATTTTGAGGGAAGCGCCCTTGGAGAAGCTGCGGCAGGGCAAAGCTGGCCCGGGTGGAGGCAAACCTTAGGTCACACGCCAACGCCAACTCACAGCCCTCGGCAACGGCCCCACCGTCCACAACGGCAATCACAGGGCAGCTCAAATGTGCCAATGCCTCGATCGAGCGCAGCCGCCAAGGGGTATTTTCGCCGTCCGCAAGCCCAAGGCAAAACTCGCGGCCACCCGAGCAAAGCACAACCACACGGACCGAGTCATCGAACACGATCTCCTCGATCGCGTGGCAAAGCTGGGAATCGATCGTGGCATCGATGTAACCCCCACCGGCGTCGTTTTGGAAGCTGAGGACGGCCACTGGGCCCTTCCTCTCGATTTTCACTGGTCCAAAGTGGCTGGGCCTTTGGCTCGTCACCCTCTTCTGCGATGTGCCTCCGTTTGTACGGCGGGTCTGCACCTGAGCCCCTTTCTTTAGCCCTCCGCAGCGATCTCACCCCGTTCCCACCGCTCGCGCAGCTCCCTGCGCAACACCTTACCGAGGGGATTCTTCGGCAATTCGGAAACGAAATAGACAAAGTCCGGCTTTTTAAAGCTCGCCAAACGCTGTCGGCAAAATTCGATCAGCTCCTGGGCGGTAACTTCGCTGCCCTGTCGGCGGACGACAAACGCTGCCACCCGCTGTCCCCACTCAATGTCGGGCACACCAATGACCGCAACATCCTCCACGCCAGGGTGCGAGAATAAGGTGCTTTCCACTTCCGCGGGGGCAATGTTCTCACCGCCGCGGATGATCATGTCGTCCTTGCGCCCAGCGAGAAAGACATAACCATCTTCATCGATCCAGCCCATGTCCCGCGTTGGCAACCAACCGTCGCGTTGCAACGGCGACTCGATCCCTGCGTTCGTTCTGTACCCTTTCATCACCCGAGGGGTACGCACCCAGAGCTCTCCGACCTTCCCAGCCGGCAGTTCTCGCCCCTCCTCATCGACCACAATCACTTCCACGTCGGGCAGCGGCCGGCCAATCGAGCGTAAGCGACGCAGTTTCCTTTCATCATCAGCAGGATCGCCGCTCAATCGGTGGTCTTCCGGGCCAAGAACCGTCAATGTGGACGTGGTTTCCGTTTGGCCGAACGCATTGACAAATCCCACTGTTGGGGGGAATGCCTCGATGGCCCGACGGATCACCGGGAACGGCATCGGTGCTCCACCGTAGGAGAGCGTTTCTAGGCTCGACAGATCACGGTGGGCAAAGTCAGGATGGTCGAGAACCTGCTTGAGCATCGTGGGAACCACGAACGCGTGCGTTACCCGCTCTCGCTCCACCGTTGCGAGCCAAGCTGCGGCGTCGAACTGTGGCAGCAAAACCATTCGCCGTCCGGTCCAGACATTGGTCATGATGCTCGTTGCCCCCGCAATGTGATACAGGGGAACACAAATCAGCGCCGTGCCCCGAGGCGTGCCGTCTGCCAATTCCACGTTGCTGGTAACGTACTGGGTGAAATCCCCGTGCGTGAGTAACACTGCCTTTGGTTGGGCCGTGGTGCCACTGGTGTACATGAGGATTGCAGTATCCCCATCGTCCACGTCCACAGGTTCCTCCACCAACCCATCGTGCAACAGGTCCTCATACTGAAGCCCGAACGAGCTCCCTGGCACCAAGGCTACCACGCTGGGTCTTTGCTCCAACTCCGGGAGCAAGGCCTCCACCACGGCGAGATAGCGCTCACCGACAACCAGCACGCTAACGCCGGCACTGGCAATCATGAACTGCAGCTCCTGGGGCTTCGCGCGATAATTCAGCGGCAAGAACACGCCACCCAGGTAAACCGTGGCGTAGTAGAGAGCCACGTAGCGGTCGGAATTCGTATCCAGCACACCAAGGCAGTCACCGGGGTTCAGGCCGAGTTGGCGCAAGCCACCGGCCAACTGCCGCACTTCGGTCCACAGCTCCTGGTACGACCACGCCCGCCCTTGAAATCGCGCGATTTCTTGCTCCGGGAACAGCGATGCTGGAACGGCCAAAAAATTTGCTGTGTTCATCTTCCTGCCCTTTTCGTCGCATGACGTCGAACGCGGTCGACTTCGGTACGCTTCGCCAGGTATCGCTCCAACCGAAGTCCCGCGGCGAGGCTCCGATCCAACCCTTCCCACACGGCTCGTTTTGTCAACGTGAGCAAGCTTGGATCCCGGCTCGCTAAGTCTGCGGCCACACTGAAGACGGTCGTCTCCAGTCTCGCACGCGGGACGACCTTCACCGCAAGTCCCCACTCGAGAGCTTCTGCTGGGGTGATCCAGCGTCCGCTCCACAAGATGTCCAAGGCGCGTGCCGGGCCAACCAGGCGTGGCGTGGTTTGCGTACCTCCCACGCCAGGAATTGTTCCCAGGCCGGTTTCGGAATAGCGCAACTTGGCATCATCGCTCACGACACACAGATCGCAAAGCAAGGCGAACTCGAGCCCGCCCCCGATGGCAAACCCATGCACGCCCGCAATCAACGGTTTAGGCACCCGAGCCATTAAGCCCGCTACGTCGCGGCGCCACCGAGCCGCCCGAGCCGCCACTGGTCCAGGCGCGGTTCCAAATTCCGTCACATCGCCACCCGAGCAAAACGATGGACCGTTACCCAACAGCACGGCAACTCGTATGTCCGGGTCGTCCCGCACTGCCAGGAGAGCTTCGTACAGGCAATCGCGCATTGCCCTGTTGTAGGCGTTGTGGACCTCGGGCCGATTCAGGCGCACAACTGCCACGTGGTCTTGCTTTTCGTACCAGACGGGCAGGATAGACGGCTCCCCCCACCCTCGCCGAGCCATCGAAGACCTCAATCACTCGATGGAACGGGCTTTGCCTCTTTGACTTGCAGCTCCGCCCCGCAGCACTCGACCGTCCCCTGCCCCGGTTTCGTACAAAGAATCTCCGTGCCGCATTGGGTGCACACGTATCTCTTCCCCAACAACGTTGCCATGCGTTTCCTCCTTTCCGCTCAAGAAAAAAAACGCCTCACCAAAGATCGACCGGTAGTTGCAAAAACGGCAGCCTCGTCAACTCCACTGTGGCTTTCCCCTGTTGCCATCGGGCTTCGAGCGGCGAGCCGAACTCCCAGGCTTCGCGGCGTACGTAAGCGAAGCCAATGCCGCATTCCAACGCAGGGGACCAGGCCACACTGGTCACGGTGCCAACTTCGCGATCATTCATAAACAGCCGCGCGCCTGGTTCTGGCACCGTAGCTCCACGGCAAACAAAGCCTCTTCGCCGGCGCTGTACTTGCCCGCGCGCAGCCACGCGTTCCACAACCTCCTGCCCCACGTAGCAACCTTTTCCATAGGAAATTGCCCATTCGATTTCAGCCTCGGCAATTAAGGTCGATTCGTCCATGTCCCGACCCGCTAGCGGCAAACCCGCTTCGACCCGCAAGACATCGAGCGCAAGCCACCCAACAGGCTGCGCGCCACGCTCTAGAGCCTGCTGCCACAGAGGTGGGAACGAATCGGCCGCACCAAAGAATATCCAGCCCTTTTCTCCCGTGTGGGTAACCGCGCACACGCGATAGCCGTAGCCGCCGATGGAGACCTCGCGGTGACCGTATAGGGGCAAGGTACTCACGTCGCTTCCGAGCCATTCGGCAATCAAGGTTGGGGCCTCACGACCTTCGAGCACTGTCAGCGGAACCCACTTCGGCTCCCGAAACTCCACATCGTCGGCCACGATGTGACGTTCGAGATGTTCGCGCAACCGCTGTGCGCGCCACACGGGTACATCGAGCCAAAGCTCGTCCTCTAAGACGTACACTCGTAGGTCGCTGACGACGCGGCCCTGCACCGTCACCGCCGCACCGTACGTTCCCCCTCCAACTGGCACGCTGCTGACATCAGCGGTGATCATTCCCTGCAGGAATGAGAGCCGATCACCCCCCACAAGCGCCCAGAGCTTCCGTAGCCTTCCGTCGAACGCCCCCGTTCTCTCTCGAACGGCAGCCCACTCCTGCCGCCAGTTGCCGTAGTCCAAGGGTGTAGACAGGCCCTCCACGGTTCCAAAGTTTGCTCCAAGAGGCGCGAGGGTTTCGGTCCAAAAGTCCCTGTCGTTCTGTGGAAGCATGTGGTCGCTTTAAAACGTCGAGGTAGTCCCGAAAGCAAGCCCCCTATTTCCGGGCTTCCCTCACCACAGCAGGCCATCACCCCCTTCCCTGAGTAACCACATCCGGTGTTGACAAAGCACAGCCGGATTGTGGTAAGGGCTGGCTCTGCAAGATCTCCTGAACTGTTCCGGGAGAGGGAAGCCGTTGGAAAGGAGGGTTCGATGAATTTCCCCGCGTGGTTTCAAGGACTCGCTTCAGGGCCATCCTTTTTGCGTAGGTGTTGCTTCGGGTCGCTGCTTGCATTGGCCTGGCTTGCACTGGCGGCTTCCGCCCGGGCCGATTACTCGATCGGGGCGCGAGTTGCCCACAGTCCGGATGACATCAACACAACCAACATTCCTGGCCTCCTCACTCTCAGTGGGAACGATGCCGTTGCCAGCGTTACCCTTCCTTTCAACTTTGTCATCGAAGGGACGGCCTACAATACCATTGCCATCTCTACCAACGGTTGGATCGAATTCGGCGGAAACACTTGCACGAGTGGCTGTGGGACTGGCAACGCCGACCCCGCAAACACTTGTTTTCCGACTTCGAAGCACACGAACCCATTCTTGGCTGCGTATTGGGATGACCTGCAAACATTTGGAACGCACATCCGGTATGGCACCGTGGGGCAAAGCCCAAACCGCACGTTTCTGATCGACTACGAGGTCGATGTCGACCCAGCCAACGAAGGGAACGACGCGGACGACATTCGCTTCCAGGTTCAACTCCACGAGACGTCGAACCTTATCACAGTGCAGTACCGTGATTCCGGCCACCTCGCCAACGGACAAGGCGCGACCATCGGTTTCCAGGGAGCTGGCGGTGCAAGCGCGACCGCCCACCCGTTGACATGCAACGGAAAGATTCTCGACGATAACCGGGACAACGAAAGTTGGTCGGTGGATGCAGGACGAGCTGGCTTGGTCACCCTGGCTGCTCTCAACGCTCACAGCCCCGACGACATTTCTGGTTTTACCACCCTCAGTGGTAACGACGTGACCGCCACCGTTGCCATGCCGTTTTCCGTCACGATCGAAGGCGCCAGTTACAGCACACTGGCAATATCGACCAATGGCTGGATCGAGTTTGGTGGCAACACCTCTGGTTCCGCAGACCCGGCCAACGAGTGCCTTCCGACAAGTAAACATACCAACCCATTTCTCGCAGCCTATTGGGACGACATGCAAACGGTGGGTAGTGCGGTTCGCTACGGTACAGTGGGCGCGGCACCGAATCGGACTTTTATCGTGGATTTCCAAATGGAAACGGTACCGGGCGGCAGTAACAATGACGTGTACCTGCAGGTGCAGATCCACGAAACCTCGAGCCTGATCTCCGTTCGTTACTACACCGCTGAGTTCACGGCCAACGGCCAAAACGCAACGATTGGCTTCCAGGGCGCAGGAGGGTCGTCAGCAACGGCCTACAGTCTCACTTGCAACGGAAAGATCCTCGACGACAACGCAATCAATGAAGAAGGTTGGTCGGTACACCCCAAAGCACTGGGAGCGATGTCGTTGCACTCCGGCATGGCGCACAGCCCCGATGACATTTCCGGTTTTGCGACGCTTAGCGGGAACGAATCGGTTGCAGATGTCTTGCTGCCCTTCCCCGTTGTCCTTAACGGAGTAACCTACAATTCGGTCGCAATCTCCACAAATGGCTGGATCGAGTTTGGTGGCAATAGCTCAGGGAGCGCAGACCCTGCCAACGTACCCTTGCCTACGGCAGGTCACAGTAACCCATTCTTAGCGGCATACTGGGACGACATGGTCACCACGGGTACGCACATACGGTACGGAACCGTAGGCAGCCCGGGCGGACGTACGTTTATTGTCGATGCTCAGCTTCAAACGGCTTCCGGCAGCTTTGGTGTATCGTACCAAATTCAAATTCACGAAGGCTCGAACGTCATCAATGTAAAGTACCGATCCTTGAATCCTTCGGCGAATGGACAAGGTGCCACGATCGGTTTTCAGGGCGCAGGGGGTGCGGCTGCACAAGCCCTGCCGCTTACGGCCAATGGAAAAATCCTGGACGACAACCGCCCCAACATGGGCTTCTCGATTGCACCGCTACCTGTGTGTGGAAACGGGATCACAGAAACCAAGGAGCAATGCGACCTGGCAAGCCAAAACGGGCAGTCGAGCAGTTGTTGCACCACACAGTGCGGCTTCCGCGATGCCGGCCAGGTGTGCCGCGACGCCGCGGGCGAATGCGATTTGGTTGAAACCTGCACTGGGGCTGCCGCCACCTGTCCGAGCGACGCAAAGAAAGCCAATGGCACTGCTTGCAGCGACGACGGTTTCCCCTGCACGCTGGATTTTTGCAACGGAACCAGCGATCTGTGCCAGCACCCAATTGCTCCTACCACCACCGTATGTCGTGCTTCGGTCGGAATCTGCGATGTGACGGATTACTGCGATGGCGTGAACCCGAGCTGTCCGCCGGACGCTGTAGCTCCGCCCACAACCGTGTGCAGGCCTTCGGCTGGAGAATGCGACCTCACGGAATTTTGCGATGGTTTCAACCCCACATGCCCATTCGATGCAAAAAGCACAGCGCCGTGTCGCGCCTCCGCTGGAATCTGCGATGTGGCAGAATTTTGCGATGGCGTGAATAACGATTGTCCCGCGAATCAATTCCTTGGCCCCACGACGGTTTGTCGCGCCGCCGCGGGCGACTGCGATCTGACGGAGTACTGTACCGGCACGAGCGCGAGCTGCCCGAGCGACCAAAAGAGCAACGCGGTTTGCCGACCAGCAGCGGGGGATTGTGACATTGCTGAAAGCTGTGACGGCATCACAAACGACTGTCCGGCCGACGTGTTGCGTCCGAGCACGTACACGTGTCGCGCAGCAGCCGGGGTGTGCGACGTGGCGGAGAACTGCA
>FMJZ01108785.1_pt1 | contig 24504 bp, 28 predicted proteins | sample 1987881 | NCBI WGS metagenome assembly FMJZ01 (sample SAMEA4378227, study PRJEB15110) | soil metagenome | biome: soil; feature: Field; material: Soil | place: India | collected 2015-03-11 | depth 0 m
ATAAATTGTCCAAGCAATCAGAGGAGGGGCTTGTATCTGAGGATCGCCGATTTTGGAAAAGGGCGGTAGGGTGGTAGTGAGGGCAATTCATGGGCTTCACGACCCTCTTCCCCAACAGCGATGCTCACGGGTCAAGCGGATAGCGATTCAGCGGGCCATTGAAGAGGCTAATTGGCATCGCTGTTTGTACAAGCCTTGGCACAGCGAAAAATTGGTGGAAACCCTCCGTTCAGGTCTTTCTTCAGAGGCCTCCTAGGGACGCAGGATCAACTGCCATTCCTGCGTTTGGCGATCGCGCTGAAGTTCGCTATTTTCACCAATGACATAGGGCCCCCAGTAGCGTTTGGAACCATCGAGGGTAAAGGCCAAGACAATATCCCCCGATTGGAGGGTGAGCTTACCTTCGGGCAGCGTTAATAGTAATCCCTTAACATTGCCTTCCATAGGGGCAAAATCCCAGTGAACTGCGCCTTGATCAGGATGGGCGCGATCGCGGGCCGGGAGCAACACCACCCGCACCGAAAAGGCCGTTTGATTACTGATGCGTAGCCCATTCGGTTGCGGATTGGCTGGCGGTTGAGGAGTGGGTAAAGGCTGAACAGCAGTGGTTTCTGGTTCTGCTTCGACAATGGGTGGCGGTTGGGTCAGCAGGTCTGGCTCCCACCAGAGTGTGAAATGTAGCTGTGAAAGAATAATCGCACCAAGCACCCCGATCAGCACTGCCACGAGGTAAGGAAGAAATTTAATTCGGATAGACATAGAGATAGGTTACTGCGGATGCCGCGCTTTCTTTCCAGTTTAAAGAGTTGTGGCAGAAACCGCAGTGGGCAAAAAAGTTTGCTCTCAATTACCAGTGTCCTGAACTTCAGAGGAAAGTCGCTCTTGCAAGCGTTGCAAAGAAATCTGGGCTGCCGCTGCCACATGGGGATGCTCATCCTTGGCGAGGTATTCCAGAGCGGCTTGGGTTTTCGGGCTAGGAAGGTTGCCCAGAGCTTCAGCGAGCCGTTGCCGTACTAACCAATCCTCTGCGCTCACAAAGGGCAAAATATCTTCGACAACACTGGGATCGCCAATTTCCCCCAGAGCGGCGATCGCCCCTTGGAGCATCACGACTTCCTGACTTTTCAGCGCTGATCGCAACACATCCACCGCGCGGGGATCCTTGAGATTGCCCAGCGCTACAGCAGCACTAAAGCGCACTAACCAATCGGTGTCTTCATAGAAAGCGCGCACCAGAGGTTCAAAGGCACGCCCATCTTCGAGATAGCCCAAGGCACCCGCAGCATCGGCACGAATACCATAATCAGGTTCACTCTCAAGCAACTGCACCAGAATTTCAAAGCACTCTGGTGTGGATTTGACCCCAAGGGCAAACACCGCCATTGAGCGAATCTGTAGATTTTCGTCCCAAAGAACTTTTTTAATTAGGGGTACGGCATCCGCAGAGGGGACATCCCGTAGCGCGGCTAACGCCAGCAGGCGATCACGGGAATTGGGACTTTCCAGTTGATGGGCAAGCTGTTCGAGGGAGGGCATGGCAGTAACCTGAAAACTAATTTACAAAAATTAACAATATATCCCCCATTATAAAAAAGTCTCCCCAAAGTAAAACCAGTGGACAGACGCCTGCTGATCTCTTGGGGAGAACTTGCCCAACAAACCATCTAAGATCCAAGTCCTAGGCTGCTTTTGCTTTTTGCAGGAGCTTTTGAACCTGCTTCACGGCATAGGGCAGAATATTGCGAGCTGCCCAGCCCGCAGCCAGTAGGATAGGTAACAGGACAATCAGGACACGCCAATCCATACCCATAACCTCCCAAAATGTTTTTTGAAAACTTTATGAATTATTGTACAGCCTTCTCTAAGGAGAGAAAGGGGGAACGTGATGTCACAAAGGAAAATTCTGACGGCAGCGCTTTTCTAAACCATCGACAAGCTATCCCATCCCAATGCTGGCGTTCACAGTTTTGGGTGTGTTCTCCTTTGGCAAAGGTCTGTATGATTGGTTTAATTCCTTGAAGGCCGAATCCTGATGGGCGAAGACAAAATGACCCTCCGTGAAAATCCGACGGTGGCTGCTTTGCGTCTCAGTAAAGTGTTAGCAGCTCGTAATCGTTGGCGCACGGGTTGGCAGTCTTTGCGTTCGGTGTTGATGCCGATTGCGATGGTCACTGTCTTGGTGGCTTGGGGACTCGATTGGGATGCGGTGGGTGTGGCGGCAGCCTTGGTGTTGGGGGCGCTGAGCTTCCCACTAGTGTGGACCTCCACCTACCACTGGTTTACGGAGGATCTGACAGCGCAGCAACGGCAGTTCATTGTGGCCTCACTAGGTCTGAGTTTGACGGTGGTGGCCCTCATTGCCATGACTGGGGCGATGGACTGGATTCGAGGACGCTTCCAAGGCACGAACTGGGAGGCGGTGGGGGCACTGGCTGAGGGCTTCGGTGCCTTGGGGCAAATTTTGGTGGCGCTCTTGGCGGCCTATGTGGCTTGGCGACAGTACGTCATCTCGCGGGATTTGACCACCCAACAAAACCGCATTACCCAACAGCAAACGATTGACAGTTATTTCCAAGGGATTGCCGATCTCATTCTTGACGATGAGGGGTTATTGGAGGATTGGCCGCCGGAACGGGCGATCGCTGAGGGACGCACTGCCGCTATCTTGGGGGGACTGGATGCCGAAGGCAAGGCCAAAATCATTCGCTTTTTGTCAGGCGCAAAGCTACTATCGCCGCTGAAGCGCGATCGCCGACTGGGACGGGCAATTTTTGATGGGCTGGGTGGCTATGAGGAAGACATTGAGTATGGTGTGCGGGTGATTAACCTTGGCAGTATGCTAGCGGGCGCTGATCTCAGTGGTACCGATTTGCGCTGGACCGAATTGAGTGATGCCAATCTAACGGGAACCCTCTTTCGCAACTGTAATTTGACACGAGCCAATCTGGCAGGGGCGATTTTGCAGGGGGCAGACCTGACCAATGCCGATCTCAGTCGTGTTCGCCTATTTTACGGCACGGTTGAGCAGGCTAGTCCCCGCGATCGCCTGAATCCTCCCAACTTTCGCACTGGGGCGCAGACGGGTGCGGTCGTCGAGGATGTCAACTTTACCAATGTCAAGAACCTCTCCGAAGAACAACGCTACTATTGCTGTGCTTGGAGTGGTAGCCGCTCCCGTGAAACGATTCCCGGTGGCTGTGAGGGCATTCCTAATAAGCTAGGACGCTAGGGCCTCGGTTAGTAGCGCGATCGCGGGCGATGATTCGCCACGGAGAGCACCATACCTAAGCCAAGATAGGTCGCCAGCATGGCTGAGCGGCCATAACTCACCAGTGGTAACGGCATTCCTGTCACGGGGAGCAGACCAATGGTCATGCCAATATTCACCACCACTTGAAACAGGATCATGGCAAAGAGACCGATCGCCAGCAACGAGCCAAAGTCATGACCCGCACTATTGGCAATTTGCAATAAGCGCAAACCAATTAACCAAAAGAGGCATAGGAGAACTAAACTGCCAATGAACCCCGTCTCCTCAGCGATCGCTGAAAAAATAAAGTCCGTATGCTGTTCGGGAATAAATCCCAACTGGGTCTGGGTGCCTTGAAAAATGCCCCGCCCCCATAGCCCACCGGCACCAATGGCAATCCGCGATTGAATCAAGTGGTAGCCAGCCCCAAGGGGATCCTTGTCGGGGTCAAGAAACATGAGAATACGGGTTTTCTGATAGTCCTTGAGCACACTCCAAAGCACTTGCCCCAAGCCAGCCCCCCCTAGATTGAGCACCAGCCCCCCCAATCCGCCGACCCAGCCCAAGGGCAAGCTCCGCCAAGCGACGACTGCCATCGCCAGTGTCCACGCCAACCAGATGACGAGATTGAGTTGGTAGGGTAAAGGCAGGGCAACAAGAATCGCCGCCACCAAAGGGGAAAGCATCAAGACAATCCAACTGCCGGGCGTATTCGCCCAGTAAAGCATCGTCAATGTAATGGCAATGAAAACAAGGGACGTGCCCAAATCCGGCTGCGTCAAAATCAGAAAAAAGGGGGGTGCGGTGGCTGCAAACACACTGAGAATGCCCTTCAGAGAGTGGCCTGAAATGCGGTGCAACAGTGCTGCTTGGGTAAGAATGAGGGAAATTTTGGCAAACTCCGAGGGTTGCAGGTTAAAGCCGCCAATCGCCAACCAGCGCTCTGCTCCCTTGGCCTCTACCCCCACGAGATCAACCGCCAGCAGCAGGGCACAGCTCAGGCCGTAGATGGCCCAATGACTGCCCATAAAGACCGACTCCGGAACGCGAGCAAGGATGAGGGCAAGAATTGTACCCATCCCCCCCACCAATAAATGCTGGAGACTATCGTTTTCCTCGAGGTGGAGTTGACTACTGTGGATGAAGACCGCCCCAATGACCGTGGTTGCCCAAACAGCGCCCAACAGCAGCCAATCCACGCCTCGCCACGGATAAAACCAGCCAAAAGTCCACCGTCGGGGTACTCGCCAAGCCATCAGCCACTGTCCTGTCTCTCCTAGGGAGTTAGTCTATCGGCTGGCTCAAAGGGTTGCAAACGGACAGCTCGGACAACCGACATGGCACCTTGCCTTGGTGTATTATCCAAAAGGTTGAGCTTCTATTCCGACAAGGAGCGATCGCAGTGGCAACCCTAGGGGTCAACATTGATCATGTGGCAACGATTCGCCAAGCCCGGCGCACAGTTGAACCCGATCCCGTAGCCGCAGCCGTTTTGGCAGAACTGGGGGGAGCGGATGGCATTACCGTACATCTGCGGGAAGATCGTCGCCATATTCAAGAACGGGATGTGCGCCTCCTGCGGCAAACGGTACGCACCCATTTGAACCTAGAGATGGCTGCCACTTCCGAAATGGTGGCGATCGCCCTTGACGTTCGGCCGGATTACGTGACGTTAGTACCTGAGCGGCGCGAAGAAGTCACTACCGAAGGGGGGCTAGATGTGGTGGGTCAGCAGGAACCCTTGACCCAAGTGGTGCAAACGTTGCAAGGAGCGGGGATTCCTGTGAGTTTATTCATTGATGCGGATCCTGCCCAACTGGAAGCCGCTGCCAAAACCACTGCTCAATTTATTGAACTGCACACCGGTCGCTATGCCGAAGCCAAAGGGGAAGCGGCCCAACAACAGGAGTTAGCGATTTTAGCTCATGGTGTCCAACAGGCAACATCCTTGGGCTTGCGGGTGAATGCAGGTCATGGGCTGACCTACACCAATGTAGGGGCGATCGCCCGCCTTGAAGGTATCGAAGAACTCAATATTGGCCACACGATTATTAGCCGCGCTGTTCTTGTGGGTATGGTGCAAGCAGTACGGGATATGAAAGCGCTGATCAGCTCTTAAACTGAGCCCTAAGGGCGTCATCATAGTCATCAGCTAGTGTCGCCACAATCGTAATTAGGCGGGAAATTTCACAGGCAGTAATCCCCCCTAGGGTGCGGGTAGCCACGACTTGGACTTGGTCTTCGGCAATGGCAAAGTGTGCCTCGAGGGTGGTGAGCCAGTTCAACCTCAGGAGCTGACGATAGAGTGCCAATTCATCCGTTACGGGCAGAGGCAGTACCGGAGACCAAATGGTGAGAAAGTCTTCCGCCGTATGACCACTCAACTGCACAAAGACCTCGGCACTGCCATAGCGAAACATCCAAATTTTGCCACTGTCCGTTTGGCCAACGAGGGGGGCGTCCCCTTGGTGGAGACTAGAAATCACCGTTTCAATGATCTCAACCGCATTTTCTGGAGGCGCGTCAAGGGATGCTGCGGGAACGGGCTGCACTTCAGTGACCATGGTCATTCCTTTCGTGAATCAGGACAACTGGTTAGAGGACTTGGTGGGTGTAGGCGTGTTGTTTGACATTGTCGGCAGCGGTAACGATACGCTCGGAGTTGAGCACCCGTTTGCGTTCTGTGGAGGTATTAAAGTTGCGATAGGTTTCGCCAAGGGGAATATGGCGGGTACTTTGGGGACGGGCAATGTAGGTACGTGCGGCAGCCGCAAGGCGATCGCCATAGTCATCACACAGATGGGCACTGGGGGGAAACTGCTGCTGCACCTGCTGCGGGTCTTGGGCTGTACCATAGGTGAGGGCATGGGCTTCACTGTAGGAAGTGGGCAAGCCATGGAGCAGGGCTTCCAACGCCGCTGAGGGAATCGGCTCAATCACCTCTATGGGCTGGAGTTTTCCCTCTACCTGCACAAAACAATGAGCCAGTCCAAGCACCACATAGGCTTCTGGGGGGGGAATCTCTTGACTCATTGCAACCTCACAATGATGTGACTCCCCTCAAGTCTAGCCTGCTTTTCGCAAAATCAGCCTAGTGGGCAACATACAAAAAGGGGCGGCAGTCGTCAGCAGAGAAACGGCTAAGATCGTTTAGGCCTATTTCACCATGAGTCCTGTCATTATTGCTGTATAGTGAGCACTCTAGAGAGTATGGAAACGGCAAACTCAATGCCAGCAACAATCGAATCCCCTGAAGTTGAGCTATTACCCCCGATCTTGGCAGCACTGCCCGACCCCCAAGGGGTAAGTGTGTGTCCTCGGCGGGCACGTTGGCAATTAGACTTATTGTTGCTTGCCCTAGAGTGCGTTGATTTGCATGCCTCTGAGTTAATGTTACAAGTGCTGCGGGATTTGCAACTGCAAGTGATGATCCCCAATCGGGTCGTATTTTGGCAAATTCGCTGCACCAATCCCTTTCGCCAAATTACCCAGCGTACCCCCTTGCCCTTGGCGGAAACAAAGGCACTCACCGCAGTGGTTGTGCAAGTGGCGCGGCGGCAGACAGCAATCCTGCGGCATTTACTTTTGGTGTTGGATCAATTGCAGGCGCAAAATTTGCCCCCAGAAACCTATGCCCCCTTGGCAGAGTATTTAGATCGCTTTCGCCGCCATTTTCGCAAGCGCATGAACCTCCAGCGATCGGGTCTCTTTCTCTACAAAAATAACCAAGCCCTCAATGAGTTAGGTCTCAAGCTGTTGGCACAACTTCTGCTCTGTGCAGGCACAAAGGGCATGGAACGCCTTTGGTTTAGTTTATTTGATGGGGAAGTCAGTTAATGCTGCTGCAACGCCAGTATTCATTGCCCAATTGCAGACTGCGAATTGAAGGGCTGAGTGGTCAAGCCGGCGCAGAGCAGTTGGATATTGTCACCCTCTGCGAGTGGGAGATTATTGACCAGAATCAGCGGGTCAAGGGGGGCAAAAAATTCCTGGTGGCGTTACTCAATAGTGTGCCCGCAGCGGCGCAAACATGGTTGAGTGGTGTGAAGTTGCGGCGATCGCCCCAGTACCCAATTCAGGTCGAAATTCGGGCCTCTAATCAAGTATCCCTCCGTATTCCGCGCAAGCTACTGCAAGTCCCCCCAGAAGAAAATGCAGAGCCACCCGCCAACGATGAAGCAGGGGAAACCCTAGAAGTTCATCTTACATGGTTACAATTCGCTGATTTAGTGGAGGCACTGGATCAACTCTGTAGTGATAGCCAAACACTGCCTACCCTGATACCGACATTCCATTCCCTCCCGCGGCGGGCGATCGCCCCTGCTGTGCCTTTGCGCAAACAACTGATGCCCTTGGGAATTGGCGCTGCTAGCTTAGCCGTAATGGCTGCCATCTTTTTCCATCTACCGGTGCCCGAACGCCGTCCCCCCCGCGAGGAAGCTGTGCCCCCCACCCCCGAAGCCGTCACGCCCTCACCGGCGCCCACGACACCAGCAACCCCAAATCCTTAGGTTAGTTTCAGGCCTACCCTCAATTTGGAAACTGTGGTTTAGATTTTTGATGCTTGGAATAAACTATGGTAATCACTGCCCCTAGTGCTTTTTGGCCCGCCGTTGCCAGCGATCGCGCTGCCTTTATTGCCCCCAATGCCACCCTTGTTGGTGATGTCCGCTTGGGTGAAGGCTGTAGCATTTGGTATGGCGCTGTGTTACGCGGTGACGTGGAGTACATCGAGATTGGTGCCCACACCAATGTTCAAGATGGTGCCATTCTCCATGGTGATCCGAGACAACCCACAATCCTTGGTGCAGAAGTGACCGTCGGGCATCGCGCGGTCATTCATGGGGCAACCGTTGAAGATGGCTGCTTAATTGGCATTGGCGCCGTAATTCTTAATGGCGTTCGAGTCGGAGCTGGCAGTATTGTCGGTGCAGGGGCAGTGGTCAGCAAAGATGTCCCCCCACGCTCTTTGGTTGTGGGCATTCCCGCCAAAGTGGTGCGAGAAGTGAGTGACACTGAAGCCACCGATCTACGCCAGCATGCCCGCAAGTATGAACAACTGGCTCATGTCCACAATGGCACAGGCACCGATCTAGGGTTCTATCCGTAGAAGCTTGTCCTAAACTAACCCCCACCGTGTTCAGTGTCCGCCATTCTTAGGAAAAGCGCTGTCATCTGCTAGAATTCTGTAGGATTTTCTCGTAAGAGTTCAGCCAATGACTCGTGCACGGATTGCTGTGGATGCCATGGGGGGTGACTATGCTCCCGATGAGATTGTTGCCGGTGCCCTCAGAGCCAGTGAAGAATTAGATGCCGATATCCTCCTTGTGGGTGATCCAGTGCCCATTCAGCGCTACCTCAATGAACATGCCCCCACAGCCAAGCCCCAAATTGTCGAAGCGAGTGATGTTGTGGAAATGGGGGAAGAACCCCTGACCGCTCTGAAAAAGAAACCCAGGGCCTCAATTAACGTGGCGATGGATCTGGTCAAAGCGGGTGCAGCTGATGCGATTGTTTCCGCTGGTCACTCAGGGGCAGCGATGGCTGCGGCACTATTACGCTTAGGCCGACTCCCCGGCATTGATCGCCCCGCCATTGGTGCCGTCCTACCCACCCTTATCCCCGGCAAATCCGTTCTTGTCCTCGATGTCGGTGCCAATGTGGACTGCCGCCCCAAATACCTTGAGCAATTTGCGGTCATGGGTTCGATCTACAGCCAGTACGTCTTGGACGTCGAAGATCCCAAGGTGGGCTTGCTTAACATTGGCGAAGAGGACTGCAAAGGCAATGATCTGGCTCTAAAAGCGCATCAACTCCTGCGGCAAAATCGCCAAATCTCCTTCTTGGGCAATGCCGAAGGCCGCGATGTCCTGTCGGGACAATTTGATGTCGTGGTCTGTGATGGCTTTGTCGGCAATGTTCTACTTAAATTTGCTGAATCCTTGGGTAGTGTCCTCGTCCAAATTCTCCGTGAAGAGCTACCTCGGGGCTGGCGCGGGCAACTGGGTACGGCGCTGCTACGTCCCAATCTCCGCAAAATTAAGCAACGCATTGATCATGCGGAACATGGGGGGGGTTTGCTGTTGGGAGTGGATGGCATCTGTATCATTAGCCACGGCAGCTCCCAAGCGCCCTCGATTTTCAATGCCATTCGCCTCGCCAAGGAAGCGGTGGATCATCGCGTTTCAGAGCGGATTCAGGCCTGTTATCAGCATGCCGTTGCCGTTGAGGATCAGGCTTAGTGACTGTGCAGGGCGTTAAATTTAGCGGCGTGGGCGCGGCAACCCCCCGTCAATGCTTGACCAATGCCCACCTCAGTGCCCTTGTGGATACTTCTGATGAGTGGATTCAATCCCGTACGGGCATTCAAGAACGGCACGTGGCAGCTCCTGACCAGCGCCTTGCGGATTTGGCCAGCGAAGCAGCGGGCGCAGCCCTACAGATGGCCGGCCTAGAACCCACAGCAGTGGATTTGATCATCTTGGCCACTTCCACGCCCGATGATCTCTTTGGCACCGCTTGCTTGGTGCAAACTCGCATTGGTGCGGTAAATGCGGTGGCCTTTGACTTAACGGCTGCCTGTTCTGGCTTTCTCTTTGCCTTGGTTACGGCGGCTCAGTATTTGCGCACCGGTGCCTACCGCCGTGCTTTGGTCATTGGTGGTGATATTCTGTCTCGCTGGGTCGATTGGGGCGATCGCCGCACCTGCATTCTCTTTGGCGATGGCGCCGGCGCGATGGTTTTGCAAGCCAGCGATGCTGATCAACTCCTCAGCTTTGAATTACGCAGTGATGGCCGCCTTAATGAGCACCTTACCCTTGCCTTTGCTGGTACTCCCCAGACCTTAGGGGACAATCTGGCGATCGCCCAAGGGGGATTTGCTCCTATTGCCATGAATGGCCGTGAAGTTTATCGCTTTGCCGTCACTCAAGTCCCCGAAGTCATTGAAAAAGCCCTGCACCGCGCTGGGTGTACGGTTGAGGAAATTGACTGGCTGGTGTTGCATCAGGCAAATCAGCGCATCCTTGATGCTGTGGCCGAGCGTTTAGGCATTCCTCAGGAGAAAGTGATTAGCAATGTGGGTCAGTGTGGTAATACCTCCGCCGCCTCGATTCCCCTTGCCCTTGCAACTCCGATTCAACAGGGGCATATTCAACCCGGAGACTTAATTGCCGCCGCTGGTTTTGGTGCCGGTTTAACTTGGGGAGCTGCCCTGTTCCGCTGGCAATAGCCTATGCAAGGGGACATTGACCTGCGTACATTAACCATGCGGGTGGAGGCCATTCTATACCTGAAGGCGCAGCCCCTGACCCTTGCCGAACTAGCAACCCTCGCCGCCACTAATCCTGAAACCATTGAACTGGCACTGATTGAGCTACTCAACGACTATGCCCATCGCCAAACCGCCCTTGAAATTGTCCAAATTGACGATAAATACAGCCTGCAATTAAAGCCCGCCTTTCAAGAACTGGTCCAGTCCCTTGTCCCCGTTGAATTGGGGGTTGCGGCACAGCGCACACTAGCCCTGATTGCTTTTCGTGGCCCCATTCGCCAACCAGAGGTGATTGAACTGCGGGGTTCTAGTGCCTACCAACACATTCAAGAACTCCTCACCCTTGGGTTTATTCAGCGGCGGCGGGATAGCCAAAGTCGCTCCTACATCCTCCAAGTCACTGAGCGCTTTCACCAGTATTTTCAGGTAGATCAACTGCCAACTATTGAAGGGGAAAGGGCGGGCGATTCACATACTCACTGAGCAACTGGGAGGGCAAATCGTCATTTGTCGCCAATTGCAGATTCAAAAGGGCAACTGCGAGCTTGTCTTGCTCTAGTTTGTTGCGCCCCAAAGCCTTGAGAATGCGCCGCAATTGAGCTGCAATTTCTGCCCCAAACATTGTGAGATTTTCATCGGGCAGTGCGGGGAGCCAATCAATTGCCCCATGCTCCACTGCCCATTGTCGCTGCATGGGGGAAATGTGGTTGTCGTAGCGGTCAATAATGCAACTGCGCAGCTTGGGATAGGTTGCCTTGATCCAATTCAAAAGGTTGCCAATATCCGGGGTTTCCAGTTGCGAATCAAGGAGCAGCAGGTCAGGGTTGCGCTGCATCACGGTCACAAAATCACTAATAATACGGCGGCTATTGATTTGTCCTGACTCCACAATAACTTCTAACCCCTGACTCCGCAGCAATTCTTGCCAAATTTGCACTTGAATGCCGGGGGGTTGAATGATGAGAATCGTGGGTTGAAGGGCAAGAGGGGCATCTGGCGGGGTGGTGGAGACAGCCTCATCCTTACGAAATTCAAGGGTTGTTTTACCGATAATAAAGCGATCGCCCGTTTTGAGGAGCGTCGGCACCTGAATCATTTGACCATTCAGCACACAGCCATTGCGACTCCCCAAATCAATGAGATAATAATCATCATTATCCAGACGCTGAATCATAGCATGGCGACGGGAAGACCAGCGATCCGCCAAAACAATTGTGCAGTCTTTACCTCGACCAATTACCCATGAATTGCCTTGGGTAAGAGGGACGACATAGGTGCTGGCCTCTGTGGAGATGACCAATTGTGGATACTGTGGTAACAAGGTGATCCCTCTTCCAACTCCCTGTAGGAATAAATTCGGTCTCTCAGTCCTTATATTCAAAATGATAGTCGGGACATTGAATAGCGGCTTCCGTCGCTGCCCAATCGGGATGTAGTGAACACTTGAGGCGATAGTCTCCTGAAAAGAAACGACAGCGAGAACAGGGAATTTGATGCAAACGGCGGGCGATCGCCAGACCCTCCTGTGTGAATTGCCACACATTCCACGCCATCATTATCAGCAGCAGCCAAGCAAAACAGAAACAAATTGGTACTCGTAATGGCTCTACGGTATGTAAAAAAGATGACAACCAAACAACCATAGGCTGCACCACAAGAAGAAATGAGAATGATGTGGGCAACTGCTAGCCTTTAGTTATTTCCTACGACAATTTTACCACTTGACTATCCAGGTATGAAGATTTCGTCGGATTTGGCACTTCTTTGCAACAGTTCTTATCGTTATCTTATCGTTACAGGCTTTTTCTAAACTATGGGCTACATACAATGCAAAATTACCCCTGCCCTTGGCAGTTCCTCGGCATATACTAAGTGAGTGGGGGAGTGCCCCTACAGCAATTACAGCGGAAACACGTATGGGGATTCAAGAGATTGTTGAACAAGCACTGCGCAATGGTTATCTCACACCAACGCAGGAGGCAGAAGTAGGACGCATTTGCGATAAAGCTACAGAACTCTCTGTGGAAGACTACATGGCGTTGGATCGCCTCATGGGTGCCCTATTGACGGGGCAAGTGGTGGCTGTCCCCCGCAAGCAATTTATCAACATCATGGAAGAATTGGTGCTCACCGAGGCAATTACCCGTATTGCTGCCATTGAAGCGGAGCAAGAATGCGCCCTTGATTTGGGAGATATTGCCGCCTACGCCCTCAACCGCCTTCCCCCGCTCTACGCCACAACCGAAGAGGGCGCGCAGTATCAACGCCAGCGGGCTGAAGAGGAACTCATGGATCTGATTCGCACCCAAGTCCAAGAGGCCATTAACCACAGCATGGCGCGGCCACAAGCTCATCCGGAGCGATCGGCCATTGGCAAAACCTCCGGCAAAGAGGTCTTTACTCAAGTCAGCTCTCTACTGCAAGCCTACGCCAATGACTACGAGCGTCCCAAGGGAGAGTCAGCACGGTGAAAATTTCGCTGTACGATACCACCCTCCGCGATGGCGCCCAGCGGGAAGGTCTCTCCCTCTCCCTCGAGGATAAACTGCGGATTGCCCGTCAACTGGATCGCCTTGGCATTCCCTTTATTGAGGGAGGGTGGCCGGGAGCCAATCCCAAGGACGTGCAGTTTTTTTGGCAGTTGCAGGAAACGCCCCTCCAACAGGCAGAAATTGTTGCTTTTTGTGCCACTCGTCGCCCCGGCCGCAAGGCAGCAGAAGAGCCAATGTTTGAGCCAATCCTAGCAGCCGGTACCCGCTGGGTGACACTCTTTGGCAAATCTTGGGATCTGCATGTCACCGATGGTCTCAAGACCACATTGGCGGAGAACTGCGCCATGATTGCCGACTCAATCCAGTTCCTCAAATCCCAAGGACGGCGGGTGATCTACGATGCCGAGCATTGGTTTGATGGCTATCTTGCCAATCCAGACTATGCCCTACAAACCCTTGAAACGGCTTTGGCCGCTGGGGCAGAATGGCTCGTTCTGTGTGATACCAATGGCGGTTGCTTGCCCCATCAAATTCAGGCCGTGGTGGCAGAAGTGATGGCGCACTTTGGTGGTCTTGATTGTCTGGGGATTCACACCCACAATGATGCGGGGACGGCAGTGGCCAATGCCCTTGCGGCGGTGCAAAGTGGGGTGCGGATGGTGCAGGGAACGATCAACGGCTATGGCGAACGCTGTGGCAATGCCAATCTGTGTACGTTGATTCCCAATCTGCAATTGAAACTCGGCTATGACTGTGTTACCCCAGAGCAGTTGGCGACACTAACGGAAGTCAGCCGCCATGTCAGTGAAATTGTCAACCTTGCCCCCGATGATCACGCACCCTATGTGGGACTGTCGGCCTTTGCCCACAAGGGGGGAATCCATGTCAGTGCCGTGCAGCGCAATCCCCGTACCTACGAGCATATTGAGCCGCATTTGGTGGGCAATCAACGGCGCATTATTATTTCTGAGCAGGCGGGCATTAGCAATATTTTGGCGAAAACCAGTGAACTCGGCTTTGAGTTGGATCGGCAGCATCCCCTGAGTCGGGCGATTTTGGAGCGGATTAAGCACCTCGAAAGCGAAGGTTATCAATTTGAAGCGGCGGAAGCTAGCTTTGAACTGCTGATTCAGGAGGTCCTAGGGCAACGCCAGCGACCCTTTACCCTCAAAGGCTTTGATGTTTTTTGCCGCACCGATTCACGCCAACTAGAGGCCACAATTCGCAGTCAGTCTCTGGCCACGGTCAAAGTTGAAGTCAATGGTGAGGAGATGCTCACAGCGGCGGAGGGCAATGGTCCTGTCTCAGCATTAGATCAGGCGCTGCGCAAGGCCTTGATGTCCTTCTATCCAGAGATTGCCGAGTTTCACCTGACAGACTACAAGGTGCGGATTTTAGATGGCCATGCCGGCACGGCAGCCAAAACCCGGGTGCTGGTGGAATCTAGTAATGGGCGGGATCGCTGGGCAACGGTGGGGGTCTCTGCCAATATCATTGAAGCCTCCTACCAAGCGGTTGCCGAAGCCCTCGAATATGGCCTACAGCGCACTCGGCGATCGCATCCTTCCCCTTTGGTGGCCTCCTGAACCCTCTTAGACCTGGGCAAAATCCGCTAAGATCGAAACTGGTGTTTAGGTTGCATCACTGCCAAGGAGCCGCGTGTGCTCAGCACCCTCAAAGCAGATTTCCAAATTATCTTTGAACGGGATCCCGCTGCCCGCAATTGGTTAGAGGTTGTTTTTTGCTATCCCGGACTTCAGGCCATTGTTCTCCATCGGTTGAGCCACTGGCTTTGGCGGCGGGGTGTTCCCTTTGTCCCCCGCTTCATTTCCCACATTGCCCGCCTGCTTACGGGGATTGAAATTCACCCTGGCGCCACGATTGGCAAAGGCGTTTTCATTGATCACGGCATGGGGGTTGTCATTGGTGAAACCGCGATTGTGGGGAATTACTGTTTGATTTATCAGGGAGTCACCCTCGGCGGTACCGGTAAAGAAACGGGAAAGCGGCACCCGACCCTCGGTGAAAATGTGGTTGTCGGTGCCGGAGCGAAAGTGTTGGGCAACCTCACAATTGGGGACAATGTGCGCATTGGCGCGGGGTCTGTGGTGCTGCGGGATGTGCCCTCGGATTGTACAGTGGTGGGGATTCCCGGGCGGATTGTCTATCGTACAGGTGCCAAAATTGCTCCCTTGGAACACGGTCAACTGCCAGACTCTGAGGCCGAAGCAATTCGCTATCTCTTGGATCGCATTGAACTCCTGGAGAAACAGGTGCAAACACTGCAACAGCAGGAAAAGGTACCTGCCCTTGTGCAAGGACATTTGCAAGCCTCCCAAGGTCAAGCCTGCCGCCTTAGCGATCGCCCCATTGAAGAGTTTCTCAACGGCTCTGGCATCTAGGCTGCCGCGTAGCACACAGGCCACAGAGCCCCCAGCGCTGTAATTCTTTGATGGGTGTAGGGCACTGACAGCGGGGGCAGAGGGGATAGTCTCGCGATCGCTGGCGCACTTGGGCTTGCCATCGTTGAAAAGCCTCTTGGGGAGTGGCCGCAGGCGCCACACTGGGAAGCTTCCCTACTTTCGGTAAGGCCTCATGGCTGGCGATCGGCGAGCGTTGGGGTTGCCAGTCCCGATTGGAAAAGCGAATATCCCTGAGGGAAATACCTAGGGTCTGCTGAATTTTGGCCATCAAGGGCGATCGCGAAAACATCAGATGATGTGCCCAAGTACTACTGGCAACCGCCACTCGTAAAACCCCTTGACCCGTGAGTTCCAGCGGTACAGTGTGCGCCGCCACAACGGTCCCCACCAGCTCTGGCCAATGCTCCAAGAGACGCAAGAACTGCTGCGGCTGCTGCCATTCAGGAGCCTGCTGCCACTGCTGAAGTACCGTGGCCAGTGGGACATAAGCCATCGTGGACTATTCCCAACTATTCGTGATCGTATTCCTCTTGCTTTTGCCGCTGCTCAAGGCGAATCGGTTGTTGTTCTTCCCAAGGATCGGCAGTGGGTTCCGATTCCGGCAGTTCTACGGGCATGGCTTGAGCTGGAGGTTTAACTTGACGTGAGCGGGGACGCTCTTCGTACTCATACTCCTCCTCATACTCCACATACTCGGGCTGGCGACGGCGACGCCGGGGAGCGGTTTCCCAATCGGCTTCGTAATCACTGCGGCTGCGTTGGGGGGGATAGACGGGCGATCGCGCCCCGGAGGGCAATTGATTACTGCTCGGCGTAACGGGTTGATAGTACTCGTCCTCGTCGCTTTCCCAAGGGGGTGCCCCCAAGCCGACCCGTTCTAAGAGACCCACTGTTAATTGCCGCAGGCGCGTTTCTGCCCCTTCAAAGACAATAATGCGATCAGGCCCGGTGCTGACAATTTCCTCAATGGGCAACTCGTAGGTGCTAATCAGTTGAGCTGGAATCCAAGGCAAGCCAATGGAAGCCAAAATCAAATCCGTAATGTCGCCCGTTTCGGGATCAAACTTAAAACCCCGTACCTTACCCAGCACTTCACCGGTTTCCGTCACAATCTCACTATCAATCAATGTGCTGTAGTTGTAGGTATTGAGAGCTTCCGTGACATCATCATCGTGCTCAACGAGAATGACATCGCCAATTTGGCGAATACTGTCGAGAAGAATGTAGCGTTGCTCCCCTGTAAAGAGGGTATTGCGTACCCCCAAGGCCACCACTTGCCGCTGGTCAATATCGACCCAAACTTGATTAATGACGCCTAACTTCCGACCAGTATCACGGGTAATTACCTGTGTACCGATCAAATCTGCCCGTTGCAGCAATTGCGCCGATATGGTCATGCCTTTGTGTATCCCAATGAATCTTAGTAATACTATAGCGGCGAATACCAGTGGTACGCCAAAGGCGATCGCAGGAGTGATAAATTCCCCCGTGCAATCGGTGCTTCTAGGCTAGCGCATTTTTGCCCCACTGCTGAGTGAAGTGAGTCTATTCCCCTAGGATGGACTGGGTAAGTGCCATCACAGGCTGCATTAACGGTGCTTCCTCGCCCGAGAGCACTTGATTGACCGCTTGGGGCAGGACTTGGTACGTCACTTGCGCCACCTTCTCATCCTTGAAGGCCTTAATGATCGTGCGGTACCACAGCAAGAAGCCGTCCCGCAGGGCATCCAAATCCGCAAATAACATCGCGGCTGCCGCTAGGCGCAGCACATGCTTGCGATCCCGCCGACACACTGCCGAATAATCCTGATTGCCCTTGCGGAAAATGTAGGGACTTTTAGCCCGCAGTTGCTGCTCCACCTGATTGAGGATTTTCTCCTCGGCGTCACGGATTTTTTCATAGGCACTAATGCGCTGCTCTGCAGCTGCTAGATAGTTTTTGAGGAACTCTAGCTCTTCGGTGCTGGCATAGCGGCCATCGGCCTCAAGGCTGAGTTTTTCCAGTTGACGCAGCATAAGTCCCACCCCACAACAACTCTATTTTGACAAAATTGAACTGCCGAGGGCAAGAACAGGCTGCATCACCTGCTGTTCTTCGGGTGTGAGCAGTTCCTTCATCATGTTCGGCAGGTACTTGCCATAGGTGGAGGAGGAAGACGCCTCGTAGTTGAAGGATTTGACAATGGTGCGATACCAAAGCAAAAAGTTGTCCCGCAGCAAATCCAACTCAGAAAAGAGCATTGCCGAAGCGCACAGGCGAATCGTATCCACCAAGTCACGACGGCAAATTTCTGAGCGATCGCCATTGATCAAATGAAAACAGCGGGGATTTTCTGCCTTTTGCATGGATTGAATTTTATCCGCCATCATTTCCGCCTCAGCACGGATTTTTTCGTAGGCACTGATGCGAGTCTCCACCGAGGCCAGATAGTCCCGCAAAAAGTTTAATTCCTCAGGACGGGCATAGCGACCATCGGCAACAACGGTTAAGTGATTCAACTGACGGAACATAGGGTAACCCTCGCTAGAAAATAAATGAACACACTCATCTGTGGCTTATCATTTCACCAACTCCCCTTGGCGCAGGCGTTTTTCAATATCCCGTGCCGTAGCTCCTTCGTTTTGCCAGAAGGCGGCCGCATCAATGCGATCCTGTTTACCGACGAGAAACTTACAGTAGGTTTCCCCCATGGCATAGCACTGCAACTCGATACAACTCAGGGGCTTTTGAATCAATCCCGTAAAGAAGCCCGCAAACAGACCGGCATAGATGTAGCAGACTGGCTTACCCACATCCCCAAGGGTACGTGCCACCACGGAGTCAAAGATATTGATGAACATAAAACCATTCTTTTGCTCCGTGAGATCCACTTCCCAGTTGCCCCAGCCTAGGGTTATAAAGGGCCACCACCAAGCCTCTAGGATAAATGTCAAAGCGGACTTGCGCAGTTCGCGCTGGTACTCCTGTTCAAAGTGTTGCTTAAAGACAACCGCATCGCGTTTGCCCCACTCTTCGCCAATTTTGTACATGACAAGGGCAGAGGCAGGACCAACTTCCTCTTCGAGACCTTCCACTAGGCCAATGACAAAGTCTTCTGTCGCTAGAGCAATCCGCTGATCATACCAGTCGGTAATGCTGCCCCGTTGGCTATCAAATTGCAGATAGTCCCGCAGGCTATAGTGATTGGTGCGCGTCGGATGAGTTTGGTGTAACTGATGCTGATAGCCCTGAGCAGGGGTCATAGCATTGGCACTCCCGGCAGGTCGAGACGGCGTGACAGAAACCATAGATCAGCGAATTGCCCCCTATTGTGCTTGAACGTTAGGTACTAAGCAGCCACACTTTTTAGGCTAAAAGATTTTTCAGGGTTTTGACTCCATACTTCCACGGATTTTTTGTCTAACGACACATTTCTATAAGTTCTGTTTCACTGATGCAGGGAATACCCAATTCTTGAGCGCGTCGCAATTTACTCCCCGCTTTTTCGCCCACCACCAGATAATCTGTTTGCCGACTGACACTCTCACTCACTTGACCGCCATGCTGCTGGATCAGCGTTTTGGCTGCTTCACGGGTGAAGCTGGGCAGGGTGCCTGTAATCACAAAACGTTTGCCCGCAAGGGGTTGTCCTGTCGTTGGTACAGTGGTCGCTGTCGCCGCCAGTTGTAGCCCTAAGGCTTTGAGATCCGCAATGAGGGCTTGGTGCGCTGCATCTCGGAACCACTCGTGGACCGCTTGGGCAATGTCCTCACCAATGCCATAGACCCCACACAGATCGGCGATGGTAGCAGCGGCCAGTTCCTCAACAGACTTGAATTGAGCGGCAAGCACTTGGGCATTGACACTCCCCACATGGCGGATGCCTAAGCCGTAGAGCACCCGTGGCCACGGTTGTTGTTTCGAGTCGGCGATCGCCTGCAACAATTTATCAACGGACTTTTGACCCATGCGCTCGAGGCGCAACAGTTGTGCTGCCGTGAGGTGATAGAGATCTGCCGGGGTGCGCACCAATTCCTTGGTCACCAATTGCTGTACCAGCTTTTCCCCTAACCCTTGAATATCCAAGGCATCCCGACTCGCCCAATGGAGGATTTGCCCGCGCACGATCGCTGGACACCGAGGATTGACACAGCGACTCACAGCTTCGTTGGCAGGGCGCACCACCGGCTGATGACATTCAGGACACACTGTGGGCATTGTAAAGGGTTGAGCCGTTGGTGGTCGCAATTCCGGAAAGACCCGCACAATCTCTGGAATGATTTCGCCAGCTTTGTGAATCACCACCTTATCGCCAATGTGCAAATCCAATTTGGCAATATAGTCTGCATTGTGCAACGTTGCCCGTGATACAGTGGTACCTGCTAATTGCACCGGCACCAGTTCAGCCACCGGGGTGAGCGCACCCGTGCGTCCCACCTGAACTGTAATCCCCGTCACATCGGTAATCGCCTGTTCCGGTTCATACTTCCAAGCAATACAACCTCGGGGAAACTTTTGCGTAAACCCAAGGGTCTGTTGCAGCGTTAAATCATTGAGCTTGACCACAATGCCATCGGTCAGATAGGGCAGTTGGTGGCGTGCGGTTTGCCAGTGGTCGTAGTAGGCTTTCACGGCCTCTAGGTCAGGGCAGTCGACATTGTGGGGATTGACCCGAAAGCCAAGGCATTGCAGCGCATTGAGCACTTGCCACTGCGATTGGGGTTCTCCTGCTGGGTTCTCACCAACGCTACCCCCTTCAGGTAAATGCAGCGCATAGGCAAAGAAGTCCAGTTGGCGTTGGGCAACAATGCGAGGATCCAGTTGACGGAGAGTACCGGCGGCGGCATTGCGGGGATTCGCAAAAGGAGCCTCTCCTTGGGCTTGGCGTTCTTGGTTCAGTTGATGGAATCGTGCCAAAGGCAAAAAAGCTTCCCCCCGAACTTCAACGATCGGCGGTGGGTTCTCTACGGCTAGCCGTAGGGGAATGGTGCGAATCGTCCGCACATTGCTGGTAATGTCCTCACCGCGTTGGCCATCGCCCCGAGTTGCCCCCCGCACCAGTAAACCCTTTTCGTAGGTCAAAGCAAGAGCCACGCCATCCACTTTGAGTTCGCAGACATATTCCGGCGGGGGAATTGGCTCCTCTCGCCGTAGGCTACGCCAATAGCGCTGCCAGCGTTCCTGCCACGCCACCATATCGGCAAAGGTAAAGGCGTTTTCGAGGCTATAGAGGGGAATGCGATGGCTGACACTCTCAAATTGACTGCTGGGAGCTTCGCCGACCCGCTGGGTAGGGCTGTCGGGGGTGATGTACTCAGGATGAGCCGCTTCTAATTCCTGAAGTTCGCGATAGAGTTGGTCATAGACTTCATCTTCCATGATCGGCTGATCGAGGGCGTAGTAAGCGTAGCTCGCACGCTGAAGCAGGTGCCGCAGTTGTTGAATCCGTTCGGCAGCTGTCGTCATCGGGGGTTCCTTCGAGACCATTTGCCCAATGGATTTGTACTATTCTTGACTATTCTTGGGGCGTGGTTTGGCCCCATGGGGCAGTCCCCAGCCCAGTTTTTGCCGCAGCACATGGAAGAATTCTGGCGCACGCAGGCGAATGAAGCGGGCACGGTAGGGAGCACGTTGTACAAAAACTTGATCCGCCGGCTGAATGTAGCAGCCTGCATTGCCATCCACCACCAGAATCAGATGCTTGAAGGGGTTCGCGGGATAGATCCACACGGGTTCGGTGTTGGCAAAGACAAGGGCACGGGACGCTAAAGAGTGGGGACAAATCGGCACCAATTGTAAAGCCGCTACACCGGGGGTAATTACGGGACCACCCGCTGAGAGGGCATAAGCCGTAGAACCGGTGGGGGTGGAGAGAATCAAGCCATCGGCAGCAATATCAACGCGGGCATGGGCACCCACATCCACCTCAAAGTGGCACATTCCCGTCAGGGGTTCTTTATGGATCACCATTTCATTGAGGGAGAGGGCTTCCCAAATAACGGTTTGATCGCGGAGGACTTGAACCGTGAGCATCGTGCGATCTTCAATCGTGTAATCGCCACGCAGCACTTGATCAAGGGCAGGTTCTAAATCGGCGACGTAGCCCTCGGTGAGAAAGCCCAAGTGCCCGGTGTTAATCGTGAGCAGCGGAATCTCACAGGGAGCCAACTGCCGAAAGGCAGAAAGTACAGTGCCATCGCCGCCCAGAACAACCGCAAAGGCCATGGAAGCATCAAAGCCGGGGGGCACCAGTTGATCAATGGGGGTATGGCAGACGGGACTATCGGGACGGGAATAGCCAAGAATGCCACCAATCCCCGTGGCCATGTGCACTTCCCAGCCCTGAAGTTCTAAAATTTGACGGACATGGGTAGCCAATTCGACCGCAAGGGGTTTGCCTTCGTTGTAAATGATCCCCGCCTTCACAGCAACTCCTAGGGGGTGGACTTAAAGGGACTGCGTTTTTTGCGTCCAGATTTTTTCTGTTTGGCTTTTTCGTAATCCAATTCTTTGAGTTTACGCAGAATTCGGGTGAAATAGTCTTGTAAATAGGCCTCAAGGGTCAGGGTTTCGTTGGGATCGAGGTCAAAGGTGCGATAAACTTCCTCCATTGGGGCATTGAAGACTTGACCACTGGCAATCACTTCCGTAAAGGCAAGGCGATCGCTAATGTTCCATGTCCACTGAAACCACTGGGTGGCCTGCCGTGCGGCTCGCAAAACCCCAATGGGCAAACGGGTAATTTTCGCCTCCTGCCCTGAGAGATTTTCACATAGCTTAATAATTTCATCGGCTGTCCAAGCGCGGGTGCCTGCTAGGTCAAAGGTTTTGCCATAGGTCGCAGGCCGATCAATGGCACGCACGGCAAATTTGGCTACATCCTGAGTATCCATGTAGGCAATGGCGGTGGACTCTCCCAAAACCCAAATGGATTGATTTTCCAGAATCGGGATCGCATATTGGCCAATCAAGCCTTGAAAGAAGCCACAGGGACGCAGGATCGTGTAGTTTAGCCCTGATTCGCGCAAGAAGTCTTCGGTACAGTGCTTGATTTGCATCAGGGGCACGTGGGGATAGTCCTGCGCTCCCATAATCGAGAAAAAAATCAGGTGTTCAATCTCAGCAGCTTGGGCAGCCTGAATCAAGTTGACCTTGCCTTGCCAATCCACTGCTTCGATGGTTAGGGTATCGGTGGGGCGAGTGGCAGAGGCATCAATGACCACGGAAGCTTTGGCGTACTGCAATGCCTCAAGAAGACTGTCAGCAGCACAGAGGTTTCCCTGAAGAATGGTGGCGCCCCATTCCCGCAGAAACGTGGCTTTGGCTGGACTGCGAACAAAACAATAGACCTGGTGTCCTTCATCTAAGGCACGGCGCACAATTTGCCGCCCTAGGGTACCCGTACCGCCAACAATAAAAACGTTCATGAAAAACTCTAGTCATAAATCTTAACTTTTGTAATACTTTATCAGAATTCCCGACATGGGCGATCGCGAAGCGTGCCCCTTGGGCAATCGCGGGGATCATCCTTCTTCGGAGCAAATGAAGACGGATTAAGTGGCAAAGTCTTCACAGTGGAGCGTTTCCCATGTTTTGCGCCCCGTTACGGGATTGGTGCCACTGGCAACGTTGCAGAGCTTGCGTTGGGCGTCTTCCCGCAGTTCCACATCGGTAAAGTCAGCACCAGTGATAATGGCATCGTCAAAGTTGGTATTAAAGGCAAAGGCACCTTCAAGAATGGCATTGGTGAGATTGGCCTTGGTCAGCCGTGCGGTGTCCAATGTGGCGTAGCGTAAGTCGGCACCTTCGAGGTTGGCCGTTTCCATGTTGGCACCAAAGAAGCTCACTCCCTGAAGATTGGTGTGGCTGAGGTTACTGTGGAAGAGGTTGGCTTTAGTGAATTCAGATCCCCGCAAATCCCGTCCAGAAAAATCCATATTGATCAGGGCTTCTTTTGTGTAATCTTCAGCGATCGCCCCCGTGGGGGTGAGCAGAATCCACAGGATGGCCAATAGCAGTGCTACACACCAGCGCCAGTAACGGCTAATGGTTGTCATTACAGCCGAGGATGAGAGTAGCATAGGCAACACTAGAGTGAATGTGAAGTGTCTATTGTTCAGATTATCAGTATGCAGATTTCTGAGACCGAGTGGGTACGCGATACCTTTATTGATGGTGGCTATGCTGAAGGCTACTTTCTCATGGGGAAAGGGGATGACCTAGAGTGGTACACTGCCCGTGAGCGGGCATTGATTCCCCTTGATGAGCGGTTTCGCTATCCGAAGTCTTTGCAGCGGGTGCTCAATCAAAATCGCTTTCAAGTGGCGATTAACCGAGACTTTGCTGCTGTGGTTGAGGGGTGTGCCGATCGCCTGAGTACATGGATAACACCCCGTCTCAAGGAAGTATACCATCTGCTTTACACCACGGGTTGGGCAGTCAGTTTTGAAACGTGGCAGGGCGATGAACTGGCAGGGGGGATTCTCGGTATTGTTATTGGCGGCGCCTTTATTGGCGAGTCCATGTTCTATCGCATTCCCGACGGCTCGAAAGTAGCGATGGTGAAACTAGTGGAGCATCTGCGGCGTCGCGGCTTTCTGCTGTTTGATGCCCAACTGCAAAATCCCCATCTTGAGCGCTTTGGGGCGTATGTTGTCAGCGATCGCGAGTATCGGCAGTTACTGGCACAGGCAATTCGTCAACCCTGTCAATTCCTATAGTGCTTTAAGACAAGTGGCTGCTTCAATGATCTATCAGAAACAATTAATCTATTCTTCAACCAAACTTAGTCATAAATTAGTCATCAATACACTCATGTTGCGGATGTTTTTGAGCGGAAAAGCTATACTGTGAGCCAAGATGGACTCCCTTCAAAAAAATGATTACTTTGCGCTGGCGAAGTGGTTGGAACCCACGCATGCAAACCGTGATTAATCGCTATATGCTGCCGGACGTTCGCCGGGGCCAGATGGCGCAGGGCATCATGAAGGGGGTGCGTGCTCTGCTCAATGAACTGGGGACAAATCAGTTAACTACCTCCACCCTGTCCCCTCAACTTACACGAGCACTGCCAGCGGGAACATTAT
>FMJZ01010503.1_pt1 | contig 24496 bp, 26 predicted proteins | sample 1987881 | NCBI WGS metagenome assembly FMJZ01 (sample SAMEA4378227, study PRJEB15110) | soil metagenome | biome: soil; feature: Field; material: Soil | place: India | collected 2015-03-11 | depth 0 m
TAAAAGATTTTGGAAAACCTATAAGAAAAGAAATTCATCCACCAAAAAATATTAAATCATTTCAAATGAGACAACGCGGACTTTATATGATAAGCAAAATAATGGATGATTTCTATATAAAACCAATAAATAAAACTGGAAATTTATCTTATATGAAAAAAATTATAAAAAAATAGAGGATTAGGTGGATAATAAGTTAAAAATCAAGGTTTCTTTTTACAAGGACAACATTGCAATAATTGAGCTTTCTGGAGAACTCACTGTATTTACTGACGAATTTGATCTACTTAATAAAGAAATAATGGCATATATAAAAATGGGAGTTTATAGATTCATTGTCAATCTTGACAATTTAAAGTATATTGATTCTTCTGGAGTTGGTTTACTTATGAGAATGGGAAGTGTTGCAGCGAAAAACAAAACAAAACTTTGTATAATCTGTGAACAACCAAATATTTTGAAAGTTTTAGCCATATCAAAAGTAGATGTATTTTTTAACCATGTTAAAAGTCTTTCAGAAGGCATAGCATTTTTTGAACATAACATTTAAAAAAAAACAAAAAAATCCGAAAAACTAATTAACAAAAACTCTGGAAATATTATGAAAAGATTTTTTTACGTAACTTTTATAATTTTATTGAATACCACTTTTATTTTCCCGTTCAAAAGATTTGATACCTATAAAACTTTTGAATTAAAAGGTTCTAACTGGCCTATTTTCCTTTCAGATGGAATAAGTTTTAAAAAAGATGAAAATGGAAAAGTCTTCATAGGTTTAATAGAAAATCCAGATTATGAATATTTTTCAACAGATCTTTTCATAGATTTTGAAAAGAATACTTTAAGTTTTGAAAATTATAGGACTCTGTATAGTTATTTTATATTATATCGAGATGAAAAATTTAATGGTGTTTCTTCAGGAAAATTCACTTTCTCTGATAGTTGTATTAAACTCTTGCCACAGAGAGGATCCATTTTTTACCCCGGAAGTGATGTGGGAAGTTTTACAATTGATTTCTGGTTATATCCTTTTAAAAATTATGACAAACAATATATTGTTTATTACCTTGCAGATGATATAAATATAGAAAATGATAAAAAGTATGGTTTTCTCATATACCTTGATAAGGGAAAATTAAAATACAAATTTTTAAATTTCTTTTACGATTATGAAAAAAAGAATATTATAGAAGAAATTGAATTAGAAGAAGAGGCAAACATTGTTTTATATAAGTGGGAACATCATGCTATCTCTTTTGACTCAAGAAACGGCAAAATGGTTGTCTACAGAAATGGAGTGGAAGAAAAAGTTTTATGGATAACTGAAAATTTCAAAAAGGGTGGAAAAGTTTATTATCCTTTTGTCAATCCAGTTATCAATTCTTCTTTAACTATTGGTAAAAACTCATTTTTTTTACTTGATAATTTGAGAATTTCTAAAAAATTTATCAATAACTTTGACTTGTTTCCTGTAAATAGAAAGGAGTCTTTTTTAATCACAAAAGTTTTAAAACTATCAGATAACTTCTTCAATATAAAAGACATAAAAATAGATTTAAAAAAAGACAACTATGCATTTGTAAAGTTTGGATATAGAATTTCGGATGACATTTTTGCCCCTGACAACAAAAATATTCCATGGGTTTATGTTAATCTTGAAAACTTTAATATTCCGGAAGAATATTCAAAAGGGAAATATATCCAGTTTAAACTCACAATCTATCCCGAAGTTTCAGAAAATGATATAAAAATTTACTCTCTTGGATTAAATTACAACATTGATGAAACTCCATATATTCCACAAATTGTAAAGGTTGTGCCAGGGGATGAAGTCGTCGAAATATATTTCATACCTTCTCCTGAAGATGATATTATAGGATATGAGATTTATTATGGTAATGAAAGCAAAAACTATATAAGTAAGGATGCTCTTGAAGGTAGTTCCCCCATTTTTGTAAAAAAACAATCAGAAGGACTTACATATCATAAAGCAACTTTAACACTTAAAAATGAAAAACCATACTTTATAGCTGTAAGAGCAGTTGATAAAAATGGCCATAAGAGTTCTTATTCAAAAGAAGTATTTGTAAGACCAAGTTCTATCTACAGTAAAAACAATTTCAGTGTGGATAGGTAAATTATAAAACTATCTCTGTCCCTATTCCAGCTTCAGTTAATAGCTCAAGCAAAACAGAATGTTCTATTCTACCATCAATAATATGAACCTTTTCTACACCATTTTCGAGAGCCTTTATTGATGAGTCTATTTTTGGCAACATTCCTTTTGTTATAATTCCATCTTTTTTCATAGATGGGACATCATCTTTTTTCAAAGAAGGGATAAAGCTATTTTCGTCTTCAATATTTCTATATATACCTTTAACATCTGTAAGATAAATTAACCTATAAGCCTTTGAAGCTATTGCTATTTCAGCAGCAGCAACATCTGCATTAATATTGTATGTATGCCCATCTTCTCCAATTCCTATAGGAGATATAACAGGAATATATCCGTCTTTTATGAGAGTAAAGAGTAATTCTGGATTTATCTTTTTGATATTGCCAACAAGCCCAAAATCTATATTTTTACCACTTTTATCCAGCTTTTTCTCTGCAACTATAAGGTTAGAATCTTTCCCTGATAACCCAACAGCTTTCCCACCCTGATTGTTTATTAAAGCAACAAGCTCTTTGTTGATGAGTCCGCTTAAGACCATCTCTGTTATTTCAATTGTTTCTTTATCTGTATATCTATAACCTTCAATGAATACAGCTTCTTTCCCGAGTCTGTTCATCAAATTGGTAATATGAGGGCCACCACCATGCACTATTATAAGATTTATTCCAATTAATTTCAAAAGAACAAAATCTTCTATAGATTTTGATTTGAGATATTCATCGTCCATTGCACTCCCACCATACTTAACCACAATTGTTTTTCCATAGAATTCTTTTATATAGGGAAGTGCTTCCATTATTATTCTGGCTTTCTCGATGAATTTCTGCATAACGTCCTCTTATATCTGATTTTCTATTTTTATTATCGTTCCTGTATGCTGTGTTCCATAAAAATCAAAGAAATCTTTTATTGTATGTAAATGTTTTATATTTCTCTCAATCTGGTATTTCGTAATATATTTGCTATATTTTTCTGTAAGAAAATCAGTAATATATTTTAATTGAATTTTATTTTCATTACAATAGTTTTCTATTTGTTTGAGAATATCGTCTTCAAAAATTAAGAATGTGTGAGGCTCAATTTCTATTATCGAATTCTTATATTTTTCTCTGATATAGCCAGAAAAATGTGCATTGATCTGGATTATCTTATAATTTGCAAATTCCTCAAATTTTACTTCGTCTAAGGCTGTTTTTATCATCTGTTCTACATTTTCTGGAACTTTATGAAGGGAATGAGTCCTCAAGAATTCAATAATTTCTTCTTTTTTTATCCCATAAGCAAGGGATTTTTTGATTGAATCTTTTGTGATTTTAAAAATAGAAATTACCTGAATAGTCTTTGGTTCAGTAAATAAAGCAAGTTTGAATAGTATGTCTGGTTTAATATTTGGTTCTACAATTATTTCGTAATTTGAATCTATAACAAAATGTGTTTCTGAAAATTTTTCTGAAAGATCTATGTTATTCAAAATTGACAAAATAGGTTCATTTATTAAGATTTTATCATTAAAGAGAGAAATATTGCCATTTTTTGAAATTATTTTGGCGATTTTGTAATTTTCAAGTTGTTTGATAAATAAAATAAACTTAAGTTCCTCATGTTTTATAAATTGTAGAAAATTAGAATTTTCATTTTTTTGCAAAAAGTAAAAATGGCTGTTTAAGTAGTATAAAAACAAATCTTTAAGTGGCATTGCCTTTTTATAATTAAAACAGAATTGGGCTAATGTTTTAAGAGTAAGAAAAGCTGGCTTATTAAAACCAAATTGATCTAGAAAATCATAGATAAAAATTATAAAAAATTGCTCATTAACACTCAGTTTTGTAATAGACTCAAACAAGAATTTATTTATTACAATTCTGTTGTTGAACTTCTGGAAAAAGCCAAATTTTGAAAGTCGCTTTATAATTTTTGTAACAATCTCTTTTTCTGCAAAGTCAGTAAAGAATTCGAGAAGTTTTTCAAAATCTATTTTATGAATCTCATTATTCTCTGAACTTCTTGGTGAGTAATTTACAATGTATGATATAAAACCAGCAATTAATTGAAGATAATTGTTTTCTATTAAATTCTCTCTCAAAGAAAGATATTCCTCTGTTTCCTTCTCAGAACCAAAAAATTCTTTTTGGAGATATGGTTGAAGATATTTTAAAAACATCTGAGGACAAAATAAAAAATTATAATGGTTTAACCTTTTATAGTTAAAAATGATATATTTTGACATTAAAGATTTAACTGAGTTTTTAAATTCTTCGTGATCAATTCCAAAAAACTTGGAAATTATTTTAGAAAGATTTTCTAACGATTCATAAACAATCCAGCCATAAGAGTTTTTCATTATTTCAAGAATCAATTTTTCTACTTTATTTAATGAATTAAAAATTTCTGTAAGATTATCCCTGAATTTTTCTTCTACTTTATGAAGTTTTTTCTTATTTTCAAGACTATCAAAAGTAATATCAGAATTAAGATTAAAATAATAATCATAAATTGATTTAACAAGAGAGGCTTCTGATTTGGATAAAAAGGTTACAAACTCTTCTTCATTGTTGATATTTTCATTTTTAACTTCAAACATTTATATCCTTCTTATATAATGTTTTCAAGTAAAACTTGAGAAAATTCTTTTTTCTCTGGCACAAAATCACTGGCTTCTATTATTTCATAACTATAACCCTGCTCAATAAGAAAAAGCTGTCTTTTTCTTGCAAATTCTTCTTCTACACTATCTTTTGAAATCAATGTATAAAATATAGCATTCCCAGAATCAGGACGCAATATTCGTCCAAGTCGTTGAGCTTCTTCCTGTCTTGAACCAAATATTCCAGACACCTGTATAGCAACATCAGCCAGAGGCAAATCTATTGAAAAATTTCCTACTCTTGAAATACAGATGGCTTTTATATCTCCTCTTCTAAAATCTTCATATATTTTGTGTCTATCGTTTGAAAGAGTCTCCCCTGTAATAAGAGGTATGTCAAACCTTTTAGAAATCTCTTCCAGTTGTGAAAGAAAATGTCCTATGATTAAAATATGATTTTGTTTGTGTTTTTCAAGTAGATAATCAAGCACTTTTAATTTTTCTGGATTTTCTGATGCAAGCCTGAATTTTGTCCTTTGATTGGCTACGTAATAAATACTACTCAATTCCTCTGAAAATGGGACTTTTATTTCATAGCAGCTTGCTTTTGCTATCCAGCCTTCTTTCTCAAGCATCTTCCATGGATATTCATATATTTTAGGGCCAATAAGAGTGAAAACCTCACTTTCAAGATTATCTTCTCTCACAAGAGTAGCTGTAAGCCCAAGTCTTCGTTTTGATTGAATCGCTGTTGTCATTCTGAAAATCGGAGCTGGCAATATATGAACCTCATCATATATGATAAGTCCCCAGTTGTTATTTGTAAAAATATTTAAATTCCTTGATGTTTCCTTTTGTTTTTTATGTATAATCATATTGTATGTTGTTATAGTTATAGGCTTTAATTCTTTTGTTTGAGAGGTAAATTCTCCGACCTCATTTTCTGTAAGATTTGTTTTATCAAGAATCTCTCTTTTCCATTGTTTTACTGATTCATTGCTTGTAGTAATAATCAAAGTATATTCTTTTATATCTGCTATTATACCAATTGCTACAATAGTTTTCCCAGCTCCACAGGGAAGAATTACAATCCCACTACCTTCTTTCCATTTTGAAAAACTGTAAACAGCCTCAGATTGATAGTAACGTAATGAAAATTCTTTATTCTCTTTTGTTATTTTCCTCAATTCAATATCGAGCTTGCTACCTGTCTCAAAACCTGCAAGATCCTTAACTGGGATATGATGTTTGACAAGCTCTGTTTTTATTACACCTCTTTCTTTCTCATCTATAAGCCATTTTTCTTCAACTTCAGACAAAATATATTTTTCAATAATTGGTTTTATTTTTTCTTTTAATTCATTATCTAAAACATTGAGGACAAGTTTATCTTCATATTTTTCAAGTACCACTTTACCGTAAATATTATAGTTCTTGTTGATATACTCAATAACATTCTTCGGTATATCATATTTTTTGTATTTTTCAAGTGTGCCAACAATTTCTTCAAGAGGGAATCCATTTGCAGCTGAATTCCAGAGAGATATAGGAGTAATTCTATAGAAATAAATATGCTCAGGAGTTTTAATTAACTCAGCAAAAGAAATGATTTTTTTCCTCACTTCTTCAAACTGCGGATGGTGTGTATCAAGCAAAATCGTCTTATCGGATTGAACTACAAGAACTTTATCCCTTTCAAGCATTTATCCTCGCTATGAAAAAAAAGATATATATTTTACATTTTTTAAAAACTATTGTCAAAAATTTTAATGATTATCATTTTAATCAAGATTTTCAAGAAGTGGTTTTTTTGTTAACTCATTTAAAAACCATTCAATTAGCTTTAAAGTGTTTTTTTGATAATTTGATGTGGCTTTAAGTCCATATTCATATCTTGCATCTTTTAAGTATGATTCAGTCATTCTCATCGTTAAAATATTTCCATTTTTCTGATATTCAAGAAAAGAACGAATGCCATTAATAAAAAGTTTTCCAGCATTTTTAAGTTGTCTTTCTTCATACCATTCCTCAAACGACTGAAAATAAAGTGTATTATATTCCTTGAAAAGATTTGAAAATTCTGGATCATACTTTAACGATATATCTACTATCGTTTTAATTATTTTTTCGTTTCTTTCCTTTAAGTTTTGTTTTAATCTTACTTTTTGAGAATAGATACCAAGTGTTATATATATATTTAAAAGCTGAAACAATCTTTTTCTTAAGTGGTTGACATCGAAAATTTTTTCTTCATTTTCAGAAATTCTTTTAATATTTTGAGGATTTTTGATAAATATAATAGCTTCTTCATATTCATTTTTAAGTCTTATGAATTCTTCTTCTGTGTTTGATTTTGTAATATCAGGATGAATCTGTTTGGAATACCTTCTGAATATTCTCTTTGCTTCCTTTTCTGAAAGATTGCCATTTGCAAGCATTTCTTCAATAATTCTATTATTCATTTCTTTTTAACTTTTAATTTTTTTGTTAACTCTATAATATTTCCTTCAGGATCAAGAAAAGAACTTTCATAATATCCATCTCCAGTAATTCGAGGTCCAGAAAGAATCTTAAAACCATCCTGCTTTAATCTTTCAGTTAAAATATCAATCTTCTTCTTTGAACCAAGCCTCAAAGCAATATGGGTATACCCAGCAGAAAGTTGATTTTTATTTTTAATGTCTGGTATGTGCATTAATTCGACTTTCGTTTCGCCTTCAAAAGATAAAAAATAAGATTCAAAATTTTTTGTTTTATTTATATATTTCTCACTGGTTTTACAATCAAAATATTTAAGATAAAAATTTTTCATTTCTTCTATGTTGACAACCCAGATAGCTATGTGATCTATAAGCATAATATTATTATATAAAACTAATAATTTTTATTCAATTTTCTGAAATTATTAATTCCCGGCTTTTTCAATTAATACACTTCCACAGAATGAATCGCAAATTGTTGGATTGCCATAATATTCTATATATCCACTTCCCGACACATTGATTTTAAATAGCGAAATAACTCTCACAGTCATATCAACTGTTCCAGAAACATTAACATTCAAGGTTGTATTTGTCAAATTTTTTCCATAAAAATTGAGACTTCCACTTGAGTCTATTTCAAATTTATTGCAAGATCCAGATAAATCAAGTGATAAAGACCCGGATGAAGAAATTTTGTAATAATTCCTTGAAATATTTGTTTCATACAAACTAAGACTTCCAGAATTTTCAATGTTAGAAATATTCTTTGCAACCTTTATATAAATATGACGAGAGGGTTTTAACTGATAACCATCTTTATATTTTATCTTTATTTTTGTACCAGATTTTGAAATTTCAAGATAGTTAAAAAGATTGTCATCTGTTTCTATCTTTATTTCTCCAGAAGGGATTGTTTCAGTTGGTGTTAATTTATATCCGCCTTCTAAAGAAATAGAATCATAATCATTCAAAACAAAGTTTTTTTCTATTGTATTTCCTGATCCCACTACTTCCTGATTAAAAAGAATGCAATTCGACAAAAAAATTAATAAAATTAAAATATATAAATTTTTCATATCCATCTCCTAATTTTAAGATTAACACTATTTTTACCGAAATTCAACTTAAAAATGGATTTTTTAATCACATTGTTTTAATATATAAAATGGAGATTTTTATGGGAAGAGTCTACAAAAAGTCATCAAAACTTGAACATGTATGTTATGAAATAAGGGGGCCTGTGCTTGAGAAAGCAAAGCAGCTTGAAGAAGAAGGATTCAGTATTATAAAATTAAATACTGGTAATCCTCCAGCATTTGGGATAAATGCCCCAGATGAAATAATTCATGACGTTATACTCAATCTCCCTCAAGCAGAAGCATATTGTGATTCAAAAGGCATCTTTCCAGCAAGAAAAGCAATAATGCAATACTACGAACTGAAAGGTATTGAAGATATAGACACAAATTATATATATATTGGAAATGGTGTAAGTGAACTTATAGTTATGGCTATGCAAGGGCTTTTAAACAATGGAGACGAAATATTGATCCCTGCTCCAGATTATCCTCTGTGGACTGCAGCCGTAAGCCTCTCAGGAGGCAAGCCAGTTCACTATATGTGCGATGAAGAACAAAACTGGATGCCAGATATTAAAGATATAAAAAAGAAAATAACTCCTAATACAAAAGGCATAGTAATAATAAATCCTAATAATCCAACAGGTTCAGTATATTCAAAAGATGTCCTTATGGAAATTGTAAAAGTTGCTGAAGAAAATGAGATCATAATTTTTGCTGATGAAATATATGATAATATTCTATATGACGATGCTGTTCATATTCCAGTTGCCACTCTTACAAAAGATGTTCTTGTTGTAACTTTTGGTGGTCTTTCTAAAACCCATAGACTACCAGGTTTCAGAGTGGGCTGGATGATACTCACTGGTGATAGGGAAAGCACAAAAGATTATATAGAAGGACTTAACATTCTATCCTCTATGAGACTGTGTAGCAACGTGCAGGGGCAATATGCCATACAGACAGCCTTAGGTGGCCCTCAGGACATAAAGAAACTTACAGCTCCGGGAGGAAGATTATATGAACAAAGAAATCTCGCCTACAAAATTTTTAGTTCTATAGATGGAGTGAGCTGTGTAAAGCCTCAAGGTGCCCTATATCTTTTCCCAAAAATAGACACAAAGAGATTCAACATCAAAGACGATCAAAAGTTTGTGTATGACTTCCTTGTTGCCAAGAAGGTTTTACTTGTTCAGGGAACTGGCTTTAACTGGCCTGCTCCAGACCACTTCAGGGTAGTTTTTCTACCAGACCTTGAAGAATTGCAGGAAGTTGGTCAAAGATTTAAAGATTTTCTCAAGGATTATAAGCAAGAATTGTAGATGGATTGAGCCAATATCGGTAAATCTTCAGTCAATATCTTTCATTTGACTATCTATTTTGATTATTGTTAAATTTAAAATAGTAATTTTTAACTTTTATGTAGGGAGGCAGTTTACAATGCAGGAAAAATTTTCTTTTCAGGCTGAAACTAAAAGACTACTTGATTTAGTTATCCATTCAATTTATACAAATAAGGAAATCTTTTTAAGAGAACTTATATCAAATGCTTCAGATGCTATCGATAAATTAAGAATTCTCTCGCTTACAAATTTTTCTCTCTCTATTGAAAATGGAGAAATATGGATTCTTGTAGATAAAGAAAAAAGAACCCTTTCAGTAGTAGATAACGGTATTGGAATGAACAAAGAAGACCTTATAAACCACATAGGAACTATTGCAAAATCTGGAACAAGTGAATTTATTTCAAAACTTAAGGAAAGTAATGATAAAAACGCACTTGAACTCATAGGTCAATTTGGAGTCGGATTCTATTCGGCTTTTATGGTTGCCGATAAAGTTGAGGTTATAACAAAAAAAGCAACTGAAAATATAGCATACAAATGGGAATCTTATGGAGATGGAGAATACTCCATTTCAGAAGTTGAAAAAGAAAAAAATGGAACTGAGGTCAAATTATATCTTAAGCCTGTTGATGAAGAAAATGGTATAGAGGACTATACAGATGACTGGATAATTTCAAAAATAGTAAAAAAATATTCTGATTTTATACAATATCCAATAAAAACTTATGTGGAAGATAAAGAAAAGAAAACAAAAGAAGAAAAGATTTTAAATTCTATGAAGCCAATATGGAGAAAAAATTCTTCAGAAATAAACGAAGAAGAGCTTGAAGAATTTTATAAACACATCTCACACGACTGGAACAAACCGTTAAAACACATTTTATATAAAGCAGAGGGAACTCTTGAATTCTATTCTCTGCTATTCATTCCTTCAAAAGCACCCTTTGATTTTTATTTTCAGGGTTATAAAGGCGGACTTTCTCTTTATGTTAAAAAAGTTCTCATTGCAGAAAATTACGAAGAGCTTCTTCCCAAATACCTGAGATTTGTCAAAGGAGTAGTAGAATCTTCAGATCTTTCACTCAACATTTCAAGAGAAATGCTTCAAAATGACAGAATTATTGTTCAAATAAGAAAAAATTTAACTAAAAAAGTTCTTGATTCTTTAACCGAACTTTTAGAACAGGATAGAGAAAAATACCTCACTTTCTGGAAAGAGTTTGGTAATGCACTTAAAGAAGGTATTATTTCAGATATTGATAACAAAAATAAATTAACCCAGCTTCTTCTGTTTGAATCAACATTTTCAGAAGACAAACTCACAACAATCAAAGAATATATATCAAGAATGAAAGAAGATCAAAAAGAAATTTATTTCATCGCCGCAGAATCAAGAGTCATAGCCGAAAATTCCCCTCATTTAGAACTACTTAAACAGAAAGGTTATGAAGTCATTTTTCTTTTAAATCCAATTGATGAAGTAATGATCCAGTATATTCCTGAAGTTGAAGGTAAAAAAGTAAAAGTTATTGGTAAAGGAAAATTAGACCTCGAAAATGAAGAATTTAAAGAAAAGAAAAAAGAAGTAGAAAAAAAATCAAAAGATATGAAGGATTTTCTGTCTTTTGTCTCAAAAGAATTAGAAGCCAGCATAAAAGAAGCAAGGCTCTCTGAAAATTTAGTTTCTGCACCATGTTGCCTTACCAGTGATGAACATGACATAAGCCCCGCTCTCGAAAAATATCTGAAAAAAGAAAATCCTCTTTTTACTTCTTCAAAGAGAATACTTGAACTTAATCCTTTTCACCCTGTTATTGAAAAAATGTATGAAAAATATAAGACAAATCCTTCTGATGAAATGCTTAAAGACTATTGCGAACTTCTACTTGATTATTCACTACTTTCAGAAGGACAGCCAGTTAATGACCCGAGAAAATTCAACAAAATATTTGCAAATTTGATGGAAAAAGGGTTATAATTATTGAGAGGCATATTGTGAAAGAATTAAAATACATTTCAAGGGAAAGTTTCAAAAAATATGGTTGCATATTAGATTTCAGCAGAGATGATATTTCTGTATGGGAGATCCTTTTTAAAGTCAAGGACAATGGATGGAGAATTGCGATACTCGAAATTGATAGACATAGTGCTACAAGGCTTGAGAGACATCCAGATTCTATTGAAACATTTGAGCCAATTTCTGGGACTTCAATTTTACTGGTTGCAGATAAAGATCCGAAAGACTTTGAGGTTTTTCTTCTTGATAAACCAGTTTGTCTTAACAAAGGCATCTGGCATGAAGTTATTGCCTTAAGTGATAAAGCAAAGTTTAAGATTACTGAAAATGATGAGGTAATTTGTGAATATTCTGATTTTGATAAGCCTTTTGGTTTCAGTTTTGATTTCTTAAAGTGAAGGTTTTTATGAAAAAAGGTATACTCTTAATATTTTATCTATTTTTATCTTTTTCTCCTGTTTTTCCAGAAACGAATCAGCAAACCAATAAAGCTTTTCTTGACGAATTTTATAGAGAAGAAGAAAGAACTACTCAAAGAAGGGTAAAAACACCTAATCCATTCTGGACAACTATCAAAATACTTTTTTATCTTGGTTTACTTGGTGGTGGAGGATTTTTTCTTGTAAGATGGATTGTAAAAAAGGCATCCATTCCACAATCTGAAGACACCCAATTTGTTGAGGTTATTTTAACAAAGATGATCGGAATGAATACATATATTCATATAGTAAAAATAATAAATGACTATTATATATTAAGTCAATCAAGTGAAGTAAGACTTATTGAAAAAATTGAAGATAAAGAAACTATAGACTTTATAGAACTCAACAAAGAAAAAATGAAACCTAAAGAAACAAAGTTTTTAGATCTTCTTGGTAATATACCAAACTTTAAAAAAACCGACAAAATAAGTTTTCTCAAAACACAAAAAGAAAAACTTAAAAAGTTTTAGCCATGCCTTCTGTTTATGTAGGAATGTCTGGTGGGATTGACTCATCTGTCGCAGCATTTTTGATCAAATCTTCTAATTTTGAAACTACTGGTATAACTTTTGTTGGTCCAGAAGAAGAGGGAAGTAAAAAATGCTGTAGTATTGAAGAAGTTCAAAATGCAAAAAAGGTTTGTGATTTTTTAGGAATAAAACATAAGATTATAAACCTCAAAGACATTTTTGAAACAAAAATAATTAATTACTTTATAAATAGCTATAAAAATGGCTTAACTCCAAATCCCTGCATTTATTGTAATAGATTTATAAAATTTGGAGCCTTGCTTGAGTATGCCATTTCTGAAGGAGCTAACTTTTTTGCGACTGGACACTATGCAAGGATTGAAAAAGTTTCAGGCGAACTGCTTATAAAAAGAGGAATTGACCCTCAGAAAGACCAGTCATACTTTTTGTCATATATTGAACCAGAAAAATTAAAATATATAAAACTTCCTCTCGGGACTTATGTAAAAAATGAAATCAAAAAGTTAGCTTCAGATAACAATTTGCCAATTGACTCAAATAGACCCGAAAGTCAGGACATATGTTTTGTAAAAGATGATTATAGAAATTTTTTAACGAAAAAAGGAGTAAAAGAAAATAAAGGAGAATTTATACACAACGGTAAAATTGTTGGTTATCACAGAGGGATACCATTTTATAGCTTTGGGCAGAGAAGAGGATTAAATATAGCCGTTGGAGAAAGAATATTTATAAACGGATTTGATGTAGAAAAAAATAGGATCTTAATTGGTGAAAAACCAGTGAGTTCAAAATTTAATGTTATAAAATTAAATATTTTCAGCAAGAATTTTAAAGACGGAGAGTATGAGGTTCAATTCAGGTATCAGAGCCAACCAGAAAAATGTATGATAAACATAAAAGAAAATTTTATTACCGTCACTTTGTTTAAAGAGAGAGAATTAATTACCCCCGGTCAGTTTGCTGTTTTTTATAAAAATGATTATATTTATGCAAGTGGAGAAATTGACTTAAAATGAATAACATTTTATAATTTTTATCTTTAGTAAAATTTGTTGAGGTAGAAAAATGGCGATTCTTGAAATGGCCACATATGGCAACCCTGTATTAAGAAAAGAAGCTGAGGAAGTTAAAAAAATAGATGGAGAAATTCTTAAAATTATAGAAGATATGAAAGAAACCCTTATGAATGAGAATGGTGTGGGACTTGCAGCTCCTCAGGTAGGAATTTCCAAAAAGATTTTTATTGTTGAGTTGCCTCAGGAGAAAGGAACAAGAAGGCTTGTGCTTTTAAACCCAAAAATTGTTTTTTATTCAAAAGACAAAGATATTGCAGAAGAAGGTTGTTTGTCTTTTCCCGGAGTATGGGGAAACGTTGAACGTTCAATTAAAGTGAGAGTAAAAGGAACTTTACTCTCTGGCAAACCCACAATCATTGAAGGTGAAGGGATGTTTGCAAGGGTCTTGCAACACGAAATTGATCATCTTGAAGGGAAATTATTTATCGACTATTTTTCTCCTGAAGACAAAGAAAAAAATAAAGAAAAATTAGAAGAAATATTAAACAAAAATAGAGAAAAATTCGGGAAAGTAGAAGTATGAATTTAGTTTTCTGGGGGAGCTCTGATTTTTCGGTACCTTCCCTTGAGTTAGTTTATCAACAACATAATGTGCTTGCAGTTGTTACAAATCCAGATGCCTGTTGTGGAAGGGGACTTAAAGATATAGTTTCTACTCCTGTGAAAAAGTTTGCAATAGAAAAAAATCTACCAGTCTTACAACCATGTAATCTTAAAGACAAAGAGTTTATAGACAATCTTTTCAGTTTTAATGCAGATATTTATGTCATCGTGTCTTATGGAATGATTATTCCAGAAGAAATAATATTTCACCCTAAATACCATTCTATAAATCTGCATGCCTCTTTACTACCAAAATACAGAGGGGCTTCTCCAATTCAATATGCTTTACTCAATGGAGATGAAATCACTGGAAATACGGTTCAATTCATCACAAAAGAACTTGACAAAGGTGATATAATTATTCAGAGTGAAGTAAAGATTGACCCAAATGAAACTTATATTGAACTTTCAAAGAAACTTGCTTCAGATGGTGCAGATTTACTTTTGAAAGCTCTTCAATTGATTGAAAAAGGAGGTTTTAAAAGAATCAAGCAAGATGATAGTCTTGCATCTTATACAAGAATAATAAAAAAAGAAAACGGATTTATAGATTTTGGACAGATGACAGCAAAAGAAATTTTTAATAAATATAGAGCATTTAAGCTCTGGCCAAATATTTTCGGGTATTATAGAAATTCAAAAGAGATAACTTCAGGAAATGGCATCAAATGTATATTTACTAATATTGAATTAAATAATAACAACGCAGAAGCAGGAAAGATAATTCAAGCTAACAAAAAAGGTTTGATAATTGCGACAAAAGAAGGTTCAATAAAAATTAACAACATTAAACCAGAAAACAAAAAAGAAATGGACTATATAAGTTTTATAAATGGATTTAAGCCTCTGGAGGGAAATTTTTTTTAAAAAGGGGAACTTATGAGTTTAAAAGATTTCTTTCATAATCTAAAGATATGGATCATAAAGTTTGAAAAAAAGTCAAAAGATTATTTCAGTGCTGAGGGAGCTGATATATATACAAGGCTCGTGAGAAGAATTTTTCTCTCTTTTGTTCTTGCAGGAGTTATTGCAGGCTTTGTAATAATAATAATTCTCCTTATTGCGAGAATTTCCTACCCTATTACAAAAGTGCCTGATGTAAGAGAAAAAGATATAGTCTCTGCAATAACAGAACTCCAAAAAAGAGGGCTTAACGTTATTATTGAACCGACTTTTAATACCAATTACGCAAAATTTACAGTTATAAGTCAATTCCCATTTAAAGGGCTTACGGTAAGGAAAGGAAGAAGTGTAACTTTAGTTGTAAGTCTTGGAAGAGATGTTTACACTGTCCCAAATCTCGTGGGATTATCAAAAAAAGAAGCTGAAGATATACTTACAAAAGAAAATATTCCTTTTATGATGACGCTTGTTAAAGATGGAAACTATCCTCTCGATAAGGTAATAAGTCAGGAACCTTCTCCCGGCCTTGAGGTTGAAAGAACTTACAAAATGAAATTATTGGTAAATTCTGATGTAGAAGAAGGTAAATTCAAGGTAGAAAATTACATTAATCAACCAATAGAAGTTGTATTGAGAGCTTTAATTCAAAATTCAATATATCCTGTTCTTGAAAAAAAGGTGGCCACCTCTCCTGATGAAGATGGAAAAGTATTAGAACAGGATATTCCTGCTGGTGCAATACTACCTATAAACTCTGAAATAAGACTTCTTGTTGGAGTATATGGAGAAAGTGAAGAGGAGATAAGATCCGCAAGTTATAGATATTTCTATTACAATTTATCTTCTCTTGGAGGAGAACAAATTGCAAGTCCAGAGCTTGATGTTAAAATTTTAATTTCCGATGAAAAATCTACCTCTAGAGAAATCTATAGTAGAAAATTTACAGACAAAGCCCAGATTTTAACCGTATTTAAGTCTTATGGACCAACAAAGCTTGTTTTAATTGTTAATAACTCCGTTGTTAAGGAAGTAAGCTATGAATAATGTTTCTGTGATGCCATCAATTTTTGCCGCTGATTTTTTTAACCTCGAAAAGGTAATAAACCTTTTTGAAAAACTTAAAGTCGATGCAATACATTTTGACATAATGGACAACCACTATGTCCCAAATATTTCTTTTGGAGCTAAAATTTCTGAAGATATTTTAAAAAGAACAAATTTAAAATCTTTCTTCCACTTTATGATAGAACTTTCTGAAAATCCAGAACAAACTCTTAAACAATTTCTCAAGTTGCGAATAGATCACTTTACTTTTCATGTGGAAAATGAACACGTGATTTTAAAAAGTTATATTGATTTCTTCAAAAAGAAAGGGAAAAAAATAGGTCTCTCAATCAAACCAAAAACTCCAATTGAACAATTAACTCCATATATTGAAGAAATTGATTTAATACTTGTTATGAGTGTAGAACCCGGCTTTTCAGGCCAATCTTTTATGAAAGAATCTCTTGTAAGAATAGAAAAAATAAAAAATCTTGTTAAGAATAAAAATATAACAATTCAAGTAGATGGAGGAATCAACCGAAAAAACTATAAAGAAATTTTAAATGCAGGTGCAAATTCCCTGGTTATTGGAAGTAGTTTTTATGATGATAAAAATATTGAAGAGTGGTTTAAAGAAATACGTAATTTTGCTTAGTATTTTTATATTATTTTCCTGTCAAAATAATAATATTATAAAAGAAGAAAAGGTTATATTAAATAATTTTTCAAGTAATATTACAAATGTTGGCTATGAAGTTTTGTTTACTTCTCCTGAAGTTAAAAGAGGGGGAAGTGGTATTGTAGCCTTGCAAAAATTCAATAAGCAAATCAATTTTTTTTATCTCATCATTAATGACAATTATAAAATCAAATTTATTCCTTTCAAAAAGAATTTTTATATAGCATTTTTTGGTTGGCCTCTTACATTTGAAAAAATAGATATAAATATTGTTGCAGAGTTTAAAGACACTGGATTTATAACTAATAAGTTAAATATAATTTTTTCAGAAAGAAAATATGCAGTAAATAATATCAAAATTAACGCTAATTTTGGTATGGAAAAAGAAGAAGAATTTAACGAAAAACTTCCAAAAGATCCTGTTAAAAGATACAACCTTATTGTAAGCAAATTAAATGAAAAAAAAGTATTTGATGTTTTTGACCACACTTATAAAAATCAAACCTATGTTGAAGGGTTCAGATTTATACCAGAAAAACCTACCGATGGTTATATTACATCTGATTATGGATTAAAGCGAAATTTCTGGCTTGATAAAAAACTTGTTAGAAGTTCTTATCACTACGGAATTGATTTTGTCAATGGCACAAATTTTAATATCTACTCTATTGAAAAAGGTAGGGTTGTTTTTTCTGGTTATAATGGGGCTAATGGAAACTACATACTCATAGATCATGGTTATGGAATCTTTTCTGGGTATTCCCATTGTTCAAAACTTTTTGTTAAAGAGGGAGATTTTGTTGATAAAAAAAGCCTTATTGCTCTCTCAGGAAAAACAGGTTATGTTACGGGGGATCATCTCCATTTCAGCCTTATAATAAATGGAATGAATCTGGATCCAAATGATTGGTTTGACAGAAAATGGTTAAAACAAAACATCCTTCCAGCCTATGAAATTTCAGAGGTTTTAAAGATTTCAAAAAATTAATCTCTTTCTCAAAATTAGACATTTCTTTTTTTTATCCTTATAATGAAATAAAGGGGATAATTTTATGAAAATGCTTGTAATATATTTTTCTCTTGATGGACATAACGAAAAAATTGCTAAATTTATCGGGCAAGAATTTAAAGCTGATATTCAAAAAATAGAGATGCAAAAAAAACTTCCTTCTGGATTTTTTAAGTATTTTATTGGTGGTATGATGACTGTTTTAGGAATAAAACCAAAAGTAAATCCTCTGGAAAAAAATCCAGAAGATTATGATATAATAGTTATGTGTTCTCCCGTATGGGCTTCAAACTTTGCAGCCCCCTTTAATTCAATTCTCTCAAAATATAATTTTAATAATAAAAAGGTAGTTTTATTTTGCACTTACTTAGGAAGTGAAGATGGTGCTCTTGAAAAATTTAAGAAAAAATTGGGTAATGCAAATGTTATTTTTGAGAAAAGTTTTAATGAAAAATCTATGTATTCTACGGACTTTTTTATAGAATTAAAAAACATTCTTGAAAAAATAAAGTGAGGGGAAAGATATGTCAGAATTAATCGATAAAGAAAAGGAAAAAGCCTTACAGATAGCAATTTCACAAATAGAAAAGCAATTCGGTAAAGGGGCTATAATGAAACTTGGTGATAAACCAAGTGTAGAGGGAATACCTGTAATCTCTACAGGAGCTTTAACTCTTGACCTTGCCTTAGGTATTGGTGGCATACCCTATGGTAGAATTACCGAAATTTATGGTCCTGAGGCATCAGGTAAAACCACCCTTTCTTTATCAATAATAGCTGAAGCACAAAAGAAAGGCAATGTATGTGCCTTTGTTGATGCAGAGCATGCCCTTGACCCAATTTATGCACAAAAACTCGGTATAAATATAAAGGAACTCTATATTTCTCAGCCTGATACAGGTGAACAGGCTCTTGAAATTGTAGAAAGCCTTGTAAGGAGTGGGGCTGTTGATTTGATAGTTGTAGATTCTGTTGCAGCACTCGTCCCAAAGGCTGAGATTGACGGAAATATGGGTGATGCTGTAATGGGAATGCAGGCAAGACTTATGTCACAGGCTTTAAGAAAACTTACAGCATTAATTAACAAGTCAAAGACGGCTGTTATTTTCATCAACCAGATAAGAATGAAGATAGGAGTAATGTTCGGTAATCCAGAAACAACAACAGGAGGAATGGCTTTAAAGTTTTACTCCTCTGTAAGAATAGAAGTAAGAAAAGGAGAAGCTCTGAAAAAGGGAGAAGAAAATTATGGACATAGAGTAAGAGCAAAAGTTGTTAAAAACAAACTTGCAGCTCCCTTCAAAATTGCAGAGTTTGACATAATATTTGGAAAAGGAATATCGAAAGTTGGTTGTCTTGTTGATGCAGCTATTGCATGCAATGTTTTACAGAGAAAAGGGACTTGGTATTTTATGGGAGAAGAAAGAATATCTCAAGGAAGAGAAAATTTGGTTAAAGAACTTGAATCAAAACCAGAAATGGCAAATAAACTTGAACAATTGATAAGAAAAAAGATGGCTGAAAATCCAGATATAACAACCTTTGGTTCTGTAGAATCTTCAGAAAGTTCCGAAAATTAATAACAGGAGAGATTTTTATGGATAGCTGTGTTGGGTTTATAGAAGGTGGTGGCATCTCATCTGTCAAAGGTTTCAGGGTTAATGGTATAGCTTCAGGTCTCAAAGAGTTGAGTTTCAAAGATCTGGGTTTAATATATTCAGACACTCCCTGTGATGTTGCGGCTTTATTTACAAAAAACAAGGTAAAAGCAGCACATATATTTGTTGATGGAGAAAGATTGAATAATAAAATATCCGCTATAATAGTAAATAGTGGAAATGCAAATTGTCTTACTGGTGAAATTGGGATAAAAAATGCCCTTGAAATGACATCCCTTGTAGAAAAAAATCTTGGACTTGGAGAAGGGAGTGTTCTTGTTGCTTCAACTGGAGTTATTGGAAAGCAATTGAATATGGATGTTGTAAGATATGGTATAGAAAAACTGTGTAGAATTATAAAAATAGAAAATGATGAAAAAAATTTCTCACATTCAATAATGACAACTGATAGAAAAATTAAAACATGTGCCTGTGAATTTGAAATAGGTGGTATAAGAGTAAGGATTGGTGGAGCTGTAAAAGGTGCAGGCATGATAAAACCTGATATGGATGCACTTCCTCACGCAACAATGCTTGCTTTTATTGTCACAGATGCAAAGATGGAAAAGAAGGCTTTAAAAGAGGCTTTGATAGAGGCAACAAACCTTTCTTTTAATAGAATAAGTGTTGATAATGATACAAGCACAAACGACAGCGTATTTTTACTTTCAAGTGGAAATGCTGAAAATAAAGAAATAAAATATAAAAGTGAAGAATATGATATTTTTGTTTCCCATCTTACCAATATATGTCAACATCTTGCAAAAATGATTGTAAGAGATGGAGAAGGTGCTACAAAAGTTGTTAAAATTGAAGTTAAAAATGCTCTTACAGAGATCGATGCTTACAAAATAACAAGGGCAATTGCTGATTCATATCTCGTTAAAACCGCAATATTTGGTCAGAGTCCGAACTGGGGTAGAATTCTTGCTGCTGTTGGATATTCTGGAGGAAAATTTGAACTTGAAAAATTGAAGCTGTATTTCAACGATCTTTTAATCTTTGAAAATGGAAAGGTCATTCATGAAAATGAGAGTCGTGCTGGTAGTGAAATGATAACTAACGAAATGACAATAACAATTGATCTCGATCTCGGAAGAAAAGACTATTTTGTGTGGACAAGTGACCTCACCTGTGATTATGTAAAAATCAATGCAAACTATTTGAGTTAATCTTATAATTCATTATCAGCAAATTGAAGTTTTCTCTTATTCTTAACAAGTCGGTAAATATCTGGAAGATTCTTTACTATAATCTTGTTAGCCGTTCTTTCAAGCCTTCCCATATTTACATAACGAACGATATATCTTTCACATTCTTTAAGATCAAGCCCACACCAGTGTGCAATATCTTCAACTTTTACATCTTCAAGTTCTATTGGTTTTGTATCCTGATAGGTGGCTGGAATTATTCCTTTCCATTCCACAAGCATAAGTATTGTATCAAGAACCTTAGCCTCATTTTCTTTAAGAGATAGGATCTGGAGTCTTCTTGTAGCATCAAAAATTCTTTTTGAGAGAATTTTAATTAATGACAATGCCCATTTTGGATTGCTTGCCAGAAGTTCATAAAAGTTATGTTTTTTGAAAACAGCAACTTTAACATTTGTTTCTGCTATTGTTGTGGCACTTCTTGGAGCATCTTCAATTATTGCCATCTCACCAAAAATCGCTGGTGGTTCAAGAATATCAAGGGTTTTTTCTTTGTTATCCTGAATTTTTGTAATCCTTACTTTTCCTTCTTTTATTATATAAAATTCATCCCCTTTTTCATATTCACAAAAAATTATATCCCCCGGTGCATAAGACCTTTCAAACTTATCAAGAACATCTGCCATTTTCTACCCCAAAGTATTTAATCTTTCTTTTGCTTTTTTACTTAAATCGTCTATTGGTGCCATCATTACTATTTTTTGTAAAATGGCTTTTTCATTTTCTGGTTTATTAAGTTCTTTATATATGTCGGCAAGTATAAAAAGAGCCTTTTTTATAAGCAATGGTTTATTTGAAGATTTTAAAAATTCTGTAATCTCCTGACTGCATTCTCCATATTTTTTGTTATAAAATAAGACCTGAAAATAAAGCATCCTTGCTTCATCAACCATTTCAGGGTTAATATTATTAGATAAACAAGAAAAGAAACTTTTTAATTCCTTTTCGGCTGTTTCGTAGTCTTTTCCATTAAAAGCACCCTGAGCTTTGTAAAATTTATCCATACTTTCTCTTATGCCAAGTGGAGAATGTATATTTTCTTTTGATGTAGAAAGATCAACTGTTTGATTTATAGAGATATCTCCCCCTGAAATTTCTGACTTTATAAGTTCATCGACTGGTTTATATGACTTTAAAAATCCAGTCTTTATAGCTTCCTCTGCAATCTGTATTCTATACTTTGCTTCTCCTGCAAGATTAGTATCTGGATATTCATTAATATATCTCTCATAAACCTGCATTGCCTGTTTATATTGCTTATTATTTAAATAATATTCTCCTATCTTAAAAAGCCCAATGTTAGGAGGATAAATAACATTATTTCCAAGATAATTGTTTACTTTAATACCCAAGTTTCTTAACTGGTTCGATAAAACTCTTAAAAGCCTTTTTAAAAGTTCTACATTTGTGCTTACATAATTTTCAAATTCAGGAACTTTAAATTCTATTGTTAAAACATCAGTTACAGCCTCTGCTATTTCATCTCTTGTATGATTTATAATTGCAGATTTTAATCCAAAAAATTCTCCAATAGCAAGGGTTTTAACTATCTTTTCCCCACTTTCTGGTTGAATGAAACTTATATCCACTCTTCCTGATTTGAGAATATATATTGAATCTCCAACTTCATGATCAAAATAAATTATTGAACCTGCTGTAAACTTCCTTTCTACTGGCATTTTTTCCTTCTTTATTTACTTTATCTATAAGTTTACATCAATTGGTAAAAAAGGTAAAATTTTTTTATATCTTATATTTTCCCACATTCTTTTATATATTTCTGATAGATTACCAATAAGAAAATTTTTCTTTCCCTTGATTAATATCTCTTCATAATTCTTCTTTTCTACATTTTTAAACTCACCAAATAGATTTGTTTTACCATATAAAGGTTTGCCATTCATTATTACCAGCCTTATATCATCAAACCATGCTTTTACAAGTGCTTCATAAGGATTGAGAGAATTAGAAGATTTTAAGATTAATAAATTTGCATAGAATCCTTCTTCAATTTTTCCAACTTTCTTAAGCCTTAATGCCTTTGCTGGATTAATTGTTACCATTTCTACAAGTTTCTTGTAGTCAAGCTCTTCTTTATATAATTTTCTATAAAGTGAATGTGCGAATTGCATTTCATCAAGAATATTTAATCCTCCAGACATAGGAGAATCTGTCCCCAAAGAAACATTTACTCCTTTGCTCAAAAGACTTTTTATGTTTGTTGTTTTCTTAAACATAAAATAGTTTGAAGATGGACACCATACAACATTTGCATTTGCCTTTGCAATTTCTATAATGTCAGCTTCTGTAAATGAGATACCGTGTATTAAGACAGTGTACTCATCTAAAGCCTTCATTTCTTTTAAAATATTTACTCCAAGACAGGCTTCTTCATCAAATCCTTCCTGTATATGGGTAATGAAAGGAATATCCTTTTCTTTTGCTTCATTATGCTCTATTGTTATACCTCTCCCCCATCTCAAGTCGTAGCTTGAGATTTCATGTTCAAGTGAGTATTCTTTAAGAACATAAATAGGCATTTTGTCAATAAAATCTTTATTTACTATATGGGGTATATGATCGGAAACTATTGTTACACCAGAAATAAGATTTTTATAAGCCCCAAGATAGTAAAGGTCAATGTTTGATATGTTATTTCTTTCCTGATAAACTTCGTGATTTTTGAGATCATTATCCCATGGCAACCAGTTTATATAAGGCCCTTCTCCGATTCGTGGGTAATAACTCCCCAAAAGATGGTCGTGTGCATTTATTAATGCAGGAAATATTAACTCATTGTTTTTTAACTCTATTACAAAGTCAACTTTCTCCTTAAGATTTTCACCAATTTTTTTAATCTTATCCCCTTCTATGAGAATATCAGCACCATATATAATTTTCTCTGGAGTAATGATAGTTCCATTTTTTATGATATAATTCATATATCCCTCTCTCCAAAAAGAGTCTGTTTTTTCTTTTCGGAAAAAGGGATATATAACTGAAATAAATAGTTATTTTTTCTTAACTGAACAGGTATTGATACCAAAAATAGCATACAAACCACAGAAACCAGTAATAGCTGTTACGATAAGTATTATTCCCAATATAATCAGTATAATTTTAAGTACCCCCTGAAGTAAAAAGAATGCTACTAAGATCAACCCTATTCCAAGTATAGATCTAATAATTCTGTCAATTACACCTTCATTTACTTTAAACATATAAACCTCCTACTCCTGTTTTTGAACAACAAATTCTCTCCTCATATCCCCAAATTTATTGCACTTCGCAATAATTGTGACTTTATCATTCTCTTTAAGCTCGGGAATGAGAAATAGATACTTTTGCACATTATCATTTAATTGTTCTGAGCTACTTTGTCTGATTATACTTTTGCCATTAAGTAAAATTTCAATAGCATTAATAAAATGATCTTTTGATTTTACAGGATGTTCAACCTCAATAGAAATAGTTTTTTCTGAAATGTTAAAATCTGCCTTAATTCTGGATGGTGGATGTGCAAAAGCAATAGATGAAATAATCAATAGAGAAATGAGATATTTCATAAAATCCTCCTTTTATCTGAAATATGTCAAATAGATAACAATTATACCATGAATAAACCCAAGTATCAGAGTAATAAAAGCCCCGA
>FMJZ01001439.1_pt1 | contig 24475 bp, 17 predicted proteins | sample 1987881 | NCBI WGS metagenome assembly FMJZ01 (sample SAMEA4378227, study PRJEB15110) | soil metagenome | biome: soil; feature: Field; material: Soil | place: India | collected 2015-03-11 | depth 0 m
CGCGAACTTGGCTGACCGGAGTAACGGCTCGTCGGATTGAGTGGAATGAGGTTCATGTGACAGAGGAGACCTTTCAGACGTTGCGTCAGCAGACGCGCTTGTTGTGGCGAGTCGTTGACATCGCGAATCAACGCCCATTCGAACGTGATGCGGCGTTTGCTGACAGCAACATATTGCCGACAGGCTTCGAGCAATTCGGCGAGGGGATAGGTGTGGGCTATGGGAATCAGCGCCGCGCGCAGGTCGTCGTCGGCAGCGTGAAGCGAAATAGCTAAATTGACCTGTCTCTTCTCGGCAGTGAAACGTCGGATTCCCGGTGTCAGTCCAACGGTTGATATAGTAAATCGCCTCGCTCCAAGATTAAAGCCGTGAGGGTCGTTAAGGCGATCAATGGCGGCCATAGTGTTTTCGTAATTGTGGAAGGGTTCGCCCATGCCCATGACAACGATGTTGGTCACCACTTGTCCCTCGTTCTGCAAAAGACGGGCGTGGTGCATAACCTGCGCGACGATCTCCCCGCTGGAGAGATTGCGGCGGTATCCCATCTGTCCTGTGGCACAGAACACGCAGCCGATAGCGCAACCCACCTGCGTGGAAATACAGAGCGTGTTGCGCTGTTCGTATTGCATCAAGACGGTCTCGATAGGCTGACCATCGCTCAAGGTAAAGAGCGTTTTGCAAGCCAGCCCGTCCTTTGAGGTTAACGATTTGTGCGGCGTGAGAGGCTGAAAGCAGAAGGATTCCGCCAGGCGTGTACGGAGCGTTTTGGGTAGGTTCGTGAATTGATCCGGCTCATGCCAGAGGAGGCGATACAACCCTTCCCAGATTTGCCGGGCGCGATAGATCGGCTCTCCCCAAGCCGTCATCTGGTCGGTGAATTCGGCGAGAGAAAGATCGTAGATGAGCCGAGGTTGGCGAGAGGAGGAAGGGAACATACGGTCTGCAATTACAGATTCTGGTAACGGGACTCATCGAGGGCGCGCTTTAGACGTTCGTCCTCGCTCTCTGTCGCAAGTTGTACGGATTCGAGACGTTCCTGTTCGGCGCGTTCGGCGGCGCGCAGCCTTTCCCTGGAAAGGCTGCGCACAAGACTCCATTTGCCGCAATAGGGGCAACGTTCGAACTTGCCTGCTAGCAGGTTCAAGCCCCAAATATGGAAGGCGAACGGACGCCGACAATGCGGACAGATTCCGCCGCCCAGCGGGTAAACGCGCGGTGCGCCGGCTGCCAGATCCGTCTTCCCGCGCCGACTGGTTATTGTTGGCAAAAGAGCGGTAACCAGAATGCCGATCACAACCAGGGCGAGCAATGGCCCGACAATCTTCCCTACGGTTTCCCGGCCGGCCTCCGGCGTGACGAAGTTGACTCGGATAACGCGCGATGCGAGCTGCCGGCCGTCAGCGGTATATCCAATGGCGCAAAGGTCATGCTTGCCAAGCGGGTAGTTATCGGTGTGGAATTGCACGCGGAACGGCGGTTCGGTGTCGGCGGCGAGGAGAATTGCATCTAGGTAAAACTCCACGCGCGTTAGATTCTCTGGCCCGCTTGCTTTCAGGGAGAACAATCCCTGAATATCACGCCCACCTCCATATCCCCAATCGCGTGCGAGGGTGATGGCGAGTTCCTCTTCTTGTGCGTGAGCCAATATCGTCCACAGCAGGAATGTCAGAACACCGATGAGAGAAGCAAGGGTACGCTTCACGGCGCCTCGCTTTCTTTTCTCACTTCCAGCGTGTGAGAATCGATTCGCGTTCGAAGATCTCGCCGGCCAGGTAGAGCAGGAGAATGTCGAGGAAAAGCAACGTCAGGGCGACCAGCGAAATGATTTGAGCGTTCAGGACGAAGAAGCCGGCCATTTGCCCAAATAATCCGATCAGGATGGGAACGATGACGACCATGGAAATCTGTTCGGCGACGCGCGGATCGTTGACGCGCGAGGAGACGATGAGCGCAAAGATGGAAGCAAGTATGGCCAGCAGAGGGCCAACCAGAAAAATCGCGATCAACCAGCGCGGCGCAAACAGGGCAGCAAGCAATATCTTGTCTGCGACGAGCAGCCAGCTTCCCAACGCGAAGAGACCGAACGCGGCAAAGGTTGCCAGGATGGCTGGGAGAACCGCTGCCAGACATTTCGCGGCAAGGAGTTCCAGTGTAGTGATGGGAGTAGCAAGCAGGGGTTCTAGGCTGCGAGTGGTCTTCTCGCCGACAATGGAGTAAGCAGCCATGGTCACCGGGATAGCGACCGGAATGACCATGAACATCATCATGAACTGACTTACCAGAAAGACTTGCAGGCAATCCGTGATGCTGGAATCCATGTTCTGGCAGAGGCTGCCGGCGATCTCGGGTGGAATATCGCTCTCCAATCCTGCGTTGAGACTATCTCGTGTGGCATGCAACACGATGAGTGGGATGGCGGTCAACAGCAGCGGCAGAAAGGCCACTGTGAAGATGACCATGCGATTGCGGAAAACCTCTGCCCATTCTTTGCGAATGATGGTTTGAATCTTCTTCATAGCGACTAAGCGGCGTTTGTGAACAGCGTCCTTGGTGACGCGAGTCGGAGAGGCGGAAGGGAAGAGAGTGCTTGCATCTTGCGCTTCACAGTTTTTCTTCCAGCCAAGCGCGGACGCTGGCCAGGGCTTCGGGTAGGCGCGCCGGATCGCGTCCGCCGCCGAAAGCCAGGTGAGGCGCTCCACCCCCGCCCGCGCCGAGTTGACGCGAGATGTGCGCGGCCAGATCGCCGGCCTGGATGCCCTTGCGGATGAGATCCTGGGTGACTGTTGCCATCACAATCACCTGCTCGCCGTTGGTGGTCGCGATGGCGCAGACGCCGCGTTGGGGATGGCACTCGCGGAAGCGGTCTGCCAGCTTGCCAAGCGTGTCCTTGTCGGCGCCCTCGATAACCCCGGTGAGTAAGTGAACGCCTCGGACGATTTCCATTCGACTTAGGAGCGTCTCGAAGGAGACCATTGCCAGATCGGTCTTGAGTGCCGCGATTTGTTTGCGCGCTGCGCCCAATTCTTGTTGCATTTGTTCGACCTTTTGCGGCGTCTCTTCCAGCGCAGCCTTCACGACAGCAGCGGTTTGCTGGAGCAGACGGAAGCGGCGACTGACCAGTTCGTAGGCGCCGCGACCGGTCACAGCTTCAATCCGGCGGACGCCGGCTGCGGCCGAGCCTTCGGATGTGATGAGGAACATGCCGGCGTCGGAGGTTCGTTCCAGATGCGTGCCGCCGCAAAGCTCATAGGAGAGAGGCGATTCCTCCGGCCGAGGAGCGATGACTACTGTGCGCACGATCTCTCCGTACTTTTCGCCGAAAAGGGCTATCGCGCCGGCGGCAACAGCTTCCTCGCGCGTTTGCAGGCGCGGCGCGACCGGCAGATCGGCAGCAATCGCCTCGTTGACCAGCCGTTCCACACGTTCGAGTTGTTCCGGCGTGAGGGCTTCCGGGTGGTTGAAATCGAAGCGCAAGTGGTCGGGGGCGACAAGCGAACCGGCTTGGCGGGCGTGTTCCCCTAGGACTTGCCGCAATGCGGTGTGGAGTAGATGCGTAGCGGTGTGATTGCGCATGATGTCGCGCCGACGCGGTTCGTCAATCTGGGCGATGGCCTGGTCCCCGCGACGCGGACGACCAAAGGCCACCTCGCCGACATGGACAATAGCCCCGGCAGCCGGCTTGCGCATTTCCTGCACCTCGATCTCCCAACTGCCGTCGCGCGCGCGAATCCAACCCGTGTCCGAGACCTGGCCGCCAGATTCCACATAGAAGCCCGTGCGCGGCAACAGGACTTCGACTTTATCGCCCATGCCGGCCTGTTCCACGGCCTGGCCATTGATCGCTAACGCGAGCACTTCGCCTTCGACCTGCGACCATTCGTAGGGATTGTATTCCACGCCCGAGTCGCCGAGCTTGTTGGCTTTCTGCAGGTCTTGCAGGATCGCCGCGTAGAGTTCGGCGTCTTCGCCGCCGAGTTTTCCCATGGCCTTCCCGCCGCCGGAGACCAGGCGGTGCTCCTCCATCGCACGGCGGAAACCGTCTTCGTCCACGTCCATGTCCTGTTCGCGGGCAATATCGCGGGCGATCTCAAACGGCAGGCCGTAAGTGGCGTAGAGATCGAAGGCCTTTTCGCCCGCCAGAATGCGTTCGCCGTGTTGACGCTGCTCATCCAGCAACCCCTGTAGGAAAGCAGACCCCGATTCAATGGTGCGCGCGAAGCGAAGTTCCTCGCGGGTAAGGTTGTCGAGGATGACACTTCGGTTCGCGACGACTTCGTGGTAATGATCGCCGTATGCAGCGATGATGGCCTCGGCGGCTTTTGCCAGGAATGGTTCATGCAGGCCGAGTTTCGCGCCAAAGCGCGCTGCGCGCCGAACGATCATACGGCAGATGTAGTTCCGCCCGACGTTGCCGGGCACGACGCCGTCGGCGATGAGGAAAACGGCCGCGCGCACATGGTCGGCAATGACGCGGTAGGGCGTGAAATTGGCGTACATTTGTTCCGGCGAGTCGCCGGTCAACGCGCGCACGGTATCGAGAACGCCGCGAAACAGGTCGATCTTGTAATTCGAGTCCACGCCTTGCACTACGGAGACTAAGCGCTCGAAGCCCATGCCGGTATCCACGTGACGCGCCGGCAGCGGCTCCAGCGTGTTCTCGTCTAGGCGGTTGTACTGAATGAAGACATTGTTCCAGAGTTCCAGGTAGCGCAGGCAATCGCCGTTGATGGTGCAGCGGTGAGGCCGCCCTTTCAGATTGCAGTATTCCGGGCCGCGATCGATGTGGATTTCGGAGCAAGGGCCGCACGGGCCTGTTTCGGCCATTTCCCAGAAGTTTTCCTTGCGCCCGAAGAAGAGAATATGGTCTGGATGGAGACCGGGCTGTCGTCTCCAGATTTCGGCGGCTTCTTCATCGGTAGGAATGACGCCTAGCTCATCTTGGAAGCAGGTTGCGTATAGGCGATCCTTGGGCAATCCCCAGACTTCGGTCAAGAGTTCCCAGGCCCAGGAAAGCGCTTCCTGTTTATAGTAGTCGCCGAAGGACCAGTTACCAAGCATCTCGAAGAACGTGTGGTGGAAGTCGTCCTGGCCAACATCTTCGAGGTCATTGTGTTTTCCGGCGACGCGCAGGCACTTTTGCGAATTGACAGCACGCGTGTAAGGGCGTTTATCGGTGCCGAGGAAGACGTCTTTGAACTGCACCATGCCGGCGTTGGTGAAGAGCAAAGTGCTATCGCCGCCGGGCACGAGCGAGGAGGATGGCACGAACGTGTGTCCGCGTTCGACAAAAAAGTCAATGAACGTCTGCCGGATTTCGGCTGCCGCAAGTGTACGAGACATAACCGACTCCCAATTCGTAAGGGTTGAAGAATTATACTCAAAGATGGCGCGCCTGTGCCTACTTGTTGGCGATCAGGCGCAAGAGTTGCGGCAAGAGGGCAGCATTGGTCGCCAGCGCCTCTCCGGCGGTATGGGTGGGGTTGCCGCTCCAGTCGCCAAAATAGCCGCCGGCCTCGCGGAAAATGGGCGGGAACGGGCCGCAATCCCAGATGTGCATCACGGGGTCAAGCATGGCTTCGGCGCGTCCGGTAGCGACCAGCAAGTAGCCGTAGGCGTCGCTCCAGCCGCGTGTGGCGTAAACGGCGCGTTGAATCCGTTCCCAGGCGGCGCCGCGTCCGTGGGGCGCCATCTCGCGGGAATCGGTGAAACAGACGAAGGCGCGTTCGAGGAAAGCGACTTCTGAGACGTGAGCGCGTCGCCCATTCCACCAGCAGCCCAGGCCGTCGGCCGCGCAGAGCATTTCGTCCAGGGCGGGGAAATAGGCAGCGCCGACCCGCGCCTCTCCCTCGATTTCCAGCCCAAGTAAGACGGCGTAGAGCGGCACACCGCGCAGAAACGATTTTGTGCCGTCAATCGGATCGATTAACCAGCGGAATGAGTTCTCTGCGTCGGCGGCAGGCGATGAAGCGCCAAATTCTTCGCCAACGATAGCGTGACGCGGGTAGTGCTTCTCGATTTCGCGCCGCAGGAACTCTTCCGCGGCGTGGTCGGCAGCGGTAACCGGCGAGTCGTCGGCTTTAAAATCGGGGCGCAGGCTGGTCTGGTAGTAGCCGAGCGTGATGCGTCCGGCGCGGTAGGCCAAGTCGGCGGCAAAGTCAAGGTAGGGTTGCAGATTCATGAACGGCGGCTCCTTGCGATTCGTGTAACAGCGTGCGCAATAGCGTTTGCTCCTCGGCCGGGCGATGGATCTCGCCATCCAGCCAGGCGGCTCGTAACCGTCTGAGAATCGCCTGATAACGCGGGCCAGGAGGCACTCCCAATCGTTTCAATGTGTGGCCAGTGGAACGCGGCCTGAGGTTGCGCCAGAGGGTAAAATAGCGTTCCAGGACCTCGATAAGATATTCCCGGCGCACGGAAGGGACCTTGGAAGAGCGTGCCTGTAGCAACAGGGCATACAGTGCCAGCGGCGGGACCTGATCGAAGCGAGCTGTGAGGATGCTGGGCCGGCTGGGCGTCAACGCGGGAAGTTCGCACTGGAGGGCGGAAAGGGCAATCAGGGCATCGCGTAAGGTAGCGGAGAAGTCGAGGCGCGAAGCAAGCAATCGAATCTCAGCTTCGCTTCGCTGTCCGAGCCACAGTAAGTAAGCCAGGGCGCGCCGGCGGGGAATGCCGCGCAAATCTGGAATCTTCCACTCGGCAGGCAGGACAGCTTCCTGCAGACGCTCCAAAGGCTCTCGGAGTGATTCGTCCCAGAAGAGCGCGGGGTGGATTTCGGGGAAAATGCCTAACGCATCCAGGCGGGCAAGCATATTGGCTACCTGCGCTTCCTCCAAAATCAAGTCGAGTTCGCGTCGTAGCCGTTTGCCAGAGAGCGCGCCCAGACCATGCCTGGCCTCGGCAATGCGTTTGAGGTCTTCTGCAGCGATATGGAAGGCGTAGCGTTGCTCGTAGCGGACGGCGCGCAGGATGCGGGTGGGATCGTCATGATAGGAGAGGGGGTGTAACGTGCGTATGCGGCCTTGTTGCAAGTCGCTCAGACCGCCAAAGTCATCGCGTAGTTCGCCCAGATGCAGACCATCGAGGCGAATGGCCAGGGCGTTGATGGTGAAATCGCGGCGGCGGAGATCGTCGGCGATGAGGCCGGGGGTGACGGTCGGCAGGGTGCCGGGGCGGGCATAGGTCTCCGAACGCGCCGTAACAAAGTCTACCGAGGCGGGGGACGCTGCCGCGAGTGACGTGTTGGTCAGGTGCCAACGAGCGGCGCCGAAGCGTTGGTGGGCGATGACCTTGCCCCCGTAGCGCGTAGCCAAGGCGTTTGCCAGGGCGATGGCATTGCCTTCTACGACAAAATCGAAGTCGTGGTTGGGTTGCCCCAGCAATAAGTCACGCACGCCCCCCCCCACGAGATAGAGCGGCAAGCGACGCGCCTCGGCCTCGTCGCTGACGCATTGCAGCAGTTGCCACCAGGCGGGGGGCAGGGCGCGCTTGAGTCGTTCGACTCGTTCTTCGGGTCGAGTAGGCCAAGAGATGGAGGAAGGATTGAAGAGGATAGGCATCGTTCCCTTTTTAGGCCATGGCAAGGCCGGCCAGACCAAGACGAGCAAGAACTTCCTCTTGTAGCACCCACATGCGCGCTTCGGCTTCCGGTGTGTCGTGGTCAAAGCCGAGCAGGTGCAATACGCCGTGGACGACGAGCAATTGTACTTCGGCTTCGGGCGAGTGGCTGTGTGTGGCGGCCTGTTCTCTAGCGCGTGGCCAAGAGATGACAATATCGCCCAGATAGCGGCGGCCGGTTTGTGGGTCGGTTACGTCGGCAGGGAAGGCGAGGACGTCGGTTGGCGCGTCCACGCCGCGAAAATCGCGGTTGAGGGCGCGGATTTCCTCATCGTTGGTCAGGACGATGGTGAGGTCGCTTCGCGAGACGGAATGGGTGCGCAGGGTTGTCCGTGCAGCAGTTTTGAGCAGGTCAGCGGAGGGAGGAGCGCCTAGGAAGGGGTGGATTTCAAGGTGAATCATAGGGAACTTTTGGCATCCGGCGGTCACCTCCGTAATTTTACGCCATTTTGGAGGATAGTGGACTGTGTATCGTTTGCGATTGTCTCCTGGAGGGCACGCCGAAGGTGTAGGACGACTTGCGTGTCACGTCGCTCGTTTGACACTTTTGCCATTCCCGTGCTAAACTATACGCAGTAGGTGTCTATGACAATTGCTCGTTTGACAGTGCAGACGCCTTTACGGGAAGCCCTGGCCGCTTGGCAAGTGTATCTGCATGATCAGGGGCGTTCCCCTTATACGATTAAGGCCTTTTTCTCTGACATAGGGTTGTTGGCCGAATACTTGTCTGAGGATCGGGCGCTGGGGGCTATCAGCACGGGCGATCTCAACGCATTCCTGCACTGGTTGGAACATGAACGGGGTGTTCCCTGTTCGCCTAAGAGTCTGGCGCGGCGGATTACCACACTCAAGTCCTTTTTTCGCTGGTTGCACCGCGGCGGCGTCTTGCTTGTTGATCCTGCAGAGAGGGTAGTTCAACGCTCGGTGCTTAGTCCATTGCCGCAAGTGCTGACCGATTCCGAAATCGAGGCTGTCCTCCTGGCGGCGGACCGTTACCGCCGCCAGAAGAAGCCAGATGCGAGACCGTATACACTGGTTGCTTTGCTGTTGGCGACGGGTATCAAGAAGTCAGAGTGCCTGGGTATTCATCTCAACCACATTGACTTGCACGCGCCTGGCGGCCCCTTGCTGTTTATTCGTTATGCTAGCCCGGTCAATCGTTATAAAGAGCGCAAACTGCCTTTGCCGGAGGAGTGGATTCCGGCCTATCAGGAATATTGTGCTCAATATAACCCAATAGACAGACTTTTCCCCTGGTCGCCGCGTCGTTTGGAGTATCTGTTGGAGGAGATAGGACAGGCAGCCGGCCTAGAAAAACGTCTTTCGTTCGATATGTGCCGTTGGTCGTGCGCGTTGCAGGATTACCTAAACAACGTCGAGCCGGAGAAAATTCGTCAGAAACTGGGCGTTTCCCGTATCCAATGGCGCGAAATCCAGATGAAATTGCGGCGATTGGCGGCGGAGCCGTGAACTCTGTATTTGTAAGGAGATTCGGCCTATGATCCATGCTACTCGTGTAGAGAGACTCGCACGCATCCTCGTGGATTATTCAGTGCGTGTGCAACCGGGGGAACGAGTCCTGATTGAGGCGACGACAGCGGCGGCTCCGCTGGTGCGCGCCTTGTACTCGCTTATCCTCGAACGAGGCGGCCATTCTTATCTTATGCTATCCCTTCCCGAGCAGGAGGAGATTTTCTTCCGTTACGCGCAGGATGTCCACCTGGATCATGTGCCACTCTTTCACCACTTGGCCTATGAGCAGTTTGAAAGTCGGATTCGCATTGGCTCGGCTACGAATCCCCGTGCTTTGACGAACGTAGAGGCCGGTCGCAAACAGCGCCGTCAGAGAGCGCTCGCTCCACTCCTGGAATTACAAATGCGCCGCAGCGCGGAGGGGGAGTTCAAGTGGGTGAGCACGCTGTTTCCAACGGAAGGCTACGCGATGGAAGCGGAAATGAGCCTGCTAGAGTTCGAGGATTTCGTCTATCGAGCTTGCCATGTTGACGATCCCGATCCGGTAGCCTATTGGCGTAGCGTGGCGGCCGTACAAGAGGGTTATATTGCTCGCTTGGCAGGGCATGATGCGATCGTGGTGCGCGGGCCGAATGCCGACCTGCGACTGTCTGTCAAGGGACGGACGTTCATCAGCGGTTGTGGTGATCACAATATGCCTGACGGCGAACTCTTCACTGGCCCGGTCGAGGATTCGGTGAACGGCTGGGTGCGCTTCACGTACCCGGCCATTTATGGCGGCACGATGGTGGAAGGCGTCGAGTTGACGTTTGAGGGGGGCAGAGTAGTCAAAGCCAGGGCAACGAAAAATCAAGACTTCTTGCTGGCCATGCTAGATTCCGATGCCGGGGCGCGTTACGTCGGCGAGTTCGCTATCGGCACGAACGCCGAAATCAACCGATTTGTGCATAACATCCTCTTCGACGAAAAAATCGGCGGCACATTCCATCTGGCGCTGGGCGCCGGCTACCCGGAGACCGGCTCCAAGAACAAGAGTGTCATTCATTGGGATATGATCTGCGGCATTGAACAGGATGCGGAGATTTTGGTGGATGGCGAGGTAGTTTACCGCAATGGGCGGTTTGTGGAGTAAGGCGGGGGGAAGCAGGTGCTCCTTTTTTATTCTTTGTATTTCGGAGATGCTCGTTTGCTCTTCTCGCAGACCGCATAGTGTTCCTGTGCTGGCCAAGGGTGCACCGGGATAGTGTTGATAGCCGCTGTCGCCGTTGCAGGCTGAGGTAGTGAAGGAGGGTTGTCCCAAGACAATTGTGGCAGAGAACTTAAGCTCACAGTGGGGCGAGGACAATTGGATGCAGACCAACGATCCTTCCGCCTGTTTGGACCCGCCTGGCATTCACTTGTTAGCGGCATTCCCAGCACGCGATCGTTTTCCGCGCCGTATACGTACAGACGACTAGGTTGGGCAGAACGATCAACCCGATCCCATGAGGGTTGAAGAGGTGTTCTCCATCCAACTTCGTTGGAGACGATTTCGCAAAAATCGCGCTGACCGAGCATAATATCTGCCCACCGATTGCCGGCTTTGCCTCTTTTAGCCAGAGGTTCTCGGGCAACGAGAGGCTTGTAGATTTCGAATGAACGGAGAGGAGCGATTGACCAAGAGCAGGCTACAGAGGATAGCGAGCTTTGCCATGCGCATAGACCTTTGCTCCGTTGGGCAACAAGCGCATGCTTCGTGTCATTTCATGGTCTACGAGAATGCGTCCCTGCGCCTTTCCTAATCGACCACGGCAAATGGTTGTTGCAAGCGTGGCGCTCACTTTGCCGAGCATTGGCCGGCAGGCCGGTAGAGTTGCTCGATATATTCCCTCAACATGCGGCGGGTGTTGAAATGGGGGACAATGGTACGTAGGGATTCCTTGATGCGCCTTATCCATGGGACGGGGATGTCATCGCCGTTGCGGTCTTCATAGTAGAGGGGGACGATTTCGTTCTCTAAGGTAGCATAGAGGCTGGCCGCGTCCGCATGATCGGGGTCGTTACCGGATGGGTCTGCGTCCTCGCCGATTGCCCAGCCGTTTTGTCCGTTGTACGCTTCGCGCCACCAGCCGTCCAGCACGGAAACGTTCAATACGCCGTTCAAGGCGGCCTTCATGCCAGATGTTCCCGAAGCCTCGTTGGGGCGCAGAGGTGTATTCAGCCAGACGTCCACTCCTTGAACGAGGTAGTGCGCCAGGTTGATGTCGTAATCTTCCAGAAAAACCAGGCGCCCGCCGTTTTCCGCTTTCTTGACTGCCTGATATACCTGTTGCAGGAGCAATTTGCCCGGCTCATCTGCCGGGTGTGCTTTGCCGGCGAAAATGATTTGCACCGGTCGGTTGGGCTGGTTGAGCATGCGAAAGAGGCGTTCTACGTCGTGCAGGATCAGGCCGGCACGTTTGTAGGTGGCGAATCGCCGCGCTAATCCGAGTGTTAGCGCGTAGGGATCGAGCATAGCGCCGGCGGCAATGGCCTGTACCGGATGGAGGTTGCCTTGCATCCAGCGCAAGCGAGCGCGCTCTTGCACGTAGAAGACCAATTTGCGTTTGAGATGTTGGCGGACCGCCCAGAGTTCACGGTCGGGAATTAGGCTAACCTTTTCCCACAGGCGCGGGTCGTCTATGTTCTCTAACCAGTCCTCGCCAAGATATTTCTCGAACAGGATGCGCATCCGTCGCGCCAACCAGCCGGCTGCATGGACACCGTTCGTAATGTAAGTAATCGGGATGTCGTCTTCTTCTTGAATCTCCGGCCAAAGATGTCGCCACATGCGGCGCGCGACGCGCCCGTGCAACTCCGACACGGCGTTGCGCCCTTCGGAGAGCCGCAATGCCAATGCGGGCATACTGAAGGTCTCACGGTCGCCATGACGTTGGCGAGCCAGGTCAATGAATTGATCCTTCGTCAGGTGTAAGTCGGTCCAAAGGGGGGAGAGGTGTTTTTCGATGAGGTCGAGTGGGAATTCGTCGTTTCCGGCAGGAACGGGTGTATGGGTGGTGAACACGTTGTTCTTGCGAATTTCATCAAGCGCGAGCGCAAAGGGACGGCCGGCGGCAACTAGTTCGCGGACGCGTTCCAGCGTCAGGAAAGCGGCGTGCCCCTCGTTCATGTGCCAGACAGCCGGCGCAATGCCGAGCAGGCGCAGGGCGCGCACGCCTCCTACGCCTAACAGAATCTCCTGGGCAATGCGCGCCTCGGGATCGTTCCAGTAGAGGCGGGCAGTCAATTGGCGGTCCGGCGCAGCGTTGGCTTCGAGATTCGTGTCTAGTAAATAGAGCGGGATGCGACCGACGCGCAGTTCCCAAATCTGCGCCAGCACTGCGCGATTGGGAAAGTCTATCGAAATCAGTTGGGGATTGCCCTCCCCATCTCGGACCAGGAGCAGGGGCAGATACTCGAAGTTGAGGGGGTTGTTGATGGCTTCTTGCCAGCCTGTCTCGGAGATGCGTTGCGTGAAGTATCCTTCCCCGTAAAGCAACCCCACGCCGACCAGCGGAAGACCGAGATCAGAGGCCTCCTTGATGTGATCGCCGGCCAACACGCCCAAACCGCCGGAATAGATGGGCAGCATTTCGTGTAGGCCGAATTCCATGGAAAAATATGCGACTGTCTGATGACAGGCGTTGGGGTAGTGATGGGCGCACCAGGTGTCGGCGCTTGTCAGATAGCGGTCGAAGTCGGCGCAGACGCGGTCGTAGAGTTCCAGGTAGTAGGCATTCTGGGCGGCGGCGTTGATTTCTGCGCGACCAACCTGGCGCAGGAAACGAAGAGGGTTGTGGTTCAAACGTTCCCACAGCGCGTTGTCAATACGACTGAAAAGACGCTGCGCCGGCGGATTCCATGTCCACCATAGGTTATAGGCTAATTCGCCCAGACGGTGGATGCGACGAGGCAGATCGAAGTGATTGGGGATTTTCGTAAGGAAGGGCATGAGGGGACTCCGATGATGTTCAGGAAGTGACGGTTTCGGCCTTCTCGACTTTCTGTGCCTTGAATTCCAAGCCGTTTTCCTCGGCGTTGATATCTACCAGCACATGGCTGCCCTGGTGGATTTTCCCGCTGAGCAGTTCCATCGAAAGAGGGCTTTCGACATATTTTTGCAAGGCGCGGCGCAGGGGGCGGGCGCCAAAGTCAGGATCGTAGCCGGTCTTTGCCAACCATTTACGCGCGCGCTCGCTCAAGTCTACCTGGACGCCGAATTCGTTCAATCGTTCGCGAATCTCTTTCATTTGCAGTTCAACGATTTGTTCCATTTGGTCCAGCGTGAGCGGCGAGAAGATGACAATTTCGTCAATACGATTAAGGAATTCGGGGCGGAACGTGCTCTTGAGCGCTTTCTCGATTTTCGCGTGCGCCTCGCGCTCCTCGTTGTCCTCGGCGCGCGGAATGAAACCGAGCGAACCGCTTTTTCGCACGAACTCGGTGCCCAGGTTGGAGGTCATGATGAGCACAGTATTGCGGAAATCTACCACGTTGCCCTGGCCATCCGTCATGCGGCCGTCGTCCAGGATTTGCAGGAGCGCATTCCAGACATCGGGATGCGCCTTTTCGATTTCATCGAAGAGCAGGACGCGGTACGGTCGGCGACGAACCGCCTCCGTCAACTGGCCTCCCTCCTCGTAGCCGACATAGCCCGGCGGCGCGCCGAACAGACGCGAGACGGTATGTTGTTCGTGATATTCCGACATATCCATCCGCACCAGCGCATCCTCGTCGTCGAACAGGAACCAGGCCAGCGCTTTGGCGAGTTCCGTTTTACCGACCCCGGAGGGGCCAATGAAAATAAACGAGCCAATCGGGCGGGTTGGGTCTTTCAAGCCGGAGCGTGCGCGGCGAATGGCATCGGCAATGACATGGATCGCTTCGTCCTGACCGATGATGTGTTCGTGCAGTCGCTCTTCCATGTGCAAGAGCTTTTCTGCCTCGGTCTCCATGATTTGCGAGACGGGGATACCCGTCCACTGGTGAACGACTTCGGCAATGTCGTTGACATCTACAACTTCATCCAGGTGGTGTTCCGATTCCCACTTATCGCGCTTTTGCTTGAACTCTTCTTCGAGGCGCAAGCGGTTGGTCTTGATTTCCGCGGCGCGTTGGTAATCGCGGGCGTTCGAGGCGGCATCCTCCTCGGCTTGTAGCCGTTCGATTTCGGCTTTCATGGCCTTCAGTTCCGGCGGCAGGGAGTAGAGGGCGACGCGCAGTTTCGCCGCGGCTTCATCCATCAGATCAATGGCTTTGTCGGGCAGGTGGCGATCGGTGACGTAGCGGTCGGCTAGGCGCGCCGCGGCAACCAGGGCTTCGTCGGAGAAGCGGACTTTATGATGCGCTTCATAGCGGTCGCGCAGTCCTTGCAACATCTTGATGGTATCCTCGATGCTGGGTTCTTCCACATACACCGGCGCGAAGCGGCGTTCCAGCGCGGCGTCTTTTTCGATGTACTTATGGTATTCGTCGAGCGTGGTCGCGCCGATGCATTGCAGTTCGCCGCGCGCCAGGGCTGGCTTGAGCATGTTCGAGGCGTCCATCGCGCCCTGCGCCGCGCCGGCGCCGATGACGGTGTGCAATTCGTCAATCATCAGGATAATTTCACCGTTCGAACGTTGTACTTCCTCGATGGCCGATTTCAACCGTTCCTCGAACTCGCCGCGGAAGCGGCTGCCGGCGATCATGGCGCCCAAATCGAGCGCAACGACGCGTTTGCCGACCAGGATTTCGGGCACATCATTGTTCGCGATTTTCTGTGCTAGTCCCTCGACGATGGCCGTTTTGCCCACTCCGGCCTCGCCGATCAACACGGGGTTGTTCTTGGTGCGGCGCGAGAGAATCTGGATCACGCGCAGAATCTCGGTATCTCGCCCGATGACCGGGTCGAGTTTTCCCTCGCGCGCCAGTTGAGTCAGGTCGCGGGAGTACTTCTCCAACGTGCGATAGCGTGTCTCGGCCTGGGGGTCGGTAACGCGCTGACCGCCACGCGTCTGGAGAATCGCGTCCAGGACGCGCTCACGAGTCAATCCGGCCGATTCGAGGATGCGCGCCGCTGGCGTATTGCGTTCACTCAGGATGGCCAGGAAGATGTGTTCGGTAGAGATATATTCATCGCGCAGGCGGTTGGCTTCCTCGTTCGCGATGTCAATGATACGCTTCACGCGCGGGGTGATGAAGATCTGCCCTGCGCCGCCGCCAAAGATGCTGGCCTTAGGACTCATCCGCAGAGTTTGATCGAGACGGTCAAGCAAGACCGAACCGTTGATGTTTAAGGTTTGCAGAATCTGAGAAACAACTCCGCCGGGTTGTTCGATCAATGCCATCAGGATGTGCTCGGTATCGATCTGGTTATGGCCGTAGCGCTGGATAATTTCGGCGGCGCGCTGAGCGGCCTCCTGGGCGCGTTCGGTAAAACGATCAAATCGCATCATGGGTATTCATCCTTCCCGCTGCACCCTCGCGTGCAGTGGTTTGATTATAGCAAAAGAATGTTAGAGATTGGTCAGAACGCGGCTTTCATGCCTGAGATTTTTAGGAGCAGCCACCCAAGCGGTTTTGTAACATGCTTTTTTGTGTTGGAACACGCCTCTTGAAAATCTATGCTTGCGTTGGGCCAAGCCTTGTTCGATTCCACAGAGCAGGGGATGGGCGCTTATGCCATTGCCTCCTCTTCCTCTCCGGTTTCCACCAGCCAGCCAAGTTCGGCCAAGGCAGCCAGGAGATGCGGCTGTACGCCGGCTTTGACGATCACGGCGTTTGGGCCAAGCGGCTCGGCCAGAAAACGACCGGATTTGGAACGGCGCAACGCTTTTAGGATTTCCGGCGTGCGGACGCGCAAGACAAGCGGGCGTTCCAGGCGCGCCTCACACCCTTTGTGCTCCCAGCGTTTGATGGCTTTCACAAACGCAGGCGGCACTTCAGAGGAAGCGTGTTTAGCGAGGAGGGTAAGGAGATGGTTGACTTTCAACCCCTGCGCTCGGGCGCGCTGTAGCGAGGCCGCAGTAACGCGGTACCGATATTCTTCCGGGCCGGCGTTCCGCCATTCACAGAATCGGGCAACCTGGTAACGCACCGCGCGCGGCGCCAGGCGCGGGACGAGAATTTGTCCGCTCGAGGAAACGTGCAGGCGAGCGTCTTCGGTAGAGGTCGGTCGTTCGTCGCTTTCCAGAAGGCGAAAGGCTGTCGGCTCTGCGCCTTCGGCAGGCGCGGCCAGTTCGACGAATCGCAACCAGAAAAGCGGACCGGTGATGACATAAGCGATCAAAGCGCCGTCTACTTCGTCCCAGGAGGAGAAGCCGCGCAGGTAGGCGCCATCGGATGCGCGACGGGTGAACCAGGAGTCATAATCACCGGCAGGACGCTGGAAATCGGGCTGTGTTTCTTTGATCGCATTGCAAAAGGAGCGCAAACTCCACCATTGCCCTGTGGGAATGTGGGTCAGAAAGTGAAGGATAGCCCTGCGTGCCTGGAGTGGATCGTTTTGCCATTCTCCCTCGCAAAGCAAACCGGGCATAAGACGTAATTCGTTAAAGAACGGGCTTTGCTTCCAGGCCTGACGCAGTGTTTCCAATGCCTGTTCGCGGGATGATTTTAGAAAGGCGCGTATCGCTTCGGGTTTTGGTTCGTTCCCTTCCAGGATGTGGGCAGCGCGCAGGAAGGCAAGCACGACGTGCGATGGTACGGAAGTAGGCGGAGAGGCTCTCCCTGTGCGCATGGCAGCCAACAGAGTGACGGCGTCATCAAGCAGGTAATCGAAAGGCGGCAAGGGGTGCGCTCGTTCTTCCGGCGTAGCCGGCCGCCCAGGGGGTGCAAGTGTGGGAGAGATGGCGAGAGCAGCAGGAGCGAGACTGCGAATGGCCGCGGCCAAGTCATCGGGCAGATAGGCAAATTCTTGGGCGCCGGCGGGCGTGTCGAAGAACGCGCGCGCGAGGAGAGCGCGATAGAAAAGAATTTCTGCCGGAGAGATAGGGTTCAGGTAGGTTTTTTCCCGATCGCGGCGCGCCGCGCCGACGCTGCGAATCTCGCCAAAGCGTCGCGCGAAAACTGCCCAGGGCATTCGTCCCCCGTTCTCTAGAAGAGCCGCGAGCGCGCGCAGCGCGGCTTCGGGCAGGGCCTCCACCACTTCTGCAAGAGTCCCGGCCTGAAGCAGGGCTTCGCTCAGCTCCTGGCGCGCCGATTCGATCTCGGAAGCATGCAGTTCAATGCCGCACAATTCCGCGACGATGCGCACATGACCAAGATCGCGGGATTGGAGGGATTGCAGTAAATCGGGCATTTCAGAGCGTAGGAAGTTGACCAGTGCCTGGTTTCGCGGCCAGGAAGGTGCCGCGCTGGTGTCGTTTAGCGCGGTACAGCGCCTCGTCGGCGGCGCGCAGTAAGTCGGGGGCGGTGCGGGCATGGTTGGGCATCACCGCGATCCCGCCGGTCAGAGAAAGGACGGCGTTGCTGCCATCAGGAAGGGGTACAACGGTCGCGCGTAGACGGCGCTGAAGTTTGGAAACGACAACGCGCGCCTGCTCAAGGGTGGTATCGGGCAGGATGAGGGTGATTTCATCCCCACCATAGCGCGCCAGAAAGTCGGTGGTGCGGACGTATTGTTTCAGATTGCCGAAAGCCTGTCGCAGTATTTCGTCGCCTACAGCATGACCAAAATTGTCGTTGATGTATTTGAAACCGTCGAGGTCCATCATAACTACCGAGAGAGGTCGCCCACTGCGGCTGGCGCGTTTGACTTCTTCCTCCAGCCGCTCGTCCAAGGCGCGGCGATTGGGCAAGCCAGTCAAAATATCGGTATGAGCCTGTTGGCTGACAACCTCATGGAGGCGGGCGTTTGAAATGGCGATAGCGGCCTGGTCGGCCAAGAGGCGCAGGAGGGCGATTTCTGCCTGGGAGAACCCCCCGATGCTGGGACGTGCCAGATTCATGACGCCTACGACCTGTGAGCCGGCAATCAAAGGAAGGCCAATAATGGAACCATCAGATTCCTTTGGGGTGTTGGCAAAGAGTGGATGGCGGCGCATGTCTTCGATAACAATGCTCTCTCTGCTTTGGATTACTTGATAGGATAATCCCTGGGGACGTGGTTCAATCGGAGTAGTATTTTTGTTTTCCTGTCTGTCGAGTGTGGCGCCAAAGGCCAGTTTGCCTTGTTCGTATAGGTAGATATGTACGTAGCGCGCGTCCTTGACCAGCCGCATCGCCTCCGCCGCGACGGTTTGGAGGACCTCTGGTAGCGCCAAGTGGGCAGTCAGGTTCAGGCTGATGCGACGCAATGCTTCCAGTTCAGCGCTTTGCTGGCGAATAACGCTGAGTAGGTGACGTCTGTCGAGCAAAGCGCGCGTGAAGGCGGCAATGGTCTTTGCGTTGGGAGAAATAGCCTCAAGGCAAAGGGTGCAGAGAGAAAGCAACCAGGTCTGTTCTTCTGGCGGTATGTCTTCGCGCTGCAAATGCTGGCGTATGGTTTGGAGGAGAGAGGGGTTCGGATTTATATTCATAAATATATAATATTATGGAGGTGCTGTATAATGATACCTCTCCTCTGAGAATATGAAAAGTACTAAGAACGTTGTGTTTCTTGCCGACCCAAATCGGTAGAATGCCGCGGAAAGTACCAGGCTTGATTCGCGCGTGTCCGTGCAAACGTTGTGGCAACTTCCCCGCGAGTCAGGAGCGTTTTGCTTGGGATTTGAGCGATCGGTTTGCGACTTTTGCATGGACACCGTTCGTGGGTTGCAGTTGACGCATTCCCCTATCAGGGATATAATCAGACGGCTAAATTTCAGGATTGGAGTGACAAAACTATGACCACCGCAAGTGGAGCGCCGGAAGGCGCCTTGCAACCGAAGACACATTTGACGGGAAAAGTGATCAAAACTACGCTGGCAGGAGCGGTCGTTGACATCGGCCTGGGGATTCCCGGCGTTGTACACATTTCTCAATTAAGCGAGGAGCCTGTCAATCGCGTGGAAGATGTTGTCAAAGAAGGCCAGGTAGTGGACGTCTGGGTGCGGCGAGTTCGCGAGGACCGGGTCGAATTGACCATGGTTAAGCCCCCTGCCTTGGAGTGGAAAGAAATCAAAGCGGACATGGTGGTGAAGGGGAAGGTCATTCGTCTCGAACCCTATGGCGCGTTCGTGGATATTGGCGCCGAACGGCCCGGCTTGGTGCACGTCAGCGAAATCTCGCACGGCTACCTGCGCAGGCCGGCGGACATGCTGAAAGTAAACCAGGAAGTGGACGTCAAGGTGATCGAGGTAGACCGTCGTAAACGACAACTACGGCTGAGCATCAAGGCCGCTCAACCCGAGACGGTGAATGCGCCTGTCGAAGAAAAAACTGTCGCGCCGAAGGGGAAAGGGAAGAACCACAAACCAGAAGAACCGGTAGAGGCAGAAAGCGCCGAGCGCGAATTGACCGCACTGGAAATCGCTTATCGCGAGGCGTTGGCGCGTGCCAACGGCAAGCAAACCAACGAAGAAAAAAGCCGCAAGAAGAAGTCGGCGCCCTCCGTGAACGAAGAGATCTTCGAACGCACTCTCAAGAGCAGCGGCATAGCCTTTTCCTGAAACCACAGCACCGATAACTTTTGCTAGAAGGCCGGTCATGTGGGATATAATCGAAGTATGACCGACCTTTTTGATCACGCCATGCAGGAGCGCATGAAGAGCGAGGCGCCGCTGGCGGCGCGCATGCGTCCGCGCACGCTGGATGAATTCGTTGGTCAGGAGCATATCATTGGGCCGGGAAAACTCCTGCGGCGGGCGATCGAGAGCGACACATTGTTCTCCTCCATCATCTTGTGGGGGCCACCGGGCACCGGCAAAACCACGCTGGCGCAAATCATCGCCAACCGCACTCAAAGCGCCTTTGTGACGATCTCGGCTGTCCTGGCCGGCATCCCTGAATTGCGTCAGGTTATCCACGAGGCGCAGGAACGCAACCGCCTCTATCGCCGTCGCACCATTCTCTTCGTGGATGAGGTCCATCGCTGGAACAAAGCCCAGCAAGATGCCCTCCTGCCGCATGTCGAAAACGGGACAGTCATCTTCATTGGCGCGACGACCGAGAACCCCTACTTTGAGGTCATCGGCGCTCTGGTCTCGCGCTCGCGCATCTTTCAACTCCATCCGCTTACCCCGGAGCAGATCGGTCAGATTCTCGACGCCGCGCTGCGCGACCCCGAACGCGGCTATGGAGCGCGCAACGTGCTTCTCGACGCAGACGCCCGCGCCCACCTCAGCGAGGTCGCCGGCGGGGACGCGCGCAACGCTCTCAACGCCCTCGAACTGGCCGTGGAGTCTACGCCGCCTAACGCCGAGGGTGTCATTCCTATCACGCTCGATGTCGCTCAGGAATCGATACAACGCCGCGCTGTTCTGTACGATAAAGACGGCGATGCCCATTACGACACCATTTCGGCTTTCATCAAGTCGGTGCGTGGTTCGGACCCCGACGCCGCCCTCTACTGGCTGGCCAAGATGCTCTACGCCGGTGAGGACCCGCGCTTCATCCTGCGCCGTCTCATCATCCTGGCCGGCGAAGATGTAGGCCTGGCCGACCCGATGGGGCTGGTTGTGGCCGTCGCTGCCGCCCAGGCGTTCGATTATGTCGGTTTGCCCGAGGGTGTTTATCCAATGGTCGAAGCCACGCTTTACCTGGCTACTGCACCCAAGTCGAACAGCGCGACAGCCTACTTCAAGGCCTTGGAGCGAATCGAGCAGCAGGGGGTAGGCGACGTGCCCGATCACCTCAAAGACAGCAACCGCGATGCTGCTACCCTCGGACATGGCCAGGGCTATGTCTATCCACATGCCTATCCAGACCACTTCGTCCCGCAACAGTACTTGCCGAAATCGTTGCTCGGCACCTACTTCTACCGGCCATCCGAGGCAGGATATGAGGCGCAAGTCCAGGAGCGTCTGGCGCGCTGGCGCGAGGCGCAACGAAAAGCGTTGGGAATCACACGAGAGGAAGAACTTCCCGACCTGTCTCAGGAACGCATCGAACAACTGAAGCGGAATATCCGATAGGCCCGCCGAAAGGAGAACGCCATGAAGACGGTGATAGGCGCTGCGCTGGGGGAATGCGTCCATGTGGCCGGCGTAATGCGCTTTTTGCGCCTGGCCGAGCAGGCCGGCTGGAAGACTATCTTTCTTGGCCCGGCCGCGCCCGCGGCAAAAGTCCTCGAGGCGGCGCGACGGGCGCTGGCTGACTCCGGCTCGGAAGACGAAGTTCTGGTCGGCGTTTCCTATCGCCTGACGCCGGAGACGGGGGAACGCCTGCTCGGCGACTTCGCCGAACAGGCTGCCGAACTTCACGAACGCGGCGTGCGCTTTGTCTTCGGCGGAACGCCGCCGGTGGCCGAGCGCGCGGCGAGACTGGGATTCTTCGAGCGGGTCTTCGATGGCCGTGAAATGAGCGAGGATGTGCTGGCCTACTTGCGTGGGCAGTCCGCCACGCCGCGTGCGGAAGATTACCCGCAAACGGCGGTCGAGCGTATTCGCTGGAAAGCGCCCTACCCAATCCTACGCCACCACTTTGGCTTGCCCGATTTGGAAGCCACCCGGCGCGGCATTGAGCAAATCGCCGAAGCGCGCGTGCTGGATGTCATTTCGTTGGGCATTGATCAGGACGCCCAGGAAAATTTTTTTCACCCCGAACGGCAAGACCCGCGCCGACGCGGCGCCGGAGGCGTCCCCGTGCGCTCGGCAGAGGACTACCGCGCCCTCTACCGGGCCTCGCGACGTGGCAATTATCCCCTCCTGCGCACCTACTCCGGAACCGACGATTTCCTCCGCCTGGCCGAGATGTATGTGGAAACCATCCATATTGCCTGGTGCGCGATTCCTCTCTTCTGGTTTAACCAAATGGACGGACGCGGTCCCTGGAATCTAGAAGGTTCGATTCGAGAACATCAACGGGTAATGGCCTGGTATGGGGAACGCGGCATCCCGGTGGAACTCAATGAGCCGCACCACTGGGGAATGCGTGATGCGCCTGACGTCGTCTATGTTGTGTCCGCTTTTCTATCCGCCTATAATGCCCGCGCCTTCGGCGTCCACGACTACATTGCTCAGTTCATGTTCAACAGCCCGGCCGGTCTTTCCGATAAAATGGATGTTGCCAAGATGTTGGCTATCCTAGAATTGATTGCACCGCTGGAAGGCTCCGATTTCCGCATCTGGCGGCAGACGCGCACTGGCCTGCTGAGTTACCCTCTGGAGGAAAACGCGGCGCGCGCCCATCTGGCTGCCAGCATTTACTTGCAAATGAGCCTCCATCCGCATATCATCCACGTTGTAGGACATACCGAGGCCCACCACGCGGCGACTGCCCAAGATGTCATTGATGCCGCGCTCATGGCGCGCCGTGCCATCGAAAACTCCCTTGGCCAACCCGATATGACCGCCGACCCACAGGTGCAAGCGCGTAAAGCCGAACTCGTGAACGAGGCGCGCTTAACGCTGGACGCCATCCGTCAACTTGCGCCGGCATCGCACCGCGACCCTTGGGCCGACGCGACCATCCTGACCAGGGCTGTGACTGCCGGTATTCTGGACGCACCACAGTTGCGCAGCAACCCTTTCGCGCGCGGAACTGTCGTCACAACCATAGACGAGCGTGGGGCTTGCATTGCCATTGATCCCATCAGCGGAAAGCCGATGAGCGAGGAACAACGCTTGTGCAGCCTGTTGTAGAAAACGAATCGCTTTGTGCTCTGTCCGCGGAGATTGGGAAGGGTTGCCTGTTGTGCCTTGAAGTGGTAGAAAAGCCTCGGAACACAAGATGTCTCTTTCATAGGCGCAGCACTGTGCCATCCGCAGGGTAAATCTCTGAATTCCACCTCACATCATGCTCATTGCATCAACAAGGCGGCCTTTGTGTGAAGGCAACGTTAATCAGAAAGGAGTGAGACTATGCCACGGCGACAACCTCGTTACACCGTTATTGGTGCTGGGCACGGAGGAAAGGCTATGGCGGCGCACCTGGCTCTGATGGGCTTCGAAGTCACGCTCTATAACCGCACCTTTGAACACATCGCAGCCATTAAACAGCGCGGCGGAATTGAGCTAGAAAGCTCGGAAGGCGGGCCGTATGGCTTCGGCAAATTGAAAAACGTTACGGCGAACATCAAAGAGGCAGTTGCCTGGGCCGATGTCATCATGGTCGTCGTCCCTTCTTCGGCTCATGGCGAGGTGGCGCAACGGGTTGCGCCGCATTTGCGCGATGGGCAGATTGTCGTGTTGCATCCGGGCCGTACCTGCGGCGCGATCGAGTTTCATAAAGTCTTGCGAGATCATGGCTGCAAGGCGAGAGCGATTCTGGCCGAGGCCGAAACGTTTCTTTACGCCAGCCGTTCTGATGGTCCTGTCCAGGCGCACATCTTCCGCATCAAAGACGCCGTCCCGTTGGCCGCGTTGCCGGCCGCGCAGACGTCGCGCGTGCTTGAAGCCATTTATTCCGCCTATCCACAGTTTATAGACGGTGTGGACGTCCTTCATACCGGTCTCAACAACATGGGCGCGATCTTCCACCCCGCGTTGACCATTCTAAACGCCGGCTGGATTGAGGCTACGTATGGCAACTTCCAGTTCTACATTGATGGGGTCACGCCGGGAGTGGCGCGCGTCCTGGAGGTGCTCGACAGAGAACGCGTCACGGTGGCCTCTTCGCTCGGCATCCGCGCTCGAACCGCCATGGAGTGGTTACAATTGGCATACAACACGACCGGCGAGGACTTGCACGATGCCATTCACAATCAGCCCGGTTACTACGGTATCAGAGCGCCCAGCACGCTCAACCACCGCTATATCTTCGAGGATGTGCCGATGAGCCTCGTGCCCATCGCCGCGCTGGGACAGCGGTACGGCGTTTCTGTCCGTGGTATGGAAAGCATCATCCGCCTGGCCAGCATCCTGCATCGTACCGACTACTGGCGACGTGGCCGGACGCTGGACAAACTCGGTATTGAGCAATACAGCGTCAGCGAACTGGTCGCCTTCGTCAAAGAGGGCGCACCGCTTTGAACCAGGGTTTGCGCTGTATATATTGAGGCATGAGCAGCCTTCAAGAGCAATTGCAGGCGTTTAGGCAGGCAATAACGGCATATGCCTCTTATACACTTTTGGCAGCCGGAGTCGGAAGGCATCGCAATCCCTGTAACGGAATCACGCCATGCCCGCTCCCACGAGCGACCTGGATATAGGCGTCCTGCCTTCTCAACCTCTCTTCCTTGCACAGGAACAGGAGGCGTTGTTTGGCGCTGCGCTCGTGGACCTGGTTGTGCTGTCGGAGGCCGATTCCCTTTCTGGCCGTGAACATTATTCACGGTTCGGCTGAGGACGTCACATCCCGGCGAGGGGGG
>FMJZ01000617.1_pt1 | contig 24465 bp, 20 predicted proteins | sample 1987881 | NCBI WGS metagenome assembly FMJZ01 (sample SAMEA4378227, study PRJEB15110) | soil metagenome | biome: soil; feature: Field; material: Soil | place: India | collected 2015-03-11 | depth 0 m
GCCCCCGCGGGAGGCCGGTTCCACAACAACGCGGCCTGTACCGCCAGGTCGAGCAGGCGCAGGTCGTCCACGTGGGTTTGCGGCGGCGGCTCTCCCGGCCGCTTGGCCGGCGTATCGAGCCAACGCCGGCGGTCCTTGAGGACGCAATGGTTGATGTGTCCTGACGTACTCCGTCAATGCCTGCCCGGGCCGGCTACCGCACGCTGCGCAGGATGGACGAAGCATACTCGAAAGCGGCGCCGATCTCATTGCGGAAGGCAATGACGGCGGCCGCCACGACAATGATGCCGGCGGCGGCCAGCAGGACGTACTCCATCTGGTCCTGACCACCCTCGTCATGCAGAAATTCTCGCATGTTCATGGAAAACCTCCTTTGGTGAATGAGAAGAAAAAATACGAACCAAACATTATGATACTAGCTTGGCGACAGGGGGTGGCGACAAGTGTGTATTAAGGAACGGAGAGGCTTATTAGGAGCACGCTTGCCATCAACCCCAGGGCTGCCAACACGCCGAACAAGCTGCTGCGCCGCTTGACCAACGAGGAGCGCGCGGCGGCTTCTTCCACCATGCGGCGCTGCACGCCGCGCAGGAGGGCGCAAATGCTTTCCGCCAACGGGCGGCTGGTCTGGAAGTGATCTTCGATGGCGCGCAGCAACCGGGTCATTACACCCTATACCACTGCCACGACCATTTCAAAGCGTTAACTCGTCCTTTAATTGGCATTAATATGCGGAGAGTATGATGTGCAGCGAAGACAGTTGGAACTCTTGTGCAAAAGGATACCGCGTTTTCCATATCGTGATGTTCAGATGGGTTTGTCTGCAATACTTTTATGTTGAGGCCTATATGGGATATGCTGACCTTCACATTCACACTATCTATAGCCCGGATGGTACAGGGACAGTCCGGGCTGTATTGAGGCGGGCAGTAGAGGTTGGCCTGAATGTGATTGCCATTACCGACCATGATGAAATTCGGGCTGCCCTCGAGGGACGTGATTTGGCTGCCTCCTATGGTCTCCAGGTTATTCCTGGGGTAGAGGTTTCCACTGCGGACGGACATATGGTTGCTCTGTTTGTCGATCGCCTTCCCCCGAAAGGATCTTCCGCCGGAGATACTGTTCGGTGGGTGCGCGATCAGGGTGGGTTGTGTTTTGTTCCCCATCCTGGCAACAGAGGGCGACAGAGCATGAAATTCGGGGTGATTCACCAGATTCTCGATGATCCAGAGCTGGCGGCTTCTCTGGCAGGGATTGAGGTCTTCAATGCCGGTTTGTTTCACCGGGGTAATGGGAAACATAGACAAACCGTTTGGCCTGATTTACCGCTTGCGTCGTTGAGCAACAGCGATGCTCATATGGTGCATAAGATTGGCGCCGCCATGACTTTCTTCCCGGGGACAACAGCGCAGGATCTACGTCAAGCGTTGTGCGCGCGGAGGACGGAAGCGGCGGTGATGCAGGTGGAGTCTGGCGTCAACTTTCTTTTGCGTTGGGGACTCGGTCTCGCCTTGCGTTACACAGGTTGGGTAACCAGCAATGACCATCCGTGCGCTCCCATAAAGCTTGCCCGTAGTTGGACCTCCGCGCCGCAAACGTATTAACCTGTGAGAATCATGAGGGGGATGCGTTTGATGAACCGATTCCTCTGCGCCAGGGGGAATCGGTTTTGATTCTACTGGCCGGGGTACAAGGACCTCGAGATTGCCCTAGTGTTCCAGCGGTTCCCAGCGGCACTTTGGAAAGCGGTTTGCCCACCGGGGAGCATGTTTCCGATGACGAGACACTCGCCGGAGAGTTTCCAGGGTCGTCAGAGGGATTTGTACGAGTCGCTCGCAAAGGGCTGCGATGCGTCGCGCCGAATCCCCGCCGTTTTGGAGCGGCATCAACTGCCTTAATTCCTCTAGGTTCAGATCGGTATAGAGTTCTTTACCTAGCCCCAAGGCGACGTAGGTGCAGGAGGATTGTTGGGTAATGACCACCTCGGCATTGGCAATCATGTGGTTGACATTGCCGTGGGTCAGCACGATCGCCTCTGGCAGGATAGCAGTGATTTCACGCCGTGCGCGCGCCGCATTCTCTAGGGGATGTAGTTTGAAGATAACCTGTCTGCCAGCAGCGATCTTTTTACACTTTTCTAGAAACGCGCGGCGGTTTTCAAATTTCCCCGTCTCTCGGTAAGGAGTAGTTGCTACGAGAACATAACCACGTAGGGGGAATGTGTTGTCGAGATACATGCGGAAATTGTCGAAATTAGGAATACCCGTCACGGCGATTTTTTCTGGTCGTACCCCCTTGCGAATGAACAATTGACGATATCCCTCAGAGGCCACACAGAAAAGATCATAGGCGTCGGAAAGACCAGTTGCAGCGGTATCCGCCAGATAGCGAGGGAGGAACGGCAAGGCGCGGACCAAACGGAAGAGCAATCCTTCGGGAACGGTGATCCCTTCCTGCACCAGCACCAAGCGGGTCTTGCGGATATTGCGAGGCACAATCAAATCGGAGCAGGTGACGACTAAGTCGTAGGAACGTTGTCTGCCGCGATCGTCCACGGGAAGTCTCTGTTCTGCCAAGTAGGCCCGCGTTTCTTGTTGGTGACGTCCTCCTAATACGGTAGATTCCAATACCTTGTGTTGTGCCGCAAAAGCCTCTAACCCATCGGCATAGAAGGGAGAAAAATAGCAGTTGTGCGCCGAGAGATGCACGGCAATTTGGTGGAGTTGGGTTGTCTGATTAAGAGAGCCGCCGATGAAAAGAACGTTAGCCACGGTAGACCCTTGTCGCCAGAGAAATCACCTGGTTTAATTTTATCATCTCCTGTTAAGCGACGGCAAAGCAACGGTTAAAGTTCGGTAAACGTTTCTCTCATGCTCTCCATGTTGCAGTCGTTCGAAATCGAGTAGAATTCCTCTTTGCCCAAGCGAAGGCTTGTAGCTGGTTGTTCTCGTGAAGGAAACTCCTTATAGGTTCACTCAAGAGTTGATACATGGTATGGCTCTGCAGCACAATGAGTTGTACTACCACTTTTGCGTGGAGACTCCTATTGACATCAATGTTGGGGAAAGGAGGGTGTTCCCGTGCCGATTTTAGGGTGTCGTCCCAAAGAACAGTCGAACGTGCGGCCTAGGCTTGGGAGGAAATGCGCTCGCTTTGCGATCCAAATTTTTTCGGCGATTCCTGTGCCCGCCATGGCGAAAAAGAGTGCAAAGGGCTCGCGCCATTGCCTGCCGGGAGGGGCGGCTTGATTCTCGTGCTGGTTCCGTTTGTTGCTTGGATCGTACCGCCCTTGGGTGCTTGGGTGTGTTTTTGACTTGGATGTGTGAGTCGCTCCCACCCGAATGCATTCTATCATCCATCCCTTGTAGCGTAGGTGGGGCGTGAACAGGTTACACGTTATTCTTTGCCCTTTGGATGACCTTTTGGAGGCCTGGCATCTTTATTTTTTTCGTCTTCTCGTGGCCCTGTGTCGTCAGGACGCCCTGGCGTTCTTGTGGTTTCCTTACCCGGGCGATCTTCGGGCGGGCCGTGGCGAGAATCGGATGGCGCGGCAGGAGTGGAATGGGGGGCGGGGGTAGGGTGATGGGATGGCGCAGGCGGCATGGGGGGAGCAGAACGTTCCTTGCTCACGGCGTCCAGGGCGCGTTCCAGGCCGCGGCGCGCTCTCTCGGGCGTATGATCCCATAACTGACGTAGACGCATTTCATGGTGAGAGAGAGTTTGATCGAGGACAGGGGAAGGGGGGAGGGACAGAAGTGTTGTCACGTAGGCGTTCAGGGCGATTTCGAGATTCGCGACGTCGCCGCTCGTGGCAAGGGATTCTGCTTCACTCAGGCGTTCCTCGGCACATGCCAGGCGCAGAGCGGTGGCGCGTTGGGGGTTGCGCGTTAGGCGCAATTGCAATGTTTCAAGGGAGCGGTCAAGGGGGTATAGAGGGTCGCCTGGCCGGGCTTGGTCGGCAGCGTAGACTGTCCCGCTTACACCAACGAGAATCAGCCCTACGAGGAGCAAGGCCATCACTAGCGGCCGGAGATAGGCAAGACGTGGACGGCCGGTGAACCGGCCTCGCGCCATGCGTTCGGCGCGCCATTGCGCCGCCTGTTGCAAATAGGTGCGTCGCGCGGCCTCTTGCCGCAACGGATTTGGCGGCGGGACTTGGCGCAACAGGTTCAGAGCGTCTTGTTCATCTTTTGGGCGATTCATCTTTTTATAAGTCTTCCGAACTGAGAAGGCCGCGGCGTTTTAGACGACGTTGAAGCGCGCGCAGGCCGCGTTGCTGTAAGGCGCGCACGGCGCCTTCACTCAAATTCATCACGCGGGCAATTTCGTCGTTTTCCATGTCTTCCAGGTATTTCAAAACCAGAACGGTGCGTTGTTTTGGAGAAAGTGTGTTTAAAACACTCCGTATGGCCTGACGAGTCGGCGGTTGTTGCACTGTCCATCCGACTGCTGGAGCGGCGTCAGGAAGATTCTCCTCCAGCGCATCTTGCTCCTGGAACTTGCGATGGCGCAGTTCGTCTACTAGCAGGTTATGCGCCACGCGATACAGCCAGGCTTGTAAGTAAGCGTTCGGCCCGCGATGGCTGTGCAGGGCTTCCAGAAAGCGACGAAAAACCTCAGCGGTCAGGTCTTCTGCGGTCGGCGCGTGGCCTAGATGGTGGTACAGATACCGATAGATTGGCTGATAGTACCTGTCGAAGATTTCGGCCAGCGCCGATTCCTCCAGTCGTTGCGCGCGTTGGAGCAGGTCAATTTCTTGGGAGCGCAAAGGTGGTTTGGGGGAGCTCATGGACCTGCTCATTTTTTATGACGATTGAGAATCCAAAAATGGTACGGCAGACAAGGTGATGACCGGGACGTTCAGGAAGCTGCCGGCTTGACCCATGCTTTTCCCAACCTGGGAACGGGCTGTTCGGCTTTTTGGGGAACGGCCAGGCGTTTGACCATCACGGCCTGACGCGGCGCTGCCTGCGCTCCCAGGTCTTCCAGCAACGGTTCCAACCAAGCTTGATAGGAACGAACGCAGAGATATACCGGGCGCCGGCCGCCCGGAGATAAAATCTGTCCAAGCGCGAGCAAGTGCTCGGGAGCGCAGTCCAAATCTGGATGAAGGAGCGGCTGTACCCAGACGCCGCGCGCGCCAGAGACGACGCGCGCCCAAGCACTGACCGCGCCGGCGCGGCAAATCAGCCCGCAACCCGGCTCTGGCGGCGATTCGATGGGTTGCAACAGGGAAGGGACGATCTGAGCATATAGCGATTGCGCCTCCGCGAGCAAGCTGGTCCGCAAAGCGCGCCAAACGAGGGCCGGCTTGGCGCGTGATGGTCCGGGCGGCAACAGCCAGATTCGTTGCCATGCGTAGGTTGTAAATCCCCCCAGCCGCAGGGTCTGAAAGAGGGCGCTGCGTTCCTCTACTTCCGCCGTCAGGTAGCATTTTTCCCATTGCGCGGCGCGCGCGATAAGATGTTCGTAGAGAGGAACCGCTTGTGCTGCCTGGTCCAACGGCGCGACGAAGGTCAGGCGCGCTAATTGTTCGCCGCGCGCACAGGCAACTTGCCCTAAACAGGTAACCTTGTCTGTCTCCCAGATAGCCGTGTATACCCGCCGACGTGGGTCGAGATGCGCCAGCAACTGGCCGGCTGTCAGCGGATCGCCGCGCGTTAAGCCCGCAGCGCTATCTAGGAGCAGAACGGCTTGGCGATAGCGTTGCAGAGCAGGGATGTCGAGCAAATTGAGCGGGCGAACAAGGATGGTCACAATGACCCTAACGCCGTATGACAGACATCCCTGGCGCCTGGCCGGGAATGGCAGGAGCGTGACAAAGGATCAGCGCGCCAGGGCCAGGAAAAATTGGTGAAAACGCGTATCTCCGGTCAATTCAGGGTGAAACGAAGTCGCCAGCAGTTTCCCCTGCCGGGCGGCGACAATGCGTCCATCCGGCAAGGTAGCCAGAACTTCCACGCCCTTTCCTGTGGATTCGATAATAGGAGCGCGGATGAAGATCGCATGGAACGGTTGTATCGAGTTGGCGACCTGCTGCAATGCTTTGACCTCGAGATCCGCCTCGAACGAATCGACTTGGCGACCAAAGGCGTTGCGCTGGACGGTGATGTCCATCAGGCCGAGGAGAGGCTGATTGCGGCGGACGTCCTTTGAGAGAAAGATCGCCCCGGCGCAGGTGCCCCAGATGGCGTGTGAGCGACCAAATTCGCGCAACGGCTCCAGTAAACCGAAATCTGCTGCCAACTTGCCGATGGTGGTGGATTCGCCGCCGGGGATAATCAGTCCATCCAATCCCTCGAGGTGGCGCGGCAAGCGGACTTCCATGCCCTCAACGCCGAGGCGTTTAAGCATGGCGATGTGTTCGGCGAAATCGCCTTGGATGGCCAGGACTCCAATGCGCATAGGCGGTGAACAAGGAACGATGGACGGTAGGCCGTAGTCAACGGTCTATTGTCCGTGCCTGCTTACCATCCTCTGCCGGCAATCTTCTCGATTTCCGGCATAGTAGCGATGCTCCGGCCAACCATGGGCTCGCCCAAGCCCTTACTGACTTCGGCTAGGATGGCCGGATCGTTGTAGTGGGTGACGGCTTTGACGATCGCTGCGGCACGCTTGGCCGGGTCGCCGGACTTGAAGATGCCCGAGCCGACGAAGACGCCGTCCATGCCGAGTTGCATCATCAGCGCCGCGTCGGCGGGGGTGGCCACGCCGCCGGCTGCGAAATTGACCACCGGCAGGCGGCCGAGTTCTTTGGTCTCCTTGACCAGTTCGTAGGGCGCGCCGATTCCCTTGGCGTAGTGCATCAATTCCTCGTCGGCCATGGTGGTCAAGCGGCGGATTTCGCCCAGCACGGCGCGGGCGTGACGGACGGCTTCAACTATGTCGCCGGTGCCGGCCTCGCCTTTCGTGCGTATCATCGCCGCGCCTTCGCCAATGCGCCGCAGCGCCTCGCCCAGGTTGCGGCATCCGCACACGAACGGGACCTTGAAGAGGTGCTTGTTGATGTGATGCTCCTCATCGGCGGGCGTCAATACTTCAGACTCGTCAATGTAGTCCACACCGATGGCTTCGAGAATCTGCGCCTCGACGAAGTGCCCAATGCGGCACTTGGCCATGACCGGGATGCTGACCGCGTCCATGATCTTGAGAATCAGTTCGGGGTCCGACATGCGCGCCACCCCACCCTGGGCGCGGATATCGGCCGGGACGCGCTCCAGCGCCATGACGGCGCACGCGCCCGCGTCTTCTGCAATCTTGGCGTGTTCAGGAGTGACAACATCCATGATAACGCCGCCTTTGAGCATTTGCGCCAAGCCTTTTTTAACGGCAAAGGTGCCAGTCTGTGGTTCCATAGGCCAACTCTCCTCTAACAACAACATTTCTTGTGTTTTCTTGTGTTTTGCGATTTTACCATTGACCAAGACAAAACGGAGTGAAGAGTTTGCTCAACTATCCCTAAAAAAAGAAGCAGGATGGGTTTTGGCGAACCGTTATCATCGGATTCTTGCGGCCCTGAACCATCACGAAGTATTCTGAGCCGATTGTCTTGAAAAAACCGGTGTGGCGCTTTATTCAGCGTAGTGCTGTATCAGCGTTAGCTTCCCGCGCTCAATAACCACCCAGTGCTCGTAGAGTTTTCCCCGATAAATGTATGTAATGCGATAACGACCCGCTGCTAGATTGCTCAGACCAATGTTCTCGCGCCAGCAACTTTGCGGGTTGATGGTCTCGGGAGCGTACGATTCGATGGTCAGAAAGAACCTATTCCCCACCTCTTCCGGCGGATAGGATTGTATGGTAGGGGTAAGGGAAAGAAACTGTTCCTCTCGATTGATCAGGCGCAAGGCCAGCGCGCCGCGTCCGGCAGGAGGCTGCAAATACAGCTCTGGATTGAGCGTGCTTGCGTAATTTTCGGCTTCAAGGCGCACTTCAAAATGCAAATGGCTGCCCGTTGCGGAGCCGCTCATCCCTACCAGACCCAGCGTATCCCCTTCTTTGACGGCTTGTCGGGCCTGCACCTCGACGCGCGACAAATGGGCATAGAGCGTGTACAGGCGCGGATAAGGCATGTTCGAGAAATTGTGCTCCAGGATGACTACGTTTCCGTAAAAGTTCGGCCAGGGAGCAAGCAAGGTCTGGCGATCATCGCCGGCGTACCTGACGATGCCATCCGCTGCGGCCAGCACAGGCGCACCGAACGGCGCTGGAAACTCGACGCCGTGATGGGGAACGCGCGTCTTGCCTTGCGTGCTGCCGTAGCGATAGGAGGCATCCACCCAAACGTCTTGTCCTGTGATAGGCAGAGCAAACACAAAGAGGCCATCCTCGATACAATAGTCGCTTGTTAGCAAATCGCATTTTGCCGCTGGGGGAGCCACAGGCGATAGGGTGACCGCCGCCGGCGCCGGCGAGGGCAGAAGAGTGATCGAAGGTTGATTGCCGTTGCTACAGCACCGAGCGGTCATTTGCGTCGCCGGGGGAGAAGACGAGGTGGAAGACGGCGCAGTACAGCCGGCTGCCAACAGCAACAAAGTAAAGAAAACGCCGCAACGTCTCATCTCAGGGCAAACCGACAGCGCTCTTGTACTCCTTGATGTAAAGCGGCCTCCGCTTGCTTCGCGCGCGTCTCTGTTGCTTCCAGCGCCGCCAGGGCGCTTTCCCCTTGCTCGCCGGCCGGCAGGCTCTGGACGTTCAAACGCACGGCACAGGCGGCGGCGGTCAGGGCGGCGCGGGCCAGAACAGCGGCGGCGATGGCATTGCCAATGACGTTTAGCTTGCCTAGCGCTACGCAACGCTCGGCTAACGCCAGGACTTGCGCTGCCTGCTGGGCGGTAGCCAGAGGAATACGGATGGCTTCCAGAGTTGCCGCCTCGATGGCAACGGCCCGCGCCGCCCGTTGCTCCTCTGTATCCTGCGACAAGCGAAACGCCGCAAGCAACTGCCCATAGATGCCTGCATCTTCGTCTGTCCGCACCGCGAGTTCCCGGCGCAAATGCTCTGCGTGATCCCGAATCTCTTTCATTTGCGCCGATACGGTCTCATAGCCGGGTCGGTCAACGGTCAAGCCGGCGACCATGGCGACAAGCGCGGCGGCCATGGCGCCGGTATATGCCGCTGCTGCTCCTCCGGCCGGCGTGGCTCGCGGCTCTGCCAGGGCGTCGAGAAATGTCCCTCGCTCCTCCAAAAACGCTTGTTTCAGACGTTCCTCGAGAATTTTCTCCGATGTGAACCCCTCGAGTTGTAAGGTCTGTGCTGCCGTTGCGCTAATCGCCTCGCGCGGAATCAAACCCACCAGTTCCGCGTGATGAATGCACGTTCCGAGCGCCTCGGCTTCGCGTCGCACCGCCTCCACGACGGTTTGCAACGAAGTCTGGCGGTAATCTGTGAGATTGATGGAAACTTGCGCTCGTCCGCCTACAAGCAGCCCTAACGCTTTGACGGCCGGCAGTCCGCCGGCAGAGGCGCGAATTTTGCGCGCAATCGCGCGTGCGACCTCTGCTTCGTCGGTGTCCAGGTAGATGTTATAGGCGATGAGCGGCATTCGCGCCCCGATGACGGTCGCGCCGGCTGGCCCTAGCCGCGCCGGCCCGTAATCGGGTTGCCGCGCCGGGTTGGTCTCAATTTCAGATTTCAACCCTTCGTATTGCCCTCGCCGGATAGCCTCCAGCCGTACACGTTCCGGTCGAGTTGCCGCCGCCTCGTACAGGTACACCGGAATATCCAATTCACGCCCGACTCGCTCTCCCAAACGCCGCGCCAGAGCGACACATTCCTCCAGCGTAACGCCGGAAAACGGTACGAACGGCACGACATCCGTTGCCCCCAAACGCGGGTGGACGCCCTGATGCTGGTTGAGGTCAATGCGCGCTGCCGCTTCGCGTACGGCGCGAAACACTGCCTCCAGCACGGCTTCGGGATGGCCGGCCACTGTTAGCACGGTGCGGTTGTGATCGTCGTCGGAATGTCTGTCGAGCAAGACCGCGCCGGGTACGCTCTGCGCCGCGATGCAAATAGCCTCCACCACCTCTTCGCGGCGCGCTTCGGAGAAGTTCGGCGCGCAAACAACCAGGGGATAGGACATATGATTGCGCCGTTGCCCTTACAACCGGATCACTTTCGGGTTGCCTTTTCCTAGTTCACCCAGGGCGTTCCGACAGTCGAAGATAAGTTGCGCTGACTCCAGGATGGCTGGATAATCATATACCTGGTGATTGGTGACGATGACCACCATGTCGGCCTGGCGCGCTGTCTCCAACAACATTTCGTTGGGAATGCTCTCCATGCGCCAGCCTTCGTGTTCGTGATGAATGGCAGGGATGTAGGGATCGTGGTATTGCGTCAGTGCTCCCTTCTTGCGCATCAAGGCAATCACATCCAGAGCCGGCGATTCGCGCACGTCATCCACATCGGGTTTATACGCCGCGCCCAACACCAGAACCAGACTCCCTCTGAGCGGCTTGCCGCGTTCATTCAGCGCATCCATGACACGCGCCACCACGTAGCGCGGCATGCCGGTGTTGATTTCGCTCGCCAGTTCGATAAAGCGCGCGGTGTAATTGAGCGATCTCATCTTCCAGGAGAGATACAACGGATCGATCGGGATGCAGTGACCGCCAAGGCCCGGGCCGGGCGTGAACTTCATGAAACCGAACGGTTTCGTCGCCGCTGCCTCGATGACCTCCCATACATCCACACCTAGCCGCTCGCACATGATCGCCATCTCGTTGACCAGGCCGATGTTAATCATGCGGAACGTGTTTTCGAGCAACTTGGCCATCTCTGCCGCCTCGGCGGAGGAGACCGGCACGACGGTTTGAATGGCGTTGCTATACCAAGTAGAGGCCACCTCCAAGCAGGAAGGCGTAAGGCCGCCGATTACTTTCGGGGTGTTGTAGGTTGTCCAGTCCTTGCGGCCTGGGTCCACGCGTTCGGGGGAGAAACACAAGAAAATCTCCTTGCCTATCTTCAGGACGCTTTTCTCGGTAAGCATCGGCGCGACCAGTTCGCGCGTGGTGCCTGGGTACGTCGTAGATTCCAGCACAATGACCATGCCGGGATGAAGGTATTTGGCCAGTTGCTCAACGGCGGAGATGATGTAGGACATATCCGGGTCGCCGGTCTTACGCAACGGGGTTGGAACGCAAATGCTTACCGCATCCACCTCGGCCAGCGCCGCGAAATCGGCTGTCATTGTTAACCGCCCGGCCTGTTGCAGACGCGCCAGGGTCTCGGAAGGGACATCCTGCACATAGGAATGTCCCCGACGGAAGGCTGCTACCTTGCGCTCGTCGGGGTCAACGCCGATGACCTGGTAGCCGGCCTCGGCAAAGACCACTGCCAGCGGCATGCCGACATATCCCATGCCCAGCACGCCAACGCGCGCAGTCTTGTCGCGCAATTTTCGTATAAGGGTCTCTTTCGTGGTCATAGTCTCTCCGGTATGCGCGCTACGATTTGATCATGATAAGCAGCATCTTGAAGGGAGTAAGGGCTTTAAGCGCGTGCGGTTGCCCGGCTGGCATTTGAATCAGCTGTCCGGCGGCAAGGCGATGAGGAACACCGCTTACCGCCACTTCTGCCTCACCCTCGATTCCCAGGACAAGCACCTCGAAAGGCGCTGTGTGTTCACTCAGGCCCTCGCCGGCGTCGAAAGCAAATGCAGTCATTGTCCCGCCGGCTTGCTTTACCAGCGTGCGGCTGACAACCGCTCCTTTCTGGTACGATACCAGCGAGGAAAGCAGAGAAACGCTTGGGGAAAGAGTGGTTGCTGAATCGGACATGGATTATTCTTGCGAGAAGGAGCGGCTCACTGTCGCAAATAATCGGAGTCCAGTCCCTTTCTACCAGACTTTCGGGATTCCGGGAATGTCGCGCTACTGACGTTCAGAGACCTCGCAGGCCAGGCCATACCATTTCTTAAAGAACCGTGTCTTTAGGGGGGCCGGCAGAGCTCGCGTGAACTTTGGTTCCGAATGGGGAGGCCTGTCGTTGGGCGCGGGCCGGTTGAGATTGCAGGAACGGACGCAGGTATAGAATGAGAACGTCCACCTTGGACATGATCTCGTGGTAGGTGATCCTGAAATTGGTATGACGCCGAAGAACCTTGGCTGGCATTTCTTGCCGCTCGGGTAACATTCGTTCTGCAAAGCGGCGAGGAACGGCGCAGTATGCTCGGATCGCATTTCTGCTACAACGCCTGAATCCTGCGTTATGCACACTAGGCCGTAGAGGCTGAAGAAGTTGGGTATAGGCAAGCAGCAAAGTTTCATCTTGGGTGATAACGGTTTGGGATTTTAAAACAGACTCAACTGCTTGGGTGCTTCCTTTGCTTCGAGGCGCGGCGTCGGCACGCTGCGCGCCAGGGCGGCACGCGCCTGTTCTAGCAACTGCGGCAGACGGGCGAAATCCTGCACAATGGTCGGCTTGAGCGAGGCCTGGTGCAGGGCTGCCGCCGGGTGAAACATGGCGATGATGAAGCGTTCGCCTGCGCGCCGCATCTGTCCGTGCACCGCGCTGATTTTGGCGCCGGGTAGAAATTTGCTCATCGAGTAGCGCCCCAGTGTGATAATGATTTTGGGGTTGATTGCTGCGATCTGGCGTTCCAGATATTCCTCGCAAGCAGCCAGTTCTTCGGGCAGAGGATCACGATTGCCTGGCGGACGGCACTTGATCACGTTGCCGATCCACACGTCCGAGCGTCTCAAGCCGGCCTGTGCCAGCAATTCGTCCAGAAACTGGCCGGCCGCGCCAACGAATGGCCGTCCTTGCTCGTTCTCATAGAAGCCGGGCCCTTCGCCGATAAGCATGATTTCGGCGTTGGCCGGGCCCTCGCCGGGAACAGCGTTCTTGCGCGAGTGATGCAACGTGCACTTTTGGCAAACGGCGACTTCGCTTGCAATCTGCTTCAGAGTCTCCTCGGGCGTCATCTTGTCTCCGCGGTCAAGAGGTGGCGATTCTTTTGCGGCAGGATCATATCCAGCGACATGAGTACGGCATCCTCGCCGTTATCCTTATAGTAGTGCAGACGACGCCCATCCACCACGAAACCGAGTTTGGCGTACATTGCCTGCGCGGCAAGGTTGCCTGCGCGCACTTCAAGAAACGCCCGTTTTGCTCCTTCAGCGCGCGCGGCGTCCAGCGCTGTGGTCAACAGGCGTTCCCCAATGCCGCGTCGCCGGTAGTCCGGATGGGTGGCCAGGGTAGCAATGTGCGCTTCGTCCAGAACCAACCAGAGCACCAACATTCCCACTAGACAACCACTTTGCTCGGCAACCCAGGCGCGCGCGGAGGGATTCTCGCTGACTTCATGGCGGAAGGCGCGTTCTGACCAGGGCAGCGAGAAGGACAGACGATCGATTGCGGCCACAGCGGCCACGTCATCGGGACGCATTGGGCGAATGACCAGGGACTCTACTACCTTGTGCGCGGTCAGAATCTGGTTCATGACGGTCCTCCGGCAACGTGCAGGTACAGTGGAGCCAGAACCGCCGGCGAGTCCGCCTGACCGGCCTGCCAGCGCGCCCAGGCCAGTTCAGCCAGCAATGCCGGGCGACGCGCCGATTGCGCCGGTGAGGCCAGACGAACGCCTTGCACGCGTCCAAGCCGCTCTCGTTCTTCCGCTGTCAGCTCGCCGCAGAGGATGACGTCTTCGTTGATGGAAGCGGCCAATGCCTCCACGGTCATGACTTGCGGCGGGGAAATTGCCTGCCAGCCGTCTACATCGGAACGATATTGCCCGACGGCTAGCCGTCCGCGCCCAGCCCGTAGTACAGCGATCAGTTTCCACTTCGCGGGCGGAATGGCCGCCGCATGCACGTCCAGCGTGGGAACGCCAAGCAATGCCATCCCATGCGCCAGCGCCAGTCCCTTGGCCAGCGCCAGTCCCACCCGAAGACTGGTAAACGAGCCGGGGCCAACGGCGACGCCGACTGCTTGCAGCGAGGCCGCCGTAAGACAGTTTTGCTTTAGCATGTCTACCAGTGCCGGCGCGAGTTCCCGGCTGTGATGACTGCGCGCTTGCCAGAGGCGTTCTGTGATTACCTGCACGCCATCATAGATCGCCAGACCGGTTTGGGTAGTGGAGGTATCGATAGCCAACAACATCGTCAGATTCCGCCAGACGAAAAGTTCCGCAAGGCGCTGAGCAAGGCTTCATACCGCCGCCCTCGCGCTGAAATGGAGAGGCTGCGCTCCTCGGAGTCTCTGTGTTCCAGCCTCACCCACAAGCGTTCCGGCAGCAGGATTGGTTCGATGCGTTCCGCCCACTCGACGACCAGCGGTCCTTCGTTGAGCAGGGTGTCCAGGTCTAACTCCTCTGCTTCTGCCGTTGATTCGATTCGGTAGGCGTCGAGGTGGAAGAGCAACGCGCCGTCGGCGCGGCGATAGACGTTAACCAGCACGAACGTGGGGCTGGCCGCGTCATCCAGCGCTTGCCACCCTCGCGCCACTCCCTGGACAAAGGTTGTCTTGCCGGCGCCCAGTTCCCCCTCCAGGCAGATCAGATCGCCGCGCTGCAGGTGGCGGCCGAGATGCTCTCCAAGTTCGAAGGTTTGTCGAGGATGACGGCTGAGAAGGGTAAAGAAAGGAGCGGTCGAATCGTACATGGTGATAGGATTATACTACATCCCTTCCTCCATCACGGCGCGCGCGGCGTGGTGGCGACCGTCGCGCACGAGAGGAATGCAGTTGTCCATCCGAAGTTCACCGTCCAACCACAGACGACATCTCCCCCGGCTAAGTCCGTGAGGGTTTTCCACTACAATGTGGTAAGCGGTATCACCCTCACGCCAGGTGAGTTCGTAGGACTTCCATTCCTTGGGGATACAAGGATGCAGTTCCAAGCAGTCGCCATGCCGACGCAGACCCAGCATGGCCTCCACGCCCAACCGATAAAGCCAGCCGGCCGAGCCTGTATACCCACTCCAACCGCCGCGTCCTACGTGGGGCGGAATGCTATAAATATCGGCCGCAACCAGATAAGGCTCTAGACGGTAACGTCGCGCCTTGGATTCATTGTTGGCGTGAAAGATGGGGTTGAGCAGGTGAAAGAGGCGAAAGGCCCTCTCGCCATCCCCCTGGACGGCGAAGGCCCAGGCCATCCAGACGGCCGCATGGGTATATTGCCCGCCGTTCTCGCGCACGCCGGGCGGGTACGCCTGGATATATCCGATGGTGCGCTTCTCTTGTACAAAAGGAGGGGCAAACAGCAGCACGAGTCGGTCTTCTTCTTTCACGAGATACTGCCAGGCGGATTCCATCGCCTGCGCGGCGCGCCCTGGGTTGGCGACGCCGGAAAGCACCGCCCAGGATTGCGCCAGAGAATCAAGCCGACATTCGCGGTTCGTGGCTGCGCCGAGCGGCAAGCCGTCATCGCCGTAAGCGCGGCGATACCAATCGCCGTCCCAGGCTTCGGCTTCCAGCGCGTCGCGAAGTGCCTGCACGCGTTGACGATAGCGATTGGCCTGTTGCGTTTCCCCAAGCTGTTCGCACAGGGCGGCAAAAGCATTCAGCGTGGCACACAGGAACCACCCTAACCAGACGCTTTCGCCGCGTCCTCGAGCACCCAGCCGATTTAAGCCGTCGTTCCAGTCGCCGCTGCCGATGAGCGGCAGGCCGTGCGGGCCAATGGCGATGCGTTCCAGCGCGCGCAAGCAGTGCCGGAAAAGGGTATCCGAATCCCCATACTCATAGTGACCATAGTGTTCTGTTTCTTCTGCGGATAATGGCTCGCCGCGCAGGTAAGGTGCTTTTTCTTGCAGAATGGTATCGTCTCCAGTAGTCGTCACGTACTGAGCCGTGACGAAGGGCAACCAGAACAGGTCATCGGAGCAACGCGTGCGTACGCCACGCGCTCGACCTCTGTCGGCTCCCGTTGGGGGATTTGCCGGCGAAGCCGTTGCTTCGCGGCTTTCCGGATGCGCTAGAGCATTGACCTCCGATGGCGAGGGGTGCCACCAGTGAAGCACATCGCCTTCCTCGAATTGATGGCTGGCTGCTTGCAGAATGTGTCGTCGGGCGATCGAAGGCGCGGCATAAAGCAACGCTAGCACATCCTGCAGTTGGTCGCGGAAGCCAAACGCGCCGGAAGACTGGTAGAGTGCCGAACGGCCCCAAATGCGGCAGGCGAGGGTTTGGTAAAGCAGCCAGTGATTGAGCATGAGGTTCATCCCCATGTCCGGCGTCTTGACCTGGATGCGACCAAGCAGGTCATCCCAGAATGCCTGCGTGGCGCGCCAGGCGGCCGCGACATGCGCGGCCTCCTGATAGTGGGAAACCAGTTGCAGGGCGTGTTGCCGGTTGTAGCCCTGGCCGAGCAGGAAATGCGCTTCCTCGCTTCCGCCCGGCGATAGATCGAAGTGGAGTTGAAGCGCCGCGCAGGGGTCGCGTCCGGCCTGGACGGTACCAGCCAGCCCGATTCGCAACAGACCGGCCGGCCGGGTCCGCGAGCCGCCAAGACCCAGGAATTCAGCGCGGTCGGCGGTCATCCCATGCAACATTTTGCTGGCCGCGGCGAAGGCGACCCATTGACCGAACTCCTCGTTGTAAGGATTGCGCGCCAGCAAGGCGACCGGGTCCACCGCAAATTCCGGCGTGAGATATGCCTGCATTCGCTGACGCGTCGATCCCAGCGTCCATTCCACATAGAAAGTCGCCGTGATGCGGCGTGGACGCGACCAGAGATTTTCTAGCCTCAGTTTGACGATTTTGATCGACGCATCGGGGGGAACGAAAATATGGACTTGTTGCTTTAACCCATGGCTGTGGTGTTCAAAGATCGAGTAGCCAGCTCCATGACGGATAAGGTAAGGAGCAGCCTCGCCGGCCGGCAGCGGGGTCGGCGACCAAATGGCAGCCGTTTCCTCATCGCGCAGGTAGATTGCCTCCCCCGGCATATCGGTCACCGGGTCGTTGTTCCAGGGGGTGAGACGATTCTCGCTGCTGTTTCCGGCCCATGTATATCCCCCGCCGCTTTCCGAGACCAGGCAACCGAACCCTGCGTTGGCGATGATGTTAACCCAGGGTGCAGGGGTATATTGGCCTGGCTCCAGGTAGATCAGGTATTCCCTCCCATCAGCGGAGAAGCCGCCAAAACCGTTGTCGAAGATGAGATTATCGGGCCGGCGCAGCGGGGGCGTCGCTTCCCTTTTGATTGGAGTGGAGGGGAGAGGAATAAAGATCGGCAGCGTTGGTTCCATCTGCTCTACCGCCCGGAGCTGTTTCGCCAGCGGCCCTTTTCGGCTATCCAACACAACTCGGGCTGCACTGAGCACGAGGTTGAGGTCGGTTTGGCTCAGGTGATCGAGACGCAGAAGGAAGATTCCACCGGGGCGGTTCAGCCACGGGTCGCTGCCCTGGCGCGCCAGCAGACGGTGTACGATTCCTTCGTTGCTCTGTTCATAACTGCTCTCGTGTTCGTTGAGGAGAACCAAGTCCACTTTGATTTGACGCTCGCGCCAATAGGTATGGGCTTTCAACAAGAATTGCAAGAGGGAAGTATCCTCCGCACTCTGGAGACGTACGAGCAAAATGGGGTGATCCCCCGAAATCCCCCAAGCCCAAAGGCCGGATTGACCTTTCTGATTGGCGCTCAGTGTGCGCGGCGAGGCGCGCAGGGCGTGATGGGGATAGAGAAGAAGGGAGAGTAATTGTTCGGCGAGTTGCAGTTCTGATGTGGGGAAAGCAAGACGTTGCAGGCCGGTCTCGGCAGCATAGCGGGCGCGCGAGAAGGCGCGTTCCAACCAGACCCATTGGCGGCAGCGGCGCGCCAGCTCAAGCGCGTCCTGACGGTCGGCTGCTGCCAGGGTCACGAACGCCACGCGGATGGTGGCATAGGGGGGCAACTCGATTTCGCTGCCCAGCGCCATGACGGGGTCGAGGGTGTAGCCAGTTGTATGGCTCAGTCCCTCTCCCTGGGGTTGCAGGGCAAGGGGGGCGCGTGACGTGCGGCCGCGACCGAGAAATCGCGCCCGATCACACTCCCAAAACAGGTTGCTGTTCCTATTCTCGAAGGCCAGAAGATGCGCTAGATAGGCCGTTGACTCGCTTTCCGCGCGTGGTCGGCGGTGGAAAAGCAACGCGCCTAGCTCGGCGATGTATTCGCTCTCTACGAAGAGCTTGCTGAACGCCGGGTGACGCTCATCTGCCTCTGCAGAACCGAGCACGACTTCGGCGTAACTGACCACGCGCAGTCGGCGAGGGCGATCGCTATGATTGATCAACGTCAGGCGACGGATCTCGACGTCATCGTCTGGCGCAACCGTGATTTCCAGGCGGGAGGAAATATCGCCGTCGCGTCGTCCGAATTCGGCCATGTGGGAATGGAAGCGCACATACTGACTGCGCGGTCGCACGACGGTTGGTTGCCAGGTTGCCGACCAGAGGCCGCCGTTTTCGACATCTTGGAGGTAAATCCATGTTCCCCAACCGTCCATTGTGGTATCGGCGCGCCAGCGTGTCAGCGCCAGGCCGTTCCAAAGGCTGAATCCGCTGCCGCGCTGGGTCACCCCCACGCTGTATCGCCCGTTCGATACCAAATGCACTTGAGGCAGAGGCAGTTCCAACGGCACGTCCCAGGGCGCTATCTCGATTCCAGGATCCCAGCGGAGCGGAGACGGAGCCTCTGGGTAGGCTGGAAGAACTTCCAGCGGCGTCCACGGCGACATTTCCTCTTGCAAGAGGAGAGAGACGCTCTGAATGCGCCGATCCGCGAGGAAACGCTGCACCATGATGTTCTCGCAGAGGCTGTTGCTCAACGCGGCGAGGATCATCCCTTGATGATGCGCCATGTAGGAACGCACGATGGCGCGATCGTGCCCCGGAGGAAGACGACGCGCAGTATAGTCTACCGCCTCGTAGAACCCATAGGAGCCGAGCATTCCCCCTCTCTGCAGACGTTCGATGTTCTGGCAAACCGCCTGCGGCTGGAAGGGGAGCGCCAGCAAGGATGCGTACGGGGTCACGACCAGATCGCGACCTAAGTCTGGGCGCAGTCCGAGGCCGGGCACGCCAAAACCACGGTACTGGTAATTCATCGCGGCGTCGAAACGGTAGTACGCCGATTCCGAAATCCCCCACGGAATTCCCATCCGCCGACCGTATTCGATTTGGCGTCGTACGGCGGCCTCGGCGGTGTGATGTAACAAGGAACCCGTGTAGTGCGGCGCGAACAAGGCCGGCATCAGATACTCGAACATCGTCCCGCCCCAGGAAAGCAGGATCCGCTGCCCGTTGAGTTGTGTCAGGGGGCGGCCCAGGTGTAACCAGTGCTCCTGGGGTACATCGCCGCGCGCGATCGCCACCAGGCTTGCCAGGCGCGCCTCGGAAGCCAGTAAGTCGTAGTGGTTGCTGTCTGGGGATTCGGCATCCAAGTGGTATCCCAGGTGAAAGACTTTGGCGGCCTTATCATAGAGGAAACCGAAGTCCATGTCGTGGAAGAAGGTTTCGGCTTGTTCTTGCAACCGTTGCAGGCCGGCAAGGACGTTGTTGGCGTTCAATTGCGCGTCGTATAGGGCGCGCGAGAGGCGATCGCACCAGGCCTGTTCCGCGTGTTTCCCATGCGCGGCCAGCATTTCTCCCAATTCGTCCAGGCACGCTCGCGCCGTCTTGCAAAGCTGCGGGATTTCCTCCAGCGTTGGAGTGAGCGGAAGGGCGTTCTGGACAGCCTGCCAGAGCGAATCGAACGGCGCGGTAGTTAACACCTGCCGCGTTGCGGCGGAAGGCTTCCAGGCGGAAAGCAGCCAGGGCAGGAACAAGGCGACATCCTGAGAGAGTCGTTCCACCTGGTACTTGGTTAGCGTGGACCAATCGCGCAGTTCGCCGAGTCGCTCTGCGGCCAGGAAAGGGATGCTTCGTTCGGTCAATCGCGCAAGCAGTGCGCCGATTTCGGCGCAGCTGCGAGTTTCTAGTTTTTCCAAGAGTTCCCCCCAGCGTTCGGGCATAGAGCGGACAGCCAACACCTGCTGCTGGACCTCCTCCAGGCAGTTGAGAGCGGCCTCCGCAGGGCCTCGCAGCGCGCTTTCCCCGCCCAAGGCGCGCACCGTTTCGGCCAGCACACCCAAGGTATCCAGAAAGCCCTGCCAGCGTCGCCAATCGAGGATCGAGCGTCTGGCAAGGTCCGCGCAGCCGGCGGAGAAGACGAGCAAAGCCGTGGCAAGATTGCCACTATCTACAGTAGAGAGATAGCGCGGCGCAAGTGGCTTTAGATCGCGCGTATCGTACCAGTTCAGCCAGTGGCCGCGCCGACGCTCCATGCGACTCATGGTCTCGAACGTCGAACTCATACGCAGGACGAACTCCAGGGGGCCGAGATAGCCGAAATCACAGGCAGCCAGGGCAGAAGTCAGGTAGAGGCCAATGTTGGTCGGCGAGGTGCGATGGGCTACTGTGCCGCGCGGCGATTCTTGGAAGTGGTCGGGGGGAAGCCAGGAATCATCGGGACTGACGAAATGTTCGAAATAGAACCAGGTACGTCGCGCCAGGTGCCGCAGGCGGCGTTGCTGTTCTTTAGAGAGCGGTTTTCTCTCTGTGCGTAGGGGGCGCCCAAGCCAGAAGACCAGATACGGTGAGCAAATCCAGGCGGCAAGCAACGGCGCGGCTGTCGGGAACGCGGCCGGCCGCGCCCATCCTATCAGCGCGCCGAGGACGAACGCCAGAAGCGCCGCGCTCCACATCCTGCGCCAGACGACCCCGATTCTGGCCTCCAGCCCAAGCAGGCGAATCGTGTGAGCGCAGGTTGTCCACTGGAGCAGTCGTTTGCGACTGATGAACAAACGGTGCAGGGTAGTCAGGATGGCATCCAATAACAGGATTGCCTCATAGGGGAGGACGGATAAGGAAACCAGGAATCGGCCCAGCGCCAAACGGAGGGAGGGCAGCGTGGAGCGAATTGGGGAGCGGCGCAGACGTTGACGCGCCACGGTGATCAGGCCGGTGAACACCGGCGCGGCCAGAGCAGCCATGGCAAACCAAGTCCAGGTCAGGACAGGTCCGGCTAACCATAACCAAGCAGCGCAAAGCCAGAGGAAGGCGGCAGGGGCCAGCAGACTGCGCCGCAGGTTATCGAAGATTTTCCAGCGTGCCAGGAGCGAAAGAGGATTGGGCACGCGCCCCTTCTCTGCGTGGGGCACGTGGCGGAACAACCAGGGCAGCAACTGCCAGTCGCCGCGCACCCAGCGGTGCAGACGGCTCATGTAGGTCAGATAGTGGGAGGGGTAGTCCTCATAGAGGATGACATCGCTGACCAGGCCGGCGCGTCCATGACTGCCCTCGAAGAGATCATGGCTGAGCAGAGCGTTTTCGGGAACGCGGCCTTCCAAAGTCCGCCGAAAGGCGACGACATGGTAGATGCCCTTGCCGGCGTAATTGCCTTCGGCGAATAGGCTTTGATACACATCAGAAACGAGCCGGCTGTACAGATCCACGCCGCTATCGCCGCTGAAGATGCGGGCGAAGCGCGAGCGCGCGGCGGCGGTCGGTTGAACTTCCATGCGCGGCTGCAAGACAGTATAGCCGGCGATCAATTTGCCGGTGTTGGGATCAAACTCTGGAGCATTGAGAGGGTGAGCCAGCGTGGCGATCAGTCGCGCGGCTGTTCCGCGCGGCAGAGCGGTATCGGCATCCACGGTGATCACGTACTTCACCCTCCGGAGAAATGCCAACTCCCCCATTTTGAAGCTATAGGAGGTCATCTCGCCGGCCAGCAGGCGATTGAATTCCTCTAACTTGCCGCGTTTGCGTTCCCAGCCCATCCAACATCCTTCCGCCGGGTTCCAACGCCGCTCTCGGTGGAAGAGGAAGAAAGGCCCGCCTTCGGCTCTGCCGTATTTTCGATTCAACGTCTCCACGCCTTCTCTTAGCTGGGTCAGCAGGGTATTGTCTTCCGGCATGTGTGGTTCGGGCGCGTCGCGGAAATCGGTGAGCAAGGCGAAGCCGAGATTGGGGTCAGCGTTGCTAAGATAATGCAATTCGAGTTGTTGGAGCAGGAAGTTAATCTCCTCAGGCGAGGTGACAAGGCAAGGAATCACTACCATGGCACTACAATCCGGAGGGATGCCTTCCTGCTGGAAGTTCCAGCGTGGCAGGAAATGCGGCGGGACGGTGTGAGTAACCAACCAGTTGGCGATGTCTACCGCCAGGGTAAGCGCGGGAACCAGAGCGAGGAGGGTCAAAACGAGCAACTGTTCCCACGAGGCGCCGAAGGATAGACCGTAGGCGAGAACGGCGGTAAGGAACAGGATCGCCAGGAACGCGATTCCGCCGAGATAGAGAGCGAGCGCGCGTCGGCGCAACCAGCGCAGCAGGCGAAGGCGCCAACTCGGGCGGTATCCAAGGCGCGCTTCTAGGCGCTCCCTGCCCTCCGTGACCAATAGATAGTAGCCGACATGGGAGAGACGAGGCGATGTCTCGTCCTTGCCTTTGTGTTCTCCCTTATTGTCCTTGGCTTCTTGCGCCAGGTAGATAGCAGCCCAGGCTACCTCCTCTTCTGTCTTTTTGCTCAGATGGGCGATCTCCTCGATGACGTGTCGGTAGCGATCGCGAGTTTCGCTGTCCATATGGGCGTATACACTTGCCGGGTCCCGGCGCAACACTCGTTCTACGCGACTGACCGTGTCGAAGAAGGCCTTCCAATCCTGCCGCGCCAGCATCTGCAGACCGAGAAAACTGTTTGCCACGACGGTATCTACGTTGGTGAGATCGACAGCCACGGAGGCGGGGCGCTGGGGAGCAAGCAGAGCGGTAAAGGCGCCGTCCAGCAACTCGATCAGCGTCAGTCGCAGCATCGTGGGCAGCGCCCAGAGTTCGCCGATGGTGAGCAGGGCGGTTTCCTGATAGACGTCCAGAAAGCGTTCGACTTGCGTCAGGTCCAGCCGTTCATGGCCTTCCGCCGTGAGGACGCGCGCGATGGCATAGACGCGCGGCAGTCCCTGGAAGGGGGGCTGCGCCAACGCCGGCAGGTGGCGATAGTAGCCGGGCGGCATGGCCTCGCGAATCTGGCGCGCCGACCGCTTGAGAAGATAGAAGTTATCCAACAACCACTCGGCTGCATGGGAACGCGCCTGTACCTCTGGCGGGGCTGCTGCAAAGAAACGATATGCCTCCCGTAACCTTTGCTCGCAGGCGTTCAGGCGCGCCAACAGGCTTGGCCGCCGTGTACTTTGACGAACGTTCAGGTGTTCGTTCGCCAAACGGCGAGCCAGCGTCTCCAAAGCGTTTTCTCCTGCTATCGGAGTGGAGCGGGTTGCTAGCATGGTTCAAACCCTCAAGCAGGGAGCGGGTGCGGTTATCTAGTTCGGAAAAGCGTATTCAATGACCGGTGTGTTCCTGGGCCATGATTTCGGCTTTGGACCTTTGAACTTCGTGAGGGGCAAGGTCTTGCACAATGAGCAAGGGCGTAATGCCGTACGTGATGAAGCTTGCAACGATGTTTCCGTAGGGCCAGCGTGTCCTGGCAGACTGCCCGTGTGCGCACAGGATAATCAGGTCTACCCCCTCCTCTTCCACAATTTCATGGAGCGCGGTCGTCACATCCTTGCTGACGACCAGGCGCGCTCGTGTCTCCACCTCGGCCGAAAGGCGGGCGCAGAGTTCTTCCAGATAACGACTTGCAGCCAGGTGGTTGCGTTCGGTCAATTGTTCCGCAAGGGCCAGGTCCTCCGCTTGCGGTGCGGGGACGCAGGCAAGATGCGATCGGGCGACCACATGGGCCAGCAGAAGTTGCGCCTGATGAAAACGGGCCAGCGCCGTCGCCAGGGGGAGGACATACTCGGCGCGTAAGGATCCATCTAACGGCACCATGAGTTTACGGTAACGGAACGATGTCCACTCTGCCAGCGTCGGCTGGTACGCGCGCACAATCATCACCGGCAGGTACGCCTGCCAGACGATTTTCTGCACGACGCTACTGATGTTCCAGCGACTTAAGCCGCTGCGCCCATGACTGCTGAGCACGATGAGGTCGACGTCCTCGCTGGCGGCGAACTTGAGGATGCTTTCTGCCGCCCGACCTTCCTGCACGACAGTCTGCGTCTCCAGAGCGGCTTCGCGTTGAAGGCGCGCCGAAACCGATTCGAGATAGGCGAAGGCCTCGGCTTTGTGGATGTGCCAGCTGAAAGTATCCACCGTCGGCATGGATTCTCCGCTGCTTTCCGCCACGCGCAACAACGTAATCCGCCCTCCAAGCGCCTGGCTCAAGGCGACGGTGTGCGGCAACACACACTCTGCTAACGCAGAGCCATCCAATGGCACGAGAATGTGTGTGAACATCCCTTTACCCTCTCTGGCATTCGGACCCATCTTGCCAACAAGACAAAGCCGACGTTGCGCCAGCGTTTCTCCTGTTCGGCCGGTCTGCCCGGTCTCCTTGTCTTTTGGTCATTGCGGATTCAAGCATAAACTGCGCTGGGAAATTCCACTCCACTGTTTGAAGTGGGCAGTTTCAACATGGGGCAAAAGATGGATGTATAA